>Ga0196970_1000379_pt1 | contig 55105 bp, 51 predicted proteins | sample S1v_513CmetaG_FD_148672 | JGI IMG/M metagenome (GOLD analysis project Ga0196970, IMG submission 148672) | Soil microbial communities from Anza Borrego desert, Southern California, United States - S1+v_5-13C | ecosystem: Environmental > Terrestrial > Soil > Desert | place: USA: California...
GGGGGATGACGACTCACTCCCTGTTGTAGGGCTACGACCGGCGGAAGCCGGATGCGGGAAAACTGCACGTCCGGTTTGACGAGGGGGCGTCGCTCGAAAGGGCGGCCCCTACTCTATTGTTCGGCCTTGCCCACCGCCCCTGTTTGCGCATGCCAGGGGGAGGAGGGATCACACATGGCCTGCGCTGACAGGCCGGTTTGACCTGGGCCAGCCGGCGCAACTGCGACGTCACTCCGAGCGCTTCGGCGTCGGCGTGGCCAAGTCCGACCCGCTACCTCGCACAGCGAAATCGGTAGCTTCCTACGGTCAGTTTTTCCCACCGCATGCCGGCCAGAAGTGGGGAAAAAGCGACTCAGAGCCCGAGGGAGCTGAACAGATCTGGTGCTATCGGCCGCTGAATGCGGCATGTCGACCAGTTGCCAGGGCCACGGCAAGGTGATTCGGGGGAATTCGGCTGGATTCGGTCAGTCTTTTTCCGTAGTGCGCCTACCCGGTGCAGGCAGAAACTGACCCAAAACCCAGTCGCGGGGACGACGGGGCCGTCGGCCCCGGACAGGTCCTGCAAGCGGGCCGGTCAAGCCGGTGCCGTCTCCATGCCGAGCCAGCGCCGACCAAGTGGGGCTCTACGAGACGCAGACCTGGGCAGGGAGTGACTTCCCTGCCCACCCCTTTGCAGCGCTGCAAATCGCCTGAACCTTTGCGCGGATCGGGGGGTCAAATGAGCGGAGGGTGCCATTCGATTCACTAAGTGAGGCGGCAATTCTCATGCAAACAATCCGGCACGCTTTGGGCTGGGTGGTCCAACGGCTGCTCTTCCTCGCTCTCCTCACACTCACAACCGCCCTGGTGCTCCTGCTCCCGGTCATGCTGGTCGCCAACCGCCCCTACCCCGGCTCCACCAGGGTGATCTACAGCATTGAGCCAGGTCGGTTGCTGGAGACGGTGCGACTCCACCTGGCCCACCTGATTGGCGGCCAACTGGTGCCGACACATGAGCCCAACCGTCTGGAGGCGGTCTGGCTAAACCTGCCCCAAGAGATGGCCGCCGCCCTGCTCACGTCGCTGAGGCTGGCCGGGTTCGCCCTTCTGGTCAGTCTGGCCCTGGGTTTTGTAGCTGGCTGGCTCATGAGCACGCTAGGCCCGCGCCAGCTACGGCGCCCGGTCTGGGCCATTACGACAGCGCTCTCCTGCGTGCCGGACCTGCTGGTAGCCACGATCATGAACCTCTCGCTCTTCCTCCTGGGGGTCCTGCTGGGCCGGCAGTTGCGCACACCGGACTACCCACTCTGGCAGCAGTACTATGCCCCAGCCATCGCCCTAATCCTGCTGGTCGCCCCCTACGTGGCCCGGGTGACAGCAACCGCAATCGACCAGGTGGCGGAAGAACTCTACATACGCACCGCCGTAGCCAAGGGTCTCCCCGCGTCCAAGGTTATCCTCAAACACATTGGCAAGAATGTGCTGCTCAACGTCTGGCGAACCTTCCCCATGGTGCTCTCGATCCTGATCTCCGGCACCGCGATCGTCGAGTACATGACCGAGGTGCGCGGCATCGGCCGCGCCCTGATTCTCGCCGTCGGCCCAAACTGGGAACTCTGGTACGGAGACCGCTTCGCGGGAGTCTACCTGCTCCTGCCGGTCGTCCTGATCGTGACAATCAGCTTTGGCCTCTCCGACCTGGGGCTCCGCCGGCTGGACCCACGCCCGCTGGTCACCCCTTCCGCCCCTGGTGGCTGGCGGCCCAGCCGGGGCCAGCGGCCGCCCCCTCGCCGGTGGTCGATCGGGCGGGGGCTGAGCGGGCTACGGCAAGCGGCTCTTATGTGGGGAGATTGGCTCCGGGAGCGGCTTGGAGCGATTCCGGGTGGGCTGCGGTCCGCCGCGGGGGCGCTGCGCAGCCCCACGATCCTGGCCGGAACCCTGCTCGTGTTGGGGCTCGTGCTGGTGGCAGTTCTCGCCCCACAGCTTGCCCCCTACGGCCAGGACCAGCGCTTCTCCGCCTTCCAGGACAGCACTGGGAAGGTATACGCCCCCCCATTTGCACCCGGGCAGGCGGGCCACATACTCGGTACCGACCGGCTGGGGCGCGATGTCTGGAGCCGGGTGCTCTTCGGCACCCGCTACGCCTTGCTCCTGGCGGCTCTGGTGGTGCCCGCCCGCTTTGCCCTTGCGGCGGCTCTCGGCCTCCCGGCCGCCTGGTGGGGCGGGCTCTGGGCAAGGCTGGTGGAATGGCTCGGCGTCTTCTTCGCCGCCCTGCCCCAGTTCCTGCTGCCGCTGGCGCTGATCCCGGTGGTCAACCTGCTCTTCGAGAAGAACGTAGCCGCATCGCTGGTCTGGGGGGTCCTGCTTGTGGCCCTGCCAGGGGTGCCCCGCCTGGCCTCATCGATCTGTTTACAGGCGCGGGAGGTCCTTGGCCAGCCCTTCGTCGAGGGGGCGGTGGCAGCGGGGGCGGGGCCGGGGCGGATCCTCATGCGCCACCTCCTCCCGCAGATCGCCCCCCAACTGCTGACCCTGATGACCCTGGAGGTGCCGGTGACCATGACCCTCACCGCCACCCTGGGCTTCTTCCACGCCTCCCCAGGCGGATGGATCCGCGACACCGCCACCGGCGACTTCGTGGCGCCCGTGCTGCCAGAGTGGGGCTCCATGATGGAGAACCCGGTGATCCTGGTGCTGGCCGGCAGGTGGTGGATGCTCGCCCCCTTCGCAGGGCTCTTCCTGGCGGTGCTCGCCTTCTCGCTGCTCGGCGAGGGGTTGCGTCATGCCGGGCGCAGTCGGGGCGGCTGGGCGTGAGCCCGGCATCTCTCCGCCCGGCCGGAATCCGTCTAACAGAGGGGGACCAACGAACAAGGGGGAAGGGATGAGCTTGCCGAGACCGGAGGGGGAGAAGCACCCGGAGATCAAGACGCCCCGGGCGCACTTCATGGAGATCCTGGATGATCTGTGTCAGACGATCCCGGGGATTGCGCAGCGCCGGGAGATGCTGTTGCAGATCCCGGACCTCATGGATAAGGTAGAGGCCGGCATGGTAATGGATGCGATCGTCCAGGGGAAGGGCGTCGTCAACACCATTACCGATGTGGGTTCCGACTCGATCGCAATCGTCTACAACAGCGGCTGGGCGCTGGGTTTCGAGGGCGATGGCGGCGAACTCGTGATCCTGATCCAGTATATCGACTCGATCACGCCCCGGAAGACGGGGCTGCAGATCGACCTGGAGACCGGCGAGACGGTCTGGCTCCGGTTCTTAGGGCGTGTGGGGACCCCTATTTCCACTCAACCTTGATATCCGACGCCCCCACCGCCCGGTTCGCCGACCGAGCCGCCACAAAGAGGAAGTCCGAAAGCCGGTTCAGGTACTTCAGCAGGGCAGCCTCCACCGGCTCCCGCTGCATAAGACTGACCAGCAGCCGCTCCGCCCGCCGGGTCACCGTCCGGGCCACATGCAGGGCAGAGGCCGCCTGCGTGCCGCCGGGCAGAATAAAGTTCCGCAGCGGCTCCAGGCCGCCATCCAACTGGTCAATGTCTCGCTCCAACTGGCTGACCAGCGCCTCCGAGACCTTGGGCGACTCCCCTTTGCTCTTGTCCGGCGGGGTGGCCAGGTCGGCGCCCACATCAAACAGCTCCCGCTGAATCCGGAAGAGCATCGCCCGCAGGTCATCGGCCGTGCCGCTCGGCAGGTGCGAGAGTGCCAGCCCGACAAAGGCGTTGGCTTCATCGACCGTACCATAGACCTCAACCCGCAGCGCATCCTTCGCGATGCGCTCCCCCCACCGCAGACTGGTCTGACCCGCATCACCGGTCTTGGTATAGATCTTCATCGGCTCACCTCACCCTAAAGTTTATCACGAGCGGGGCAGGAATTGCCTCCTCATTAGCTAACCAGATGATATTTATAACGTAGATGGGGGATGGGTCAGATGAACCGTGCGGAAGCCTGGGCCCTGGTGAATGAGTACACGCAGAACCCCCGACTCGTCGGTCACATGCTTGCGGTGGAGGCCTGTATGCGCTACTACGCCGCCAAGTACGGCGAGGATGCGGAGACCTGGGGTCTGATCGGCCTGCTCCACGACTTCGACTACGAGCGTTGGCCCGAGCCGCCGGACCACCCGCTTCAGGGCGAGCGAATCCTGGCCGAGCGGGGCGTGCCGGAGGATATCCGCTATACGATCTGCTCCCACGCCAACTACCTGCAGGACCGCTACCCCCGCACCAGCCTGCGGGACAAGGTCCTCTACGCAGTCGATGAACTCTCCGGACTGGTGGTCGCCACCGCCCTGGTTCGCCCGTCCAAGTCGATTTTTGACGTCGATGTCGATGCGGTCAAGAAGAAGATGAAGGACAAGCGGTTCGCCGCCGGTGTCAACCGGGATGAGGTGGTGGAGGGCGCCGCCGAACTGGGCGTGGAGATGGATCAGCACATAGGCAACGTGATCGAGGCCCTCAAGATCGCCGCCGACGACCTCGGCCTGCGGGGCAACCCCCAGTGAAGCTCCTCCTGACCGGCGCCCCTCGCTCCGGCAAGTCCAGCCTGATCCGCCAGTTGGCCGAGTCATCGCGGGGCGCGGCTGGGATCATAACCGTGGAGCGGCGGGGCCCCGACCAGAAGCGGATCGGGTTTGATATCCAGGCGGTCCAGTGCCGCCCCGGCAGGCCGCTTCAGGTCTTGGCGCAGAAGGTGTTGGCCCGCCTCGCCCACCCTTCCGCCCTGAAGGTGGGACGGTACGGGGTGGAGCAGGATGCGCTCGACCTGGCGGTCCACGCCCTCGACGGCGCCATGCACGAAGACGCCCTCGTCCTGATCGATGAGATCGGCCCGCTGCAGATTATCTCCCCCGCCTTCCGGGAGGCGGTGGACCGCTGCCTCGACAGCCGTTGCGCCATGCTGGGGGCGATCTCCACCCAGGAGGATCCCTACCTGGCGCAGATCCGGCGGCGGGGCGGGGTCCGGCTGCTGGAGGTGACGCCCCACAACCGGGCGCACCTGGCGAATGGCCTCGCCCCCTGGATCAACCAGTCCCGGCCCTGATCATGCCCAGGGCGCAGTGGGACTAGGCCTTGCGACCTGCTGGCGGTCGTACCGGAGTACGATCCGCGAAACCGACGCTGGTCCGATTCAGCGGCATCGCCCCTCCGCTAGAATGAGCACTGTAAGGCACTCATTCAAACGGAGGAATGCAGCATGACGGTACAGTACCGCGTAAACAGCCGCCTCGCCGGACTCGCCCTGATCCTGCTCGGGGCCCTCCTTCTGGCCGGCACCTTCTTCAGCCTCACCTTCCTGCTGATCAAGCTGATCTGGCCGGGGATCCTGCTCCTGTCGGGCCTCTACTTCCTGGCCGAGCAGGTCCACTGGTCCCGCCGCTACAGCCGCCGGGCCCCCTTCCCCTGGCCCCTCTTCCTGATCGCCTGGGGCGTCTCGGGCGTCCTGAAGGCGCTGGGGATCTGGTTCTTCGGCATCCCCTTTTGGCCCCTGCTCCTGGTGGTGATCGGCCTCTGGATGCTCTGGAACCGCCGCTAAACGGCGAATGCAGCGAGCGAGCCCCACGCCGGGGACTCGCTCGCTTTTGCTTGGATTGCCAACGGTTCCCGGAGCACCTATCATAGAACCATCTGTACCGACCACCGGAGGTGAGCCGACCCGTGGAGTCTGAAGCGTTACAGCGAGTTCGAACGGCCCTTGCCAGGAGCGGCGTCTCCGGGGAGATCCGGCTGTTCCAGGAGCACCTGCCCACCGCCCCCGCGGCGGCCGAAGCCCTTGGGGTGGAGCTTGGCCGAATCGCCAAGTCGATCCTCCTGCTGGCGGGCGGAGAGCCGGTCCTGGTGGTGACCGCCGGCGATCGGCGGGTTGACCGGCAGAAGGTGAAGGGGCTGCTGAACCGTGGCAAGGTCACAATCGCCTCGGCAGATGAAGTCCTGGCTCTGACCGGTTTCGTGGCCGGCGGAGTCGCCCCGGTGGGGCTGCTCCACCCGGCGACCGTCCTGCTCGACGCCTCCCTCCAGCGCTTCGCCGACATATGGGCGGGGGCCGGGGTGCCCGAGGCGCTCCTTCGCCTGCCCGTGGCGGGGCTGCCCCAGGCCACCGGCGGCCAGTTTGCGAGCGTAGTCCAGGAGATTTGACCGGAAGGCGGCCTTGACATGGAAAGAGTGTTCCGCTACCTGGATCAGAACCGCGACCTACACCTGGCCATGGCCATGCGGCTCATGGCCCAGCGCTCGATCTCGCCCACTGGCGAGGGCATGGCCGAGTGCGCCGACCTGCTCCGCTCCTTCATGGCCGATGCAGGCGTGAAGACCGAGGTGCTCCCCACCCCCGGCCACCCGATCCTCTTCGGCGAGGTGAATGTGGGCGCCCCCTTCACCGTGCTGGTCTACGGCCACTACGACGTCCAGCCCCCCGAGCCCCTGGAACTCTGGGACTCCCCGCCCTTCGAGCCCACGATTCGGAACGGCCGGATCTACGCCCGGGGCGCTGGCGACAACAAGGGACAGCTCATGGCCAACCTGCTGGCGGTCCGGGCCTTCCAGGAGACCGGGACGAAGCTGCCGGTCAACGTGAAGTTCCTCTTCGAGGGGGAGGAGGAGTCGTCCAGCGCACATCTGGCATGGGCGGTGGAGCACTACAAGGAGAAGCTGGCCTGCGACATGGTCTACACGGCAGATGGCCCCCAGCACAGCAGCGGGTCGCCCACCGTCCTCCTCGGGGTGCGCGGGATTCTCTATCTCCAGGTGGACTGCGAGGCGGCGGACCGGGATCATCACTCCGGGAACAAGGGCGGGGCTGTGCCCAACCCGGCGTGGCACCTCATGGAGGCGCTGCGCCAGTTCTGGGGCGCCAGCCAGCATGAGGTGGCGATCCCTGGCTTCTATGACCAGGTGCGCCCGGTCACCCCCTTCGAGCAGGAGCTGTTAGAGCGGCTGCCCTGGGACCCGCGGGAGACCGCTGCGGCCCTCGGCCTGCCTGCGGTCCAGTTCGACCAGACCAGCGCCGCCGAGTTCTACGCCCGCACGCTCATGCGGCCCACGCTCAATATCTGCGGCTTCACCAGCGGCTATGGCGGGCCGGGGTCAAAGACGATCATTCCGGCCCGGGCATCGGCCAAGCTGGACATGCGGCTGGTGGTGGACCAGGACCCCGACGAGATCTTCCGGCTCTTCAAGGCCCACCTGGACCAGGTGACCGAGCCCATGACCCGGGCGTCCGGCGTGCGGTTCAGCGTGCAGCACCTGGGCGACATGGCCCCAAGCCGCACACCGGGCGACCGGCCTGAGGCCCAGGCGGTGATTCGGGCGGTCCGCGAGGCATACGGCGCCGAGCCGGTGGTCATGCCGTCGCTGGGCGGCTCACTGCCCGACTATGTCTGGACGGGCATTCTGGGGGTGCCATCGATCGTGGTCCCCTACGCCAACCACGACGAGGAGAACCATGCCCCGAACGAGAACATCGCCCTCGACCGATTCTTCAGCGGGATTCGCTGCATGGCCACCGTGCTGAAGGAGTTGGGACAAGAATCGGATCAAATCTGACCGATCCCGTGAAGGGTTCTCGCTGCGGCCATCGTCCTACTCACTGTAATCGATGCAAGGAGGCCCTACCCGAATGAAGTACAGCGCCATTGCCGCTGCGTTGCTTGTGCCCGCCCTGCTCGCGGGCTGCTCGATCCATATTGACACCAGCGGGATCTCAGAGGCCACCTGTGCCCACGCCAACACCTACTCGGAGAGCCTGCCGGCCGACGGCATTTCCATCGTGCGGGTGAACGCCTGGGCCGGTGACCTGAATGTCCGGGCGGTGGAGGGCGCAACCGAGGTGACCGTAGAGGCGAAGGCCTGCGCCTCCGACCCGAAGATCCTGGAGTCGCTCGATGTAAAGACCAGGGTGAACGGCGACGAGGTCCGGGTCGATGTGATCCACCCCAACGGTATCACCTTCGGGTCCGGCTGGGTTGACCTGACGATCGATCTGCCGCCCAGCCTCGCAGCCGAGATCAGCGACACCAGCGGCTCCACCCTGATCGATGGCCTCGCTGCCGTGGAGATCAGCGCCGGCTCGGGCGACCTGAAGGTCATCCGGACCACCGGCACCACCGAGATCCGGGAGAAGTCCTCGGGTGCGATCTCCCTGGAGCGTTTGAAGGGCGACCTCATACTCGGCGATCTCGGGTCGGGCGACCTGACCGTTCGGGATATCCAGGGCCATGTCGAGCTAGACGGCAAGTCCTCGGGCTCCGCTCGGATCGAGGGGCTTGCCCAGGGGCTAGACCTCGGCCACCTTGGCTCCGGCGACCTGACTGTCAAGGGCGTGGGCGGTGACCTGAGCCTCACCTCCAAGTCCTCCGGCACCGTGGTCCTGACCGATATCTCCGGCAAGCTGGAGATCGGGGAGGTCGGCTCCGGCGACCTGCGTGTCAAGCAGGTGGGCGGCGGTCTGACCCTCCGCTCCAAGTCCTCCGGTTCGGTGAGCGTGGAGGAGGTCGGCAGCCACGTGCTCATGGAGAGCATCGGCTCTGGTGACCTCACGGTCGATGGTGTCAAGGGAGATCTGGTGGTCAGGTCGAAGTCCAGCGGTTCGATCCGGACCAACGGCGTGACCGGCAAGGTGGATGTGCCCCGCGATTAGCCCCTCCATACGGTCCCTCATCCAGATAGAAAGGACTCGTGGCGCAGTCGCACCGAGTCCTTTCTGTCTCTCTTTTCTGCGCCCTGCAGGGTTCCGCCTGGAGGCCGACAAATCCCCGTCAGCATGCCGTTCAACGGGAGGAATCAGCTTGCAAGCGGAAGAGGATATCTGGTCGCACTATGGACTCTGGGGCGCTGTGGTTTTCTGGATCCTGATCTACGGAATCGCCCTACTCTTTATGCCGTTTTACCGGAAGATGAGTTGGAAGCCAAAGAGCGCCTTTCTGGCCTTCATTATCGCATTTGCCATTGAGATGCACGGGATCCCCTTCGGCATGTACCTGGTTGGAGCGATATTCGGGTACCGGCTGCCAGAGGGGATTCTCTGGGGCCATACCCTGCAGCCCTGGATTGGGGCCAACGGCATTCTGGGTACGATCTTTTTCGGCCTGATCGGTTTCGCCCTGATCTACCTGGGGTGGCGGGATATTCACAAGCATTATTGGGTCAAGGAAGAGGGAACGGGCCGGTTGGTGACCGAGGGGATTTACGCCTACGTGCGCCACCCGCAGTACACCGGTGTCTTCATGCTCAGCCTCGCCATGCTCTGCGAGTGGGCCACCGTGCCGCTGCTGATCATGTTCCCGCTCATGCTCTTCATGTACTACCGGCTGGCCAAGCGGGAAGAGGCCGACATGGAGAAGGAGTTCGGGCAGGAGTACGTCGAGTACCGGGCACGGACCGGCATGTTCCTCCCCCGGTTCGGACGCCGCACCGCTGCGGCGGGGACCGAGGGGCGCTAACAGGAGCGAGACGACGCGAAGCCTCACCCATCAACCGGGTGAGGCTTCGCTGTTTTGTGCGTGAGGGCACTGGGTCTCGACCCTAGCGCGCCTCTCCGACCGCCACCCGATCACTCTGGGGGAGAGAAAGCACCATCTTTAGACCTTTCAGGGCATGGAAGCGGTATAGACTTGGGCGTATTCTCTCAATAGGGGGAGCATCGCGGAAGATTACTAAGAGGTAAACAAGACAGGAGGCGGCAACAATGGCGGATCTACCCACACAAGGCAATGGCATTGATGCATTCTCGCCCGCAGAGATCGCCGCAAAGGTCGAGAACGTTGGCGTGACCAAGGCGAACATGCCCCTCTACCGCATGGCAGCCCTCTCTGTCCTGGCCGGGTCCTTTATCGCCCTCGGAGCGACCTTCTTTCTGACGGTCACCACCGAGGGCAAGGCGGGCTTCGGCGTGGGGCAGTTGCTGGGCGGACTGGTCTTCTCCCTGGGTCTGATCCTGGTGGTCATTGCCGGGGCGGAGCTCTTCACGGGCAACAACCTGCTGGTCATGGCCATGGTCTCGGGCAAGATCCGGGTCCGACTCCTGCTCCGCAACTGGGCGGTCGTCTTCCTGGGCAACCTGGTCGGCGCACTCGCCATTGCGGCCCTTGCGTTCCTGGCCGAGCACTACACCAGCGCGGGCAACGCCGTGGGGGTGAGGGCGCTCACCGTGGGTGCCGCCAAGACCTCGCTCCCGTTCATGGTCGCCTTCTCCCGGGCGATCCTCTGCAATGTGCTGGTCTGCCTGGCGGTCTGGCTGGCCTTCGGCGCCCGGACCGTAACCGACAAGATCCTGGCGATCATCTTCCCGATCTCGGGCTTTGTGGCCATGGGCTTCGAGCACTCGATCGCCAACATGTTCTTCATTCCCTACGCCATTTGGCTGAAGGGGAATGAGGCGATCGTCACCGCCGCCAACCTGGCGCCGGCGAAGTTGGAGGCCCTGAACTGGAGCGGCTTCCTCCATAACCTGATCCCGGTCACGCTGGGCAATATCGTGGGCGGGGCGGTGCTGGTGGGCTTTATCTACTGGGTTGTCTACCTCTGGAATGGGTCGACCACCCCCAAGAGCGGAAAGAAGGGAACGGCTGCATGAGCACCCCTACCGAAGAGATCCTGGTTGATCGGGCGCCCGAGTGGCCGCTCCGGACGAGGACCGTGCGGATTCTGATCGGCGCTGGCACCTGCGGGATCGCAGCCGGGGCCGGGGCGGTCTGGGCAGCAGCCGAAGAGGCGCTGGCCGACCGGGGCCTGCCGGTTCCCGTGGTCGGCGTGGGCTGCATTGGCTACTGCCAGGAGGAGCCCCTGCTCGACGTCGAGATCGACGGCGAGCGCTGGTCCTACAAGCGGGTCACCCCCGACATGGTGGTCCGGATTATCAACCACCATGTCTGGTCGGGTGAGCCGGTCTCCGAGTTGCTGCTGGGCAAGGTGGCAAGCGAGGGCTCGACCCCCTTCCCCGATCTCCCCTTCTACGCCAAGCAGGTCCGGATTGCGACCCGCAACTGCGGGTTTATCGACCCGACCTCCCTGGCCGATTACCAAGGGCGTGGCGGCTACAAGGCGCTCCGCAAAGTCCTCGGCCTGGCGCCCGGCCAGCCGGCGATCGCCCCCGAAGCGGTGATCGCGACCGTGGAGGCCTCGGGACTGCGGGGGCGCGGCGGCGCCGGCTTCCTGACCGGTCAGAAGTGGGAGTTCACCCGCTCCACTCCCGCCGACAAGCGCTTTATCATCTGCAACGCCGACGAGGGCGACCCCGGCGCCTTCATGGACCGCTCGATCCTGGAGGGCGACCCGCATGCGGTGATCGAGGGAATGATCATTGGGGCCTACGCCCAGGGGGCCAGCGAAGGGTACATATACTGCCGGGCCGAGTACCCGCTGGCCCTGGAACGGCTCCGCCACGCCATGAAAGACGCCGAAGCGGCCGGCTACCTGGGCGACTCGATCCTCGGGACGAGCTTCGGGTTCCACCTTCACCTGAAAGAGGGGGCCGGCGCCTTCGTCTGCGGCGAGGAGACGGCGCTCATGGCGTCGATCGAGGGGCAGCGCGGCATGCCCCGCCCGAAGCCGCCCTTCCCGTCGGTCTCGGGCCTCTGGGGTCGGCCGACCACCATCAACAATGTCGAGACCTGGGCCAATATCGCCCAGATTATCACGAACGGGGCCGAGTGGTACGCCGCCATGGGCAAGGACCGGTCCAAGGGGACGAAGGTCTTCGCCCTGACCGGCCGGATCAACCGGACCGGCCTGATCGAGGTGCCCATGGGCGCCACGATCCGCCAGATCGTCTACGAAATGGGCGGCGGGATCCCCGACGACAAGGAGTTCAAGGCGGTCCAGATCGGCGGTCCTTCTGGCGGGTGTATCCCCGCAAGCCACCTGGACCTGACGATCGAGTACGAGTCGCTCACCCAGGCAGGCGCCATGATGGGCTCCGGCGGCCTGGTGGTGATCGATGAGACCACCTGCATGGTCGATTTCGCCCGCTACTTCATGGCCTTCTGCGCCTCTGAGTCCTGTGGCAAGTGCACCCCCTGCCGGGAGGGCACCACCCGCATGCTGGAGATCCTGGACCGGATCACCAAGGGCCAGGCGACCATGGGCGACCTGGAGCAGTTGGAGGCGCTGGCCCAGGACGTGAAGGTCTCGTCGCTCTGCCAGCTGGGGGGTTCCGCCCCCAATCCGGTGCTCTCCGGCCTCCGCTTCTTCCGGGAGGAGTTTGAGGAGCATATCCTCCACAAGCGCTGCCCGGCGGGCGCCTGCGCCGCACTGCACAACTACGCAATCGATCCGGACCTCTGCTCCGGCTGCATGCTCTGCGCCCGGAACTGCCCGGTGAACGCCATTGCCGGCGAGAAGCGGAAGCCGCACGTGATCGATCCGAATGTCTGCATTAAGTGCGGCGCCTGCTTCGACGTCTGCCGGTTCCAGGCCGTCAAGAGATAGGGGGGACCATCCACATGAAGGTGATTATCGATGGCCACGAGCTGGAGGCCCAGCCCGGCCAGACGATCATGCAGGTGGCCGACGCCCACGGGATTGCGATCCCCCGGCTCTGCCACCACCCGCTGCTCAAGCCCTCCGGCGCCTGCCGCCTCTGCGTGGTCCAGGTGAAGGGGGCCCGCAATCTGGTCTCTTCCTGCTCCACCCCGGTGACCGACGGCATGGAGGTGCAGACCCAGTCCGACTCGGTTCGCTCCTCGCGGCGGACCACCCTGGACCTGCTGGTGGCCAACCACCCGCTGGACTGCTTCGCCTGCGAGGTGGCCGGCGACTGCGCCCTCCAGGACTACGCCTACGAGTACGGGATCAGGGAGTCGTCTTACACCGGTGCCCGCCGCGAGGTGGAGGTGGATGACCGGAACCCGTTCTTCCGCATTGACTACGAAAAGTGCGTCCTCTGCGGGATCTGCGTCCGCATGTGCGACGAGGTCATGGGCTATGGCGCCATCGACTTTACGAACCGGGGCTTCGGCGCCCTGGTCGGCACCCCTTACGGGGTCTCCCTGAGCGAGACCAGTTGCGTCTTCTGCGGCAACTGCGTGCAGGGTTGCCCCGTTGGCGCCCTGGTGCCCCAGTCGCTGGTGGGCCAGGCCCGGGTCTGGGAGACGCGGAAGGTCCGCACGATCTGCCCCTACTGCGGCGTGGGCTGCGCCCTTGAGCTGCACGTGAAGGGGAACCGGATCGTCCAGGTGACCGGCGCCGAGTCGCCCTCCAACCACACCCTCACCTGCGTGAAGGGGCGGTTTGGCTGGGAGTATGTCCACCACGAAGACCGGCTAATGAAGCCCCTGATCCGCAAGGCGGATGCGCCACGCGGCTCCGTCGGGCCGGAGTGGTTCCGGGAGGCCACGTGGGACGAAGCCCTCGACCTGGTGGCAGCCGGTCTCTACAAGGTCCGGGCCGAGCACGGGCCAGATTCGATCGCCGGCCTCTCGTCGGCCAAGGCGTCGAACGAGGAGAACTACCTCTTCCAGAAGCTCATGCGCGCAGGGGTCGGGACCAATAACGTCGACCACTGCGCCCGCCTCTGACACAGCCCCACCGTGGCCGGTCTGGCCACCGCATTTGGCTCCGGCGCCATGACCAACTCGATCGATGAGATCGAAGGGGCCGACACGATCCTCGTGATCGGCTCCAACACCACCGAGTCCCACCCGGTCCTCAGCCTCCGGGTGAAGAAGGCGGTCCGGGAGCACGGGGCGACACTGATCGCTATTGACCCCCGGCCGATCGAGGTCACCCAGGTCGCGACCCTCTGGCTCCAGCCCCTTCCTGGCACCAACGTCGCTGTGATCAACGCCATGATCCACCACATTATCAAAACCGGTCTGGTCAACGAACGGTTCGTGGCCGACCGGACCGAGGGGTACGCCGACCTGGTCGCCTCCGTTGAGCCGTACACCCCCGAGTGGGCGGAGTCGGTCTCCGGCGTGCCCGCCAGCCTGATCCGCCAGGCGGCGGAGGTCTACGCCAAATCCGGCAAGTCCTCGATCCTCTACGCCATGGGCGTCACCCAGCACTCCACCGGCACCGACGGGGTCATGAGCCTCGCCAACCTGGCCATGGTCACCGGCCAGATCGGCCGGGAGTCGACCGGTGTCAACCCGCTGCGGGGCCAGAACAACGTGCAGGGCGCCTGCGACGTGGGCGCACTCTACGACAGCTACCCCGGCTACAAGAAGGTCATGGACCCCGCCGCCCGAGAGTTCTTCGCCCAGGCCTGGGGGGTGGAGCGGCTGCCTGCCATGCCCGGCGTGAACGCCAGTGAGGTGGCCCAGGCCGCCCTGGCCGGCCAGGTCAAGGCGCTCTACCTCATGGGTGAGAACATCGTCCTGACCGACCCCGACAGCCACCATGTGCAGAAGGGGCTAGAAGCGCTTCAGTTCCTGGTGGTGCAGGACATGTTCCTGACCGAGACCGCCCGCTTCGCAGACGTGATCCTCCCCGCCTGCTCCTGGGCGGAGAAGGAGGGGACCTACACCAACACCGAGCGGCGGGTGCAGCGCTTCTACCAGGCGCTGCAGCCCCTGGGCGAATCCCGCCCGGACTGGCGGATTATCTGCGACGTGGCGACCCGGCTGGGGTATGCCATGCACTACGACTCCCCGGCCCAAATCATGGATGAGATCGCGCAAGTCACCCCCCAGTACGGCGGGATCAGCTACGACCGCTTGGGCGAGGAGGGGCTCCAGTGGCCCTGCCCGACCCGGGAGCACCCCGGCACGAGGTTCCTGCACAGCGGCAAGTTCGCACGGGGGCTGGGCAGGTTCAACCCGGTCACCTTCAAGCCATCCGCCGAGCTGCCGGATCAGGCCTACCCGCTGATCTTCACCACCGGCCGGTCGCTCTACCACTACCACGGCGGCTCCATGACCCGACGCTCCCGCCCGCTGGCGGAGCATGTTCCCCAGGCCTACGTGGAGGTGGAGCCCTCCACCGCAGCCGAACTGGGCCTGGCCGATGGCGACCTCGCCCGGGTCTCCTCCCGGCGCGGCCAGGTGGATGTGACCGTCCGCCTCGTGCCCGGCACCGGCCGCAAGGTGCTCTTCATGCCCTTCCACTTCCGGGAGGCGGCGGCCAACCTGCTCACCAACACGGCGCTCGACCCGATCGCCAAGATCCCCGAGCTGAAGGTATGCGCTGCCAGGATCGAGCGAATCCCAACGGAGGAGGTGGCCGACTGATGTCTGTCCTCATGATCCAGCGGAAGGGCGGGGTGCCCGCCATTTCGGTCCCGGACTCCCTGGACCCGGTCAAGCTGGCCGACCTCGACCGCTTCCTGGCGGAGCACGCGGGGAAGCCCAACATGGTGATCCCGGCGCTCCAGCACGCCCAGGCGCTCTTCGACTACGTGCCGCAGGTCGCAATCGCCAGGATTGGCGAGGCGCTGCGGGTCCCGCAGGCCAAGGTCTACGGCGTGGCCACATTCTATGCCCAGTTCCGGCTCCAGCCCTCGGGACGGCACACGGTGAAGGTCTGCACCGGCACCGCCTGCCACGTGCGAGGCGCCGACTCGGTCCTGAAGGCCTGGGCCGATGCCCTGGGGATCAAGCCCGGCCAGACCACGGCGGACGGGGCGATCACGCTGGAGCGGGTGGCCTGTCTGGGCGCTTGCGGCCTGGCCCCCGCCGCCATGGTTGACGCGAAGACCCATGGGCGGCTGACGCCCGCCAAGGTGAAGCAGGTGCTGACAGCGATCGAGCGCTGATCACAGCGCCATGGAGCAGACCCCATCCGCACCGGATCAGGCGGAAGGGGTCTGCTCCTTTCGCATTTTGCAATGCGCTCATCCACAAGGGGTTCGGCGTCCCCCCAGGGAATTGTTATAGGGCGCCTTATCCGAACACACGCCCGAGAGGATGACCGATTCGTGCGACTCGAAGAGTTCACTTACGTCCCCCTGGACGGTCGGGAGAAGGGTCTGAAGTACCTGGCCAACCTGATCGGCGATCCGGCCGCTGATCCCAATATGCTCCAGGAGAGCCTGGAGCGCTCCCTCACCAACGCCGTCGCCTCCGGGACCCTGATCTTCCAGGCGAATGAGCAGTGGGTGTTGAGCGAGCAGGAGGCCGACACCGTCTCCTTCCGGACTGAGTTCCACACCCCGACCGGTGAAGAGATCCTGGCACGCTGCACCCCGAACCGGAACCCCAACAAGCAGCGCTGGTTCGGCCTCTTCTTCCAGCCCGTCAGGCGAGAGGGTTTTGTGATCGGCGACCTGTACTTCAAGACCTGGACCGACGGCGGGCGCTTCCTGGAAGAGCTGGCCGAGATGGCGATCCCTGAGAAGTGGTCCTACAATCAATATGCTTCCAAACAGACGCATCCGATCCTGAAGTCCTATATCGAGAAGACCTATGAACGCGTGAAGCAGCAGCAGCGGATCGTCCGGGGCGAGGGCAAGGTCCTCTTCAACACCGGATTGATCAACAGCTGGTTCAAGGAAATCTATATCACCGCCGAGATTGACCCCGAGAATAGCCACCGGCTCCTGAACGCCCGCCCCTTGTTGGAGAATGAGCGGCTTGTGCTGGACACCTTCCGAAACCAGAAGCCCGCCATGGCCACCTTCTTTACCGAACTGACCGATGTGGTCTTTGACCCCGACCTGGACGTGTTGACCGATGACGCCCACATTATTGAGGACAACTGGGACCGGGTCCCCCAAGAATACCAGAAGATGCGGAAGAGCCAGGTCTTCGCCCTCTTCCAATCGGCCATTGAGTTTGCTCGGATCATGGCGCGACGGAATTACAAGCTGATCGTTCCCCAGTTCTACAAAGAGCAGATCCAGTTCCTCATGCCGATCTATCTCTCCGGCGAGTTCACGGGCTCCCCGGACTTCGCACTGGTGCTGGAGAAGATCAACGACTGCTACCGGGGCAACACAATCCTGACGCTAGACATGGCGTATCAGAACGCTCGGCTCATTGCCAAGCCAGACTCTACCTGGCTCGACCCCGACGCCCAGCCCGCCTAGGGCGGAAAAGCGCACCGGAACGGAGAAAAGCGCGCCAAAGCGGAGGCGAGCGCTCCAAAGCGGAGAAAAGCGCGCCAAAGCGGAGGCGAGCGCTCCGAAGCGGAGAAAAACGCGCCAAAGCGGAGGCGAGCGCGCCAAAGCGGAGGCGAGCGCTCCGAAGCGGAGAAAAACGCGCCCAAGCGGAGGCGAGCGCTCCGAAGCGGAGAAAAGCGCGCCAGAGCGGAGAAAAGCGCGCCCAAGCGGAGAAACGTGCTCCAGCGCGCAGGACGGGCAGCCCAACCGGGCTGCCCGTCCTGCTTGCGCCCCCACCCCCTACTGGAGGTGTACCAGGGCGCTTCCCCTTAGCTGGTTGCCAAAGTAGACCAGGACCCGCAGCGTCTGGCCAGCGCTTACGCTGTACTGGCTGGAGTCGAACGCCAGGTGGTAGAGGCCGCTCCCCGGGTCGAAGCTGATCTGGTGACCGTAGGTGTAGCCGGCGATCAACTGGTTCGTGGCACTGTCCCGGATTCGGACCGTCACCGAGTCATCCACCGTGCAGGCGGCGTACGTGAAGCCGATTGCCAGCGTACCCCCAGCGGTCATGGAGGCGGTGCCGCCGCTGCTCAACGGGGCGGCGAAGGCGAGGCTGCTGCCCGCCCGGCAGGCGCCGATCGGGCTGTACTCGTCCCGGTACTCCCAGGAGAGCAGGTCGTGGTGGTTGCCGGCGCAGCCGGTGCCCGAGGTGAAGCCCACATAGGCCGCATTGCCGCCCACCGCCGCCGGAATATCGACCGTGTAGGAGAGGGTGGGGCTGGCTGGCCGAGCGTTGCTCTGGGCCAGCCGGACCTCCAGTTGGTCGGATTGGGCGTCGTAGTCGACCCATGCGTACCAGGTGGCGCCGTTATTCATGGGGGTGGAGAGAGCCGCCTGGACCACCGAGTCGATCTCACCCGCCAGGTTGACCCCGACATGGTTTCCGTTCTGTTCGTCCCATGAACCGTTGTTCCAGGTATCAAACTCCACCCCCAGGCTGTCGGCCAACCCCTGGTAGCCGATCCCCGCGCCGCCAATCCCCACCCCGGTGTTCCCGGAGCGCACCACGAAGACCATGCCGTCGGCGCCTTGCACCCCGTCCGTGTCGAAACAGCCCGACGGCTGGGTGAACTGGAAGGAGAATGCGGTGCTAAAACCGTCGGTCAGGGAGACCGGGTCGGTGGTGTAGACAGCACCGGCCTGGCTCAGGCTCTGGGTCAGCCGCAACCGGTCACCCGCCTGGACCGCAGCCTGCTCCAGGCTCAATCCAGTCAGATCCGAGAAGGTGGGATAGGAGAGCAGAGTCCCCGCTGCCTCTGAAACCATGGGCGCAGCCAGCGATGCGAGCAGCACCAGGCACAGCCCACCTGCCAAGCCCCGCGCAAAACCCATACGATCACTCCCTCGTCATTGTGGATCTCGTGCACTTGGTAGGACGTGGGAGCGGCCAGGATTGCTGGGTCGCTGCAAGCTCTTCGCCCTCCGGTAATCCGGGCGCGCCAAGGGCCAGGCACCCGCGCCTGGCCCTTCGCTTACAGCCACCCCTCCGCCGTCAGGTAGATCACCACCAGGAGCAATAGCACCGTGATCATTCCAATCGCCACCGTCATAAGGGGCGGAAAGACCAGTCCGCCCAGGAGTGCCAGGAGCGTGACACCTATGTAGATGAGAGCCGCCCGTATCGCCCAACGCTTCACGCCCGCCAACCACCGCTTCAAGTGCGAATACCCCCATGATTGCTAGATATTTGGGTAGGTAGACGTATCAGGCGGGTGTTTGGTTCGCGATCTGGCAGGAACAGGCCAGGGGCAGCGGAGAATATACATTTTTGCATAGGCATCATCCGAACCGCTTGGCTACTCTAGTGCGTGAGGAGGAAACGGTATGACCCAAACCACGAAGCATATCCGCCTGCAGACCGCCGTCCCGGGTCCGGTTTCCCAGGAGATCATGTCTCGCAAGGACCGGCTGATCGCCAACGCCTTCTCGATCCATGTCCCGGTGGCGATTGCAGAGGCCCACGGCGCCCTGGTCCACGACGTGGACGGCAATGTCTTCATCGATTTGGCGGGCGGGCTTGGCTGCATGAACGTGGGCCATTCGCACCCCAAGGTGGTCGCGGCGATCCAGGAGAGCGCCAGCCGCTTCACCCACACCGACTTCTCCGTGGTCATGTACGACAGCTATATCAGGCTGGCGGAGCGGCTGACCCGGCTGGCTCCGGGCACAGCGCCCAAGAAGGCCTGCTTCTTCAACGCCGGCGCCGAGGCGGTGGAGAACGCGGTCAAGTTCGCCCGGAAGTTCACCGGTAAGCGGGCGATCATCGCACTGGAGGGCGCCTTCCACGGCCGGACCAACCTGACCATGGCCCTCACCTCCAAGGTGAAGCCCTACAAGGAGGGCTTTGGCCCCTTCGCCCCGGAGGTCTACCGGGTGCCCGCCCCCTACACCTACCGCCGCCCGGCCTCCATGACCGAGGCCGAGTACGTCAAGTTCTGTGGCGACGCCCTGGAGCGGGCGCTCACCACCATGGTCGCCCCGTCCGACCTGGCGGCGATTATCCTGGAGCCGGTGCAGGGCGAGGGTGGCTTCGTGCCGCTCCACCCCGACTACCTGAAGAAGGTCCAGGAGCTGGCCAAGAAGCACAACTTCCTGATCATAGCCGACGAGATCCAGTCCGGCTTCGGCCGCACCGGCACCTTCTTCGCCTCCGAGCAGCTGGGCCTCGTCCCCGACCTGATCACCGTGGGCAAGTCGCTGGCCGCGGGCCTGCCGCTCTCGGGCGTGATCGGGCGGGCCGAGATCCTGGACGCCCCCGGCGACTCCACCATTGGCGGTACCTACGTGGGCAACCCGGTCGCCTGCGCCGCAGCCAATGCCGTTCTTGATATCATGGAGGAGGAGAATCTGCTCGAGCGGGCGAAATCCGTTGGAGAGACCTTCCGGAAGCGCTTCGCCGCCATTGCGACCAAGCTGGACGCCCTGGCAGGCTCCAAGCTCCAAGTGGGCGAGGTGCGCGGGCTAGGCGCCATGATCGGCATGGAGATGGTCAAGGACCGTGCCACCAAGGAGGCCGCTACCGCCGAGGTCGGCCAGATCATGGAGAAGTGTATCAACCGGGGCGTGATCATCGTCAAGTGCGGCATTCACGGCAACGTACTGCGCATGCTGGTGCCGCTGGTGATCACCGACGAGCAACTCGGCGAGGCGCTTGACGTAGTCGAGCAGGCCTGCGTTGAGGTGGCACAGGGTAGGTAAGTGTCCCTGTCCTGGTACAGGGCGCACAGAGGGATAACAAAGAGAGAGCCGGCGGTGGATCCGGCCGAAACAGAAGCAGACGCTCCCGTCATGGGGGCGTCTGCTTTTTTCACTCCCCGGCCCGGGCGACCAGGGTACACAGTTCGCCGACCGTCTCGACCTCGATCAACAGCTCTTCGGAAAGCTCTACACCAAACTCGTTCTCCAGCGAGTAGACCAGGCTCTCCATGTCCGTGTCGAACTCCTCGGAGAGCGCGGTTAAGGTCGTGTTGAAACCGATAGACCGGTCGCCGATCTGATCCCGAATCATCTTGAGCGCTTCCTGTTTCAGGTTCATGAGTCACTAGGCACCTCCGGGCCGTATTCTCCCCGGTCTATGGGCCGTTATTCACACCTCCTGAAGCGGTGGATTCACCGATATTTTCTGCTTGGTGCTCTCTTCATTCTAGAAGGTAAAACGATACTATGATGGCGAAATGGTACACAACCAAACGATTGGTAGTCTCACGAAATATCCGAGCCGCGTAGGTAGCATTGGGGCGATTCACTCGTATGTATGAGGTAGCACGCTTCGGCCCGGTGGTGCGGATTCGCCTCTGCCGTTCCCTCCTGGGACGCCCAACCCTCTGGGTCCATGCCTTCTGGGTCGATGGCCTCCTGATCGACACCGGCTGCACCCACACCATACCCGACCTGATGACCGCTCTGCAGCGGGAGGGGCTGACCGTTGAGCAGCTGGTCAACACCCACTCCCACGAGGACCACCTCTCGGGGAACGGAGCGGTCCACCGGCGGTATGGGGTCACGCCGAAGGCACATCCACTCGCTTTGCCCCAGCTGGCCGCCCCCGTCACCTGGAGCGAGATGCACCTCTACCGTCAGCTTTTCTGGGGCCTGGTCCGGGACCCGGTGCCCGGCGAGCCAGTGGGGGAGGTCGTCCAGACCGATCGCTACCGGTTTGCTGTCCACCACACACCCGGTCATGCCCATGACCATATCGCCCTGTTTGAGGAGCGCGAGGGCTGGCTCTTCAGCGGTGACCTCATGATCTCGCCCCGCCTGACAGCGATTCGGCGGCACGAGCGGCCGTTGCTCCTGCTGGAGTCGCTGCGCCGGCTGGCGGCTCTGCCAGTGCGCCAGCTCTTCTGCTCCCATGCCTACCGGGTCGCCGACTCCGCCGCCCCCCTGCTCCAGAAGATCGCCTTCTGGGAGGAGCTTCAAGGGCAGGCCGCCGAGTTGCGCCGGCAGGGACTCTCTTTGTCAGCTATCACCCGCCGGCTGCTGCCGGGCGGGGGATTGATCGAACCATTCTCCCGGGGGGACTACGCCCGCAGTCATCTGATTCGTGGCCTCCTGGGAGAGGGTGGGAGTTAGGCTCCGATACATAGAGAGGGGGGCGATATCGCATGGAACGGCCATATCTGAAGCGCTATCCGGAGGGTGTGCAGTGGGATATCACGTTTCCGGAGGTCCCTGCCTACAAGTTCTTCTTTGATCAGGTGCAGAAACACCCCGATCGAACGGCTGTGATCTTTGTGGGGAAGCAGATCACCTACAAGGAGCTCGGGGAGCAGGTGGACCGCTTTGCCGCGGCCCTGCAGCGCCGGTACGGCATAAGGAAGGGGGACCGGGTGGGGATTATCCTGCCGAATTCGCCGCAGAACGTGATCGCCACGTTCGCCAGCATGCGAATCGGAGCGATCCCGGTCCAGTTCAACCCCATGTATGTCACACGGGAGATCGAGTTCCAGGTGAAGGACTCTGGCGTCCGGGTCATGATCACGTTGGACCTATTCTGGCAGAAGGTCAAGGAGGCTGGCGGGGTCGAGCATTATATCTGGACCGGGGTGCAGGACTACCTCTCGTTCCCGCTCAGCTTCCTCTACAAGCTGAAGGCGAAGCCGCCGAAGGTGCCCACGACCGATGCGACCCACTTCGCCGAACTGCTGCAGGGGAGCGCGACGGGGCTGCAGATCGCCCCGATCAACCCGAAGGATGATATCGCCGTCCTGATGTACACCGGCGGAACCACTGGCCGCTCCAAGGGCGTCATGCTCACGCACTTTAACATTACATCGAACATTACCCAGATCCAGGAGTGGCTCCACCGCGAGGACCGGCACGATGTGGTCATGGCCGTCCTGCCCATGTTCCACTCCTACGGCTTCACCGCGACCGTCGGTCTGGCGCTCTCGTCGGGCTCCACCTGCGTTCTCATGCCGAAGTTTGACGCCGGCGATGTGCTCAAGGCGATCGCCAAGTACCGGCCGACCTCCTTCCCCGGCCTGCCCACCATGTACACCGCCCTGCTCCACCACAAGGATATGGCGAAGTACGACCTGAGCTCGATCGAGATCTGCGTCTCCGGGGCCATGCCCATGCCGGTTGAACTCATGCGCCAGTTCGAGAGCGTGACCGGTGCCAGCATTATGGAAGGGTACGGCCTGACCGAGTGCTCGCCGGTCACCCATGCCAACCCGCTGAAGGGGACCCGCAAGCCCGGCACCGTTGGCCTGCCCTACCCCGGCACCGACGTGCGAATCGTCGACCTGGAGACCGGGGAGGACCTGCCCCTGGGCGAGCGCGGCGAGGTGCTGCTGCGCGGCCCGCAGGTAATGAAGGGCTACTGGAACCAGCCGGAGGAGACCGCCGCGATCCTGATCGACGGGTGGCTCTACACCGGCGACATCGGCCGTATGGACGAGGACGGCTACCTGGAGATCGTCGATCGGAAGAAGGATATGATCATCGCCAGCGGCTTCAATGTCTACCCGCGCGATATCGACGAGGTCCTCTACCAGCACCCGGCGGTGAAGGAGGCCTGCACGATCGGCGTGCCCGACGAATACCGGGGCGAGACGGTCAAGTCCTTCGTGGTGCTCAAGGAGGGGGCCCACGCCACCGAGGAGGAGATTATCGAGTTCTGCAAGGAGCGGCTGGCGTCCTACAAGCGGCCCCGGATTATTGAGTTTCTGCCCGAGCTGCCCAAGTCGATGGTGGGCAAGGTCCTGCGCCGGGTCCTCATGGAGCAGGAGAAGGAGAAGAGCCGCATCGCTGCTGCAAAGCACTAGCAGGTCGACCAGCCACGAGCCAAAGAGGGAGATGGGGCTGTGCAACCCTTGTCCGGGGTGACCGTACTGGATCTGACCCGCCTGCTGCCAGGCCCGTATGCGACCTGGCTGCTGCGCAGTTGGGGGGCCCGGGTGATCAAGGTGGAAGATCCAGTGGTCGGTGACTACCTGCGGGAGGCGCAGCCCCTCTGGTTCAGCCACCTGAACGCGGGGGCGGAGTCGGTGGCGATCGACCTGAAGCAGCCGGCCGGGCGGGAGCTGTTCCTGCGCATGCTGCCCGAAGCGGAGATCGTGATCGAGGGCTTCCGGCCCGGGGTCATGGAGCGGCTGGGCCTGACCTACGAGGCCCTGGCCGAGCAAAACCCCAAGGTGGTGCTCGTCTCCCTCAGCGGCTACGAGCCCGACGGCCCCCGGGCCACCCGGGCCGGCCACGACCTGAACTACATGGCCCACAGCGGCCTGCTCTCGCTCATGGACGGCGCCCCGGCCTTCCAGCTCGGGGACCTGAGCGGCGGCCTGACCGCTGCCGCCGGTGCCCTGGCTGCCCTCCACGGCGCCCAGGCCACCGGGCGCGGCTCGCATGTCCGGGTCTCGATCACCGGGGCGCTCAAGGCACTGGGCGTTATCCAGGCGGTGGAGGCGTTGGAGGGCATAGAGCTGAACCGGGAGGAGATGCTTCTGGGGGGAAACCTCCCCTGCTACCGGATCTACCGCACGGCAGATGGCGGTCGCGTCACCCTCGCCGCCCTGGAGTCCAAGTTCTGGGCCCAGTTCTGCGAGGCGGTGGAGCGGCCAGACTGGATCCCCCGCCAAATGGACCCGCTCCTGCGGGAGGAGCTGGCGGCACTCTTCCGCTCCCGCTGCCTCTGGGAGTGGCACCAACTGGCCGAACGGGTGCCAGACGCCTGCCTTGATCCGGTGCTGCCAGTCCGCCAGGCGGTGGGGAGCAGGTTGGAACTCCAGCCCGTTCGTTTCCGCGGCGGGCGCCCAATCGCCGAGGGGCCGCCCCCCGAACGTGGGGCGCAGACCCGGAATTTCCTGCTCCAGTTGGGTCTGTCTGAGCAGGAAATCTCTGCCCTCGCCGCCGAAGGGACCATAGGTGTGTGAAACCGTCTAGGAGGCCGGAGTGTGTGAGCAACAAGCAAGCAGAGATTATGCAAGCGGCGATCAGCCTCTTCCAGCAGAAGGGGTACCACGCCACATCCATGCAGGACATTGCCGATGCGGTCGGGCTGCAAAAGGGCAGCCTCTACCATTACATCTCCGGGAAAGAGGATCTGCTGGTCGTGATCATGCATGACGCCCTGGGCCAGTACAACGCCCGGTTGGCGGAGGTGGCCGGGCTTGACCTGCCGGTCCGGCAGCGGCTGGAGATGGCCGTGCGTGACCACCTGCAGGGGATTGCCGAAAACCTGGGCATGCTGACGATCTTCCTGCGGGAGAGCTACGCCCTCAACCCGGAGCAGCAGCAGCAGATCGCCGAGGAGAGCGACCGGTACAACAGGATGTTCGAGGCGCTCTTCGCCGAAGGGGTTGCCAAGGGGGAGATCCGGGACCTGGACCCCAAGCTGGCCACCCGGACGGTGCTCGGGGCCTGCAACTGGCTCTACCGCTGGTACCGACCCGATGGCCGCTACTCGATCGACGCCATGTGCGATTTTTTCATTGACCTGCTCTTTGGTGGGATCGCAGCGGGCTCGCCCGCTTTGCACCGATAGGGGATCAGATTTTTGAGAGGAGAGATTCTCATGACAATCGCTGAGATGTTCAATGCCATGAAGGAGAAGGTGGCTGCCAATCCTGGGAAGGTCGCAAGCCTGAAGCAGGCATCCTATATGTTCGAGCTGACCGGCGAGGGTGGCGGTACATACCACGCCGCTTTCGACAACGGCGCCCACGACATCGGCGAGGGTGCGATCGCGAACCCGGCCTGCACGGTGGTCATGAGCGCCGCCGATTTCCAGGCCATGGTCTCCGGCAAGCTGAACCCGACCGCCGCCTTCATGAGCGGCAAGCTGAAGATCAAGGGCGACATGGGCCTGGCCATGAAGCTCCAGTCGATCCTGTAGGGCTCGGGAGGATTCGGCCGGTCTTGCCCCCATCGTATAGCGAAGCGGTGGGGGCTTCCTCATGGGGAGGTGCGACTGAATGTTTCGGTTAGAGGGAAAGGTGGCGCTGGTGACAGGCGGCTCCCGCGGACTGGGACGGGCTGACGCCCTGGCCCTCGCCCGCGCCGGGGCAGATGTGATCATTACCGATATCCTCGTCGAGTCCGACACCCAGGGGCAGGAGACGGCGGAGCGGTACGGCCCCCTGGCACAGGTCATGCGCTCATCGGGGGCGGTCTACGCCGAGCAGACCCGGGACGAGATCCGGGCAATGGGCCGCCGCTCCGCCGCCTACAAGATGGATGTGACCGACCGGGAGCAGGTCCGTTCCGTCATGGAGCGGGCGGTGGCGGAGTTTGGCACCATCCACATACTGGTCAACAATGCCGGCACCCTGGACCACACCGCTCAGATCGACCAGCAGTCGGACGAGTTCTGGGAGCGGGATCTGAAGGTGAACCTGACCGGCGCCTACAACTGCGCCAAGGCGGCATGGCCTTATATGAAGCAGCAGGGGTGGGGGCGGATCATTAACATGGCCTCGGTCGCCGGGACGTTGGGCGGCTTCGGCCAGGCCTCGTACGCCACCACGAAGGCAGGGCTTCTTGGGCTGACCAGGACCCTTGCCCTGGAGGGCGCCCGGTATGGGATTGCGTGCAACGCGATCGTACCGGGGATTATCGCAACCGAGGCCTACACCATGTCCAACCCGAAAATGCGGGAGCGCATGGAGGCCCGGACCGCCTTCAAGCGGCCAGGCAAGCCGGAGGATATCGCCCATGCGATCACATTCCTCTGCACCGAAGAGGCCGGGTACATAACGGGTGTGGGGCTGCCGGTGGCGGGCGGCATTGATCTCTTTACCTTCTAGGAGGTGGCTGCGTTGGAGGCCTGGGTTATTGACGCCGTTCGCACCCCGAGCGGCAAGAAGAAGGGTACCTACTCCACCATTCGGGCCGATGAGCTTGCGGCCGAGCTGCTGAAGTCACTCGTCGAGCGGAATGGTGTCGATCCGGCCCACGTGGAAGATGTGATCATGGGCTGTGTCACCCCGATTGGCGAGCAGGGCTGGAATATTGGGCGGCAGGCGGCGCTCATGGCAGGCTTTCCGCTGGAGACCTGCGGGGTGCAGCTGAACCGCATGTGCGGCTCCGGGCTGCAGGCGATCAACTGGGCGGCCCAGGGGATCATGTCCGGCACCCATGACATGATCATCGGGGCGGGGACCGAAGGCATGAGCCGCACCCCCATGGGCTCAGACGGCGGCGACCTCTCCGCAAAGCTGCGGGAGCAGTACGAGATCATTCCCCAGCACCTGAGTGCGGAGCGGATCGCCCAGCAGTGGGGCTTCAGCCGGCGCGACCTGGATCTCTACTCCCTGGAGAGCCACAAGCGTGCAGCGCAGGCCATGGCCGAGGGGCGGTTCGCCAGGGAGATCATTCCCATGTTCGGCCTGGCGGCAGATGAGACCGTCCGGCCCGACACCAGCCTGGAGAAGATCAGCACACTGCCCTCCCTCTTCCCGGACGGGGCGATCCACGCCGGCAACTCCTCGCAGATCTGCGACGGTGCGGCGGCGGTCCTGCTGGCCTCGCCCGCCAAGGCGAAGGAGCTCGGGCTGAAGCCCCGGGCGAAGATCCGGGCCATGGCGATCCAGGGGGTCGATCCGACCCTCATGCTGCACGGGGTGATGCCCGTGACCGAGAAGGTGCTGAAGAAGGCGGGGCTCACCGTCGGCGATATCGACCTGTTTGAGGTGAATGAGGCCTTCGCCTCGGTGCCGCTCGCCTGGATGAAGGACCTGAAGGTGCCCCATGAGAAGCTGAATGTCAACGGCGGGGCGATTGCGTTGGGCCACCCGCTGGGGGCGTCGGGGGCACGGATCACGGCGACCCTGCTCTCGGAAATGGAGCGGCGGGACGCCACCTTTGGCCTGGCGACCATGTGTATCGGGTTTGGCATGGCAATCGCCACGATCTACGAGCGGATCTAGCATAGGCTACCCGATCACGCGCACAGGCGCCCGGAGAGACGGGCGCCTGTATTCATTGGGAGCAAGCTTGCCCTGAGATTTCCTGTTGCTTGAGAGATGCTCTCATGCCCTATAGTGACCCTATGCCTGCGAACAGCGGCAGTGGCACTTATCGATTCAAGCAACGGAAAGGAACAGAATACGCCCTATGACTACAGAACGCCTGTGGGGACGCAGCTTCATTAGCCTCTGCGTCAGCAATTTCTTCACCTTCTTGTCGTACTACACCCTGGGCGCGACGCTCTCCGTCTACGTGGTCACGCGGTTCGCCGCCGACAAGACCCAGGTCGGACTGATCCTGACCGCCTTCGCCGTCTCCGCCCTGGCCTCACGGCCCGTGGCCGGCCCCTGGATGAAGCGCTTCGGCGAGCGGCGGTCCTTCCTCACCGCCATGGTGCTCCTCTTTGGGGTGACGAGCCTCTACCTGGTCAGCAACGACCTTCGCTTCCTCCTTGCGCTGCGGGTTCTGCACGGCCTGTCGCTCGGCATTGCCACCAGCGCGGGGGCCACGATCGCCGCACACCTGGTGCCGAAGGAGCGCACCGGTGAGGGCTTTGGCTACTACGGCATGTTCCAGAGTACCGCCATGGTCCTCGGTCCCTTCGTCGGCCTGACGGTGATTCAGTTCCTGCCCTTCTCCGTGCTCTTTGCCTGCTGTGCGGCCTTCACGGTGATCAGCCTCGCCAGCGGACTGCTGGTCCAGCTCCCGTCTGCGGTGGAACGGCCCATGCAGGAGGCGAAGCCTCAGGCAGGGCTTCGCACTCTCCTGGAGCCGGCCGCGATTCCGATCGGCCTCTGTGGGTTTCTCATGGCCTTCGCCTATGGCGGGATCTCGGCCTTCGCCTCGGTATACGGCAACGCACTTGGGTTGACCAGCTTCACCAGCTATTTCTTCGCCGTCTACGCCCTCATGGTCGTGATTCCCCGCCCCTGGTTTGGCCGGCTCTTTGACAAGTCCGGTCCGGCCTCGGTGATCTACCCCGGAATCGCGCTCTTCGCGATCGGCCTCTTCCTCCTGAGCCAGGCGCAGACCGGGCTCGGCTACCTCGGCAGCGCGGCCGTAATCGGGCTCGGGTACGGTGCCCTCTCGTCGTTCCAGGCGCTGGCCGTGCGATCGGTCGCCTCCGAGCGCAAGGGCTACGCCACCAGCACCTGGTACTTCTTTATCGATGCCGGCATCGCGACCGGCTCGCTCCTGCTTGGCATGGTGGCGGGGCGCAGCGACTACCAGACCGCCTACCTCGTCTCCTCCCTGGCGGCCGCCTTTATGGTGCCACTCTTCTTCCTGGTGCACCACCGGCCGGCCATGCTCCAGAGCGCAACCGCAAAGGGATAGGAGACCTCACCGGGCCAGGTCTGTGGTACCCTTCGTTTCGATCAGGTTCTGGTAGTACTCAACCTTCCGCTGCAGGGTGCGGACTCGCTTCTCCATCTCCGCGAGCTCCGCTTCGGCCCTGCGCGCCTGCTGCTGGATCATATCGTACCGCTTGAGGATCGTGGCATCGCCCCGCAAGCCCAGCTGGATATACTCCCGCACCTCGGCCAGCGGCATTCCCGTCTCGCGCAGGCACTGCACGAGGTAGACCCGCTCCAGGTCCTGTTCCGAGAAGAGCCGCACGTTGTTCTCGTCGCGGGAGATATGGGGGAACAGCCCCTCCTTGTCATAGAAGCGCAATGTGTGCGGGGAGATCCCCATTCGCTCTGCAACCTGTTTGACTGTGTACACACCTGCTACCTCCCAGTGGTCTATCGTGCTGTGACTCTAGCATGCAACCTTCCTGACGGCTTTTCCCATGCAGAGTTCACCTCCGCAGTGGATATGCTACCAGAAAGGGTAGCGGGAGGGGAACCAGCATGCAGAGGTATGCTCGCTTATGGGCCGGTCTGGCGGTGGTGATACTCGGCTCCTTCGCCATTCTCGGCTACTACGGCTGGGAGATTCACTGGAAGGCGCCGCCGATCCCGAACCGGATTCTCACGACAGATGGCGCCGTGCTCTACACCGGGCAGCAGATCCGCGACGGCCAGAACGTCTGGCAGTCGATGGGCGGCCAGGAGGTGGGCTCGGTCTGGGGGCACGGGGCATACACCGCCCCCGACTGGACCGCTGACTGGCTCCACCGTGAGGCCCGCTGGCTACTGGACCGCTGGGCTCGGGAGGACCACGGCGCCGACTACGACAGCCTTGACCCCGAGGCGCAGGCGGCCCTGCGCGCCCGGCTGCAGAAAGAGCTGCGGACCAACACCTACCAGCCGGGCACCGGCGACCTGGTGATCTCCCCGGTCCGGGCCGATGCGGTCCGAGCCGTGGCGGCCCACTACGACGGGCTCTTCGGCAATGACCCTGCCTATACCGGCCTGCGCTCGGCCTACGCCGTTCGCACCAACAGCGTGCCCGACCCGGCCCGCCGGCAGCAGATGCAGGCCTTCTTCTTCTGGGCCACCTGGTCCACCGTCACCAACCGGCCCGGCGAGGCGATTACATACACCAACAACTGGCCGCCGGAGCCGCTGGTGGGCAACCACCCAACCGGGCAGACCGTCGTCTGGTCGGTGATCTCCTTCGTCCTGCTGCTGGCTGGTGTGGGCGGGCTGGTCTGGTACTTTGCCGCCGAGCGGCATCGGGAGGAGGGGGAGCCGGCGCATCCCCTCCCGGAGGAGGACCCGCTGCTCCACTCCTTCCGCGCGACACCATCTATGAAAGCGACGATCAAGTACTTCTGGGTGGTCGCCGCCCTGATCATGGTCCAGATTCTGATGGGCGTGATCACCGCCCACTACGGCGTGGAGGGTGGCGGCTTCTACGGGATCCCCCTGGATCGGTGGCTTCCCTACTCGCTCACCCGGACCTGGCATACGCAGCTCGGCATCTTCTGGATTGCCACGGCATGGCTGGCGACCGGACTCTTCATCGCCCCGGCGGTCTCGGGCTACGAGCCGCCCCTGCAGCGGGCCGGGGTCAACTTCCTCTTCATCGCCCTGTTGATTATCGTGGCGGGGTCGATGTTCGGTCAGTGGCTCGGGGTGCAGCAGCGACTGGGGCTGGTGACGAACTTCTGGTTCGGCCACCAGGGGCTGGAGTATGTAGACCTGGGGCGGTTCTGGCAGATCTTCCTGCTGGTTGGCCTCTTCCTCTGGCTCTTCCTCATGGGCCGGTCGCTCTGGCCCGCCCTGAAGAAGCCCGGGGAGAACAAGCACCTGCTCGGCCTCTTCCTGCTGGCCTCGACCGCAATCGCCCTCTTCTACGCCGCCGGGCTCATGTACGGGCGGCAGAGCCACTACGCCATGATCGAGTACTGGCGCTGGTGGGTGGTCCACCTCTGGGTCGAGGGCTTCTTTGAGGTCTTTGCCACCGTGGTGATCGCCTTCCTCTTCACCCGGATGGGCCTCCTGCGGACAGCGACGGCGACCGCATCGGTCCTCTTCTCCACGATCATCTTCCTGTCGGGGGGGATTGTGGGCACCTTCCACCACCTCTACTTCACCGGCACCCCGGTCGCGGTCATGGCGCTTGGTGCCGTCTTCTCCGCCCTCGAAGTGGTCCCCCTGGTCCTGATCGGGTTTGAGGCCTACGAGAACCTCTCGCTGGCGCGGGCGAAGAAGTGGGTGGAAGCGTACAAGTGGCCGATCTACTTCTTTGTCGGGGTCGCCTTCTGGAACCTGGTGGGGGCGGGGCTCTTCGGCTTCTTCATTAACCCGCCGATCGCCCTCTACTACATGCAGGGGCTGAACACCACGGCGGTCCATGGCCACACGGCGCTCTTCGGGGTCTACGGGGTGCTGGGCATGGGGCTGATGCTCTTCTGCCTGCGGGGGATCAGCCTGGGGCGGCCGTGGAATGAGAAGATGATCGCCTTCGCCTTCTGGTGGATCAACATTGGGCTGGGGCTCCAGGTGCTCCTCTCCATTCTGCCAATCGGGCTCATGCAGACCTGGGCCAGCGTGGAGCAGGGCATGTGGTACGCCCGGTCGGCCGAGTTCATGCAGACCCCGATCATGAACATTCTCCGGTGGATGCGGGTTCCGGGGGATACCATGTTCGCCGTCGGGGCGCTGGCCCTGGGCTGGTTTGTGCTCACGCTGCGGGGGAATGAGCCGAAGGTGGCGGCGCAGCAGGCGGAGGGCAAGGGCGTGTAGACCCGGTAGCGAAAGGCCCCGAGGGAGAGACTCCCCTCGGGGCTAGACCAATTTTCAGGGCCCGGCATAGGCTGGGCTCGCAGTGAGCCTCTCAGCAGTCTTCCATCGTCTCCGGGACCAGCGGACGGGTTCTCACACCGGCAGCCTCCAGCGCCTCCATAGAGGCGCGCAGGAACTCCTTCGGATCCGAGATGCTCTCCCAATGCATATACATCAACCGAGGTTCCTCGAATAGCCAGTGGTTGTGCAGAGCCGTCACGAGGATCCCCTTCTCCCGCAGGACGCGCATGACGGTGTTGACCTCTGCCTGTCGCAGCACGGCCTCACCAAGATTCAGGGTGCTGCCCTCGCCTGTCGGCGATTCGATTGAGAAAAAGACGGGCAGGACGAGGGGCGACCGGGTCCGGCGGCCCAGGATCTCGGGTTTGAGATCAGCCCGGAGCAACTGAATGAGGCAGACATCATCAATGCAGGCAGGGGTGCCGTCAACGAACCTGGCCAGTCGCGAGCAGCGGTCGCAGACCGAACGCTTCCTCTCGGGCATCGTATCACCCCCATCGGGTTAGGCGCAGGGAGAGGCGGGCGGTTCTCCGCGCCCAGTCCAGCATACGCGCTTATGTAAAGAAGCGTGCAGAAGCGGACGATCTGCCTCCGGTACCGGGCTAGCCCTCTTCCGTAGCCGCGCTCTCGCTGGAGGGCTTGGGGGTGACCGTGGGCTCCTCGCTGGCGTCCGGGGCGGCCTCGGCGATCTTGGCGTAGCGAGGGTTGCTGTAGTGGAGGTGGAGGAAGGTCCCGTTCTCGTCGGGGTAGGGTGTCAGCTTCATGTACGCCTTGTGGTCCACCGGAGTCCCAAGGGGATGCTTCATAAGGAGGGAGTCCAGGCGCAGGTAGACCTTGGTCTGGCCCTCCCAACGGGCCTCGATGCTGGAGCCATCCTTCTGATTGGTCGGCTCCAGCACATAATCCCCCGGGAACCTGTCACTCTCATGCAGGTTGAAGAGGGTGGGCTGCTTCACCTGACCGGCCCTCACGGAGACCTTGGAGATCAGCCTTCCGGCCAGTGCGGTGCCCTCTGCGCGGTAGGAGTCCCACCGGATCGTGACCTCTGCCTCCAGCATGTTCCGCCGGCGCACCTCAACCTGATCCAGGTTGACCTTCTTGAGACCGAGGCCCTCCTTGGTGACCTTGGAGCCAGACTTCTTCGCGGACCCCTTGTCATCGGCCATGGCTCTCGTCCTCCTTCTTCTCTGGTAAGTCGAGTCTAGCACAGGAGGACGCTTTCCACTAGACATTAGACAGAAAAATCGATTTAGCGTGTTAGTTTATCGGGTGGCAGATGATTCGAGGGCGGGGAGGTCTGGAACTCTAACGGGGGGAAGGCCTCGGGGCTTCGTGGGAGGGCATCGAGTCCTCGTGGGAATCCATCGAGTCCTGGGCGGGAGCCCATCGAGTCTTAGGCGGGAGTCCAGCGAGTCTTAGGCGGGAGCCCATCGAGTCTTAGGTGGGAATCCATCGAGCCCTGGGCGGGAATCCATCGAGTCTTCGTGGGGATCCATCGAGTCTTCGTGGGAATCCATCGAGTCTTCGTGGGGATCCATCGAGTCTTCGTGGGGATCCATCGAGTATAGGGCGAGGATCCATCGAGTATAGGGCGAGGATCCATCGAGCCTTGGGCGGGAATCCATCGAGTCCTGGGTGGGGATCAATCGAGTCCTGGGCTCGATCTCGGGGGCAACCGTCACGCGTTCTCACCAGCCAGGTGAAGGGTTCGCACCACCGTCGGCGTCATACCCCATGTAAGGTAGATGTGAGGAGTGAGGCGCGTGTGGAGGAACTTCGGAATCAGCCTGATCGCCCTGCTGGCAGCCGCCATGGTGTCGGGGTGTAGCGTTCATGTCCAGGACCGGCCCGGCGGGGTCGATGTCTCGATTGAGCCGACACCGATCTCCATTCAGACCCATGGTGAGACGGGCTCGGAGCCGGTAGAGATAGCCCTGCCGGACAACGCCCGGTCGGTGGAGCTGACCCTGAACCAGGGGATCGGCACCCTCCACCTCGACGGCGACGGCGATTCGGCCCTCTCCGGGCAGGTCGGCTACTACCGGTCAGCCCCCGAGGTCCGCACCAGCTCGGCGGGGGATCACTTCCGCATGGAGATCCTGGGGGAGAGGAACGTGACGATCTCGGGCGGCAGCGCCCCGCGCACGATCCTGCACCTGGGCGCCGACCTGCCGACCCGGCTGACGGTTCACGCCGGGGTGGGCGATGCCGAGATCGACCTGACGGAGATCCCAGCCACCGATCTGACGATCAACGCTGGGGTGGGCGAGGTGACGGTCCTGGTGCCGGCGGAGCGGAATGTGCGCATCCACCTCTCCACCGGGCTGGGCGAGCACAACTTCCGGGATGAGGGGTTTGTCAAGCGGGGCTCGGATTGGGTCTCCCCCGACTTCGCCGAGGAGGATGTGCTGGAGATCCGGCTTGAGGCGGGACTGGGTTCCTTCTCGGTGGAGCGGCGTTAAGTACAGAATGTAACACGAGACCGGCTCAGGGCAGAGCCGGTCTTGATCTATCTACAGGAGGATGCTCGCCTGGGCGGACCGCTCTCGGCCCTGGGGGTCTACCGCCACGGTCTCTACCGTGTTCACCCCACGGCGCAGGAGGGGGAGGGCGAGAACCCCCTGCAGCGCCACTCCAGGCGGCCGCTCGGGGAGGTCCGCATCGCTCGGCTCCAGGTAGCGGAGCGAATCGACCGGGAGCGGTCGGTCATTGACCTTGATCCTGACCCGGCCCGCCAGCAGGCTGTCGCGGGTGAGGCCGGGGTAGTGGAGGAGGACCGAGAAGCTGGGGGTGACCGTGCGGCGGGGACGGAGCAGAATGTAGGGCTCTGCAGCCTCGCCGGGTTCGAGCGGGACCGGAGTGGCCACCGGCACCGGGATCAGCGGGGTCGGCCCCTCTCCGCCGTGGAGGGGCTGGAACTCCGCCAGGATCCGGGGCATATCGGCCACGAACCGCTCAATCTCCACCTGCTTGGCGCGGATCTGCCTGGCGATCTGGTAGAGCGCACCATACCGGCCGTTGAGGTACTCTGTGCTCACTTCCTCGATCGCATTGACCACCTGCTCCATGGGCAGGTCGGTCCGCGGGAGGGGGATCGTCCACTGGGTGTTGATCGAGGGCAGGGGGGCGCCCGGGCTGTAGCTCAAGCGCACCGGGATCGACAGGTGAAACCGGATCGGCACCGCTCCCAGGGGGCCGACCAACTGGCTGATGATCGCCCCGATAAACCGCTGGGGATTTGGCTCCCCCATGATCTGCAGGATCGGCTCGACCGCGATCGGACCCAGCCCCCCGATCAGCCGGGGGATCACTCCCTCTGCGGCGACCCGCGCCGCCGCCCGGGCGGCATCTTCCACCACCTGTCGGACGAACGACTCCGGCACCAGTGTGAAGCGGCGAATCGGGAGTGCGGGGCGGATATGCTCAAAGAGCGCATCGGCCAGTGGACCGATCAGCCGCTCCTGCAGGAGGTTGATCAGGGCCTCGCGGTCGCGGGCGAGCGCCTCCTCCAGCCGCCGGATCAGATCGGCCAGGTCAATCAGCAACTGCTTGTGGTAGAGTTCCAGCAGGCGGGGCAGCAACTCCTCCGAGAGCGACCGCACATGGTCCCAGAGCGCCTTCGCCACCTCTTGGGCCGTCGCGATCAGCTCGACTCTGCGGGGGATCCAGTCCGGTTGCTGCAGGTCTGCCGCAAGCTGCTGGGCCTGGCCCGGCGCAAGGGGGGAGACCACCAGCAGCGCCAGCCGGATCAACTCCGCGTGGGCGGGCAGCCTGCCCAGGTACCGGGCGATCAGTTGGACGCTCTCCCGCACCGGCTCCTCATACCGCTCGGAGAGCCCCAGCCGCTCCAGCACGCCCAGCCGGACCAGGTCGCCGGAGACCTGATCCATGAGGCGACGGATCTCTGCCGCTACGGCCCGGACGGTCACATCGAATATGTGCACGGAAGGCCGCCCGACCAGGGGGATGAGGGAGAGCGACAGCGCCTCCATAAGCGTTTCCCGGTCGATGCCGCCCTGTAGCCGGTTCGCAACCTGGGGGAGGACGACCTGGCCGACCATCTCCACGGCAGCGACGAGGCTGCTCTGGAAGAGGGCGGCCAGCTCCTCGTTCCCGGGAAAGGCCCGGGCCAGAAGGGCGCCGACCTGCTCCGCCAGCCCCTCGCTCACGTACCGTTGGAGCCCGTCGGCCAGGCGCCCCAGCACCGGGTGCGGGTCGCCCTCCACCGCAAAGGTCAGGAGGGCCTGCGCCACCGCCTGGGGGGTGGCGCCCAGGGCCGGGGTAAAGAGGTTCAGCAGGGGTGTATCGGTGGGAATCTGCTCGGCCAGCAGCCCGGCGATCTCGCTCCAGCCGACCGGCTGCTGCGGGTCGCGGCCCAGACGGGCGTTGATCGCAGCGACCAGGGCCTCTGGCGGCTGCCGTTCGGTGAGCGGTGCCAGGTCGAGGGGGCCAGGCGCCTCCTGGGCACGCCCCGCGAGGGCGGTGGCGAGGAGGGCGACCGCCCAGAGGGCGAGGAGCGCCACGGCTCCCTGTGTACGCTCCTCGCCTTCGGGGAGCGCAGCGACCAGATCCGCCCCGGCCTGGATCAGCTGCTCCCCCTGCTCCGGGGTTGGCTCCGCCGGCCACGCGGCGAGCAGGGCGCGCACAGGTTCGGCGGCTGGCAGATCGGCCCCCGGCCCCTGCAGCAGCTGCTCCAGCCTGCTCCGGCCTTCCGCGGCGAGCTGCGCCAGCAGCCCCCTCTGCCCTTCCTGTACGATCACATGGAGCGCGGCCGTGGCCACCTCCGCCGATGAGACACCCGGGCCGCCCGAGAGGAGGGAACCGATCTCGTAGGCGAGGCGGATGCCCAGGCGCAGGGGTGCCGCAACGTTGCGGGCCTCGTCGCCCCGTCCGGCCTCTTCCACCAGCGCTGTGACCAGGAGATCGGTCGCCCGGACCACCAGGCGGCGTGGGCTCGCGATATCGGCCCGCACAAACGCCCGGAAGCCCCCGCCGAACTTGAAGCCCATGCCGTAGTCGAAGGCGAAGGTGAAGCCCGCCGGCCTCTCGGGCGTTCCCAGGAGCGAGCCCGTTGCCACCAGATCGGCGAAGGCCATGGCGGAGACCGCCACCTGCCCGTGCACCTCCCCGTAGAGCCCTACCTCCTCCAGGAAAAGCTCCAACAGGCTCTCCACAAGCCCTTTCACCTCCGGCTTCTCCCCGAGTCGGTCCAGGAGTTGCCCGACGGTCATGCGGAAGGAGAGGCCGACGGCAACCCCCGCCTTCACGATCGCCTCCAAGCGCAGAGCGAGCCCGGCCTCGGTGAAGAGGTTCAGGGGAACCTGCCCCTGTGCCCGCACCCGTACCTCGGCGCTGGCACGGAGGAAGAGCGTGAGGTCGGTCCATTTGTCCAGGAGCAGTCTGATCTGTTGAACCTGGGCGATGCTGGCCTGCAGATCCATCCCCCTTCGGATCTCTGCCCGGCCTGTGATCTCCGTCGTCCCCAGGATCTCCTCCCAGTTCGCGACGCGATCGACCTGGGTGCCGAAGATCTCTCGATCCCTGTCAATTGGCGGCAGAATAGCCACCCCCTCATAGAGCTGTGAGCCCTAGTCAGCCTATGAGGACCCTGCGCTGCCGTAACACCACCCCTGTGGTGATTGCACTCGCTCCGTTTACCCCTTCACCTTGTACCCCATGGTCGGCAGCAGCTGCCGGAGCCGCTCCCGGTAGTCGCCTTGCAGCTCCACGGTCGACTCCTTCGCCGTGCCCCCGGTGCCGCAGGCCTTCTTTAGCTTTGTCGCCAGCTCTTTCAAGAACTCCGGGTTGCGCGGCAGGTCGTAGAGGACCGTGACCGCCTTCCCCCCGCGCCCACCCTTCTCCAGCCGGAGCTTGACCGTCAGGCTGGCGGGCACCGCCTCTGGCCCCTGGCAGGTGCACTCGGCGAGCAGCTCCTTGCACCGGGGGCACCGCTGATTGGCGGCGGGATCTGTGCTATAGACCAGGCGGCTGTTGTTCATGGGCCGCACCTCCATCCACGTTTATTCGGGCAGGTCGATCAGGAACCGGGTGCCCCTGCCCACCTCGGACTCGCAGCGAATCTGCCCGCCGTGGGCGGCGACGATTCGGGCGGTGATCGCCAGCCCCAGGCCGGTCCCGCCGCTTCGCCGGGAGCGGGAGCGATCGGTCCGGTGCAGGGGGGAGAAGAGGTGGGGCAGCTCATCCTCCGGGATCCCCTCGCCCGTATCCTCCACGGTGATCCGCACCCCAGCGGGGCCGCCCTGACCACCATCTACCGGGTTCCAGGTGACCCGGACCACCCCGCCAGATGGGGTGTGGCGGAGGGCGTTGGTCAGCAGGTTGTCGATCACCCGCATGAAGAGCGACGGGTCAACCCGCAGGGGGATCTCCGGCCCATCTGCCCGCAGGTGGATCCCCCGCTCATCTGCCACGGGCTGCAGCGCCTGCACCGCACGGCTCAGGTAGGCCGGTGCGCTGACGGACTCCACCGCTGCCTTCTGGCCGGGCAGGTCGAGCTTGGCGAACTCGAAGAGCCCCTCCACCAGCCGCTCGACCGCCTGCGTCTTCTCCAGGATCACCTGGCTGTAGCGGGCCGTCTTCTCCGGGTCCCGGGCCAGCCCGTCCCGCAGCCCCTCGGCGAAGGCGCGCACCGAGGAGAGGGGGGTGCGCAGGTCATGCCCAATGGCGGCGATAAACTGGCGCCGCTCATCTTCCAGCCGCTGCTGCCGCTCCAGCGATCGGCGGAGCCGGTCCCGCATCTCCCCGAAGCCGCGGGAGAGAGCAGCCAGCTCCCGCACGGTGGTCGTGGGGGTGGTGAAGGAGAGGTCGCCGGCGGCAACCGCTTCGGTCGCCTGGGCCAACGAGCGGAGCGGACCCAGGATCCGCCGCCCGATCGCCCGGAGGTTCCAGAGCAGCAGTCCGACCAGGGTGAGCAGCCCCGCCCAGAGCCCCAGGGTGACCGCCAGGTCCAACTGGCTCTGGGTTCGGTCGAAGACGACCCAGTAGGTGAAGTAGCCCACGGTGCCAGAGCCCGTGCGGATCAGCCGGGTTCGCTGCTCGGGGACCACCGAGAGCCCCTGCCTCCGGAAATGGCCATCGACAATGCCCGCACTGGCGTAGACCACCCGCTCTTGCAGGTCCCGGACCTCTGCGCGCACGCCTTCGCCTGCCAGGAAGGAGTCCAGCCCGGCCGGGTCAAGACCAATCTGGTCCCAGTGTGCCGACAGGTAGCTGACCAGCCGCTCCTCCTTGGCCTCTGCGATCGCCGGCGCCAGCTCGATCGTGGACCAGTTGGCCAGGCCGACGATCACCAGCCCTGCCGCCAGGACGAAGACCGGCAGGAGGACCAGGGAGAGGGCAGCCCGCACGAAGAGGCCCCGCAGGGTGTACGTCCGCTCTCGGTTCATGGCCGCCCCTCCCGCTCGAAGCGGTAGCCCAACCCCCGCACCGTGCGGATAAACTGAGGCTCCGCCGGGTTCGGCTCGATCTTCTCCCGCAACCGGTTGATATGGACCGTAACGGTCCGGTCATCGCCATAGTCTCCCCAGACCCGGTCGTAGAGCTGCTCCCGGCTGAAGAGCTGCCCAGGGTGGCGGGCCATGAAGAGCAGCAGCTCGAACTCCTTGGCGGAGAGGTGCACCTCCTGCCCATCCACCTGGACACGGGCGCCTTTTCCATCGATCAGGAGCGGCCCGAAGGCAAGCTCTTCACCGCCCGCCAGAGCGGCGGGCCGGTAGCGGCGGAGGAGCGCCTTCACCCGGGCGACCACCGCTGGCGGGCTGAAGGGCTTGGTCACGTAGTCATCGGCCCCGAGGCCCAGGCCACGGATCTGGTCCACATCCTCCCGGCGGGCGGAGAGGAAGAGGATCGGCAGGTCGGCGGACTGGCGAATCGTGCGGCAGACCTCAAAGCCGGACTTGCCCGGCATCATCACATCTAATATGACGCAGTCGACCACCTCGCGGCCCAGCAGGGAGAGCGCCTGGTCGCCATCCGCCGCGGTCAGGACCCGGAAGCCGTCGGCCTCCAGGTAGTCACGGAGGATCTCCAGCAGCTCGGCCTCATCATCTGCGATCAGAATGGTCTGCACGTCCATCGCTCCCTGTTTTGTGCGAGTTTCGCTTCCGTTTATCTTGCCGTGTCGGGGGTGTGATCGGGGGCCGGTACCATTGCCCCTGAGGTGATTGGTATGGATCTGATTCGAGCCGAGGGACTGAGCCGCCGCTTCGGCGCTGTGGAAGCGCTGAGCGGGCTGACGGTCTCGGTCGGGAAGGGCGAGTGCATGGGGCTCCTGGGCCACAACGGCGCCGGCAAGACGACGGCGATCAAGCTCTTGCTGGGGCTGATCAAGCCGACCGGGGGTCGGGCGGAGGTGCTGGGCCGCCCGGCGGGCGATCCAGCCGTGCGCGGGCGGGTGGGCTACTCGCCCGAGACGCCCCACTTCTACCCGTTCCTGACCGCCCGGGAGACGCTCCACTTCTTCCGCAAGCTGAGCGGACTGGCGCCATCTGCCGTAGATGTAGAAGGCATTTTGGCGGATGTAGGTCTCTGCGACCACGCCAACGCTCGGGTCGGCTCCTTCTCCAAGGGGCAGGTGCAGCGGCTGGCGGTGGCGCAGGCGCTGGTGGGCGACCCGGAGATCCTCTTCCTGGACGAGCCCAGCTCGGGGCTCGACCCGGCGGGCCGGGTGGAGATGCGCTCGCTGATCGGCGGGCTGAAGCGGCGGGGCAAGACGATCCTGCTCAATACGCACATCCTGGCGGATGTGGAGCAGGTGGCCGACCGGGTGATGATCCTGAAGCAGGGGCGGCTGGCGGAACTGTACGACCAGCGGGCCACAGCCGATTCGGTGGGGGTCCTCGCCCGGGTGGATTCGGTGACAGATTCCGTCCTGGACGACCTCCGTGCCATGGGGCTTCACCTCTCCTACCACGAGGGGCGGCTGGCCCTGGCGGGGCTCACCCCCGGTCAGGAGCCGGCGGTTGTGGCCCGGCTGGTGGAGGGCGGGGCACAGGTCTACGCCTTCACCCCGCAGCGGGTCAGCCTGGAGCAGCGGTTCATGGCGATTATGGGAGGAGGGCATCGCGATGGCGCTCGTGCTTAATGTGATGCGGGAGAACCTGCGCAGCCGGGTGCTCTACCTGGTGACGGGCATCGGGCTCCTGCTGCTCATGCTCCTGTTGATGGGCGGCGGCTCGGTCACCAGCGACGGCCAGAGCCTGACGGCCGATACCCAGGGGCTGATGCGGGTTGGCTTTGCCGTGCTGGGAATGCTGGGCTCGATCGTCACGGTTATGCTGGCGATGAACACCATACCGCGCGAGTTTGAGCGTGGCACCATCCACCTGTTGTTGGTCAGGCCCGTTGCCCGCTGGCAGTTGGCGCTCGCCTTCCTGGGGGCCAATATCCTGACTGCCTGGATATTTCTCGCCCTGCTCTCGATCCCCCTCTTTGGGGGGCTGATTCTGCGGGGGGAGGCGGGGCAGGTGGGTGCGCTCCTCGTGGCCCTGTTGGGCATGGCGCTCAACACAGCGATGATCGCCGGCCTGACTACCCTCTTCTCCAGCCGAATGCCCGGCGCCGCCGCCGCCTTTCTGGGGATCCTCTGCTACGGCCTCGGCGCCTTCGGCTCCACCCTTTCGCTGCTGGTGGCGACCTGGGAGGGGGCGAAGGGGGCACTGGCCCAGGCGGGGCTGTTGCTCCTGCCCCCGACCGCCGCGATCACCAATGAGCTGGTCAAGCTGTTTGCGATCGGGCGGGAACTGGATCTGAGGGTCTTTGTGACCGGGCTGATCTACCTCTGGGTGGTGGCCGGGCTGACCGTGCTCGGCCTGCACCGGCGGGAGGTGTAGCGCTATGCCAGCTCGGGCGCGGTGGGCGCTGGTGGTCTACGTGGTGGTGGGGTTGGCGCTGGCCGGGAGCTGGTGGGCGCTGCCGGACTGGCGGGCGTGGCAGCCAGAGGATACCCGGTATATTCAGGAGCTGCGCCGCCTGGGGGAGCGGGTCGCAGCCGAGACCTTCCCCGCCTGGCGCATGGGTGAAATGCCGGTCCTGCTGACCAAGGGGCCGGTCAACTACCTGGTCGATCTGGCGGATGGACCGTCGGGCCGGGCGGTGCCGGAGGCGGGCGGGGGGCTGGCGGTGCGGCGGCTGGACCGGCCCCTGGTCCCGGTCCTGGCGGCGGGGCCGTACCGTGTGGGCGAGGCGGGGGTGATCCTGGTGCCCTCCAAGCCAGCGCTGGACAACGGCTTTGCGGCCATGCAGCAACAGGCCTATGCCGCCGGCGGGGAGGCTGGGGTGTTGAGCGGTCTGCTCGGGCTGGGGGCGGAGCCGCTGCCGCCGGAGGAGTTTACGGCGGTCCTCTTGCACGAGGCGCTCCACGTCCACCAGATGCCCCTGCTCGAGGCCGCCGTGCGCCGGTTTGAGGCGATGGGGTTGGAGCAGGAAGAGCTCTGGGAGCTCTACCGCGATGAGCGCAATAGCGAGCTGCAGAGCCGGGAGGCGGCCCTTCTTTTCGGTGCTCTTCTAGCGGCCTCTGAGGAGGAAGCCCGGGCGTTGGGCCGGGAGTTCCTGGCGGCGCGGGCTGAGCGGTGGGCCTACTGGGAGGGGAAGCTCGGGGCGGAGCGGGCCGGGGCGATACGGGAGGTAGAGCGCTTTATGGAATGGGCCGAGGGGCTGGCGCGGTATGTGGAGCTGCGGGCCTGGGAGGTCGGTGCGGCCCATGCCAGCGAGTCGCTGCTGGCAGGCGAGCCCGGCTACACCGGCTACCGGGGGGATCAGACCTGGGGCTATGCGGCCCTGCGCAAGCAGATCGGCGAGCCACTCCCGCCCGATGGCAACCGGGAGCGGGTCTACCGGTTCGGCGCCGGGCAGGCGCTGCTGCTGGACCGGATCGGGGTAAACTGGCGGGACCGGGCGGACCAGGGGGTTGACCCGGAGCGGCTGTTGGCGGAGGTGTTGCGCGAATGCGGAAGGTAGCTCTCTTCGTGCTCGTGCTCGTAGCCCTTGCATTCCTCGGGGCGCTCTTTCAGGGCGTGGCAACCGCTCTGGACAGCCGCCGTTTCCCGCCCCCGGGCCAACTGGTTGATCTGGGCGGTCACAAGCTCCACCTGCGCTGCTATGGCGAGGGGAGCCCGACCCTCCTCTTTGAGGCAGGGGCGGGGGGCTCGTCGCTCGATTGGGCGGCGGTGGAGCCGCTGATCGCCGGCCTGACCCGGACCTGCCTCTACGACCGGGCTGGCCTGGGCTGGAGCGAGCCCGCCCCCAACCGCTCGGCGCCCACCTCGGGGCGGGTTGCTGAGCAGCTGCACCTGCTCCTGGAGCGGGCGGGGGAGAAGGGGCCGTTCGTGCTGGTGGCCCACTCCTTGGGGGGGCTGCATGCCCAGGTCTTCGCCGGCGCCTACCCGGAGCTTGTGGCTGGCCTCGTCCTGGTCGACCCGACCCGGAGCGATCCGATCGGGCCGGCCCGGGGTATCATGACCGCCGCGGAGGTCGCAGCGGTGGAGGGCGTGATCGCCAGGGGCAACGCGCTGATCGCCACCATGGGCAAGGTTCAGGCCTGGCTCTATCGCCTGGGCATCGCCCGGCTAATGGCCCTGGCCGGCACCGGGACCACTGCCAGGTTGGCAGCCCAGGTGCCGGAGCCCATGCGGGGGGCGTACCGGGCGGTCAACCTGCGGACCCAGGTGCCGGTGACCGCCCTGCGGGAGATCCAGGGTACAGCCACCTCGGCTGAGGAGGCGGCCCGGGTGGGTTCGCTGGGTGAGACCCCGGTGGCGCTGCTGCGCCCGGTGCAGGAGCCGGGGGGAGGGGCGCCGGAGGGGTTCTCTCCGGAGTTGGCGGCCAAGATGAGCGCCTATGCAGATCAGGAGGAGGTGCTGGACCGCTCGGCCAATGGCCGGTTGATAGCGGTTCCTGGGAGCGGCCACTATATCCAACTTGACCAACCTTCGGCCGTAGCGGAGGCGATTCGGGGGGTACTGGGAGTTGCGCGCAAAGGAGGGCTGTAACGGCCTTCAGCAGGATTTCTCGCCGCTCAGACGAAAGAGTATGCCCCATGAGCAACCATACATGTTTGCATGACTGGGCGCCGCGGGTGGAAGCGCTGACCCGCTGGCTGGTGGAGATCCCGAGCGTGGTCGGTTCCGAGGGCGAGATCCGGATCGCCCGCGCGATCCATGAGTTCCTGGCTGCCTGGCCTTACTTCCGGGCGCACCCGGAGTACCTGCGGCTGGTCCGCACCCACGACGATACCCACGAGCGCTACAACGTGATCGCCCTGGTTCGGGGACGCAAGGCCCCGGCGGAAGGGGCGCGCACGGTCCTGCTCATGGGGCATATCGACACGGTTGATATTCAGGACTATGGGCCGCTCCGGGAGTTGGCCTGCCAGCCTGATCCGTTGGCCCAGGCGACCAACCCGCCAGATGGGTACATGGTTGGGCGGGGCGCGTTGGATATGAAGAGCGGCGATGCCGCCAACCTCGCTGTCCTGGAGCGGTTTGCCGCTGGCGACGGCCCGCAGGAGTTGTCGCTACTGCTCGCCCTCTGCCCCGATGAGGAGGACTCCTCCCACGGTGCGCTTTCCCTGGTGGCCGATCTACCGGGCCTGGCTGCCGAGTGGGGGCTGAAGCTGGAGGCGGCGATCAACACCGACTACACCACCTGGCGCTACCCTGGCGATCCGGCCCGGTATATCTACGCCGGCACAATTGGGAAGCTACTTCCCTCGCTCTTTGTGGCGGGGGTTGAGACCCATGCCGGCGAGCCCTTCGGGGGCTTTGACCCCAACTGGCTGGTGGCAGAGGTGACCCGCCGGGTGGACTACAACCCGGAGCTATGCGAGACCGCTTACGGCGAGGTGACCCCGCCGCCGGTCTCCCTGAAACTGACCGATCTGAAGGAGAGCTACACGGTCCAGACCCCGCTCTACAGCTGGGCGTACTACAACTGGTTCACCTTCACGCAGTCTCCGGCAGATGTGCTGGCCCGCTTCAAGGGGCTGGTGACCGATGCCCTCGGCGACCTGCTGGCGGAGTTTGCGGATCGGGCGGCACGGCACGCCGCCATGGCGCGGACCACGACCCCGCAGCCTGGCTGGGTACCCCAGGTCTACACCTTCTCTGAACTGGCGGCAAAGGTTGCGGAGCGGGCCGGCTGCGACTTGGTTGAACGGGCGGCAGACCGGCTCATGGCCGTGCCCGGTCTTGACCTGCGCACCTACTCGCTCCGGCTGACGGAGGAGCTGTGGCGGGCGTCCGGCCTGAAGGGGCCGGCGGCGGTGGTGGGCTACGCCCAGGTCTATAACGCCCCCATGGCAATGAGCCCGGACGCCCCGCTCATGCAGGCGACCCGGAAGGCGGCGGAGGGCGTGGCCCGGGAGACCGCTATTGACCTGCAGGTCCGCGCCTTCTTCCCGTATATCTCGGACATGTCGTTCCTCGGCTTCCCCGATGGCCCGGAAGGGCTAGCGGCCCTCCGGGCCAACAGCCCGGGCTGGGGGCGGCTCTACCGGGTGGACCACGAGGCCCATGCGAAGCTCTCCCTGCCGGTGGTCAACATTGGGCCGTACGGCGAGGGGGCCCATACCCGCAGCGAGCGGGTGGAGAAGGGATTCTCCTTCGCCGTGGTGCCGGAGTTGGTCTGGCGGACGATCGCAGCGCTGTAGCCCGCGAGACCCGTGGGGACACCTGCGAGACCCGTGGGGACACCTGCGAGACCCGTGGGGACGCCTGCGAGACCCGTGGGGACACCTGCGAGACCCGTGGGGACGCCTACGAGACCCGTGGGGACGCCTGCGAGACCCGTGGGGAAACGTGGGAGTAGGGTTGCAGGATCCGACCATAAGGAGAGAGGCCCCGCACCTCCTATAAGGGTGCGGGGCCTCGTCTCATAGGAGCGGCTACATGACCATCGTGGGCGCCGTCTGCTCGGGCACGAGGTTGTACATGGCTGCCATGGTCTGAATGGCGGCCTGAGGAGCCGCCAGGTAGTCTCCCTCGACAGGGCGGAGTCGATCCGGCGTTATTGGGTCGCAACCACGAAAGCGACCCAGGCGGTGAGCGCTGTCGGCGGGAGGAGGAAGGCCCAGGCCAGGAGCACCTGCCTCCGCCAGGCGGCTACAGCCCCGGCCAGGTGGCAGAGGGGCACGATCGCGCCCAACAGATCAAAGAGGAGCAAGGGACTAGCCAGCAGGTACCAGGCCAACGGGAGCGAGAGGAGGGCGCCGCCCAGGAACCATGCGGCCTGGCGGCGGTAAGCCCCGATTCCGGAGAGCAGCAGTGACGCGAGCATGAAGGGCCAGAACATGGGAATCACCTCATGTTTATGGTACTGCAAATGGCTGTCCGGCCCCCGTCGAGCGGTGTCCGAAAGCGGTCACCGGCTCTCACCGCAGGGGGCGGATCTCGGCCAGTCCCTTGATCCGCAACTCCTGGAGCAGGGACGCCTCCAGGTGATCAAGGCCGGTCCGCTCTGGCTTGGCGGCCAGGAGCGCATCGGCCAGGTCGAGTTGCTCCAGGGCGGAGGTGGGCAGGCCCCGTGCAATGAGGAGCGCCGCCTCCGCCCGGAGGAAGGCGTAGGGTTCGATCCCGGCGCCATCCTCCGCTTGCCGGAGATAGGCGAGGGCCCGGTTCAGATCAAGCTGGCCGATGGCACCGGCATAGGCGGCCTCCAGGTAGTAGGGCGCCCGGCGCCTGGCAGGTTGCCGGTCCACGAGCACCAGTGCCCGCTCCAGGTGAGCCGCTGCGGCTGAATCATCCCCGGTGTCGAGGCAGGCGTAGTAGGCCATGAGCCGCGCTGCACCTTCATCGGCCGAGGAATCGGCAGGCTCCAGTGCGGGCTCCAGCAACTCGGTGGACCAGCGGGCTGGCCGGACCCCGCGGAGCACCAGCCCGGTCAGGATAAAGAGGGCGCGGGTGCGCTCGGCCAGCGGCCCCCCTCGCCAGAGTCGCCAGAGTTGGAAGGGGAGGTTGAGGGTCAGCGTGCTGAGCAGGTGCATCGGCGCTCATCTCCCTTCCCTGATAGGGTCGCACTACCCGCAGATCATCGCTTCCAGGTGGCGGGGGTAGTAGGTCAGGAGCTCCATGCCATCGGCCGTGACCAGCACGGTGTCGGAGTGGCGGAAGCCGCCCAGCCCCTCCACGTAAATCCCCGGCTCCACCGTCCAGACCATGCCGGGCTGGAGGATCGCATCATCGCCGATGTCGAAGAAGGGCGCTTCATGTCCCTCCATGCCGATCGAATGGCCCACGTGGTGGCGCCAGTAGGGCATGAGGTTGTTCTCGGCGAAGAAGCGGCGGACCGCGCGGTCCACCTCCGCCACCGGAACCCCTGGTCTAATGGTGTCAAAGGCGACCTCCTGGGCCTGGCACATGAGCTCGAAGTACTTGATCTGCTCCGGGCTCGGCTCGCCCACGAACATGGTCCGCTCCAGCTCGGAGATATAGCCGAGCACGTTGGCCCCGGCGCCGGTCACCAGCACGTCGCCCCTGCGCATGGTGGCGTTCAGGGTGACAGCGTGGGGGAAGTAGGAGTTCTTGCCGATCTGCCCCCGGAAGCCAGCGCTGGCCCCGACCCGCCCCATGCCACCGGGCTTGAAGTCCGGGCCGAGGGTGGCGAGCATGGCAGCGGTCGCCTCGGTGGAGGCGCGGGTGGAGACTTCGATCTCGGATGCGCCATCTTTCGAGTAGGTCTGGAGGAGCCGGTGGGCCAGGTTGCCCCAGCGGCAGGACTCCCGGATCAGCTCAATCTCCAGGGGGGACTTGATATACCGCATCTCCTCGATCAGCCGGGGCAGGAGGGTGAGGGTGATCTCCGGCAGCACCTCGGAGAGGCGGGGGCCGCGGTAGCCCCAGTAGGCGCCGTAGCCGTCGCTGTCGGCGGCGAGGGGACCGGCCTGCAACCCCATCTCGCCCATGAGGGTGGCCAACTGCTTCATGGGGTGGATGTCGGTCGGGTACTCCGCATAGTGGTGGATGCTGTCAATGTACGCCACATGCTCGGCGTGCTCCACTTCGAGCCGGGGCACGAAGAGGCTCGTCCGCCCATCGGCGGTCAGGATAAAGGCGACGGGCCGCTCGGTCGGGATAAAGCCAAAACCCGTCAGCCAGTAGATCGAGAGGGCCCGGAAGAAGACGATCCCCTTCAGCCCCTTCTCCGCCAGCAGTTGCAGGATCCGGTGGCGACGCTGGTCGAACTCGCTCTGCGGGATGGTCAGGTGCTGCCCGATGCGGTAGGCGGTGATCGGCTTCGCCATGAAAAAACGGCCCCTCTCTATCTGGGAATGATTGAAACATTCCAGATAGAGTGGGGCAGTTCCTTCCCGGACCCGCCTCTCCTGCATGGGGCTAGCCAAAAGCGCCGCTGTCGGGGTATTATCGGGGGCGAGTGGAGGTGGTTGTTCCATGCAGTTGACTGAGCCTGGTACGCTGGTCCTGGTCGGCTCCTACGCCCCGGCGGCCCGTGCCTACGTGGACCAACTGGCGGATGATGGCGCCCTGGTCCTTACGATTCCGCGCGAGGCGGTGCTGAATCAGGACGAGAGCTACCTCATGGGCATTCGGTCCGCCGCAGCGGGCGCGGTGAAGCAGGGGCGGACGGTGGTGGTCCGGTCGGAGAACTGGCCGGAAGCGGTGCTCATGACGCGGAGGCTGGCTGAGAAGCGGCTGATCTCGCCGGAGGCGCTGGACCAGCGGGTCCGGCAGATGCTGGCGCGAGCCGCAGTGGGGGTGCTGCACGCCTCGGGCGCCCGCCGCTTGATTGTGGTGGGGCGGGGGACGGGGGCGGAGACCCTGGGGCTGGTGGGGGATCAGGAGGGGCTCCGGGTGGAGGTGCGGCCGGGGAGCTAACCCGGCTGGTGAGAAGCCCGCCACAGACAGGAGGGATTCAGCGGTGCGTGCAGTCGTGATCGCACAGCCCACCAAGCGGAAGTTGTCCGAGCCCTCGCCAGCCTGGCGGCTCTACACTGGCAGCCAGCAGCGGCTGGTCCAGGAGGGGCTCTCCCTGGTCTGGGAGCGGTTTGGCCACCGGCAGGTGATCGATGAGGTGCTGCTCTCGCCCCTGCGCGGGCCGCTCCACCCCGACCGGGTGATCGAGCCGTACGACTTCACCTGGAAGGGGCGGCCCCGCGCAGAGGTGGAGCGGTTCGTGCGGGAGACCCAGGTGGTGGAGCGGTTGCAGGAGGCGGTCGCCCCCTATGACCTGGTGCTCGTCCTGCTGAGCCGCACCTACCTCCGGCCCCTGCGGCTCGCCGAGTGGGTGCCGGCCACGGCGCCGCAGCGGTGGCTCTGCTTTGCCAGCGGCGAGGGGCTGCCGTTCCTGCCCGCATCCACCAATGTTCGGGTGGTGCCGGCGGGAACCGCTGAGGCCCGGCGGGCGCATGTGAAGGTGCTGGACCTGAAGGCGCACCTCTTCCGGAACCTCTGCCGCCGGGTCGCTTCCGAGGGGGCGGGGGCGCTGGAATCGGCGTGGGCGGCGGGCGAAGAAATCGGCGACTAAGGCAGGGATGCGGCCCCCCGGCCCCGTATCATCCATGGCGGCCCCGAAATATGGTTGATCCAGAAAGAGGTGAGCCCCGTGCTTCACGTCCTTGCTTTTATTATCGCTGTTGCACCGGCCGGGGCGTTGCTCTGGTACATTCGGCACCTCGACAAGTATGAGCCGGAACCCTGGTGGCTCCTGGGCCGGCTCTTTCTGGCGGGCGCCCTCTCCGCGATCCCGATCTACTTTGTGGAGGGCTACCTCTCCGGCCTCAGCCCGTACACGGGCTTTGTGGGAACGCTCTTCACCGCCTTCGTGGTGGTCGGCCTGACGGAGGAGTTGGGGAAGGGGCTCTTCGCCTTCCTCGCAATCTGGCGGCGTCCCGAGTTCAACGAGGTGCTGGACGGCATTGTCTACTTCGGGGTGGCCCACATGGGCTTTGCCATGGCGGAGAACCTGCTCTATGTCTTCCAGCGGGGCGATATCTACGAGGGGTTGCTGACCGCCATGGTCCGGACCACGACCGCCGTGCCCATGCACGTGGTGGTGGGCATGATCATGGGCTACCATGTGGGCGTGACCCGCTTCGCCCGCCGGACCCGCGAGAAGGTGCTCCACCTGGCCGAAGGCGCCATTCTGCCAGTCCTGCTCCACGGCCTGTACGATGTGGGCAGCCTCAACCAGGAGACGGCGATGAACGCCCTGATCGACCTGCTCCGCTACGGCTTTGGCTCAGCCCTGCTCTACGCAGCGGTGGTCGCCCTGTGGCTCTTCCTCATGCCCCGGGTGCGGAAGGCGCAGCAGGCCAGCCCCTTCCGCCCGATCGCTGCGATTCAGCTCGCCGCCGCCGACTCGCCCTGCCCCTACTGCGGGGCGGTATACCCGGCGGGGGGGAACTACTGCTCCAACTGCGGGGAGTCGGTGCGCTAGGCCTCAAGCTCCTGCCGGCGCCGCTCTTCATCGCAAAGGGAGACGGCGCTGAAGAGGAGCGGCACCAGGATCCAGTACCAGGGTTCGCCGTGCATGGCGGCACGCCAGAAGAGGAGCCAGCTGGCCAGGTGCAGGCCAGAGCGGGCGATCCGGTTGGGGACGAAGCAGGCGGTGATCAGGCGAATGGCGAGCGAGATGGCAAAGAGCAGGCCGATGATCGCCCAGGACCAGCCGGTGATCAGGTGGGTTGCGGTGAAGAGGATCCCCACGGCGGTTCCCCAGGCGAGCCAGCCGACAGGTGAGACCGGCAACCCCGCCAGATAGAGCGTTTCACGCATTTGATCGAACACCCCCGGTCAGCCTATGCTGTCCGGGGGTTTTCACATGTCGCTATCGCCGCAGAATGGCGGACCGGTCGATGCGCTCCACCGCCTCGGCCAGCCGGTGCGCCGGCTGGACCAGGGCGATGCGCACATACCCCTGGCCCAACTCGCCGAAGCCCTCGCCGGGGACCACGGTCACCCCGGTCTCCTTGAGGAGCGTCAGGGCGAAGTCGAGGGAGCGCTCAAAGCCCTGGGGAATCGGCGCCCAGCAGAACATGGTCGCCTTCGGTTTCGGCACCGCCCATCCGATCTGGTTGAGCCCATCCACCAGGGTGTTCCGCCGCTCCTCGTAGGTGCGGGCCATGGCGGTGACACCCTCCTGGGGGCCGTTCATGGCGGCCGCCGCGGCGAGCTGAATCGGCCGGAAGATGCCGTAGTCCAGGTGGCTCTTCACCTCGGCCAGCCGGTTGATCAGCGTCGGGTTGCCCACCGCATAAGCGATGCGGGCACCGGCCATGTTGAAGGTCTTGGAGAAGGAGTTGAACTCAATGCCAACATCCATCGCTCCGGGGGTCTGGAGGAAGCTGGGGGGGCGGTAGCCGTCGAAGGTCAACTCGCTGTAGGCGGCATCGTGCAGGATCGCCACGTTCCAGCGCTGAGCCCAGGCCACGACCTCATCAAAAAAACCGGGTCGGACGATGGCGGCAAGCGGGTTGCCCGGGTAGTTGAGGATCAGCAGCTTGGCCCGCTGCTTGACGGCGGTGGGCAGCGCCTCCAGGTCGGGCAGGAAGCCGTGCTCGGGCCGCAGGGGCACCGGGTAGAGCTCCGCCCCCGCCAGGAGGGGGCCGGCGGCGTAGATCGGGTAGCCGGGGTCGGGCACCAGGACCAGGTCGCCGGGGTTGATCACCGCCAGGGCAACGTGGGCCAGCCCTTCCTGCGAGCCGGTCAGGCCGAGCACCTCGGTCTCGGGGTCGAGCGCCACGCCGAACCGGCGCCCGTACCAGCCGGCGATCGCCTCCCGGAAGACGGGCAGGTCGCGCATGGGATAGGTATAGGCCTCCGGCTGCAGAACGGCCTCGGCCAGGGCGGCGATGATATGCGGAGCGGGGGGCAGGTCGGGGCTGCCGATCGAGAGGTTGATCACATCGACACCGGCTGCGGCGACCTTTTTGCGGGCTTCATCCATGACGGTGAAGACGGAGGAGCCCAGTTGCTGCAGCCGGATTGGCTTCGGAAAATCCATGTCGCTAGACCCCTTTCGCCAGCCCGAGGCGGGCCAGCAGTTGGAAATATCCTAGGGCGAAGGTATCGCCACGCCGCCCGGTCTCCAGCTCGGTCAGGCGGCAGATCTCGGCGAGGGTGCGGGTGCCATCGGCCCAGTAGCCGAAGTAGTCGGCCAGCTCGCTGCCGGGGTGCGCGTGGGCGAAGGCCCGCCAGGACTCAGCCTCCGCTTCGGGCAGGAGGTCCAGGTAGTTGCGCAGGGTGACGGGGCCAGGCAGGGTGCGGACGGGGCGGACCTGGGCCAGGTCGGCCTCGCCGGTCCAGCCCATGAGCAGTGTGGGCTGCGCCAGCGCCGAGGATCCAGCGGCGGTGCGATCGCTGGCGGCGTTGAGGCTGGCGGCGTTGAGGCTGGCGGCCCCGGTCAGGGCGGAGCGCTGCAGATCCATTTCCGCGGCGAGCTTGATCTGGGTGGCGAGGCGGGCGAGGACCGGCTCAAAGGCGGGACGGTCGGAATCCGGCACGAGGCGGGCGAGGGAGGAGAGGTCGGCCAGCTTCCGGTCGACCCGGAATCCGGCCATGGCCTCGGGGTCGGGGGAGCCGGCGACGGCCTGGTGCAACTGGGCGGGGAAGAGGGCGGCCATCTCGCTGCCGAGCCAGGTGGCCTCGCCCAGGCCGGCATTGGCCAGGAAATGGGCGTAGGCGGCGGTCATGAGGGCGACCCGCTTCAGCATGGCGGGGTCAACCTTGTCGGGGGTGTCGGCGCTGGTGTGGTAGAAGCGGTCGGGCCACTGGATCACCATGGGGCAGGGGATCCCCACGGTGGGATCGCTGAGGATATAGTGGTCGGATCCGCCGGAGAAATTTGTCACAGCGTGTCGGAATGAGGCGTAGCGGGTGCCGAAGCCGGAGAGGGAGGCGGTGTCGGATGCGACCTGGCCGAGGATCAGGGCCATGAGGTCGCCGGCGAAGGCGGGGATCGCCAGCGGCGGGTACTCGCAGAGCAGGGTGGAGCCGGTCAGCTCCTGGTTCTGTCCGACCATGTCGATATTGATGCCGGCCACGATCTGCCCGTGCTCCCGGTTGGCCAGATGGGCGTAGGTGCCGGTCATCTCGGGGACGTGGAGGAAGCGGATCGTGCGCTTCGGCTGGGGCAGCTTGCCGGTGGCGATCAGTTTCTGAATGGCGCGGGCCGCCTCCATGCAGACCGCAGGCCCGGTGGCGTTGTCGTTGGCGGAGGGGAGCGGGTGGCAGAGGTGGGAGACGACGAGGACCTCATCTGCCGAGTGGCCGTGGATCACGGCTTCGACATTTTCGATGGTGCCGTTGTAGAACCGGCTGTCGATTTTTGCATGCAGGCGGATGGGGGTGTTCCGCTTCGCCAGTTGGCGGAGGGCGGCGCCCTGCCGGGGGGTGAGGACAAAGCCCCAGCCCTTGGGCTCGCCGGGGGTCCACCAGAAGGAGGTGTACTGGCGGGCATCGGCCAGGTCGCCCTCGGGCCGGACGGGCGGGTGGTAGGTCATGCGGTCGGTGAGCAGCCCGATCACGCCAGCCTTTCGGGCGTGGGCCCAGATCCGGTGAATGTCGCCATTGCCCACGAGGGCGATCTTCCCGTTGAGGTCGGCTCTGGTCCAGGCGCCGGGCTCGGTGGCGTTCTCGATCACGGCCAGCTCGGCGGTGGAATCGGCGCTGGTGGAGCGCTGGATAATGCTCAGGGGCATCTCCCTGAACCAGGCGAGCCGCTCGGTGGGCTGGCCCGAGGGGTCGAGCAGCCAGAGTGCGGCGTCGTCGCAGGCCCATTCCTGGGGCGTGAGGTGGGTCCACTCCCTGGACTCGCCGGTGGCCGGGTAGGTGGTGATCTGGGCGTCGAGCTGGTTGCGCCGCAGGATCCGGACGCACTCTTCGGCGGCGGCCCGGTACCCGGGGCTGGCCTGAATGCGATGGTAGCGCGTGATCGTGTAGACGTGGTCCATGCAGGCCTGGCCGGAGATCTCGGGTGCCAGGAGGTCAAGCAGGGGTCGCAGCATCAGTCCAATCCCCCTTGTTGCGTTATGCCTTCAGGAATTCGGCGTGGGATCTTTCACTCCTGTTGGGGGTGGCTCGTTTCCATTTTGCCGGAGTGGGTAGCGGTGGGGTGGCAATTGTGGAGGAAGCATCGTCTGGGGTGTGGGCTCTGGGGATTTTGAGCCAAAATCTCCGATGGTCGCTCCGGATTTTCCAGCCCTGAGGGTCGGAGGGTGGCAGAGGGGGAGTGAGAGGGGCAGGATTTCGTGGCGAAATCCACGAATTGCCAACACAGGGGGAGGTTGGTCTTCGTGCAAAATGGCTTGGCTTTGGTTCCGGTGGCGCTGCTGCTCAATCCTGACCTGTTGGCGACGACCAAGGTGATCTGGATGGCGCTTCGCCTGCACCCTCAGGCCGGGAGGGCGGAGCTGGAGAGGCTGACGGGCCTTACCCGCCACACGGTCCAGCGGGGGATGGGCGCGGCGCTGGCGGTGGGCCGCCCGCCCGGCGGGCCGAGGGTGGAGGTGCCCGGCGCCCTGCTGGCAGAGCGGGAGGTCGGCGCGCCGGCGAAGGTGCTCTACGGCTTGCTCCAGGCGTTCCCTCAGAGCCGGGGGCAGGCGGGAGCGTTCACGTTCGCCGCCCTGGCGAAGTGGACGGGGCTCGGGGGAAACTGTCTGCGGCGGGCCGTGGCGGAGTTGCTGAGTGCGGGGTGGGTCCAGACCGCCCAGGCGTCGCGGGTGAAGCCGATCCGGTACACGCTTGGCAGCCCGGCGTTCCGCCGGAGCCAGGCCGAGGCCGATCAAGCCCGGCGCCGGTTGAAGCGTGCGAAGTACGCCGGTGAAGCGATCATGCAGGAGTATCTCTCCCTGCTGATCGATTCGGATCAGTTCACCGACAACGCCCGCCCGGGCTTTCTGGTCAGCCCCCTGACCGGGGAGCGGCTTGAGTTGGACCGCTTCTACCCGCAGGGGGTGGCCTTCGAGTACAACGGGCTCCAGCATTACCGTGCAACGGGGCGGTTCTCGCAGGCCGAGGCCGATGCGCAGAACCTGCGGGATCTGATCAAGGCGGGGCTCTGCCTCTACCGGGGGATTCAGTTGGTGATTGTGCACGCCGCAGACCTTTCGCTGCAGGGGATGCTCGCCCGAATCGGGCGGAGCATGCCGCTGCGGGACCTGGCGGGCCATGAGCCGCTGATCGATCTGCTGGAGGAGGCGAGCATTGCATATCGGGCAGCGGCGGCGGCCGGGCGGTAGGCATGGGTGGGGCCTCGTTCCACTTTTGCCGGAGCGGGTAGCTGTCGGGTGGGAATTGTGGAGTGAGATCCCCCAGGGTTGCGGGTTGTAGCTATTCTGGGGGGGAAACTCGGCGGCTCGCTCCGCATTTACCGTCCGTGACGCCGCTGTTGTGGCAAAAGCGGAGGCAAGCGGAGGCAAGCGGAGGCAAGCGGAGGCAAGCGGAGGCAAGCGGAGGCAAGCGGAGGCAAGCGGAGGCGAGCGGAGGCGAGCGGAGGCAAGCGGAGGCAAGCG
>Ga0196970_1000380_pt1 | contig 54966 bp, 75 predicted proteins | sample S1v_513CmetaG_FD_148672 | JGI IMG/M metagenome (GOLD analysis project Ga0196970, IMG submission 148672) | Soil microbial communities from Anza Borrego desert, Southern California, United States - S1+v_5-13C | ecosystem: Environmental > Terrestrial > Soil > Desert | place: USA: California...
GGTCCTTAACAGGCAGCGACTCCAGTTCTTCCAGATACTCCTCAGGCAAGTTTGCCATGTTGTGTATCGGGTTCATATGCATGTTGACGTACTGCTCGGGGCGCTTCAGAGCTTCACCCGACTTCGGTTCAACGAGCTTGATGAACAGACGGTAAATCCAGTGCCCCACCGTCGGTGGGTTGCAGTCGTAATATGCCTTCAGGGGCAGGTAGGCAGGGTTCTCGGGGTCATGCCCAGGCGGTTGCTCATCGAGCGGGCACTTCTGCGCCAAGCGAGTCATCGCCTTGTTGCGGGAGTCGTAGCCAATCTGCGAGCATTCGTTCAGATAGATGGTCGCGTGCTCTTGACCCAGAATCTTCTCAGTGCGCTCCTTGTCGTCCAGACCGCCGAACCAAATCTTGGAACCGTTGGCGAACTCAGCGTACCAATCAGTCTTGTCAAGGCGATACTTCACGCCAGGGAAGCATTTTGCCATGACATCCGGGAATGTCTGAGCGATGATCGACGACTTGATGTGGTTGAAACGGAAACGCAGGATAACGTGCGAGCTGTTCGACGCCTTCATGGCACGAATGCACACAGCACGTACCAGTAGCCATGTTTTGCCAGACCGTGAACCACCGTACAGGAGAATATGCCGCGCGGGAGACCCGAGCAGTTTATTCCCCTCCTGTTGGCGTTCAGTGAGTCGGACTCTCATTCGTCGTCTCTGGGGTCCCTGTCGTTCATTTCCCGTTTCGCGATGACCCAAGCCACCGCACAGATCAGTACGATCACCGCCAAGATAATCGCTGGCATATAGCCAAGCGGCAATCCATCGAACTCCTCCACCTGCTTGGAGATGAGCTCAGCCGTGTTCCCGGCATCGTTCACAGGTCTGCATCCCCAGGGGTAATCGTGATATTGAAGCTGCCACCACCCAACGCGCCAAAGTTGGCGTACCGACCCGGGTTGCGGGCTTTAAGGAGGAACATGATGAGCTTCTCGGAACCGGCATGAGCCATGTTCATGGCCAGGTCCTCCAGGACCTCGGTTCCGATGTCGTGCGACTCTTTCCAGTCGTTCTTGAACTCTTCATTGCCGGGCTCATCGCGCCAGACGTAGAAGGTCTTGCGGGCGGGGACGGCTCTGCCGAAACTGGGATGTGGCTCTTCGACGAGTTCTCGTCGCAGGTTGATATGCTTGTCAGGAACCGTCGCCCAGTCCTTCAGCATCTTGATCGCGCCGTCTACGGTCCAGCCATGAGCCAGCAGCTCCACGAAGTCCTGCATTAAGGACTCCTTGTCTTCGGGAGCATAGCCGAGCTTGCGGCTGTTGTTGGCTGAACCAGTGCCGTCGTAGCGCTCAGAACCCATCGGTGTAAGCTACCTAGGTGAGTGACAATGACACCAAAGTAGTATGCGAATGAATGCAAAGATACTGAACTGTGTGGCAAATGCCTTGGTTATTCAGTTTTTGCAGAATCTTCTGGGTTCTTTTCCAGATAGCTTTGGAACAGCTTATCTGGGAACAGGTCACTCACTTGTGGAGGACTGGGCAGGGTGAACAGCCACACGATCAGGCTGACCATCCCCGCCCCGGCTACGCACACGACGAATAAGAACTCGGGCGTCACGGACAAGGCATTTCCCTCCAGGATAAGTGACACAAAGCAGCTGAGCGCTGAAAACTCCTAGGCCGAAATAATAATGCGGGTAGACGGTTTCATAACCCTGGGCCTCTAGGAACCAGAACAGAGCCTGGCCCAAGAAGGATACGCCAAATAGCCACAGAACCAGTAACGCCCACCGTGGCCGCCGAGGTGGCATGCAGTAGGCACAGAGGCCAAATGCCCAGAAATCCATCAATAAGCTGCCAAGCTCTCCAGTCCACCCTGTATTCAGAGTGAGTATGGAGACTTGTACGAACCACATGACGCCGAGAACAAATACGTATGGCCTCGCGTGATAGTCACGCAAGGCTGTGAGCATCAGGAAAGGCCATACGTACTCGACCAGCACCTTATTCGCCTTCGGTCTCGAACTTGGGTTGAGACGGCGGCGGAGGCGGCGGAGGCGGAGGCGGCGGAGGACGAACCCCGTCGTCTTCGGTCTGTTGGTTTTGATCGGTCACGTTATCACCTCCTTTCGGCTGACCTAACTCTAGCACGTGGAGATGTCGGTGTATACACAACGAAACGATGGCTTGGCAACCGGATTTTTGGTTTCTGTTATATGGAGGGAGGTATCGGGGTTTCGGTTATAGGAGAGTGACACACGGTTTTTGACTTTGGAGCTGTCGGGCGCCGCCCCTGACGACTTGGGCCCAAAATATATTGGCCAAATCGACTGAGCGAATACTCAATCGCTCATGTTCTCTCTCCACCACATCTCAATACGACCGATAGCGGTTTGCATGTCAAGAGCAGTTGGCAAATCTTCATAGAGATCGTAATAAGTTTCGTCGTCAACATACTCAAGCACCATGAACGTGTTGTTTTCGAGTTTCGCGATGAAACACACATCATCGTGCACATACACGACTTCAGCGCTCATGTTTTCGATAGCGATGGTCTCACCGACGTTGAACATGTCTCAATCTCCGTTGTTGAGATCATCTTAGCGCATTCGACGTAGAAGTAAAATTACGATTTCGTAATATTTGAAATCTTTCTTGAGTGTCACTCTCATTCGGACATGTTGATAATGACAGTCAGTATCAATGTATCAGAAACAGATACTGATACAATACCAAGCAAATGAAAGCGACACTCACTTACGCGTGTGCCGCTGGGACTTCGCTGGGACTCCGCCAGCACTTGCAAGGATTTTCACTGGGACTGGGTGGGAACCTGCTGGAACCCACCCGTCACCGAGTACTCACGAGTCGATTACCTTCACGCCGCCAGTCGAAGACCGAGGGTTTCCATCACGCGACGGTAGTAGGCGAACAGAGCGGCGGGGTCGATCTTCGAGGCGAGTTTCCCCGAGTTGATGGCGCCGCCACAGATTTCCCCACCGCGCATGGCGTCATCCGGCGTGGTGATACCTTCGTCGGCCATGTAGTTGAGCAGAAGACGAACCTGGTTGGGCGCAGCCTGGAACGCCTTGTCGTAGTCCGTCGTGGACTTCACCGACAGGTCGTAGTAGTACAGCTTCGCCTTGAACGGCTGGTTGCCGGACAGGTTCCGCCCCGTCCTCACGACCTTCCCGTCCTCGCCACGCTCTGCCGCACTCGGCTTCCGCTTCTTGACGTCCTTGACGATGTCGGCCAGAGCGGCGTTCTCACCGGCACGGTCGAGCAGCGCATCGGCTTCAGCCTCGTTCAGCTGCACCGGGGCGGCAGCAGCCTTGGTCTTGCGCGGGGCACGAGCCTTGGGCTCGGTGGTCGGGGCGGTTTGCTTCTTGGTAGCCATGTCTCAGTCTCCACGTTTTGCAGCGGATGTTCATTCATCCGATAGATGCATCCTACAACGTCCGCTGTCCGTGTACACAAAAGAAAGATTACAAATTCGTAATGTTTTGGCCTGTTTACATCCGACCCAATCTAGTGTAGCCGCGCGTGCGCCCGCGAACTACTATGCGTGTCACCGAGCTCTCGCCCGGGCCAACGACATCCTCCCGCGCCTATCCCCGACCCACGCCCCCACGCGCCTTGCACCCGCAAGCACTTTACTCGGCCGCTGGAACTACGCCCGCAAGCACTTTCGCCGAGCGCCCGCTGGAACTTTACCGCCGCGCCACCTCATGACGCTCGATCTCGGCGCAACGCGGCAGCAGGTCCTCCTCCGTCGCCACGGCAACGCTACTGGGACTTTCACAGCCGAAGCCGACGAGCACAGTGTGAGGCGCGTTGTGCGGGTCATTCGCCGCATGGTCCCAGGCGATCAGCCCAATGATCGCGCCCAGCACGCCAATGATCACGGCCATGATGTCGAACTTGTTCATAGTCAGTCTCCACGTTGATAGGTTGATAGTATCATGATTTGAGGAACACGTAATATGGCGCGGGTGGGTGGAACCGAGAATGATGCGCGGCGGAGCGTGAGCGTAAAGGCGATGAGTGAATATTTCGCCCATAGAGCCCTCGGCCGCCGTCCCATCTTCGTCTCTCCTTCACCAAGTCTCTCTAGTCTTACTCAACTGTCCTCAATCCATGCTCTTCTCAATCAGTTCCATAGTCTCTTATTCATAGTGTCCTATTAGTCCTAGTTCAAATAAAATAACCTATATATGCTAGGACACCGCCTCGTTCAACCAGTCACATAATACATGATTCTTGGTGTCTATCAAGTCCTAGTAGAACCATTGAAAAAGGTTTGGGCAAAAATCCCATAGGCTCTATCCATAGCCCTTTTCATAGACACCAAAGACACCATGATCACGCAACCCAATCCTCAAGTCACCACACGACTGTCCAAGCGTACAGGCTAGTCGAATATAGGAACTAGGCCACTGAGGACACCACGCTTTCAACACCCTTACCAGACCACGACCACAGTCGCCTCGTCACCTGCTACTTATCCCAACACTTTTGGCACAGCATAATGGGGCAAGCACGATTACAACAGGCAAACCCTACACTATTCTAAGACACTAGTCTCGTGGTGACAGTCGGTGTTGCCCTCGAATACCCAAGGAACAACAGAAATGCCGGGCCCAGTCAACTTCAACCCACTGAAACTCAACTCGAAACCAGAGCCGTTGAAAGACTGGGAGACCGTCTTTGCTCGTGACTGTCCTGACGGCGACCCACGCGAGGTCGCCGACCAAATGCTCTGTCGCACCAAGTCTGAGTTCCAACTGCTGGGTCGAATGTACGACAAGCAGTGCGTCCGACGCCTGGATACTGGCAGCACACCGGTCTTCTTCGGGACTCAGCAGTCCTACCTCAACATGCTGGTCAACCGCGGCTTGGTGGAGCTCATCGCGAACCAACGCAACCGCTACCAGCTCACTTATCTCGGCATGCGAGTCTATGAGCTCAACTACTGGCTCGATCAGTGGAAGCGCAGCAAGCGACAGGGCCGCATCCTCGAAGAGGCGAAAGACCGAGCGTTGCTCGACGCCCGCGGTGCCTGGGTCAATCCTAAACCAGACTCGGAACCCGACGCCGTTCCCCAGGCTGCCATCAAGCAGCTCGAAGAACAGGTCACCGAGAAAAACGAACCTACGCTCCCTCCAGGCGTGTATCCGCCTTTAAGTTGACGGGGCAATCCACGCCTTGGAACGTATCCAGGCAAGTTGTGGGCTGGCGCCTGTGCCCATGGTGACCAGACCATTGCGAACGACATAGCGCTCAAGAATGCTGGCTTCAGGCCTGTGATGAAGTCGTGCCTTTGGAAAGGCCTCGAGCACCGCTTGACGATGAGTCTTGGGTCGGAGAACCATCACACCTTCTCCAATGTCAAGTTCTGCCCGTCCCACGCCTTGGCTCCACCTGACTTCTCACGCATGTCAGCCTTGTGAATCGCCTGCATACAGAGGGCGAAGGCATGGTGCCAGTCTCGCGCCTTGATCACGATCGACTGACCAGTGTCCATGGTGAGTTTGAAGTTCTGCTTGGCCATTAGTCGTCTGCCTTCCTGACCAAGTCCATAATCGACACGGTCTCATAGTTCTCGGCGCGAAGTCGATCTTCCGAGGTAATCTCACCGAACTCCTCCTTGAGGACTCGGCGAAACTCGCTGGCTAAGAACGCAGCCCGCTTACCAGGCTCATCGTCTGGATGGTAGGCGTCTGCGAAGCTATCCCGCTCACAGATAGCATAGTGGAGGGCGAGGCGGTGGGCGTTTCTACGCGACAATCGTTTAGCCATCAGAGTTTCACCATCTCAAACGACACCTTGTCGTACCAATGAGTCCAGTCGGGATGTTTCTGAGCCCGTTGCACAGCTTCAGTAAGATTATTGGCAAAGACTGCAAACGGTTTGCCGATAGGTTCGTCCCGCGACATTTGCATAACCCAGTATTTGTTCATGCCCGTAACCCTATCCACTCGAAATCTTCCACCAGGTCAAACTCGGGTGAACGCCATGAGTAGACATCCAGCTCGTCTACCCGGGACTCATCTACCTCAAGCCAGTCGCCCACGTTCTTGTTATAGAACCGGCCGTCCTCCCGCGCCTTGATCTGGGCCAGGACTTCCTCAGGGATTGGCGCCGGTCGCTTCCAACCGATCTGAATACGGTCAAGCAGTGGCGCCAGTATCGAAATCATAGCTGCCACGTCTGGGTCCCACTCCTTGAACTGACCCAGCCTTAGCTCGGTGATCAGACCCTCACAAGCCCGTGAGGCCCAGTCTACCTGCTCCTTGTTCGCAAGATGAGCTACGTCACCTTCCTCCGGCACCACCGCCCACACGGCTTGGATGCGTTCCAACTTGTTCCGCATCATCCAGGCCAGACTCGGCGCACCGCGCCGCTCAATCTCCTCAGCAGCCTTTAAGTATCGCCGACGGAGCCGGTCCAGTGCGTGCTTGACCAAGTAGACCTCAGCCGCCGATTTGAGGTCGACGGTGGGGCGGTCCTGTGGTGGTTTGCCGGGCTGACGAGCCATTAGCCTTGACTACCTTCGACCTCATACCACCGATCAACGGCGCGTCGAGCCTCGGCTCGAGTCTTGCACGACCCTGTAATGAAGAAACCTTGAGCCGCGAAAAAGGCTCCATACACGCCGTTCTTGACGGCTATGGTAGCGCCTTCGTAGACTTCGCATTCAGTCCAGTCGTTGGGAATAGACATATCTCATCTCCACGTGATACATCGATAGTATCACGTCCTGCGATCATGTAAACCGCAGCCGCTAGGCGATTGCGAAGATGGGCCGCGGTTCCGTGGTCGTCGCCGAGTGCACCCAAGCCTGGTACAGACCGAACGAGCTCGACCTATAGCACGTCCACAGCACAGGGTGTCGGTTATCGACTTCCACGGGCTCGGTGGAGCAGCTGTCGACAGGGTTGTGTTTACCCACGAACTCGCGTCCCTTGGCAATCGCCTCGTCACGATTTTCGAAGAGTTCGACCGTGTCCCAGAACTTGGAACGGGTTTGCAGCAGAAACATGACTCAGTCCTCTTCTTTCATGGGGCCATACCGCTCAATGCGGATGATCTTGTTGCCGAGCATATCCCGACCCATGACCTGGGCACTGTTACCAACAGACAAGGTGAGGTCAATGCGGCGTTGTTGCCAAAACCGAGCATCCTTCCGATCAAAGTCGTCTGGAAACAGGGCTTTGTACTCTTCTTGGAACTCTTCCATGGCTTCATCAGTCGTGCCAATAAAGAGTCGACGATCTTGGTGACGAGGAGTTGAGCCCGCTTCAAACACCGAGATATAAAACTGTCCGGTATAGCGAGTCATAACGTCTCTCCGCAGTTGATACTCCTACAGTATCATGTTCTACGATTCATGACACAGGGCAACTGAAACTAGCCGCGTTTACCACCCACCTGTTATGAGCAACAGAGCTTCATCGATTGTCTTAGCCCGCTGCACGAGTGGATGATACTGCCACGTTCCAAAATCGGCATTATCACCCACAACAACTACTTGCTTGCCGAGACCAAGAGCAATACCGGCCTCAACCAAGGCACCACGCAGCTTGTCTTCAGGCTCAGCGTAAACCAGCACAGCGTCTGCTTTGCGAACGTCGGCTACATCGTGGTGCCAGAACGCGACAGCATTCTCAGGCGTATCGGGCACGTGGCCTTCAATGTCTGGCCAACGAGCCGTGAAGAATACATCTTGCCGTTCTTCGCGTAGGCGTATCCACATCGGACCATGACGAAGCTTCGACGCGGTATACACAGAAGCCATTCTCATGACAGCAAATCCAACGGGTCCCTGCGACCCAGTGCCACGGGGTGTCGTGCCTTGTCCTTGACGCCGACAGGGAAGTGCTTGTACTTCCAGACCTTACCCAGCTCCCGTTCACGATGGCGCCAAATCTCATCACGCTCAGCCGCGGTGAAGCCGGTTCCGAGCTTGACCTCACGTCCGTCGTGGATGTCCACTCCAACGAGCTTACCCATCGTGCCGCCTGGCACCATGTTCTCTTTGTGAGATGACCGAGCCCCGTAGCCCAGTTCATTCTCCTTGGATTCATTCATGTTGCGCATGAGCTCTTCCACGCCCGTGACCCGCATCTCAGAGTCAACGAAGCGCTTCAGCTTACACTTGCCACCCTCCTTGGGCGTTGACCGACCAAACTTGTAGGTCGTGTCAGGTCGAGCGATAATCAGGCCTTCGTAACCAGCGGCGAGGTAGCTCTCCTCACACAGGTAGAGCTGGTCGACCGAGGTAACCATAATCTGCTCAAGCACCTTTACGCGTCCATTGGACTCCAACCTACCGAATCTGTGGGCGAAGTCCTGACCATTGAGGTCCCAGCGATCGAACACGTAGAACGTGAAGTCTGGTTCACCGTCGTACGACATGACTTGGCTCATTGTTGTGCGATAGCAATCCTTGGCTGTCGGGTCACCGACAATGAGCTCACCGTCGTAGCCGTGCAGATTCTGTTGTTGGTGAAAAGCCCCACCAATCCCAGCGATAGCATTCTGCACAAACTTATTGCGGATAGGTTTCAGCGAACGGCTTAGCATCTGCTGGCCGTCAACCAGGCCACGAACACCGTCCAGCTTGGGCGAGACGAACAGAAATCCTGCGGCCTTTAAGTAGGCGTGGATATCGTCCTCGGTCGGCGTCGCACAGAGGTTCGGTCTCATGAGCCGAACATCTCCATCTGTGCAGCCAAGAGATTCTGGCCTTTCTCAGCTGCTCGGTAGCCTACCTCAAATGCCATCATGACTTCCTGTCTACGAACAATATCCATAGCTTTGAATCGTTGAATAAACAGGCTCATGATATGCTGAGCAGGAACCATGTTGCGACTGCCCTCGATGTATTCGAGAAGCTCCGCATTGGTGAGCTGAGAGCTCGGCTTGTTGTAAAGCTCGAGGCGGCGCTCAGGTGTCATGACAGATGTTCTCCGTTTTCGTTACCGCGTTCCCATGCCTTGACCGCCGGCATGTGCTTCTCGAGCAGGCCGTCCTTCTTCAGGGCGCGATATTCCTTGTACAGAGCGCGGACGTCTTGGCCGGTCGCAGCCGCCCAGGCCCGTAGTTCGCTCGGGAGCGCGTTGGCGTACATGTCGAACTTGGCGTCGCCCGTCTCGAGCTTGGGCGCGGCCGGCCGGTTAGCGAAACCTGATCGCTTACGTGGAAGGTAGTCAGTCTTGGCGAGTCCGACAGAGACTCCAGCCTCGACTTGTGTGACCTGACCACCTTTGGCCAAGTATTGGGCGACAAGGTCTTGATCGGACATCTGATACTCTCCACGTTTCTGAGGCTAGAGTATCACGAGTCGCGTCTTACGTAAATCGGCTTAAGTGAAGTTGCCGCGCAGAGCCTCGAGGACGAGTAGTTCCAAGGCGATGCGATCACGCCGAGTTCTCATGGTTTGATATCGCCTGGCTAACGGCTTCATAATCGCTTCAAGGTTCTCATCTTCCTTGATGATCTTGTCGCGAATCTTATCGGCAGCCTCAGCCGTCTGGACTGCACGACTGGCGATGTTCCACACCTGGCGCTGCTCTCGGTCAGGCCACATGTTGACATATTTCGCCATTCCACTCCTGACGGCCGTGTCTGTGGCTGGAACCTCGTAGATACAGCCGCTTTGAAACCGCGACTTCATCTTGCGATCAGGCTTGAACGCCATCGGCTCACCAATCAGGCGCCACTCACCGTCTACTTCTTCACAACGTTGAAGACCGAGGCGCTGTTCGCCTTTCCAGTTAGCAGTGTAGCCAGTACACACGAAGAACTGGTTGGTAAAATCTTCAGACATGAGAAAGTTCCTCAGCTTGGGTCATGAGCCTGAGTGCAGCTTCAAAATGAGCGTAGCTCTTGGTCCAGCCAGTTTCACCGCCAATCACGGCTGTATAGTGCGCCCCCGTTTCTGGGCTATCAAAGCGCAGATACTTACGGGCTCGTTGAGCCAGGATGTGTGCCTTCGCTTCATGGTAAGTTGCCGAACGTGCCTGCGCACCGTCCCGCATCGGGCCGATGCCATTGCTGTACATGCAGGCCGTTGGCGGTCCCCAGTTAAGCTGAAATAGCTCGCTATGCTGCTCTTCTGTCAGGTTCACGTCAAGGCAAACCGTCAAGTCATGGTTGTAAAATCGAGCCTGACGCATGACACACTCTCCACGTTTCTGAGAAGAGTGTATCGTGTCTTTCGCCACCTGTAAACAGGCTATTGCGACAAATGCCGTTCCCAATCTGCTCGCCAGCCTGAAGGACCGGTTGGCACCTCAAAGTAGGCTTGACGAATACGAACCCTGATTAAATCTCCACTGATTGGCTTTAAGCTCACCAGGTAAGCTACTGGGATTATCCAGTATAGGTCATGCCCGCGCCAAGGATGACGTAACGCAATAGTCTTCTCACGCAACTCAAGGTTACGCGCTGGCACTCGTAGCACAAAGGTGGCTGCGGCGTTAGTTGGCATGGATGCCGTTCAGGCTCGCCAGCACTTTTGGAATCATAAGCCCGATAACTTTGCCGCTGCTGTCGTGAACACTCACTGGAACTTCCATGTCACGAACCTGATAGCGGCCACGGTTGACGTGAAACCATCGGTTGTCTTGGCGATCGTGAACTCGGCGAATATCGTCGGCCCAGACCCAGATAACTTCACCGATGACGGGGTAAATGTCTTCGACGATAACCACGCGAATCTCCAGATATGATGAAGGGCCGTAGCCTATCGGAGACTACGACCCTTCAGAGCCGTCCTGGTTTCACAGTCGAGACCCTCCTCGCAGACGCACCGTGCGTCGCGATAACCTCAACATAGTCCAGGTGAACGGCCCTGTAAACCCCTCACGGCTTGGTGAAGTGTTGTTGAGGCCTTAGGCTCCAAAGACACTCAAACCGACATTCCACGGTCAAGGGACGTGAGGTAGAGGGTTCAACGGGTGGTCCTCCTTAGGGCATATACATGTGGACCACCCGGAGGACCCTAGGAAATGCCAGCTTGCTGACGAGTCGGGAACTCATGGCGTCGATTTTTCCACGCTCTCCAGAATGCAGTGCCCATACCCTTATGAGGTGGCTCGATCGAATAGAAGTTGTCTTCAGCGAAGTAGACCCCGGTCGGAATGGAGAGTTCTTCGTCTTGGAGACCAGCGCCGCCGCTTAGTTCGAATGCCTCTCGTCGATTTTCAGCGAAGCCCTGGAGCAGAGCCTGCATCTGGTCGGTCTGTTGATTGAGCAGATCATTGAACTGTTCAGCTTCCTCGGGCGTAAGCTCGATCGCTCGGGGCTCAGCGACAAAGCTGTAGTCATCCTGAGCATTATGTTCGAACCAGGTTACGAAGACCCTGTCGTGCACCAAGCTGAAGCCGAAGATTGGTTCAGGCTGAACCAGCTCTTCCTTCTCCGGTACAGGTTCTACACCTTCATTCAAGTCCATCTGCCAGCTCCTCCTTGGTTTTGTGCGGATGCAGCCGACGCCAGTCGTCATACCGCATGGTATTCATAGCTTGGCGTAGTTCGTTATCATGTTGCCAGGCTTCAACGATTTCTGTGGCACTGAACAGCAAACCACCAGTCCTGGCTCGACGAACCAACTCGTCCATCTTAAAGGTCGGTGGTTCTTGGCCGACCCAGGTCTGGCGAACCTTGCGCTTCCACTCCTGGCAGCGATAGCAGGTTGGCACACCGTCTTCACGGCACACGGTGGGGCGGCCGCAGTCGCACGGTAGGAGGGGTGGCAGGGTGCCTGCAGTGCCGATAAGCATCAGTAGTGTGCCGCTGCGATGTACTTGAGCTGCTGAACGATTTCAGCTAGGAAATAGACGCCAACTGACATGGTTCCCCACATCAGCCAGCGCCAGACGTCGTAGTCACGCTTCATCGGTAGCCAGCTGCGCGTGGTGCAGGTCCATTTGGCCATAACCGAGTTCACCCATGGGGTACATCTTGTGGTCCCAGGGTCCGCCGGCAAGCCAGGAGAGGTGGCGGCGACCGGTGCCTTCGAGACGGATGCGCTTGCAGGTACGTCGACCAGTGAGGCGGTTCTCCCAGTATCCCCAGATGCCATAGCAGCCGACATAGTCCCAGGTGAACTGAGAACGAACCCAGCGAATGAGGCCACGGTTGATGAGTGAGTCGAATGTGTTACTCACAGCAGCGACAGTGTTCAGAAAGTGATGGCGGACGTGCATCAGAAGTCTCCACGTTGATGTCTGAAGAGACTGTAACCTGAAAAAATGCGACCGTAAATCGGCTAGAGGAGTTTGACCTTGGAGAACGGGAGGGAGATGCCGTTCACGAACTGTGGGTGCTTGACATGGCACCAGTCTTTGGTCGGGTGCCGCCAGTTAAGCGTGGCGGTGATCAGGAACTCAGGGTCCCAGGGTAAACGAAGGCGGACTTGCTGGCTCATCTAACTACCCACCCCGGTCGCACGCTGTATCACGTGGCCGGGGTCGGGTGTGCCTGCATTGCTTTCGCTGGAAGGTTCCAGCTGATCTGTGGCGACTAATCGTTCGGCAGGCTCCAAAGTAGCTGCAAGCAGCTCATGGTCTACTCGTCGATTGCCAGAGTCAAGATCAATCTTGGCAGGTCTTGGTTCGCATGGAGACGGCAGTCACCGCCCCTGTGGCGTGTTTGGCGAAATGTGTACGGCCGCGCGACCAGCCTCAAGCGGGACTCCCTCCCGCACGGCGGAGGCCCATGTTTGTTTGCGCCGGCTCCGGCGGTGTTCGGCGATCATAGCGTGCTCGCTTCAACTGGCAGGACTGAATGTCCCGCGAACAAGAAGATTGTAGCACGTTAAGAGTGACTGTAAACAGGCCGATTATTTCGGAGCCAGCTGTTGTACCAGGGTATGCAAGGTGCCAAGTACACCACGCAGAATCTTCTTTTGTGTTTCTGACAAGCCTCGGTCACCAGGCTCCGTGGTCGTCTCATAGGTCGTAAAACGATGGCCGCAGTTGGCGCACTCGCGTCGACGCCGCACGTAAGTGTCCTGAGGCCGACTGTCTACCGTAGAGCCTTTACGAGCACCACACTTAGCACAAGGTACTCCGACTGAGGTTCCACGTGGCCGAAAATGATCTGCCATTAGGATTCAGGACTCGCTCCTGATGATGCGACGGAACCTGTCAGGCTCAGCGAACTCGTCGTAAGGCCGCTGGTACTGCTCACGCGGATGCGGCCACAGGTGCTCATATGTGGCGAGCTGCTGGCCCTTTTGGACGTGAGGCCGGTTGCCCTTCCACTTGAGGTCCGAGTTTCGAAGACTGGTGATCTCGAGGAGGCGGTAAATGCCGCCTCGTTTGTGGCGGTAAAGCTCGCCAGGCTCGTTGAGCGCTTCAGCCTCAGAAAGGAGGGACGAGGTCATCATCGTTTTACCGCTCAATGAAGCTTATGAAGATTTCTACAGGACCGATGATCATCCACCAGTTCTGCCAGCTTTTGCCAGCATCCAGTTGCCAGTCAAACGGTCTGATGAACAAGCCGATTTCCAGATGCAGCGGGTTAGGGATATCCATCACTTTTGTCTCCAGCGTTCAAACTCAGCACGAGCTTCGGCTTCGGTGAATGGTTCCGTGATCTGACGGTTAGGGTTTCCGTCGACGTAACCCACGACCTTGTAGTTCACGTCCCAGTGAAGGTCGAGTGAGTCTTCATCCTCGCCAGTCCAACACATGACATGCCAGCGATCGCCCTCGGCTTGCTTATGTAGCTCAAAGAGCTGAAACTGACCTGAGATGTCAGTGTGTTGGTGAGAGTCTATCAGAGCCATGGCCGTTTCCTACAAGTCGAAATAGATATCGTCCTCGGTGCGTTCGACCAAGGAGCCGCCAGTGCGTTGACTGGTGTTGTCGCGAATAATCCATTTACCGTTATCATAGGCAACAAGTCGACCATGATAATAACCCTCGTTAACTCCGGGTTCCGAGTTGTAACGCACCTTGTCGCCAACACGTAAAGGACGCTTGGTTACCTTCGCATCGAGAGGAGCGCGGAGCTCAGTATAACGGCTCACGTCGCTGAGATAGACTTCTGCGCCATACATTGGCTCAACGACAAGCCTGTCACCCTTGATCTCAGTGACTCGGGCCTCGATCTGAATAATGTCGTTGACTCTGACCTTGTAGGTGTCGCCGACCACACCGGGGTGCGATTTATCTTGATGCAAAGTCATGTTAACCTACTAAGTGATTGGGCGGGCGGGGAATGAAACCGCTAACCGGTCGCCAGATGTGTAGGCAATACGGATGGCAGTTGATGTGCTCAGCTTCAGGGACATGGAGCTGCATACAGGTGTCGCTAGGCTCAAAGAAGCAGCGTTTCACCCACTCCATCTCTTCCCACGTAGGGCAACGGGTTTGGCAGGAGACAGAAACGTGTTCCCAGCCTTCATCCGTCGAGGCGATTACCCTAAGGCGATCAGACTGCCAGGCTTTGAGCCCTAGCATATTTGGAATGGGTCTCCACAGAGACCTAGCGCTCATACCGGCGGCCATGATTGGGATTTCTCTCAACATGTGGTCAGTATATCACGTCTAGAAGACAACGTGTAACGGCAAAACGAAAACGGCCGGCCCATCGCTGAGCCGGCCGTCCAGTCTGTGGAGACTGTGTTCAGCGACTACTCGTCGCCGTCGCCGTCGCCGTCGTCGCCCAGCTCGCCATCGTCGCCGTCGTCGTCGCCCAGCTCGCCGTCGTCGCCCTGGTCGGTGTCGTCCACGGTGTCGGCCACCTGGGCCTGGTCTTCCGCCGGGGTGCCGCCGCCCGAGGTCGGTTCGTCCGCGCCGTCGTCGATCGTGGTGAGGCCATGGCCCTGGTCGCTGTTCATCATCAGGCAGGCGGCCAGCAGGCCGAACGCCAGCATTCCGTGGAGATGCTTCATCGTCGTTGTTCCCTTGAGGGTGGTTGAACCGGAGTCGCTCCGGAGATTTGATAGTATCACGACGATTTTGGGAGGTAACTGGGCAAACGTTCGTTGCCTAGTTCATCTCGCTGAGCGTCTCCCGCAAAGCTTCAGCAGGGTCGGGCGAAGGCTCCTGAGTGTTCAAGAAGATAAGAACACCGATGAGGCATAACGCTCCCAACAGTGCGGTTTGGATGATGGAAAGGGCGTGTTTCATGGAGGTGATTAGAGACTGCGAATCTTCAGCAGTACACCCTTACGGCTTGGTCAATGTAGTCGACGTTGTAGTGGCCGAACCGTAATCAGGTCTGTCATAGGTTGGCAGTTCCTGAACGCGTAGAGCAAGGGCTCAGGGTCACCATTCAAGAACACGCGAACCCACTCGATACGTCGGTTTGACGAGCAGCAGGCGTTGACGAAGAGGTTGTGTGCTTGCTGTTCATCTTTAGCAGGCATGCACTCAACGACTACGCCGTTTCTGTCATAGGTCTGGACGTACAACCTAGAATGCTCCTGGATTGGCACGACGACCAGCCTCAATCTTGTTCTTGATTTCAGCTTCAGTAGCCGTCAGCCCACGCTCCTGCTGGAGAGTAGACAACCGCTCCATTGCTGCCGAGATGAACCGTCGCATCTCTGCGTCAGTAAAGTGCAGCGATCCCCGCACAGTGGTGATCGAGGCGTTATTGCGGTTGCGCATGACAGTCTCCGTTGAACCTAAGGACAGTATATACTGCTTTCAGTTCACCATAAATAGGCTTAGAACGGCACGCCGTCATCCTTGGAAATCGCTGCGGCTTGATCACCTTCGTCGTCTTGCCACGCTGTAGCGCCGCCTAGAACCTTATCGAACATCTCACGGCAGGCCTTTAGGGGCGGCAGCTCGTAACCCCAGGTTCGGACTGACTGGATTTGACCCAGATTGTCGAGTTGCTGAATGGTCATGCGCGAGCGCTTGAGCTCGCCACCAGGTACCAAGGCTGCAATCTCACGACCAAACTGGTTGTCAGCTACGCGCCGCCGCTCACCCCAGTCAGTGGCGCGCTTGATGTAAGCCTGGTAGAGGTGCTCGGTTGAAACTTTCTCAGGCCAACCCAATGTGGTGCGTGGCATGATCTCACCATCTCGCAGCCGTTCATACCAGAACCGCTGGACCGCGTCCATGGTGTGTATCTTTTGGTCGACTAGTGCAGACGTGTTAGGGATGACTCCCACGTCCACCGTAGACAAGTCCAGGTGGAGTAGATGGTGGAGTAGACCCTCAAATCCCCCGTTCTTGAGCTGGTCCTCCATCGCTTTGAAATAGGCGCGGTTCTGTTTCTTACCTTCGCCCACATCCTGCACAAGGAATCGACGCTCGTCAAAAGCCGCTGGAACGATAAAGCCTTCGTTTGAACTGATCAGCAGCCGCATAAAGTTCTGGGTTTCGATAGAGTCCTTGCCTTTGAACTCAATGCGGTTCTTCTCAGACGTCACCATGCCTTTAAGGCGACCAACGACTCGGGGGTCACCAGCGAAGAATGCTTCGTCAGCATGCAGCAGAAGGCAACTAGCTTGGTGGGAGTTGAACTGTCCCACGACATAGCGCGGGTCGTCCACCAAGATATAGTGCTGGGGCACCAGTGCACCGATGATCTTGCCGATGATCGTTTTACCTGTACCCTGCTTGCCACGGAAACCGATTGATGTACCAGGCTTAATCTGAGGTTGCTGATACATCTGAGCAAACCATGCCCACAGCCAGTTGTTCAGCGACTCGTCACCCTGCGCGACATTCTCGAACATGTGCTCCTTGAACAGTGAGAAGTCGCCATCCGGGTCAGGTTCATAGGCAAAGCCTCGCCACAGGTTGTAATCGCGCTTGATCACACTGCCTGGTTTAAACGTAACGCCGTGGTAGGTACGACGCCGTTCCGACTTCATCCAGACATTGGGTGCTGGTTCTTCCTTGCGGCCCATCTGAACATAGCGGTTGCCGAACAGCATGCCGAAAGCCGTGGTCGACATGAACTGAATATCGACCTTGTTCGGGTGTTCCTCGTCAGGCTTTTCCCACAGCACAACTGTTTTATCACCGACTAGGACGAGAGCGAACTGCTGGTTGTATTCAGAGACCAGGTCAAGTTGCTGCTCTTCGTAAAGCTGTGCAGTACGGACGAGGTAGATCGGGTCCAGTCCGACCGAGTCAGGGATAGTATCAGCCAGGTCCCAGCCCTCAGGCAAACCTGCTGGCAACTGCACAGTCTTTACGGTCCGAGCGCCCTCGCGCTTCAGGATTTCGCAAACTTGCGCTTGAGCCTTGTAACCAGGCTCATCGGCATCTGGCCAGAACACGACGTCTCTTCCAGCCAAGCCTGACCAGTCGACATACTTGGCGGCTTTAGAGCCGCCTGGCCAGGTAACGACAAGGTATTCACCACCAAAGATGAGCTGAGCCGCGTCCGTCGTTTTTTCACCCTCAACAACTAGCACAGGGGCTTCAGGGTATTCCTTCAGCAGGTTACCACGGTAAAGTGGCCTCGGTTTGACGAAACCTTTCCAGCACCAAGACTCCTTGGCAGAGTCAGCGTCGCGGCCCCAGCACATTGGCGCCAGTTCCTTGATCGTCTTGGTTCCGACGACTTTTTCAAAGCGACAGATAAAACCTACCAGTCGACCCTCAAGGTCACGGTACTCCCAGGTCTTTTCGGCCGGACCTAGTCGGGGATGGGTAAACGAGCCAGGTCTGCTGGCGTTGGCTGGTGCGAACTTCTGCGGGACCCAGTTACGACGGGCTCTTGGCCAGAGGTCTTGGCGCTTGAGCGCGTCGATGACATCCTCTTGGCGACAGCCTGAATGACAGTGGACGAGTAGCCGTCCTCCGTTACCTTCACTGACAGTAAGGCTGGGTCCTTTATCATTGTGAGCAGGACAGACAGTATTCCACGAGCCGTCGCCATTCTGAAACTCCTTGCCCTCGCCCAACGCATGGGCGATTGTCTCAGGTTTAATAACCTGCCCCGACTGCTGTGGTAATGCCATCTTACACGTTCATCGTATGATCTTCGAGCTTGTGTCGCTTGCCCGGATAGTACAGGAAACCGATATCGCCCAGTTCCGGCGCATAGTACGAGAAAATGCGCCACGGGTCTTGCTTCGTCTTGATGATGCCTTCACGAACGGCTTGGTGCATCATATCTTTGAGTTCGGTCTCGACTGCTCGAGTCCTGCCGAACTTGATCAGTTCTTCACAGATTTGCCGCTTCTGTTTATTGAACTTGGCGATGATTTCCATGTTCTCAGGTAGGGTCATCCGGTCAAGCCGGATGGTGAACTGATCATCGTCAGCCACCTCGTTTATCGAGGTGGTTTGTTCGATGCGATCGGCGACCTGTTGTAATAGCAGCCAGAGCCAGTTCGCAGCGTCTATGCGACTGCCCATAAGGTCATCGGGCATGGGCTCAAAGTGTGGTGGTTCGATGGCCGCCGGATTTTCCTGAGCTTGCTGCTTCCAGGTCTTATTCCAACACCTTGCGAAACCGGCAGCCTTGGCCTTTAGGCTGGTAGCGGCCGCGGTCTTGACGTTGAAGTAGGCGTAGGCGTCGAACAGGTCTTGGGTGCCAAAATGGCGAGCGAGGTCGTAAGGGCTCTGAAAGACTGTTCGACAGTTACTGCCGTATTTATCGGTGAGCAGGTCCATGGTGCGGAAAGTGCGTGCTGTCCAGCGCTGCGACTCTTCCTCATGGGCTTTCAGTTGCTTGCAGAGGAAAAGTACCCACTCGCCCTCTGGTCGTTCTTCATAGTCTGCATATTCCACGTTGCAGTCTCCACGTTGATATCTGACATTACACTTTCCGGGTGTTCATGTAAACTTTCAGGGCGTGGATTAACCCCACTGATGGTGCAGATACAACAATGGCCCCGATGCACGTGGATACACCGGAGCCATCATTGCCGTGCGACTTCCGTCTCCACGTTCCAAGCTAATCTCGCGACCCGTGGCCGGGAGATGCTTGGCGACCAGGCCACGCAAGCGTGTCCCAGCCCCTCTGATGCGGCGGCAGATATAAGTGCCTGCCTGTTACCCCTCGGGCACGCGCTTGTTCTCCTACACACCTGATCGGCCTGCCTTGAACGCGTCCTAAGAGGCGTAACCAGCAGACGGACCTAGGCTTCGGTGAGCCCGCTATCCCTCAGACCGCTTCGGTGCCCTGGTTGCCAGCCGATCGGACCCCTTGCGCACGGGCCATGCTGACAACCCTACCGTCAAAGACGGAGTCCCGGAGCCAGGAAACCCTCCCCGCCGAAGCGAAGAGGGCAACCGTTGGACCAGGCTTACGCCGTGGCGCCGGCGGCCGGCTTCGGAGCCGCGGCGGCCGGCTTCGGAGCAGCGGCAGCGGTTTCCTTGGCGGCGCCGGCGGCGGCCGGCTTGGCGGCGGTCTCCTTGGCCGGCTTCTCCGGCTTCGGTTCCGCTTCCTTCTCGATGACGATGATGCCCTTTTCGACCAGCTGCGGCTGGTAGAAGGACAGGATGCGCGCCGGGTCCTGGCGGGTCGTCAGCTCGGACGACTTGGTCAGGGTCTCGATCACCGTCTTGCGCTCGGCGCGCTCGCCCGGCTTGCCGTCCTTGACCGAGGCGACGACGGCGTTGGCGCAGGCCTTGATCTGCGGGCCCAGCTTGTCGTCGTCCTTGGGCAGACGCACCAGCTTGATGAAGGTCTTCATGGTCTTTCTCCGTGTTGAACGCCGCTCAGTGCGGCTTGCATCGAGCAGCGTTGAATGACTCGATGATTTGAATGTAGCGTGTCGCATTCATCATGTAAATAGGTGAAATGAACTCGACGCTTGGCCACTTACTACGTGCCATGCTCCCGTGTGTATAGAGTCTATAAGGAGTGCCTCCGGGGCATGCGTCACTCTCCGCAGTTTACACACGTTTCTGAGCATGCTACTCTTGACCATCATTCAGCCTTAAAGGACACTGTTGTGGCAAACGAACGGGGCAAGTCGATCGACAACACCCACCTGTCGATCGATCAAGCGGAGGCTCGTGGGTTTATCCACCGCGACTACATCGCTCACTGCCTTCGCTGGACTCACGTCGCGAAGTATATGCAGAAGAGCACTGTCTATCCGCGTGCCAGGGTCCTTGACATCGGTTGTGGCGTCGACTTGCCGCTGGCTCGTCTGCTCTATTCCTCTCGCCTGATCGTGGAGGACTACGTCGGCGTGGAATACAACAAGTCGCACAAGTTCAAGACCGAACCGTTCCACACCGGCAAGTTCCCGATGTCTGCCTACGGCTCCATCGATTTCGCGCACCCTGACCAGGTGATCATCGCCAACCCGCCTGAAGGTAGCAAGCTCACCGACAACCGCGTGATGTGGTATGGCGGTGACAACGAGCAAGCCTTCCACCGCCTGCCCAACGTTTTCGTTTCCTTCGAGATGCTGGAACACATCGAACCGGGGCATGCTCGCGCGGTTATGCGCAAGGTCTATGAGATGATGGTCGCCTGCCGAGAGGACACCGGCGACAATCCCATCGGCTTCTTCAGCACACCTTGCTGGAGTCCGCGGGTTGGCGCCGCTGCTAACCACGTCAACGAGATGCTGTACGAAGCACTCGGCGCAATGTTCGAAGACCTGGGCTTCGTCATCGAAAATGTCGCTGGGACTTTCGCCAGTCAGTCCGACTACAAGGGCCAGCTGATCGCCGACGGACACCTGTCGGCCTACAACGCGCTGTCTGAACACTATGACAGCAACTACCTGGCGACCATCTTCGCACCGCTCTATCCTCACTTGGCTCGTAACGCCCTTTGGACTCTGCGCGTTCCGAAGCCCGGCCAGGAATACGAGCGCAAGTTCCTGCCGCTCGCTGAGGTCGCTGGACCTTGGACTTCGTCGGCTCACTGGGAAGACCTGGCCTCGGATGAAGCCTATGGAAGCTGAGCTCATCAACATTCAGAAACTGCCCGATGAACTTAACGGTCAGGCTCTGGCAATCTGCATAAAGAACGTGCAAGGTTTCAACGAGCTGAGCGCCGGCACCAAGACTGATATCCACCGCGCAGTGGCTGAGGCCTTGGCTGGCGTTCACCATTCGGAGAAGGTTCAGACCGAACCACATCGAGTCTGCCAGAACTACTCCCAGATGCGCAATCAGGAAATGGCTTCGCGTATTGTGGGCATCGTCATGCCTCACTGGCGTGGCTCCGTGAAGACTGCTGCAGCTGCTCAGGTCCAGCTTATGCTGGACCGTGAGCTGACCCGCATGTGGAACGACATCGAGTCCTTCCACCACAAGTTCCGGCTCGATTATGGTGGACCGCCTCGGCCACTGCCCTTTGAGCTGGCACAGTTTCGTATCAAGTTCTTGCAAGAGGAACTGGACGAATACGCGGCGGCGTATGAGGCTGATGACAGTCTTGAAGCACGTGAACAAATGCTGGATGCACTCGTAGACCTCGTCTACGTCGCTCTGGGTACAGCCTATCTGCATGGGTTCAACTTTGCAGAAGCCTGGCGACGGGTCCAAGTCGCGAACATGTCCAAGGTTCGAGTCGAACGTGCTGAGGACAGCAAACGTGGAAGCAAGTTCGATGTCGTTAAACCTGAAGGCTGGAAGCCTCCTTGCCACCTTGACCTCGTGGGCGTCTTGGTTGCGCAGACTGGCGTGGCCCCTGCCGAAGGACCTGAAGCCCGACGAGCCGGGGATAACCCTGATACTGGGTCGGGGGACAGTGTTTCTGGATGGTCAGCCGATTGGGTTGGCTCAGGAAGTGAGCTTCGAGACGCACAGCTCCAAGCCGGGCAAGGCGACGAGGAAGGCGAATCTGAAACCGGACAACCAGCCGGGGACCACGACCTCTTCTGACGGCTTTAAGCCGACAGTAGGTAAGCAGTTCTTTGAGTGTCCCTGCTTCAGCGCTCGACCCAAGGTGGCCAACGACCGTGAGGCTTGGCTGGCCGGTCACATGTATAATGAGATACGTGACGAACTCAACCGTCGTGGTATCTGTCCCAATCGAGGCATGGTGATCGCGCTTAAGATCGCAGCAATCATGGCTCGCAACATTGAACCTGAGGACCGAGCCTGGGTCGAGCCCCAGCTGCACGAGTTCTTTGACCATGAACTAGCCCACAACCCGAGCATGTAAGATGAAGCACCCTGTGATCGTTCTCGAGGGCGCTGACTGCGCCGGTAAATCCACTTTGGGTGAGTTCTTGCGAGGCAAGTGGGGCGGCGCTCTCATCCACGCTACGTATCGCTTCCCCAACCAAATGTTCGACTACCACACGGCGCTGCTGGAGAAGGTGTTAAAGCTCCGTGAGCAAGGTCCAGTCATCCTTGATCGTTGGTGGCCGTCAGAGCTGATATATGCTGACGTATTTCGCGGTGGTTCTCGCTGGCCCATGGGTGGTCGAATGCTGGACCGTGTCGCTCTGAAGCACGGGTTCATCTATGTCGGCTGCATTCCATCTGACGACGGCTGGCATACGCGTGTGTTCAACGAACGGGCCGAGGCTGGCGGTGAGATGTATACTCGCAACGAAGGCGTCGCAGACCAGTATAAACAGTGGCATCACCGTATGGTATGGCGCCCTGACTACCGGCGTTATGATGTCTGCACCCATGGCCAAGATATGTCAGGTTACGCCGACATTCTCCTCCAAGCTCATGAGACAGTTCAGCGAGACCTGCCGCCCCAGTTTCTTGATCGGACTTATCGCCAGATCGCCGGCAATCCTCGTTCACCACTGGTCATGATACTGGGTGAACGGTCCAATCCGAAAGGCAGACACCACGTCTGGCCGTTCTTCGAACACGCTCATTCGTCTTTATGGGTGACTCAGGCCGCGGCAAACGCCGGTCTGAAAGAAGAACGCATCTGCTGGTATAACGTGCTGCCAGAGGACGGTAATGATCGCTACGTGGTTAGTGGGCTGCGAACAGTCTATGATATCGTAAAACCGCATTATGTGTTGGCTCTGGGTCGAACGGCTCAGATGATGTGCGTAAAGGCTGGTATGATGGTACCGGAACATGGCTATCGAGCACTGCCCCATCCCGCATACGTCAAGCGGTTCCAGAACGGCAACATGTCGAGTTACATCGATATGTTTGAAACCATGATCAGAGAAGGTTAAACCATGATCGGATACGACACTGCAGATCACGTCTGGCTCGACCTGCTCGATCACATTAACCGGGTTGGCGAGCCGCATGCTCCGCGTGGTATCGGCACCCGCGAAATACTAGGTTATCAAACCCGAGTCGATATGCGGTTCCCAATCGTTACGAACCCTGACCGCAAGATGGGTTATAAGTTCATGGCTGCCGAGGCTGCCTGGATACTCTCGGGTGATAATCGTGTATCGACCATCAGTCCGTTCTCCCGGGCCATCTCCTCATTCAGCGATGATGGCGAAACATTCTTCGGAGCTTATGGCCCCAAGATCATCGACCAGTTGGCCTACGCCGTGAAGACACTTGAGCAGGACCCAGACTCCCGCCAAGCGGTTATCAACATCTGGCGCGAGAATCCGCCGAAGTCGAAAGACATTCCCTGCAGCATCTCGGTTCAGTTTCTGATCAGGAACAACAAGCTGCACTGTCAGTACACCATGCGCTCTTCCGACGCGTGGTTAGGCTGGGTTTACGACGTCTTCAACTTCAGCATGCTGAGTGGCGTCGTGCTGCTAGGACTTAGCGAGAGGTTCCCACAACTGGAACTGGGTCACCTTACACTCACGGCTGGGTCGCAGCACCTTTACGACCGAGACCGGGAAGGTTATTCTGCTGTGTTGACCGGCAGTCGCGAACGCTGGCGGTATTTCCCCTTCAACCCTCGTGCCCAGTTTAGGCATGGCAATCACCTTGTGTCGGTTCTGTGGAATGCAGCTCACGGCGGTGGCGCACTTCAGCTGGCTCAGACTGGCTGGAACCTTGACGAGGTGAACTGATGAGACCATCATCTGATGAAAACTACATCGAACAAGCTCTCGTCATCGCTAAACGTGCGACCTGCGCTCGTCGATCGGTGGCTTGTATCCTTGTGGATGTTCACAAGCAGATTCTATCCACCGGTTATAACGGTCCCGCAGCTGGTGAAGCACACTGCATTGATCACCCTTGCGCGGGCGCTCATCTGGCTTCTGGAACTGGTCTCAGCGTGTGTGAAGCTATTCACGCTGAAGCCAACGCCCTCCTCCAGTGCCGAGATAAGTTCGCCATTCATACCGCCTACGTAACCACACCGCCATGCCGCGACTGCGTAAAGCTGTTGATGAATACAGGGTGCCGTCGCATCGTGTTCGTGGGCGACTATCCGCAGATGGAAGAGGCGCGAGAACTGTGGCAGCGCAACAACCTGGAACATCCTCTATCGACCATAGACCCTACAATCACCTATCCTGATAAACGCAATCGTGAATGGGTCCGCCTTGGTTAAGGTCCGGAAAGCCAAAGCGTACCGACATCCTGATCAGCTTCCACTGATCACGCCTGATGCTGACTGGGTGGCACCTGAACAAGCAGATTGGATTGATTTCCGAGACTGCAAGTACTTGGGTCTTGATACCGAGACCCATGACCCTGGTCTGACCGAGCACGGCCCGGGGTTTATCCGTGGCGACGCTTATCTATGCGGCTTCTCGTTGGCTGATGAGAATGGTCGTAAGATATATCTGCCTGTCGGTCACGCCGAGGGCAATGTTGACAAGCAAAAAGCCCTCGAATATCTGAGATATCAACTCAAGCGACCTGGCCTCGTCAAGGTTGCTGCCAACGCCATGTATGAGCTCGAGGTTTTGTGGTCAGAAGGTCTGGAGATACCGGGCGAGCTTCGTGATGTACAGATTGCCGAACCCTTGCTTGATGAAGACAAGGCTACAGGATACAGCCTGGATGTCTTGGCAAACGAATATCTTGGCCGGCGTAAGAACGAGCAAAAGTTGAAGGAGGCTGGCGCCGCTTACGGCGGGGATAAGGCGAACGTTAAGGCGATGGCGGCGATTATGCCTGCCAAGTATTGGGGTGAGTACGGTGAGGATGACGCTGACCTTCCTGTCCAGATTTATCTTAAGCAGTTAGAGCGCATCAAGGCTGAAGACCTACAAAGTATCTTCGACCTAGAAACCCGACTTCAACGCGTACTCTTTAAGATGCGCTTGCATGGGGTGGCTGTCGATCTAGACTACGCTGAGCGCTTGGCTAAGCAGACTCGCGAAGAAGAAGACAGACTTCTGAAATGGCTTCACCGAGAAGCTCACTGGGACTTCAACCCATTCAGTGGCAGTGATTGTCATGCGGTGATGCTGAAACGCGGCTTTGAAGGTCCATACAACAAGCCTACGAAGAAGCATCCAGGCGGCGCGCCTTCGATCACCAATGAGTGGCTGCAGGAGATTGGTCATGTCGACCCGGACACGAAACAGCCTTCCGGTTCCGGTGACGAGCTGGCGGCTAACCTATATGAGCTACGACGCATCAACAAGATGCGGAAAGATTTCCTTGAGGGCGCTATTCTCGAGCGAAACGTGTGTGGTCGACTACACCCTCAATGGCATCAGCTTCGCGAGTATGATGAAGAGGGTAAACGCACTCGCGGAACTCGATCGGGACGGATTGCTGCAAGTAAGCCGAATCTTACGAATGTCCCGGCACGAGACCCGGTGTGGGGGCGTCGCGTCCGTGGATGTTTCGTGGCTGACAAAGGAAAGCGATGGTTCAAGTTTGACTATTCCCAGCAAGAACCCCGCTTCCTGCTCCATTTCGCCTACTTGATGGACCAACTGCCAAGGCATCTTGGCGGTGAGCCAATGCCTGGTGCTGCTGAGGCTGTTAAACGCTGGTGCGACGACCCCACGATCGACTATCACCAGATGGTTGCCGATCTGATTGAGGAACGGTCTGGTAAGCCAATGAAGCGCCGTCCCGCTAAGGATATCAACCTTGGCGGTGCGTACGGCATGGGTTTCATGAAGCTGTTCAACAAGCTCAAGGTTCACTTCCCAGGCTTGACGACTGACATGTGTAAGGAAATCTTGGCTACCTACCATGAAGGTGTGCCTTACGTAAAGTCGATGAGCAACTCCTGTATGAGGCGTGTTGAGGAGAAAGGCTTCATCCGAACCATTCTCGGTCGACGGCGCCGGTTCAACCGATGGGAGAAGAAGAGCTGGGGCAATAAGGATGACGGCTACAGCTGGACTTACGGCAGTTATGAAGAAGCGGTCGCCGAGTGGGGTGCCGAGAATGTTCAACGTGCTGGCATTCACAAGGCTTTGAACGCGCTTATTCAAGGCAGCGCCGGTGATCAAATGAAACTGACGCTGTGTCTACTGGATGACGAGGGGCTCACTCCTCAAATCCAGGTGTATGACGAACTAGACGGTTCATGGGAAACTCCCGAAGAAGTTCGACGCATCGTGCACATCATGACGCATTCTGTGGAACTTGTCGTACCTCACCTCGTGGAACCTGAGGTTGGTTCTAGCTGGGGTAATCTGAAGGATTGGGTTGATGGGTGATATGGTCGAAGACTTCAAGCTTCTGAAACAACGCGACAAAGAACGGCGCGAGCGAAACTGGCGCAATGCTGATTCAGAAGGCTGGACTCAACACACTCCGTACCATTGGTCACGACAGCTTAACGGCAAGCGTCTTGACTACTGGCCTAGTCGAAACAAGTTTCAATACGATGGTGGCCGCGTTATGGTAGGCGACGTCGTTGGTTTTATTCGCAAAAGAGAGAAGAACAATGCAGGTTAAGTACGTGGACCATCTTGGCAGTGACCTGTTTGTTGCCAACGCTGCTCGCAAGTCTTTTGGAGCTGGTTATGAAACATGGTCAGATGTCCCTCGAACAGCTCGCGGTCGTTCCGATGGTGAGCTTGTGGCAAGCCTTGCACGTGATGGCCACCTGCTCCCCTTCCGACATCCACACATCACGATTGAATGCGATGCGCCGATACCTGTGGCTCGGCAACTCGGCAAACATCAGGTCGGCCTGGATTGGTCAGAGATTAGCCGACGATACAAGACGAAGGGCATCGAGTTCTACCGCATTGGAACGCGTTGGCGTGGCGACGTAAAGGACCGGCGCCAAGGTAGTGGTGGGCTGATTGACCCTGAAACTCAGCTAGTGCTTGAGTCAATCGAAACCCACGTTATCAGAACCTGTGTCGAAGCCTATGAAGAGGCCTTGACACTAGGAGCTAGCCCAGAACAAGCCCGTTTTCTGCTACCGCAATCCATGGAGGTCTCATGGACCTGGACAGGCAGCCTGTTGGCTTTCGCGCATCTCTATAACCAGCGCACCCATCCTGATGCTCAGACGGAGACTCGTGACTTTGCTGAGCAATGCGGCCAGATCATGGCAAGGCATTTCCCTGTGTCGTGGCTTGCTCTCACTGGTGTTGAGTATGCGAACCTGGACTGAGCTTGAAAAAGCGAAACTTCGCCGACTTAAAGTCGAAGGTGTGAAGCTGCCTGAGATTATGCGACAGCTGAATAAGACCAAAGGCCAGGTCTGCGGGCAGTGGAATCGCATGAACGGCTACAAGGTACCTAGTCGCAAGAAAATAGATAACCGAGGCGATCGGACCATGTGGACTGATGAGTCTCTTACTGAACGCTGGGCGGACCGTCGCCGTGCTTGAACAGGATTTCGCCAATGACCATGTCTTGCCCCGCTTACGAGCCAAAGGCCACGCTGTCCATGTACAGAATAGCGCTGAGACTGGCACTCCGGACATCAACTACGCTGTCTTCCCCAGGCAAGGCTGGATTGAAGTTAAGGTTGCCAAGTCCGGTTGGCTATACTTTGAAAAGTTCCAGATACCTTGGATACGGCGCCGTCACCGGGCATTCCCATTCAGTGTATGGGTACTGGCAAGGATTGGACCAGAGGCTGCACTATATAGCGCTGAGGCGATTCTTGGGGCTGACCGCGAGCCTTACCGCAAGTGGACACGATGTCGCGTCGATGGCCTCGAAAGCGTTGCACGAACAGGGCTTTCTGACGATTGGTCACACATAATGTCGGTACTTACCGACCCTTCGTAGTTTACATCGCGTCCAGAGACGCTATAATCGAACAATCATACACGTGGAGCAGAAACATGACCGAACCTTTGGATGCCGTACAACAGGCAATCGCTGATGCTGCTGGTGGCGTGGCTAAGGTCGACGATAAGGTCAAGTCCAGCATCAGTCAACTTGCTGTACGTCAACTGGACTTGATGCGCCGCAAGAGTGAAACCGAAGCGCAGCTGAAACGTATCGATGAAGACCTGAAGCGCATTTCAGAGTTTGATCTGCCCAATGCCATGGCTGAAGCCGGCATGAAGACGTTCGAACTGCTGGACGGCTCCAAGATCGGCGTAAAGCGAGTTTATGCTGCCGGTATCAGGGTTGAGAACCGACCCGAAGCCTTCGCGTGGATGCGCGAGCGTGGTCATGACTCCTTGATCAAGACCGAGGTTCAGGTGCCCCTTGGTAAAGGCGCTCACGATATTGCTGAACAGATTCTCGAGGCACTTCGTGAGAAGTTCCCCGACTATTCTGGGAAGCTAGACGAATCTGTTCACTGGCAGACGCTGCGTGCGTTCGTTAAGGAACAGATCGAGGCCGAGGAAGCGGCCGCTGCTGGGGGAGACACCGTAGACGACCCGCTGCCCCGAGAACTTCTGGGCGTCTATATCATCGATAAGGCGGAAATCACTCTGCCTAAGAAAAAGGACTAACAGACCATGGCTACCGGAAAAGGACAGGCAGTAGCCCCTGTCACCGCTGAAGGTCAACTTCCCGTGGGTTACGACCTGCAGGACATCATGGCAGACGCCGGCGTCGGCTCGGCTGATATGGGTGCCGGCGATCTTGGCATTCCCTATCTGTCGCTGCTTCAACCCGGCTCGCCGCAGATCAAGCCGGGCCACGCCAAGTACATCGAAGGCGCGCGCGTCGGCGAGTGGTTCAACTCGGCCACCGGCGAAACGTTCTCCGGCGCGATCACCTTCGTGCCGTGCGCCTATGAGCGGAAATACGTGCAGTGGCACGACCGTGACCTGGGCGAGGGCGGCTACGTCATGGACCATCCGATCGACTCGGATATCATGTCCAAGACCGCCAAGAACGCAAAGGGGCAACCCTGTCTCCCTGATCAGGGTCACGACCTGATCATCGAAACGGCGTATCAGTACGGTCTGATGCAGAATCCGAACACCGGTCGGTGGGACCAAGTCGTCATGCCGCTGAAGTCGACGGCTCTCAAGGCCAATCGACGCATGAACAACCTGATCGCCGGCTCGACCATCCCCGGCACTCAGATGCAGGCGCCTCGCTGGCTGTTCCCGTTCACCCTGTCTACGGCTCTCGAGTCGAGGGGTCAGAACAGCTGGTACACGCCGGTGCCCGAAAAGCAGCCTGAACCCGTGTCGGCCGAAGTCTACCAGGCCGGCAAGCAGTTCAACTCGATGTTCCAGGCTGGTCTGGTGTCGCGAGCCAACGAAGGCGATCTTGCCGAAGGCAGCACGACGAGCACTTCGGCTGGCGAACGCGCTGGTCCGGGCGACGACGAGGTGCCCTACTAAGAACCGTGGCCCCGTGGACGCAAGTCTGCGGGGCCATAGTTTTCTGAATCCCTAGGGTCCTCCGGGTAGACGTGATGTAGTTGCATCCATAGAGACCACCCGTTGATGCCACTTCCTCACGTCTATTGACTCTAGAACCACCGATTGAACCCCTTTGAGGCCACATGTCCCTACCAACCTTTGAGTTTCGTCAGCCTCCATTTGGTGATCACCAGGCTCGACTCTTTCCGCTGCGTCGTGAGCAACGTGGCTGGGGTCACTTCTGGGAGATGGGTACCGGCAAGTCCTGGGAAATCTGCCATGAGGCAGCTTGGGCCTTCTGTCTAGGTGAGATCGACTGCTTGGTCATCATGGCCAAGAAAGGTGAGTATGCGAACTGGGCTCAGTTCCTTATTCCTGATCTGATGCCACTCAATATTCCGATCGAAGTCGTGCTATTCAACAGCAGCCTATACTCGCAGGGCAAGCTTCGTGAGCAACTGGAAAGCCTGATGCAACCCAAGCCAGATGTGCTTCGCATTCTGGTTGTAAACGTCGAATCGATGGCCTACAGACTACCGGAAGTCTTAAAGGCATTCTATGCGTCGGCTCGACGTGGTGTGTTCTTTGCTACCGATGAGTCGACCTGTGTCAAAGAACCGAAGGCCAAGCGATCGAAGGAATCCTATATCTGGTCAACCAAGGCACGGATACGCCGGATTATGACCGGCACCCCGGTCACACAGTCCCCGCTCGACCTCTGGGGTCAGAGCATGATGCTGGGTAAGCACACGCTCGGTTTCAGCAGTTTCTTCAGCTTCCGCAACACCTTCGAGGTACGCGAACCTCTGTACCTGGGACCACAGCGAACGATCATGGTTACGAAGGGTTACAAGAACCTGGACCAGCTCAACCGCATCTTGGACAGTTTCAGCGATCAGGTCTACAAGAAGGACGTGCTGGACTTACCGGAGAAAGTTTACAAGAAACACGTTGTACCGCTCGCTCCGGAACAGCAGAAGCTCTACGACCAGATGCGCGATGAAGCTATGCTTGAAATCGAAGGACATGAAGTCGAAGTTACCACTGTCTTGGCACAGATCGTCAAGCTTCACCAGATCGCCTGTGGCCAACTTAAAGTCGGTGAGAATGAATATGTTTCGATTGAGAATAACCGCATCGAGGCATTGGAGACCATCCTCGAAGACTTCAGCGGAAAAGCTATTATCTGGGCGAACTACCGACAGACACTTGTTGATGTCGTCGCGGCCCTTCGGAAAAAGTTCGGCAATGAGGCTGTGGTTCATTATTACGGCGGAACATCCGCCGACGAAAGAGACTATGCTTATCGTGCCTTCCAGGACCCTGCCAGTCCTGTTCGATTCTTTGTCGCGAATGCCCAGAGCGCTGGCTACGGCCTTACACTCACGGCAGCGTCCCTGGTCGTATACTACAGCAACGGGTATAACCTGGAACATCGACTACAGTCCGAAGACCGGGCTCATCGGATTGGCCAAAATAAGTCGGTCACCTATATCGACTTGGTCAGTCCCGATACCGTGGACGAACGTATCATTGACGTTCTCAGAAGCAAGAAGAACCTAGCACACGAAGTGCTAGGTTCTCCGATCAGCGCCTGGATTTAGCGCCGGCTTGCCTGGTCCAGCTTGACGTCGAGTCGTTGGAACAGCTGATCGTTGATCGGCTTGATCTTGGCGAGTTCGGCGTCGAGTTGCTCTTGCTCGACGGGGCCGAGGCTGGCGCGAATACGGTTGGCATTCTCGAGCAACTGAGGAAGGGTCTGCATGGCTTGGTTAGCCAGCTCCAGGCCCTTCAGAATGGCAGCGAAGTCCATGGTCTACTCCCGACTACGGATAGTGAGCTGAATCTGGGAAATCAGACCCAGCACCCTCGTGGTCTGTTCCACGTAGGTACGAGCATCGGCGGTGACCTGCGCCTGACGCGCAAGAACCAAGGCGTCATACGCCTGCCGATTGAGATCACGCACCAAAGCCGCACGCTCGCCGACGAGCAGGCCGGAGTCGACAGCCGCTTCCACCAACGTACCCACGCCATTGTAGGCGGCTTCAGCGACCAGCAACGCCCGTTCATCGATCGAGGACGAAGAGGCAGTGAAGGGAGACTCCGGGTAACCCCCATGTGTATTCCCATTGGAGAGACACCCGGAGATGCTCAGGGTGGCCGCACACGCGACAGAGATGAGCAGAAAGCGGGACTTGATCATGACGACGTCCTTTAAGCGGCCAGTTCAGGTTGAAGCCCTTTGACGAGCTTCTCCATGACCTTAGCGGCGGCCTCCGCCTTGGTCACGACCGAGTCCTTGTTCTTGTCAAGGCCCGAGTTGACAGCGTAGGTGCTGGAACCCTTCACCCACAAACGGTATTCGGACGGCTTACCCATGCCAGCCGGCCACAGGATAGCCATATAACAGTCGTCCAGCGACCGAATAGGGCCGCGCGCCTTGATCATCTTCTCAAAGTACCAGAAGACGTAGCGCAGCTGATCTTCATCGGTCATTGCCGCAAGTTTAGCAGTAGTCGTGCCAAACATATCGCGTGCGGTCTTCTCCATGAACTGGATAAGACCGGTAGCCGAAGACGCCGGGTTCTTCTTCTTGGCTGAGAACGTCTCGCCGGTTTCGAAGGCCATGCAAGCCATCAACCAGTTCGCATCGAACAGCGAACCTTGAATCTTGGTGAGCTCGTCGGCAATCCACCAGACCCGATCGCGGAAGACTTCACTGACCTTTGCGCCCCACGCCAAAGTCGGCCGCTGCCCAGGAACCTCAGGCCGTTCTTCAACGACTGGCGGCAAAACCTCCGGCGGCTTGGGCTGTTCAGTAGTGGGTTTCCACCCAAGCTGGGCGAGCGCTTGCAGCAGCAGGTTGATGACCGCTTGGTTGGGGTTCGACATTTCCATTCACCGTGGTGTTTTCAGTTTCGACGATGACCTCTCTAGTCGACGTCGGTTGCGGAGTTGCAGCCGCGGCAGTAGCCAGGGTCTGGGTAACCACCTCATTACTGCGTTGTTGCTGAGCGTTGGTCTTCTGAATGATACCATTCACCAGACCCGTGATGATGATACCCGTGGCCAGATACATGAACCCTTCATTTGAAGTGAGGTCAGGCTCCATCCAAATCATGACGAGAATGATCAGGGTGAGAATGAAGACAACCAGCAGAATCAGGTTCTCTTCAATAATGCGGACAGCACGATCAGACATTTTCTTCGTGAGCTCTCTTAACGGCCTCAGGTGAGGCATTCGGGGGAACGACTTTGTAGCCTAGACTTGCCAGAATGGCTAGGGCGCCACCATTTGCACAGGTCGCCAAGTCTTCAATATACTTGAGTCGGTTCCACACCCGCACCGGAAAAGTCCGACGTAGAATGTGGACAGCTAAGGCCGTAAAGGTGTAGCAGATGATGATGGTTGCGACCATCGATTCTTGGTTCATGTGGCCTGCACTGGTCGGCGGAACTTCACCAGACAAGATTGCCAAGTTGATGCCACGATACATGATCGCGGCACCTGCGACAAAGAAACCGACTCGCACATAGTTGGGCAAATCGACCCAGTGGCCCCGACGAGGACTTGACAGAACATGTATGATGAAGCAGGCTACTGCCATCATAAAACAGAGGAAGCTGGCCAGCGCGTCCAAGATCATTAGGCCGAACCCTTCATGCTCTTCAACATCGAGATAAGGGTCTCAATATTGAATAGTTTTGGAGCGACTGGATTTGCCAAGAGACCTACGATCGCTGCAATCGCCATAGTCTCGTGGCTGCCGTCCCGCTTGAGAAAGTGCTGGACCCAAGGTGCAATCAGCGGAGAGCTGATCGTTCCAATAGCCAAGCAGATTACTGTCTCCACTATGCAAACCAGGCTTGACACACCCGCTTGCCGATTTGCGAAGAAGCAAGCCGAAAAACGCGGCGCCGAGTAGATGAAGGCCCCGAGAAAGCCCCATAATGCCAGCATATACCACGGCGCCATAGCAGTACACTATCCCGTAAGGGACAAAGAATATACGGCTCTGTACGTTTTTCCGGAAAGGTTAAGCTTCCGGCGGCGTCTCAGCCTCGGGTTCTTCAGGCGCAGGCTCAGGCGGGGCCAGGCGAGCTTCCAGCCGCTGGATGTGCTGCTCCACGATGACAGGAACGTTCTCGAAAGGCACGATCGCGTTAGCGATCAGGGCGCTCAGATCTGAAGCCGATGAACGATGAGTAGCAGTGGTATCGTTCGGGTCCTTTAGACCCTGAAGATCGGCGAGAGCTTCCTGTATCGCAGGACGAGCAATGATGTCTCGAACTGCCTTTGCCCTGGTCAGATCAAGCTCGTCAAGCTGACGCTGAAGAACTGCACGTTGTTCATAGATAGTCTGGGTCATTTCTGCCTCAAAGTAGTCGCAAAGCGACGGTTACCGGTTAAAACCGGCGGATTTGGCCACACCACGTCTTGGGGGTGGTTAAACGTACTTGTGATGTCTCTTAGTTGTTGTCTGTAAGCCACCCAAGCCGTTTTTTCTTGCTCTGTAAGAGGAGCATCGTTAACCTGTGTCCAGTCGCATCTACTTAATAGCGTGTTCCTTTGAGCTTGAACACCAGACCAGTCAGGGCCAGCTGCCTCAGCTTCTTGAGCCGCTATTTCAGCACAAGCTTCCCGGTAAGGACCACTAGCGCATGTATGACAAATAAAAGCCGGAAGTGTTCCTGGCAGACCTTCAGTTGATACGAGACCCTGGGCTGGAAACTTACGAGGACAAGACGGACACTTATAAAGCGGCTTTACATCTTCTCCACGGTTTTGAAGCACTGTCTCCAGAGTCAAGAGCTCATAAAGGTTGCTAGGTAGGGTCATTGTGGTCTCACAGTCACGCGGGTTTTCTGACCATTCGGAGTAGCTGTTCGCACACCGGAGCTACTGCCTGCCGACTGCCAGGTGTACGGGCCAACTCCGGTCACGGAGCCAGCCATTCCATTGGACGACCCACCACGTACTATGGCCAAGTCAGTCATTCCCGATCCTACCTGTACATCAGAAGAAATGCTCCAGAACTCCGTTACCGTCTGAGGGCCTGGAGGATACATGTCTGGGTCCGCCTCGGTTGGAGCGAACAGAGTTGCCACCCGCGTCCAGACACCACCCTTACGGGCATACACATACAGGGTGGTACTTTGGTAATCTTCGTTACCGAATTCGATAGCACCACCACTGCTTCCCTGTACAAAATGGTTCTGCTGGCCGTTGGCCGCTACCGTGTACACGCCGTCTGCAGATTCCGGCAGAGCACCTCGCGCGATGTAATAGCCGGGAAAACCTTCAATGGTCACAGCCACGTCCGGACCACTGATGGATTGCGCCGAGGGCGTACCGGGGACGTTGATTTTAGCACGCATCGTGAACCCTGTTTGGGTCAGGTTCTCGGCCCGCACGTCGTAAGTCTCCCCGGCGGCAAGCGGGGCTAGATTGTTCATAGCAAAGGTCAAGGCGGGGAGGCCGCCAAGGTCGGTTCCGAACGAAACCACTTCGCCATCGGCAGCGCTGAAGTCCACCGAACGAAGCGCAACTGGCCACCCCTGCCCGTTGCCGAGGCGAATGAACGCCCCGGCCTGAAGACCACCGGTCAGCACCACGTTGCCATTGCTGACTTCCAGGGCCTTCTTCCAGTCTTGCCCTTGCGGGTTGAAGACAGCGAACTGGCGAGCTCCGATGGCCACCGACGACGTAGGCGGTGCTCCAGGGGTCAGCTCGGCCCGAGCTTCGATGAAGGCGTCTGCGCCAGGGACAGCGGCTCCAATGGCCCAACGAGCCATCGTACGGCCTTCCAGATCGGCCACAGCCTCCTCAGTCTCAGTAACACGAGCGTAAAGCTCCGCATCCAGGCCGTCAATGCGCAAATGATCGATAGAGACCCCGATATCCGGGTTACTATCATAGTTGGCAAGGAACACCAGCCGAATGTGAGTCGTTCCAGCTGGGAAAGCTAGACCCGAGTTTCCACCAATCTTAGTCGACAGTTCAATAATGTCGAGAGGATTGTAAAGCTGACCAGAAGTCAGCAAATAGATGTTACCGTTAGCGGCTCCTACAAGGTTGCCTGCAGAATCGAAGCACTTGATACCAGCGTAAACTCGAGCCTGACCAGAACCATGCACGAGGAACCGGGTGGAGATGTCGTATTCTTCATTGACATCTACCGGGAACTTGTTGAGGCTGTACAGCTGGCGATAGTTGCCAGTGGCACGGAGCAGATTTGAATAACCACGATACGTAGCGATGGGTTGCCAGATAGATGGATTGGCTGGAGTCCAAGCTACATCCTGAGCCCAGCCCTCAACACCACGATCAAAGGACATGTTGCCCTCGATCATGGACAGGGCATCAACACGAGCTTCAACCGTAGTTACACGACTGGCATCAGCCTTCAATAGTTGAAGGTTAGAGTTTGCTTGCTCAGTGCTGGCAATCCGCGCAGCGACTGAGGAGAAGCTGCCACGAGCTTGTTGAGTTTCAATCTCCTCAGGTCTGGCCGGACGTATGCCGCACAGATACCAAGTCAGACTATTCTCACTGACAACCGTCCCAAGACCACCTTGGTGAGCCGAGGGGTCAATGCGAGCTCGCGTGGTGTTGGGGTTCACCGCCCGAATCAGCTTGGAGAAGCGATAGGTACGACCAATCTGGCCATCACCAATAGCAACACCCATACTGTTATTGGGATCGGTGGTGAAAGGTATCAGATGACTATCAAGCGTCGTGCCGCCATTATCAACCTCACGCACCCGTACCCCGGCTCCGTGCAGAGTCCCTGCGTCCAAGCGGAAATGTCCTTCAACGACCATGTACTGGTCTTTGACCCAAGTCCCAGGCTCAGTTGTTTGAGCCAAGTAGGCTGAACCTCCGGCAGGTGCAGTGACCTTAAAGCCGTATTGGGCTACTTCACCGGGGACGCGAGTGCCATCAGGACCGCTCTTAGCCCAATGAGTCGGGACACCGGTTGTAGTATTTTCTGGCCACAACGCCATCTGAGCGTTCTTGTTGATGAACCCTCCAGAAGCAGCTACTGCTGCTTGAGACTGAGCCTCAAGCGTAGTAACACGACTGGCTTCAGCCTTACCGGTCTCAAGATTGGCCGTTGCAGTTTCCAACAGACCAATACGAGCAGCGGCCGTATGTGTCTCAGTAATGTCTTGAAGCGCAGACATCGAGCGAACTTTGACTGAAGCTCCGGCTCCAGGCGCCCGCATTGATGAAAACGACACACGACCAAATGCAGCATTCGCAGGGAAGAATGAGTCTACCCCAGTGACCCCACCACCACTTCTAGCGAACGTTAAGGAAACCTCGTGAGACCCTACAGCGTAGTTAACGTCGAGTAGAGAAGAACCGCCAAGATAGTTACCATCCGCATCCCAAGAATAGCGCACGAAACGAGCATCGGCCGGAGCACCAACTTGGTCAAACTGAACCGAGACTTTGTAAACCTTGCCTAAAGCCAGAGGGCTGAGAGGCTGAGGAGCAATAGCGCGGGCATCGGTGAAGTTAGCATAATACCCACCAGCATCTTGAGCAACGTAAGCAGTTCCGAGAGGACCTGCCGGGTTGGCAGACGGGTCACGCGTAAAGTTGGCGCCGGTAGGCTCTGTGATGCGGTTTGAACCGACGTTTGAGACAGAAGCCTCAAGGATGGCCACCCGGCTGGCATCAGCCTTGCCGGTGTTCAGATTGCCGATGGCTAGCGTCATGTCCGCAACCCGGGCTTTAATACCCGTGGTTGGTGTGTTGAGATCGACTTCTACTGCCTCAACACGGCTAGCGTCAGCCTTACCTAGTTCAAGATCAGAAACAGCATCCTCAACTTCAGCTGTTCGAGCCAACAGGCCTGTCGTCGGAGTCTGTACCTGAGTTTCAAGAGTTGATACGCGAGTAACTGAGGCCTTGCCGCTATCCAGATCGGACACGGCATCCTCCAGTTGGGTGGCGCGTGCCATCAAGCTGATTTCGTCGCTGTGGTCAAACAGCGGAGACATCTCGCGGACTTTTGCAGTTCCGCCAGCTGAATTACGAAGAGGTTGCCACGCTATTCTAACATATACAGTACCATCAACCAACGTGGTATCAACGCCATCCACCCCGATACCAAATGTGCGAGTAATCTCACTTGCACCAAGAGGAGTGGGATAAAGTGCCGTGCTCTGGCTGCCGAGGTAAACGCCATTAGCGTCAAATCGATAAGCCACGAACCGACCAGTGTCTGCGACACCATATTGCTCATGAAGTACACGGACTTGATAGGCTTTACCGGCAACGAGACGCTTAACTCGCTTGTGGGCGATGTTTTGCTGACTATTAAACTCTATATTCGGACCGACCGCATCAACGGTGATACGGCCCACAGGCATGTCCGGTGGAGCAAAGGCGCTAGCACCTTGAGTATGGCGAGTTCCGGTAGCGTCAATGACAGGGCTATCAATGCCAGCCAACGAAGCTTCTACGACACTTACGCGGCTTGCATCAGCTTTGCCAAGGTTTAGACTGGCAACAGCGCTATCGAGCCCAGCCACCCGAGCAAGAATACCCGTGGTCGGGGTATTGATCGACTGTTCCACAACCGACAGACGACTCGCACTGTCCTCAGTCGCTTCCTCGACTTGACCCACTCGAACCTTGAGTCCAGTAGTCGGGTTATCTATATCGGCTTCAACTTCTTCAACTCGGTCCTCAAGCAACGCCCGTGCCTGATTGGCCGCAGCCAAACCTTGAGTCAGCCTAGTGTCGAGTTCGCCAACACTAAGGTTAAGGTTGCTGATAGCAGTATCTAGCGCCGTTTGTGCGCGCTGCTCAGCTTCAGTAATCAATCCCGGTACAGCATCAATCGCACTCAAGACGCCATCTCGAGGACGTCCCCCGATATTTACAGTGTCATCACTTACATTGGAGCCACCCGGAATGGACACTGGGTCCTCGAGCCCCACGTAAACCCAATCCGAGACCCAGTTGTCTTGAGTCCTAAAGCGGCCGCGAACGATGTAATCTTCGCCAGCGATAATATTTCTGAAATCACCGATAGGATTTGACGCAGGCAGAGGCTGGCCAGCACTGTCAAAAATGCCTTCGCCTTCTGAATCAAGCTGGGCAAACTCAACATCCAGATACTGAATGTCACCAGCCGTGATCGGGTCAGCAATCACCGCGATCACAGGATAAGATGAACCAGTCGCCGCAGTCCTCACGACCGCTATGGCATCAAAACCCGTCGGCGCCAGAACAGTCTTACGAACCTCAATCCCAAGAACAGTGGTAGGTGTTGAGAAATCACCTCGGCGAAGCAAAGTTCTAATCTCAACATCGATCAGCGTCTGGATATCCAGGTCAGGGTCATCGGGGTCATAAGCCGGACGCTGAATAGGCGGAGTTTTGAAGACTCGTGTATCAGAGCCCAGGATAGGCAACGTGTTCCAAGAACCGCCACTATACCGCCACCGAGCAACAAAGCCCTGAATAGGATTGTTCGCCGTCTCCACAACGTCGTAGAGAACCTCGACACCATCAGGCTCGCCACGAGTACTGATAATGCGCGGCTTAGGAGCAGCCTCACGTGGTTTCAGACCAGTACTGATATCCGGTATAGGACCAGTTTCAGCGGCTTCAATAATGTCTGCAATATACGGAGAAGCAGAGATGCGGATAGACGACGCATCTTGTGAGTCGAAGTTATCGATTTCAACATCTTCAGTAACCAGGTTCGTTTCACCGAACACAACCAAGTCATCTTTATGCGGGGCATCTGCCTCCGCCAAAGGAACCTGGAAATACAAGTTACGAGACGAACCTGGGTTATTTGTCAGTGCGATGCCAACAATAGACTCAGCCGCCCTGCGCACGTCAATCGAATAATCCAGACCGACATCCATCTCTGCGGCGAAATCTACACGAATGCCAGTAACCATCGTCTTCTCGGCATTAAACCACCGATTGACGACTCGACCAGCAGCCTTGCCATAAAGTGCTGCGTGGTGTGAGACTTTGATGCGATCACCGTAGGTTGCGGTAACCCCGTCAAACCCAGCCGTGAACTCATGCACTTCAGTCTTGTATTCCCGCTTAGCGAGGTAGACTCGACCTTCTTTGAAAGCACGCTCTAACGTACAGGCATACGGAAGACGCAGAGTTTCAAACTGGGTGGCGTTCTCAGCAGTGTAGCCGTCAGCATACACCCAGACTTCATCAGCACCAGAGCTCTCGTCAAGGTTCTTGAACTCGACGAAAACGGCATGGATTTCGTCTTGGAACTCGCGCCGATACTTATATGCTGAAACATTTACCGCGCTGAACACTTGACGCGGGATTGGTTTTTCCCAATCTGTAACAAAACACAGGTCTTCACCTGACCAGTAGGTGCTGAAACGACCTGCTTGCCCACAGACTCGCATCAAATCTTCTTGAGACATTTCGTCAGTGACGAAAATGCCAGCCCTCCAGTCATTGGCTTCAATCAACTGATAGGCAGTCTCACAAGAACCGTTGATTTCTTCAGGTGTGAGAGGATTATTCGCCGGAGGCCCTGTCAGCACCCACCGCAGACACGCTGCCATGTTAGAGGACGGTTCTGCAGTATCCCAGTTCCCATTCTTAAAAACTGGTACGATGGGAGTGACTACACCACTGACAACGGGCAAGGTGCCGTTCAGGTCTCCTGAGGACTTAATCCGCAGGACGATACAGGAAAGGTTTTCGTCATTGATGGGCTTGCGGTTGAATACAGACCGAACGGCGGTCCAGTAAGTATCCCAAACCGATGTATCATCAAAACGGTTGTCATAATCATAAGCCTTGACCCGAACCTTGTACTGTTTGGTCTGGTCAGGCAGGTTGAACGAATACGTACGGCGAATGGCGTTCTGAGTGCGAGCGTTGATATAGAACGAACCAGCCGGCATGAGCTGACCATTCTTGTTATATGCAGCAGGCAAGCCAGCATTGACCCAGGCTTCAGTGTCTACTTCCGCATATTGAATTTGCCCCGCGACTTCTTCGTTTTTCTTGCGGCCCTTATCATCAGTAAAGTTCAGGCCATTCGGGAGGGTGATGTCGATCTCAGCACGATCGGCGCCTTCTTGAAGAGTGGCGACTTCCCAGGTGCCGTGCAGGTCCAGTTCGTCGTTTCGATTCTCTTGAAACTTTGATTGCCTATACAGGTTGCTGTTACGTGGACCAGGCGTCAGAAAATATTCGATCTGATAATCTGAAGCTGGATAATCAGCGAGCAGAGTCTCGCCGATCTTAATATCTTCAACCTGACATGGTCCGTAGTGCACGCCAAAGATGACGTTAATCCAGGACTGGTCTCCGCGGTTTTCTGTATAACCAAGTGCTGCTACATCGAAACCAACCCGCTGACGACCTAGCACAAGAGGCATGGGATAGCGTCGGCGAATGTTATTCGATTGATCTCTTAGAGACCCACTATCGTTTGCGTCTGCGAGCTGTTCAGGATGGTTAGGCGGGAACAAAGCTGTAGTCAGCACAGCTCCGGCCACTTGAACTGCAGCAGCGGCCCACGGTCCATACATTGCGCCAACTACAATGGCAGCAACCTGAACGAAGATTTGGAACGCTGTCCGTAGCGGATTGTCACCATGCGCTTTGACATCGATGACAACCAAGTCGCCATCAACCAAGCATCGATCTAGCGCCTCAGGTGTCTTGGGCTGCAGCTCGCCGTTGACTCGGATTTCTACACGCGGCAAATCAACGTAGTCAAGCTTCTTCTGAGCAATCGCACAGCGAAGGGCTCCGGCCAGATTATTACCAGGCACTGTCCTAAGACGCTCAATCCGAGGCTTGAGCGGCTCAGGTGAAATGATAACGTCGTTACCGGAGCTCATAAGCGCCTTCTAACCTTCTTAACCACGTCTTCTTCTGGAACGTATCGACACAGGTTCCATAAACCCGGCGAGCGTGCAAGAAGTTGTGAGCATCAAGCATGAGGCCCACGTGAGCAACTCTTTCGCCTACTCGTAGAAGCACAACAGCTCCAGCTTTCAGCTCACATTTTTTCCAAGCTGCAACTCTTTCCTGCATTGCCTGAGCAACGAAGGTAGGGTTTTCAGCCTGCTCAACAGGATACCAGCCGTCCATTCCAGGTGAGTCAAGACCTAGCCAGTTTCGACGGCCCCAAGCTACACAGCCTCGGCAGTCCCAACCTGAAAGATCAAAACCATTCAGTTTGTATGGGACAGTGAGAACCTTCTCTGCTGCCTCATAGAACATTAGAACAGTCCTGGAGTTCTCGCCATCACGTACCTTGCAGCGCATGCAGGTTCACGCTTAAAGTCGCGTGGTGAGATAGTGAAACTAAGTCTGTTGTCGTCCACCTCCACATCGTCCATCCTCACACCGATGAGCGACTGCTCAACGACATCAGGTTCAGAAAGGCGGACAACACGAACGTCCAGACGAGGCCTGTTTTTGACTGTTCGAGCAGCCAACATCAGACTACCGTCGATGTTATCAACCTCAAGCCTAGCAGTTTTGCTAGGCTCGTCCATACTAGCCCCGCCAAAGCCTACTGTAAACGCGGCAAACTTGTAGAAAACCCCACCGCTAGTCACTCCATCTGGGTGATCACAGACACGGATAGGTTCAGCCAGATTTGCAGCCGTGATAGTCAGAAGAACTGCCTCAGGCTCGACCACCGAGGAATAGGCGTTCTTGATCGCATCATCAGACAGGTCTTGAGCCACTACAGCACCTGTATTTGAAGGCCGAATGATGCCATTTTATCAGCACCTAGACCAGAGTAAACGGGCTCACCATCCGGAAGCCACGTAGCACGACACAGCTGAAGAGTATCAGGGCGAACAAACCAAAAGGGTTCGCTGCCAGTTCTAAAGAACTTATCCAGGATGGCATGGCCTTCTTGGTTCACCTTCACACTACCACGTGCCAAGTACCACGGTACAGTAGTCACTTTCTTAGTCAGAGTAACACCAGTCTCGCCTTGAAAGCCCTTACGGGTTGGGATAGGTTCAACTGAGAAGTTGTCGGCACGAATATGAGGCAGCTCAGATGGCCAATGTGGCAAGTCAAGATCAGGATTGATTGAAAGACCCGGGTCCCAACAACGATACTTAGTTTTCGAAGAAGGTAGGGCTTCCAAATAAGGCTTCATCAGCAGTAGATGAGCGTTGCCAGCGCTTTGAGACGTGCCTAGCAGACGCAGTCGAGCTCTGGTGGCGCCGGCAGGAACAATACGCCGAGCATGAGAAAAGTGAAACGAGCTTGCCAACCCAAGTCGCGGATTGCCGTCACCAAATCGAACAATCGGAATCTCAACAGCAGCCCCCACCATTGCATTGGCTGCATCATAGTATCGAACCGTCAGTTGAGACGTTCCCCGCGTAAAGACGTGGTGGCCGAATACTTCTATTGTCTGACCAGCGGTAACTGCCACATCATAAACTGTTCCGCTGGTAATGCTGACTGTTTCAGGATTGGCTACTACCTTTTCGGCTTGTAGCACAGTACGGCCTTCATAGCCGTATGTATTCTCGTTCGCAGTTAACACAGCTCCAGCGCTGGGACTCCAGGCGGTAACACCATCCTGAAAGCCTGCATTAGTGAGACCATTGCCCGGCATCAGACTCTCCGTTTAGGACGTGGCGTTGATTTTTGAGCCTTGTCGACAACGCCTCGACGCCCAGCGCTCATGATGCCTTCATCGATCAAAGGCTCCAAGCGAACTTTGGTGTTACCTTGATCGTCCTTCTCCATCGTAGCCTTAGCGGGCACGCCCGTAGCATTGATGATGGACAGACCTAGATTAACATCACCCTGACGAACATTCGTTTCAGTACGATTAGGCAGGACTCGACCCGCTTGGTTAAAAGCGACATATTCAGGCCCATTCTCACCGACTTTGACAACTTCGCCGGACTGGAAGTTGGCGCCACCAGCAGCTTTCTTACCGAAGCCAAAGAAGCTACCAATGGAGCTGGCAATCGACCCGAAATCAAAACCTCCGCCTCCACCTTGCTGGTTCATCAAAGCCGCGATCTGCTCAGCAAAGAAGTCGTAAAGGATGTCGAGAGCGTTTGAAAGACCTTCGACAGACTTTTCTTCAATGGTGTCAGCAAAAGCTTGGCCCCAATCACCACCTCGGTAGGCTTCAAGGAGCGCGTCCTTAATGGGGTCAAGTACGATGCCTTTGATCTTACCTTTCAGTTCAGCTTCATCGAGGTCTTCTTCATCACGAGTAACTCGGTTTTCTGCGGCCTCAGGAGTCAGACCGCCCTGCTCAACTAGAGCACGAATACGCTGCAAACGATCAATAATCCGATCAAGCTCACGTACGCGTTCACTGTTACCAGCAAGCCTAGCCAACTCACGCTGAAGCAAAAGGTCTTGCTCTTGCAGGAACGCCTGCTGCTCTAGTCGAGTCTGACGGGCTTCTTCATCTTTCTCGCGCTGTTCATCAGCACGCTCACGTGCTTCTTCAGCAAGTTCAGTCTGACGTGCCAGTTCACGGGCGGCTCGAAGCTCATTTATATGAGCCTTGGCCATCTCTTCTGCTTGCTCAGGCGTATATTGCTGATCAATAAGTTCAGCAATCAAACGACGACGAGTAATCTCATCTTCGGTAAACTGGGCAAGACTCTCTGCTCCAGCTTCCCGCTGAAGTTGAGCCCGACGCTCGAGCTCTGCCATTTCACGGCGAGCCTCTAGTTCCTCCCGGGTTTCCTCCCTTCTAGAGCGTCCACGGCGGCCACCCGTTGAACCCTCTCCACCTCCTCCATTGACCGTGGTAATGTTTGAAGTGTTAGGAGAGGGCCTCTCGAGAGTGGGGTCGTCAATAGACTCGAAGATGACATTGCGTGCAGAAACAGCCTGCCGCAACATATCATTGTTGTCGTTGTAGACCGCTACAGCGTTACGATACTCTTGTTCGGCTGTTCTCAGGGCCTGGCTGGCGTTTGGAGAAGCAGCAGCTTCAAGCGCCCGTCGCTCCAGATCAGCGCTACTGGAGTATCGGCTCGAACCACGTGGGAAACCGGCTTCTCGGAAGAGTCTGTCACGAGCGTTATCAACTCGTTCTCGGTTATCTGTCTGGAAGATATCGGACCAGTTTCCGCCGGTTTGCGCTCTACGCAGGTCCGTGATTTGCTCATCAAGTTTTTCAAGCCTTTGCTGCCGTTGGGCGGCAGTCAGATATTTCACATACTCTGCAGCATTCGCTGCAGCAACAGCGACTGAGTCATAAGCAGAGGCACTATCGCGAGCATTCCTAGCAGCTTCAGTAGACGCGCGAGCACCATCTCGCTGCTCACCAGCCAACGTATCTACACGCTGGGCAGTTTCCCCAGCAGACTGCTCCATCTCTTCAAGAGTCGCACGCAGATTATCGCCAGCAGCTTCAGCCTTAGCAGCCTCAGTAGAGAAGTAAGCCAAGGCACCGGCCACGACCATAATCGCGATGCCGATTGGGCCACCGAAGAAGCCCATAGCCACGCCCAAACCGCGCATAGCCACGGCTGCAGCATTTGCCACAGCAGTGCTGGCACTCATTGCTGTGCGAAGAACCCGCTGGGCGTTACTCACACGTTGAAGCGAGCCCGACAACGCAACATGCTGCGCATTGAGACGAGCTTCAGCTAAAGCAAGTTCATCCGTAACTCGTTTCAGCTGCATACGATTGGCGATCATTGCCTTCGTAGCAGTATCTCGAGCGGCCGTAGCAGCACCTTGGTCAGCACCACTTACAAACTGACCACGATTTCTGCCCGAAGCAATCCCGGCAACTGCAGCGCGCTGTTGTTCAGCAAGCGCAATATTTTGCTGATAGGCCAACGCTTCTTGACGAAGCTGGTTAATCCGCTCCTGAGTAGCCACCACGCTTTCACGAGCTGCATCTCGATCAGCCTGGGCCTTACGAAGCAGGGCTCCAGCACTGGCTCGAGCGGCCTGAGCTTCAAGTTGGAAGGCTGTACGACCTTGCATCAGGCTTGCAACGAACTTAGCGTTCGAAACAGCAGCCTGTTGCAGAGGCACAGTCATGCGACCGACCACAGCGCCGCCCACTAGAGCAGCAGACACGATGACAGCCTGAGCCATCAGGTCAAAGTCGTTAGCAACTTTTTGAGTAAACTCAGCAACGCCAGTCGAGACGCCCAAAGCACGATCAAACGTACCAAGGAACTCAGTAGCTTCATTCTTCAGCAGAGTGAATGACTCACCAATAGTAGCACGAGTGCGACCAAACTGCTCGTCAATCTGCGGACCATATTTCAGAATCGCTGAGAAGACTCGATCTGAAGTAAGTTCACCCTCGGCACCCAACTTCTTCAGCTGACCGATCGTGACCCCAAACTCAGTCGCAATAGCCCGAGCAATCAGAGGTGAGTTTTCACGAATGGAGCGAAGTTCATCACCTTGAAGATTACCAGAGGCAAGAGCCTGACCAAGCTGTGTGATGGTGCTGATCTGTTCAGCAGTAGTAGCACCACCAGCCTTCACGGCCTTGTTGATCAGCTCCGTGACACGAAGACGTTGGTAATCAGTGGCGTTAAGCTCTTGGGTTGATCTGGTGACCCGAGCATAGATATCAGCAGTCTGGATATACTCGGAGCGAGTCTCACGAGCAGTTTCCATAAGCTGACGTTGACGAGCACCAAGGCTCTCGATTTCGACACCAGCAGCAGCAAGCTTGTTACCGGTGGAAGTCCAGGCATCAGCAAGTTGCTGAGCTTCTCTGACTACGGCCCCGACAGCAATAGTCGCGATAGCTTGGCCCATGCTAAACTGCATGCGGCGACCAGCAGCAGAAACCTGCCGCTCCATGCGATCAGCCGACAGGCCCATCGCACTCATTTCACGGTTAAACTGAGCGCGACTCATGCGGACGTTGCCGAGATAGCGAGTAGTCCGAGCATCAAGCTCCAGAACTACCTTATCTGCGACAACGTCCACCATCTCACACCTGTATAGAGGGGTCGTCGCGCTCGCGCAAACCCTTCAGCTCTTGTTCGTACCACTCCTGGGTGGGTGGCTCAGTGACTATCTCAGTAGCAGTCTTGATATTATGCTCTTCGACAATCGCTGTATACTGCCAGAGTGTGAGCTCCTCGATCTGAAATGGGCTCAGACCGCCAAGCGTTACTCCGTCTGCGTACGCCGCGGCGAGGTTGAACCAGCCGTCTCTGGGGTCTTCGTCGTCGCGGCTTCCCCGTTTCCCGACTTCTTAGCCTCCGGCGTATCATAGCCGTGGATACAAGCCTGATAAACGATTTTCGCGATTTTGTAGACGTCTTCGAGAGGTCGATCGCAATAACGCTCCACCAGTTTATTCGCCAGCTCAGGACTTACTCTGATTTCAGTCTCGCTAACGACACCCTGAGCGCCACCCACCAAACCAAGCCGAATGCCTTGAAGCAAGTCTTCGATGTGGTAATGACCCAGCATCACCCGAGCATAGATTTCTCCGATGCCCGCACCACATTTTTCTTGCAACTCAGCAATCTGCTTGAGTTTGAGTTTGAACAGATACCTGCCATCCCCAAACTCAAGCCAGACTTCATTCGGTGAATATGCCCGAGGGTCCTGGCTTACGTCGCCGGAACCCACGTGACCTCGCCGCTCGACTCCAGGCTGATCTCGACCTGGGTGAGTTCGCCGTCGTTGCCGGTGACCTGGAAGTTGGTCAGCATGAACTGCCCAATCCAGTGGCCGCCGTGTTGCAGGGCCGGCACGGCGATCTCGAAGCGGTAGGTTGCCGCATCTTCATCGTCGTAAGCCGCCTGGAACGACTCCAGCGATGCCATGTTCAGCAGGCCAGAGCCGCTGATCGAGACGTACTTGCCGGACTTGGCGAGCTCACGCCAGGCCGGCGCGTCCGGATTGTCACAGTCCGGGACGAACGTTTCGTTCGTATTGGTCTGGAAGTTGATCGCCTTGGCGGTCAGACCGCAGAATGCGGTAAAAACTTCCGGGTCAGCACCATTGCCCTGCAGGAGCCGGACCTTGGTACCTTTTACGGTAACAGGCTTTGCCATTTCAGTCTCCAACGCCCGTCAGGGCTTCGAAAGTGATGCGGTCCTGCCAATGAGTAGACTCAGTTTGCGGAACCGCAGTAGTGCGGACGTAAGTCAAGTCGAGACACCAGCCACCGTCCAACTCAAGCTGGGCATCGTCCAACGAGGCCACGACAGCCGCGCTGATAGCGTTGATCACTCCCGAGTCTTCACCATCGGCAAAAACATTGAGATTGATCGGTATTCTTCCACCCTTGATACAGGTGGCGTTGAATGCCTCGATAGACATCCGCGACGGAGCAATGTACGGCTTCTTACGGTTCGCAGGAACTCGCTCCCCATAGATTTGGAGCGCAGGCACCAACGCAACTACGGTGGCGTCGGCCCGTAAGTGAGCAATCAAAGCTTCGCGTAAAGGTGTGCGGAGGTCTCGAGACATTCGAAATCGTTACGTCGCCGACGTAGTCCCTCCAGCCGTGGTACCAGCGCCGGCAGCCGCGCTCGACGGAGCTTCGGGCTCGCCGAGTTCAGCTTCAGTCGGCATCAGATGCTGACCATCGGCGCGCGGCCGCACGCCCTTGGTGTCGGCGTACTGAGCAGCTTCGGCCTTGCTGGGCGCCTTGGTTTCCTCGGCAGCGCCAGCAGCGATCGCTTCTTCGCCGCACCTCTTGGTGACGTTCTTGACCATGCCCTTCTTATAGGCAACGATCGCCGTGGGACGTTCGCGCCAGTCGAAGTCCCTTTTGAACTTGACCCACATGTCAGACAACTCCTCTGCTTGCTGACTTAATCACCGCCGCGATGTCACGACGGATACCAGGCCGTTCTTTTTGACCTGCAGGCCCCAAGAACGGACGTTCTTCCATCTTTTCAGTACCAAACTCCAGCGGAATAGCGTGATCAGCTGTGAAGGTTGCCTTACCGTGAAGGGTTTGCCGGTTCATCTCGACCTTCCCCGATTGGTCGAGTTCATGCGTATCAGCGTTCGGCGGTTCACCCGGCGCGGACGGCACGTGCCCAGGTCCCGAGACCGCACCTTCAAGGATGGAGTCTTGAGCAGTCTTGACGATGCGTTCCAAGCCTTCCTCGACGACCTGACCAACTCGTCGACGAATAACAGGACTTGAAAGCCTACGTAGACGATCACCGTGCACTCGTTGTCCGAAAATCTTAGCCACCGGTCACCTCCGTGGCTCGGGCTATATAGGCAGCTCTTACAGGGTCTTGCTTGATCGGAGCCTTCAGCTTCCAATCCTGAGACTTGCCCTCAACCACCGTTGTGACTTCATCATCTCCGTCCAGTTCAACACCGTCAGGGATGTGATGCTGCAGAATGAGCAAAGCAGAATCTTGTTCAGAATAGTTCGGCTCACTGCGCATCTCTTCAGTTTGTTCTTCAATCAGAACAAAAATCGGGTACTCCTCATGGGTGCTAGTATAGCCACCCTTCCCGTTGTCAACGAGATTGGTCTTATGGAGCCATCCGGGGAACAGAAAATCCTCGAACACCTCTCCAAAGAGTTGCTGAAAACCGTCAAGGACGCCCATCGGCCACCATGATCGCTGGATGGTTCAGACGGAGCATATCCAGAAACCGTTTACCGAAAGAAGTCCGGCTTAACAGGCTGGCAGTCTTTGTGGTGTCCGCACCAGGTGCCTTCATCGACACACTGAGCGAAGAAATCTTGATCTGGGAGATGCCAGCGTCGCCTAGCGCCGCAAACTTGGCTTCTCGACCAGTGCCGTGACCATCCATGGTCAAGACATGGGCTGCATAAAGCAGTTGAGCTTGTTGAAAATCCTCCTCGCGCCAGGTTTGGTCGACCTTATTAGCTGCTTCTCCCAAAGCAGCTTGCAGCACCGTATCCGCCACCCCAGCGAAGCTGGGGAAGCGGGTTTTCAGGTCCTGTACGGTCGGCGCAACATATGGCACGAGGAGGTTCCAGCCCGAGCAGTCTTACGACTGCTGTTCGGCGCCGTCGCCGGCGTCTTCGGTGTTGTCCGTCGACTCCGCGCCGCCGCCGTCGCCGGGGTCGGTCACGTCACCTTCGTCCGAAGGGTCGGGGGTCACAGGCGATTGCAGGTTGTGTTCGGCCGCGTAGGCGTTGGCCTCGTCTTCGTTCATCGCCTGCGTGATCTTCTCGTCGCCGCGCATGCCGTAGAAACGACCGAAGCCACGGTGCTCGACGTGGGTCGGACCGTCGGACTGTTCGTCGTCGAGACCGTCATCGTCGTCGCCGCCAGTCGGTTCTTCCGGCACGATATCGCCTTCGCCACCGACCGTGGCAGCATCGACAGGGTTCCCTGTCTTGAGTTCCGGCTGCTCGCCGCCGATGTCCACGCTGGTCGCCTTCGGCAGGTCATCTTCCGACGCGGGTTCCAACACGAAGTGCTTCAGGTCGATGTAGGGCTGAATGCCCTTGACATCGTTTTCGCTGAGACGAAGGACCTTCGACTCATCCTTCTGCAGGCTATGCCCGCCGGTGGCCGTCAGAACCATCCGCGGTCCCGGGGCCTTGTTCGTAACGCGGAAAACCGCGGTCTTCTGTTCGTCGGCCACCTCGTGGCACTCCTCTCGCTATGAAACCAGCAGCCGCTGACCCAGTTACCCAGGTCAGCGGCTGTGTTCAGGCCCTAGATGCCGTCCAGGTAACGGACAGCCGCCTTACGACGGATTTCCGTACCACCCAGGCGGAAGATGCCCGGCACCTTGAAGATGATGGAGCCCGGGACGTTGGCGGCCGTCAAGAAGCGGTGCGGCATCGGCAGATGCAGCTTCACGACCTGACGATCGTAACGGTAGGCGATCATCCGCTGGGTGCCGCCGGCGCCGGCGGTCTCCAGGCCCAGCACCGCGAAGACGCGAAGCTGGCGGCCGGTGGTCACCGTCAGGACGTTCGTCCGGAGCAGGTAGCTCAGGATGGACTCATCCGACGTGTCCGACCGAGGCGTCGTGGCCAGGTAGTTGTACCGTTCCAGCGACATCAGGATGGTGTCCGCGACCTCGATACGCCGGGTGTCGACATAGATGCCGCCGACCAACGCGTTGATGTCACGAAGCACCTGGTTGGAGGTCTTCGACGGGAAGGTCCGCAGACCGCCAGTGCCGTCGTTGGGCGCGAGGCCCGCCGTGACAGTGGCATTGTTGAGCAGACCAGCCCAGCCCTTCTCGGCGGCGCCGTAAAGAGCGACCGCGTCGACGAACTCCTCGTAGGCGCGGAGAGCGGCATCGGCACGATCGGTATCCAGCGGAATGCCCAGGCGACGAGCCTGCGCGATTTCCTCGAGGGTGTACTCGTAGCCGATGGCGGCCATCTCGATGGCGACTTCGGCTTCCGACCGGATGACGTCCGCGTACGGCACATCCTGGGCCTTGTGGTGGAACCACTCGGCGCGGCCGACCTTATCGGTCGAGTAGTAGGTGACCGATTTGGCCCACTCATCCAGCCCCGTGTCGACCGGCACCAGATTCTGGTACTGGGTATCGGCATAGGGAGTCTCGTAGACCTCGGCCTCGATCTCAGCGGCCTGCTGACGCAGGAAGCTGAGAGCCTGCTGGGCGTCGAACAGGTCGACGTCCTGGAGCTGAAGTTGTCCGAACATGATGTGATCAGCTCCTTACGGGTTGACTTCGATGCGAACGAGGGCGCCGGCGGCAGCAGAGCTGTCGAAGACGGACCGTCCGGCCGCGAAGTTCGCGCCGCCGCCATCCACATTCGTGTAGGCGCCGGCAGGGGTGATGTAGACGGGGTCGCCCTTGACGACCGCGGCTGCACCGTTGGTGACCCAGATCACACCGCCGCGCTTCGCAGTAGCGTTTTCGCCCTGCTTATAGCGGTCGACGTCCGCGCCCTTGTGGACGAGGGTGATGTCGATCGGCGTGATGCCCAGGAACTTGGCCGACGGGGTCGCCGTCGCACCGTTGTCCTTGACACCCTGGAAGACCGGCACACCGAAACCGACGCCGGCGGCGTCTTCGATGATGACGGTGACGCCGTCGCCAGGACGGCTGTTCGCGATCATGCCCGGCAGGGCCTGCGCGATGCGAGCGTCATACGGAGGCATGGCGCGTTACGCTCCTTGTTGGCGGCTGCCGTAATCACGGCCTCCGCGCAGGCGGGCCAGATAGGCATCGCGGCCTTGCGGCTGGTCGGATTGACCATCCTGCAGGGTCCGACGAAGCGGCGGGCGGGGCTGAAGCGGCTGATGCAGGGCATCGCCGACGGTCGTCCGGACAGTGTCCTGCGCCGAACCACCGGCCGGCTTCACCGTGGTGAAGAGGGCTTCGATGTATTCCGGCGAACGGTCCTTGACCGCTTCGGGACCGTAGGCCTTCGAGGCGACGTCCGTCATCAGGTCGATGTTGGACTTGCCCTTCGGGTCATAGTCCTTGCCGAGGACCTGTTGGACGGTGGCGACGAGGTTGGCACGTTCGGCAACGCGCTTGTCGAGGGCCTCGTCGGTGACCTGCGCCTTCAGGCCGGTGATTTCACCGTCCTTGGCCTCGAGGGCCTTGGCGTGGTCGGCGGTTGCGGTTTCCAGCGCGGCTTTCGCCGTCGCCGTCTCCCGCTGAGCGTCGGCCAGCTGAGTCGTCAGCTTGTCGATCGCTTGCGCACCCTGCGGGGTGACCTCGATGGTGAGGCCATCCACGAGGCGCGTCACGAGCTGAGGGCTCGCCGGCCCGTTTCCGCTCATTTCGTCATCTCCATGACAGTTGCAAGGCACCTCTGTTTGACCCGCGCAGTCTTCACAGATTGCTCCGTCCGACAAACGACAGGACCCACCACAACGCCCGGCGCCAACAATGGCGATGTGGTTACCTCTGATATTCCGCTTGATCGCGTCGTATTCCTGGCCATTCCAGACACCGGACTTCAACTCGATCTCGCAGGAATAACCATCGGAAAGCTCAACCTTGCCGTTATCGACCTTGGCGATCGCTCCGGCGTCCTGGATGAGGACCTCACCGACGGTATGATCACCTTGACGCGTCCGCTTTCCGAGAGCCACACCGACTCCGTATTTGCGAACGTTCAAAGAGGTAACGTTCTCGGGCGGATGATCATCCGTGATCGGAACGTTTTCGAAACTGTCCAGACTCTCCTGGGAGAAGACCTCCTCTTCGGGGCGGTATACCCTAAGAATATCACCAGGAGGACGCCCTTGTAAACCTAGCTCACGTGCTGTATACCTTTGAATGCCCACACGGGAAAACGTAGCGCCAACGCGCATACCCCGATGGTCGAGCACGCGGCTGGTAACCGTGGCCTTATCATGCAGATGAACAGTCATAACTTCAGGCTCCAGCGTCAGGCTCTTGTTCAGAGGGTTTGGGTTCCGGCTCCGTCCCAGTAGGAGGCTTGGTTTCTTCAGACTTCTTAACAGGTCCAGGGCCAGTCTTTTCACCGTTTTCCTCGAAAGCTGCTTCAAAGCCCGGGAACTGACCATCTTCGATCAGTTGGTTCGCCTGAGTGCGAGCCAGGACTTCCATCGGAATGAGATTAGTCTCAGCGATCGTGCGAATCGTATCCGCACGGGTTTTCGAGACAGCTGCAGCATCTTTCTCACTCATCTGCCACAGCGGCGCCCACACGTAATACATATCACGCGGCGATTTACCCAAAGCAGAGCGCTTAACCATCTCATCCAACGGCGCTATGGCAGGGCTCAACTCACTTTTTTGTTCTGATTTGACTCGATCGTAATAGACGCGCTCTTCCGTATCGCCGGTGGCGTTAAGGCCTTGAGGCGACAGACCAACCATCAGGGTTGCTGGAATAGACAGAGCTCCAGAAGCGATCTGCAGATACAGCTTCAGAATATCCGGCAATTGCGTAAAGTTGATTTGTTTGCGTTCCCACTGCTCTTCAGAATCCAGGATGAGAGTGTTCTGCGAAGACTTGGCGGCCGCGGCGTACATAAAGCGCTTGGTGAGGCGTTCCGTATAGTCCGCGGTCGACAGGTGTTCCATCAGGTTCGGAATACGCACGACATCGATCTTGGCCTCTTGCACCAGGCCCGCAATACCAGCCTGAGCCACGGCGGCGTGCATGATCGCGTCCTTCACCACCTGCAGAACCGAGTCAGACCAGAAATCGTTCTCGCCCTTAGCCAAACGACGATGCGGAACCTGATTGCCGAAGAAGCGGATAACTCGCGAGGGGTGGATGCGCGGGTAACGCACGCTACGAGCACTGCCCTGATTGGTCAGCTGCAGTTCCCAGTACATGGGTTCACCAAACCAAGGCGAAAGCAGGTCGGTGTCTAGCCCAATCGGACGAAGGTCATAGCGAGAGACCGGCAGGAGATACTTCAGACCACCCCTCGTGACCTGAGAGGGGATGAGAGGCTCGTCCGGGTTCCCAGGACCACCAATGATAATAGCCCCACCCCCGTAGAGTCGACCGAGGATACGAGCCTTCTTAATCGCAGCCCACATCCCCAGCCGAGCTTCCTCGAGCTCGATCTTTTCGATGTTGTCTTTCTTGGTTTGCCAGTTACGACCTTGGCGAACCGAGTCCTCCGCTGGCAACAGAACAGCCTTGCGGGCAATCCAATCGCCACGGAACGAGTTCTCGAGCTCGACTTCGCCCATCGGAGCGAATACAAACTGATTGGCCGTATTCTTGTCATGCGACATGCCAAGACCTGAGACCAGGTTCAGCATAGAGTCGAAGAGCATCACACCCTTGTCAGCCGCGGCTTGGGCTCCACCAGGCGGCAAGCGCTGGGCAGTGGCCGGGTCGACGTCGGTGTATGGAGTATCGGTCATGCCACATTCGCCAAGGTATAGGTTGAGCCAGTGAGCAGAAGCTCGGTGAAGCCCCAGATCATTGAGTCAGCACGGTCCGGAGACTTACCGCCCTCATAGCCAGAGCTTGAGAAGTTGCAGAGTTGTTCTTCCAGGTCAGGGAAATAACCGACATGGAAGATTTTTCCGATCGGTTGGTTGTTCACCGCCTTCATCGGGTCACCGTACAACAGTGCCACAGGCTCAGCTCGTTGAGCCTTGCCGCGAGACGCTGTAATGATCTTTACAGGAGCAGCGGGCCAGTGGGCTCGAATGGTCGCTTCCACCATTGCGCCACCATAGTTACGTTCAGCGATGATGACGTCTGCGCCGTATTTGTCGTAAAGTTGTTTGGCCTTGATGGCCCATTGTTTCGGTGAGTATCGGCCCGAGGCGTCTTCAAGCAGATAACCACGCTTCTGGTGGTCCTTGGCCGTGACGGTAATACCGATTTCATCTGAACGGTAATCCTCCTCGCCTTCACAACCGGACGGGTCGATGTTCACCGAGATACGGGCCAGGAATGGCACCTGCTCAATCTTGCGGCGGTGACGATCGATCAGGTCTTGTGTCCAGAGTGCGTTGTCGACCTGCGCCAGGAACTTACCCTCGAGGAAGCGCTGACGGTCCTTAA
>Ga0196970_1000381_pt1 | contig 54954 bp, 53 predicted proteins | sample S1v_513CmetaG_FD_148672 | JGI IMG/M metagenome (GOLD analysis project Ga0196970, IMG submission 148672) | Soil microbial communities from Anza Borrego desert, Southern California, United States - S1+v_5-13C | ecosystem: Environmental > Terrestrial > Soil > Desert | place: USA: California...
CGCTCGAGATCCGTCACCCGGCACCCGGAGGCCAACCGCCGCACCACATCAAGCTTGAACTCTAGGCTTATCGTCCTTCCCATCGGTACTCCTCCTCAGAGCACCGGAACAATTTATCACTGTCTCACTTTCGGGGTGCACTCCAACCCCCTGCACAGTGTTGCATAGTGTTTCATAGTGTTCCATTCGCCGGCCTGGGGAGGGTGGGGGCACGTGCGGCAGGACCTGCGTTCGAGGGCATCAGGCGACGAAGCCAGCTCTTGCGGCGCCTCTCCGGAGCGTCGCCAGCGTGCAGAGCGTCGATAGTAGAGCGCCCAGGAGTGCGGTGGCCACCGAAGCCCAGCCGGCACCGATCAGCCCCATGACTTGGAGCATCCACGCCATCAAACCGAACAACACGCCGTTGACCAGCACCGACATCTTCAGAAGGACATCGGGGCGGCCGAGCGCGTAAAGCACCGGTTCGCTCGCAAAGACCGTGACCGATATGGCCGTCGCCAGGACCAGAAGCCGCAGCACGGGCGTCGCATCGACGAAGTCGGCGCCGAACAAGGCCGCGACGATCGTCTCGCCGGCAAGCATGACAGCGAGGAGGAGCAACGCCCCGACACCGCCGGCCAGCAGGCCGGCGCGTATGGCAATCCACGTCAGGTTGTGCCAATCGTGGGCCGAGGCCAGCCGTGCGATGTCCGGATAGAGGGCTTGGTTGAGCAGGTCCACCGGCTTGGCGATGGCCGTGCCGATCTCGCGCGCGATCTTGTAGAGGCCGGCGGCAACCGGGCCGACGATGCCGCCCACGAGGAAGACCGAGAGATAGTTCGGCACCAGCGCCAGCGTGGAATACACGTTCGAAATCGCCATGAAGCGCCAGACGCCCGGATTGCAGCGGGACAGGCCGCGCAGGTCGGCGTTCAGGCCGGCGAGCAGCCCGCGCCGGGCGGCCTGCCGCCATGCCATGCCCAACGCGACCGCCGCTCCGGCGTATCCGGCGATCAACCAGACGGCCAGATAGGCGGGCAGCGGGGCATCCAGCAGGAAGGCGACCGCCGAACCGGCGAGGCGGACGGCGGGTGTCACCATGACGTGGCGTGCCAGCAGGTCGAACCGGTCGAACAGGCGCAGCATCCCTTTCGGCGTGGCGATGGCGTTCGCCAGCGCCAAGGGGGCGAAGCACTGGGCGTAGAAGACGATGCGGGCGTCCCATTCCAGGAAGGACGCCACCGCCGGGGCAAGGAGGACGGCCAGAACCATGGCGACCAGGGCTCCGGCCACGTCCAACAGGGTGCCGGCCTTGACGATCGCCTGGAAGGCCGGGACGTCGCCCGCCGCCAGGTGCTTCACGCCATAGTGGATGACCGCCTGGTTCGACTGGACGGTCGCGACACCCGACAGGAACTGGACGTGCGTCTGCAACAGGGCGAAGAGGCCGAACTCGACGGGCCCCAGTCCCCGCGCGATCAGCGCGAAGCTTCCCAGCTGCATGAGGCCGGTGGCACCCTTGCTGGTCAGCAGCAGGCCCACGTTCCTGAGGGCCCGCTTCATCATGCCCTTATGCCGCGCACCTGTAAGCTGCTCCAAGGCGTCTGTCCTCTCCCGGTCGCGATCGATGGCGATGCGCACCTCGTTGTCGCCTCGCATACAGAAGTGATAGGGTCGAAGTCCATCATCCCGTGATGGACGGCCGGCGCCGCCGTGGAGAATGGCGGTATTGCCGAAGGGACTCTATGCTGCACGACCTGAGAGAGCTTGCGGAGCCGCCGACGTTCGAGGCGCCGGTGTGCATCGTCGGTGCCGGGGCCGCGGGCATCACGCTGGCGCGACGCCTGCTCGCGCGCGGGCACGAGGTTCTGGTGGTGGAGAGCGGGGGCGCCGACTTCGAATCGGAGGTGCAGGCGCTGGCCGGCGGCACGTCGAGCGGCCATCCCTATTACGACGTGGGTGACGTCAACCTGCGCATGGTCGGCGGCACCACGCCGATCTGGGGCGGGCGCTGCGCCGAACTGGACCCCATCGATTTCGAGCGGCGCTCCTGGGTCCCGCACAGCGGCTGGCCTATCGGGTACGCCGATCTGGAGCCCTATTACCGGGAGGCGGCGGGCGTACTGGAGATCGCAGCGCCCGGAGTCGGTCGCGCCGCCCTGATGCAGCGGTTCCCCATGCTGCGCACGCTCGACACGGACACGCTGCGTGTCGGCTGCTGGAGCTTCGACGACAAGCCAAACCGCTTCGCCATGCCGAACATCCAGGACGTGATCGGCCATCCCCGGGCGTGCCTGCTGACCCACGCCACCGCCACCGCGCTGACCTTGTCGGAGGACGGGCGAAGGATTCGTTCGGTCACGGTCAAGGACATCAGCGGCCGGCAGGCGACGATTCGCGTCGGCCATGTCGTCCTGGCGCTCGGCGGCATCGAGACGCCGCGCCTGATGCTGGCCTCGAACGATGTGGCCCCGGCCGGAGTGGGGAACCAGAACGACCTCGTCGGGCGCTTCTTCATGGAGCACCCGCACGCGCGCGGCGGGTCACTGGACACGCCCGCGTCCTGGCCGCTGCTCGCCGCCTTCGGTCGCACGCACCGAGTCGGTGCGACGCGCCACGCAGCCCTGCTGGGCTTGCAGGAGGCGGCGCAGCGGACCCACGCCACCCTCAACTCGGCCTTCACGCTCGGCGCCCGGCAGGGCGAACGGGACCCGCAGTTCTGGGCGATGAAGACCTACAACGCCATGAAGCACCAGCTGCATCCCTCGGCCTTCAACCGCCGCCTGTGGCGCGGCGTGAAGGGCACGGCGCTGTGGGTGCACGAGCGGGTGGACCCGCTCCGGCCCTGGCTTCTCGTGAAATCGGGGGCGCGGCAGCTCGCCATGATCGTGCGGGCGGAGCAGGCGCCCAATCCGGACAGCCGCATCACCCTGCAGCGGGATCGCGACGCGCTGGGCGTGCCGCGTGCCGATCTGCATTGGCAGTTGACCGAACTTGACAAACATTCGGTGCGGGTGCTGGCCCTGTCCATGGACAGGACCATGCGGCAGCTCGGCCTCGGGCAGGTGGTGCCGGCGGCCTGGCTCGAGGATCCGGCGACGCTCTGGCGCACCGATCCGCTGATCAGCGCCCACCCCATCGGCGGCTACCATCACATGGGCACCGTGCGCATGGCGGACGAGCCGTCGCGCGGGGTGGTGGATCGCAACGGCAAGGTGCATGGGTTGGAGAACCTGTTCGTCGCGGGAAGCGCGGTGTTCCCGACCTCGGGCTGGGCGAATCCGACCTTCAGCCTCGTCGCCCTTGCCCTGCGCCTTGGCGACCACTTGGACTCGCTGGCGCCGGCACCGTTACAATGACGCACGTAGTGTTCCCTGTGGGAGTTCAATGTGAAGGCGATCGTTCTCAGCGCCGGGCAGGGCAAGCGGCTCCTGCCGCTGACGGAGTCACTGCCGAAATGTCTTCTGCCGCTTGGCGGCCGTTCCCTGTTGGAGTGGCAGCTCCGCGCGCTTGCGGCGAACGGGGTGGATGAGGCGGTCGTCGTCGTCGGGTTCGCAGCCGACACGGTGGAGGCCGTGCTGGCCGACATCGATCTGCCCGGCATGCGCGTGCGCACGCTGTTCAACCCGTTCTACAGCATCGCCGACAACATCGGGAGCTGCTACGTGGCACTGCCGGAAATGACCGGCGACTTCCTGATCCTGAACGGCGACACGCTGTTCGAGCCGGCGGTGCTGGCGACGCTGCTGGCCCGGGCGACGGCTCCGGTGAACGTCACCATCGACCGCAAGAGCCAGTACGACGCCGACGACATGAAGGTGTGCCTCGACGGCGGACGCCGGCTTCGCGCCATCGGCAAGACCCTTCCGCCGGACAGCGTGGACGGCGAGTCCATCGGCATGCTGCTGTTCCGCGGCGACGGCGGCAGGCACTTGGCCGCGGCGATCCAAGCTGTGCTGCGGGAGCCGGACGGGACGCGGCGCTGGTATCTCTCGGCGATCGACTGGCTGGCGCGGAGCGGCGACGGCGTCGAGGCCGTTTCCATCGAAGGCCACCAATGGGGCGAGGTCGATTTCCCAGCCGACGCCGAGCGCGCCCGGCGGCTTGTCGAGGGCTGGGTCGCATCGGAGCGCTTCGGGGCGCTCACGGAGGCGGTGTAGCGCCTTACCCCCGCTGGGTCAGGATCGCCTCGGCGAGGGCAAGGTCTCCCGGCCGGTCCACATCGACGGCAGCGTCGGCGAAGGGCAACTCCACCGCGGCCAGAACCGTACCGGTGCGCCGCCCGAACGCTGCCAGCGCCGCGTCGAGCGTGAGGCGGCCGAGCACGAAGGACAGCAGTGTGCCGGGGCCGAGCAGCCGGATCATGCGCCAGGGCTTCTTGCGGTCCTGCTCGACCCGCCGCCAGAACGACACGACGGAGCGCGCCGCCTCGGTCCTCAGGGCGAAGAGGTTGCAGCCGCTGTAGGCGCCGCCGCGAAAGCGCAGATAGGTGCGGCGGGTGTCGGGATAGGCCGCCCGGATCGTGTCCGACCGGGCGAGCCCTGCGGCCGCGTCGGCCTCGGGCGGCAGCTGGGTCCAGAAATGCTCGACCATGGCCGGCGTCAGGAGCGGATGGTCGGCGGTGGTGACCAGGCACGGGAAGGGCGTCTCCACCGTGTCCAGGGCGGCCAGCACGCTTCGGCTCGGCGACTCGGCCGCCGGCAGAATCGATAGGGTGCCCCGCGCGAGGAAGGGGGCGAAGGCGGGATGCTCCCGCACCAGGTCCGGGCGTTCGATCACCACCAGTACATGGCCGATGCGCGGAACGGCGGCCAGGGTTTCCAGGACGCGCGCCAGCATGGGCACGCCCGCGACCGGCGCCAGCGCCTTGTGGGAGACACCCGCCGCGGCGGCCACCGGGTCGGCCGGGCCGCGGCTGCCGGCCAGCACGATGGCGGTTATCGACACACTTGCCCCCACCCTAACCCTCCCCCGCTTCGCAGGGGAGGGGATTTGATTTGCCCTCCCCCGCCCAGCGGGGGAGGGAGGGGACCCGCGCCGAAGGCCGCGGGGAGGGTGGGGGCAAGCGGGGCAGCACTTTCTCTCGCCGGCATCACAGAGTCTTCCCGTAGATGCGGTAGGTCTTGTATGGGCGACCGCCAACGGCTTCGGCGATGCGGCGCATGGGCAGGTTGTCCTCCAGCACCCAGGACATCTCCATGCGCCGTATTCCCAGCGCCACGGCCTCTCGATGGATCGCGGCCATGATCCGGAAGGCGAGCAGGCTCCCCATGAGGCTGCCGGAATGCTTGCGCCGCACGCCCATCAGCGGCACCCGGGCGCTGCGCACGCCCGACACCTTCAGCCGCCACAGCAGCTTCGCCCAGCCGAACGGCAGCAGCCGCCCGTCGAGGTCGCGGATCGCTTCGTTCAGGTTGGGTAGGCACACCGCGAAGGCCGCCGGCTCGCCATCCACCTCCGCGAACCAGACGAGCCGTTCGTCGATGAGCGGCTTCATCTGCCGGGCCATGTGGTCGATCTCGGCCTCGGTCAGCGGGATGAAACCCCAGTTCCCGCTCCAGGCATCGTTGAAGATGCCGGTCAGCGCGTCGATCTCGTGCCGGTAGCGGGCCATGTCCAACCGGCGGATGCGGACGCTGGGCGGCAGCGCGCGCCCGACTACCGCCTTGATGGCAGCCGGCAGGTCGAGGCTTTCGCTGACATAGGCCAGCACATCCTTGGCCTTGACATAGCCGGCGCGCTCCAGCAGCGGGCCGAGATAGGGGCGGTCGTGCCCCATCATCAGCATGGGCGGCGTGTCGAAGCCGTCGACCAGCAGGCCTGTCTCCTCGTTGATCGACAGGTTGAAGGGGCCGAGCACCCGCGCGGATCCGCGCGCCCGCAGCCAGCGCTCCGCCGTGTCCATCAGGGCGCCGACCACGGCGCCGTCGTCCTCCGCCGCGAGCAGGCCGAAATGGCCGGTCCCGGCCTCGGCGAGCCGGTCGATCTGGGCGCTGATCCGGCCCACGTCGCGCCCGTCGCGCCGGGCGATCCAGAACGCCGCATCCGCATGGCGGAAATAGGGGTTTTCGGACGGCGACAGCGCGGCGCGGCGCTCCATCAGCAGCGGCGGGATCCAGGCGGGATCGTCGCGGTGCAGGGCGAACGGCACGCGGATGAAGCGGTCCAGGCCGGAGCGGTCGGCGACCGGCAGGATCTCAATCCCGGTCGTCGCTGCGTCCTCCGTGTCCGGCCGGTCAATGAGGTCGGTCACGAGGAGACGACCTCCCCGCGCGGGCCCGGCGGCCGGTTGCGGATCCGCCCGAGATCGTAGGTCCGTCCCTTCCAGCCCGCCATGGTCACTGCATCTCCCGATTCCGGTCATTCTTCCAGATAGAGGACGATCGTCCCGCCAATGCAGCCGAAGATAACCAAGGGCAGCCAGACCGCAAGCGCGGCGGGCAGCGTGTCCGCCTCCGCAAGCGCCGACAACAGACCCTGGAAAACGAGGAACAATAGTCCCAAGCCGAGGCCGATGGCCATCCCGGAACCGAAGACGCGGCTGCGGCGAATTCCATGCAGCGCCGGTTGGGCAAGCAGGAGCATGATGAAAGACGAGGCAGGGATCGAGAAGATCTTCTGGATCTCCGTCTCGTAATAGGCGCTATCCCGGGTTCCGGACCATGCGCCTTCCATGATGGACAGGATCCGGCGGATCGACAGGAATTGCGTGGGGTTGGCCACGAAGGCGATGTTTTCGGGCGGTGGGCCGTCGGGCCAGGGCCGGGTATCGTGGTGCGCCGTCTTCTGCGTGCCGTTCCGCAGGGTCAACGTGTCCACGGCGTGGAGCGTCCAGCGTCCGTCCTCCCATCGGGCGTCGCGCGCCACGATGCGAGCGGTTGCCTGGCCTTGATCGTTGCGCTGAACGATGGTCACGCCATTGAGGCGGCGGCCGTCGTCGTGCACCGCCGCAATCGAGACGATGCTGGCTCCAGTGTGGATCCACACCGGCTTGGGCGGTTCCTCGGTTTGGGCGGTCGGTGCCGGGCGTGCCGTCCACCAGTCCTGCAGGGCCTGCTCCGCCCGCGGCACCACCTGATCCATCAGCAGGATGTGCAGGGCGGCGATCACGGTCACCGCCGGCAGCAGGACCCTGAGAAGGTGCCATGGGGAGGCGCCGGCCGAACGCAAGGCGACGATCTCGTTGTGCTGCGCGAAGGACATGAAGGCGGTGAGCGCGCCGATCAGAACGGCGAGCGGCACGAGCTGGTTCAGGAACATCGGCAGGCGCAGAGTGATGTAGGTCAGCAGATCCGCCATCCCCTGGCCGCGCTCCAGCACCGCGCTCGCCTTGTCGAGCAGGTCGAGCAGCTGGAGCAGTGACGCGAAGGCGAGGAGCACGGCAAGAAAGCGCACCGCGAACGCCCGCGTGAAATAGGTGGTGAGCGTCACGTCGAAGCTCTCCAACGCGGCAGGACGCGGCGGACGTGCCGGAGGATGTCGTCGACCCTCTCGAAGATCGCGTCGAAGGGATTCGTCCCCGGTCGCCGCTCGGCCATGATGTAGAGGACGGCGCAGGACGTGGCGAACAGCGCGAACGGTCCCCAAAGGCTGAAGATCGGGTTTGCCCGCCCGAGATCGGCCAGGCTCTCGCCGAACTGGATCGCGTGGTGATAGAGCAGCAGGATGACCGCGGCCACGGCGATCCCCTGCCAACGGAAGGAGCGCTTTGCGGCCATGCCCATGGGCACGGCCAGCAAAGGCAGGAACGGCAGGGAGACTGACCGGACCAGCCGCGCGTTGAACTCCGCCTTCAACCGGCTCTGCGGGATCGAGGATGAAGGGTCCCGCCATTCGCCGCGGAGCTCCTCCATGGTCAACTCGCGTTCGCTGTCGCCGCGCGAGCGGAACAGTGGCGTGTCCCGGGAGAACCGGCGGTCGAGCAGCAGCCTGTCGAAGGTGAGCACCGCGTCGTGCTTGTCCGGGTTCGTGCGGATCTGCACTACATTGCGCAGCATCAGCCTCATGAACTGGCCGTCGTCGCTGAGTTGCAGGACGCCGCGCTGCGCCGTCGTGGTGACCTCGACGCCATCATCCTGCCTTTCATGGACGAAGACATTCTCCAGCCACTGCCCGTCGTTGTCCATCCGGTCCGCGTAGATGGTGTATCCGTTGCCCGTGTCGATGAAGGTGCCCGCCACCACGGAGGCGTCCCAGGGAGCGTTGGTGACCGCGTGGAAGATCGCGCGATACGCATAGCGGGAATAGGGTTGGACGTATCCGTAGAGCGCGATGCTGAACACGGCCAGCAGGGCTCCGAGCCATAGGAAGGGCTGGGTGAAGCGCCGGATGGACCACCCGCAGCTGCGCAGCGCGTCGAGTTCGCTGTCCTCGCTGAAGCGCGAGGATACCAGGAAGATGCTGATGAAGAAGGCGGCCGGCAACGCCAGCCCCAGGTAATGCGGCACCAGGTTCATGATCATCGTCATGATCTGGTCGAACTGCTTGCCTTGGTGGGCGAGCAGGTCGAACAGGCGGAGGATCCGCTCCAGGATCAATGCGACGAGCACGACGGCCAGCGAGATGCCCAGCGGTTTCGCAGTCTGCAGGAGGATGTACCGATCGATCAGGCGCACGGTGGAGTTCCCTGTCTGCGGGCCGGACCATCCGTCACGTGGCCGTTCACGCTGCAGGGCCGTTCCACTGGGCGCGCAACGCCGCCGCGATCCTGTCGAGGGCCGCGGGATCCGGCTCGACGGCCGTGCCCAGTGCGGGTGGGCCGGGCCAGCCGGCGTCGGGGAACTCCAGGTCTTCGAAGCGGCGTGTTCCCTCGTAGCGCGGGATGACGTGGAAGTGGACGTCCGGATCCACCATCATCAGCATGAGATAGTTGATCTTGCTGTAGGAGACGACGCTCTTCAGCATCGCCTCCACACCGGCCACGGCCGACTGGAGGTCGGCGAAGGCCGCGGCACTCACCTGACCAAAGGCCGTTGCCGGCTCCCGGCAGGCCAGGACCAGGGATCCCAGTGTCACCTGCTGGGGGCGAATCAGAACGGTCCAGTGTGCCGTCTCTGCCACCACGGTTCGCGGATGGCCGAACTTCCGCATCGTCGCGTTTGACATGGCCTTTGTCCCAGTTCGTAGGTTGGGCCAAGCGCCAGCGCGGCCCAACAAACCCTGCGCGAACAAGGCGTTGGGCCGCCCTGCGGTTGGCCCAACCTACATACCCCATCACATCAGAGTGACGGTACACTAGGCTCGACGGCGGTGACAGGCAAACCAAACGACAAAGGGGTCGTCACGACACGTCGTCCCTGCCGCCATAGCCAATGGCGAAACGTGCTTCGGTGCGGAACCCGCCCGTCTCGTAGCCGCGGACCAGGACCGCGAGCCGCCAACAGCCGGCGTCCTGCCGTTCGACGGTAAACTGGATCCAGCGGGCGGGCTGCGCGCGCCCGACCGGCGCCGCCGAGGCCGAGGGCACGCCGATCACCGGAATGACGGCACCGCCAAGCCCCGGCAGGTAACCGACATGGTCGCGGTGATGATGCCCATGTAGCACGAGTTCCGCGCCGGCCCGCGCCAGGACTTCCTGGAAGCGCTGGCGGTCGGTCAGCGCCTTGCGCTCCGATCCATGGACCCGCATGGGCGGGTGATGCATGAGCACGACGCGGAACACGTCCTGCCGGGCCAGATCGTGCAGGACCTCTTCCAGGCGGGCCGCCTGCCTGGCACCCACCGTGCCGATGGCGAGCAACGGCGGGCTCGGAACCGCGGTGGAGATTCCGATGAAGGCGACCGGTCCCCGTACGCGGACGAACGGAAAGCTTGAGGCCGACTGTGGGGCCGACTCGTCGCCGGTCATCCAGGGCTGCCACTGGCCGAGGCCGATGTCCCAGGGGACGGCCACAGTGGCGTCATGGTTGCCCGGCACGACAGAGACCCGGTCCGGCGGCCCCAGCCGTTCCAGCCATGTCCGTGCACGGTCGAACTCGTCGGGCAGGGCGATGTTGATGAGATCCCCCGTCACCGTGATGTGATCGGGGGCGTGCGCGGCGACATCGGCGAGAAGTGCTGCGAGAACGTCCGGTTGGTGAACCTTATGCCGCTTGCGCCGCCAAGACAGGAACCCTAACAATCGCTTTCCCGCGAGGTTGCGCAGCCGCACCGGCCAGCCGGGCAGGAGCGGCAGGTGCGGATCGGAAAAATGCGCGAAGCGGAAGGCATGCCGCATGATGAGGACAATATCCCGGTGAGCGACGTCGTCGACCATGCATTGACCAACGGAGGCGGTGTTGTCGAGTCCGGGCTTCCGCCCGTGGCGCTTATTCTCGGCGACTGCCCGGTGCGGCTGTGGGGGATGACCTCCGCTGAGCGCCTGCGCCGGTCGTTGAACCGCGCCGGGGTGGCGGAGGTGCAGCCCTGGAAAGGCGTCGTCCTTCCCGGCCGGCGCCACCTGCTGGTGCGTGACGATCACGTCTACGACGCGGTGCTGATCGCCGACCTCGCCCGCGCCGGCGACACGGTGCTGACCACGGATACAGGCAGACCCGTCGCCGCCAATGTGAGCGCGGAGGCGGTGGACACGGCTGTGGCGCTGCTGACGGAGGGAGGGCCGATCCCCGAAGGGCTGCGCGCCGTCGATCCGGGGACGCTCAGCTCCGCCTACAACAATGCCCTGCGCAAGAGGGAGGCGCCCTATCTGGTGCCGCTGACGCCGGAAACGCTTCCCGCGGTGGAACGGCGCATGTTCGCCGGCTCTTACAAGGGCGTCACCGACGTCGTCACCAAGTATGTCTGGCCGGCGCCGGCCCTGCGGGTCACGCGCTGGTGCGCGGAACGGGGCATCACTCCCAACGCGGTCACGTGGCTCAGCCTCGTCCTGGTGCTCCTCGCCATGGCCGCCTTTTGGCACGGCTGGTTCCTGTCCGGGCTCGCGATGGCCTGGGGCATGACGTTCCTGGACACGGTGGACGGCAAGCTCGCCCGCGTCACGCTGACCTCGACCAAGCTCGGCAACGTCTTCGATCACGGCATCGACCTGATACACCCGCCCTTCTGGTATTGGGCCTGGACCATCGGGCTGGGCGCGGTTGGCCTTCCCCTGGCCGAGGCGTGGCTGGTGCTCGCCGTCGTGATCGGGGGCTATATCCTGCAACGCGTGCAGGAGGGGCTGTTCATTGCGCTGTTTAAGCTGGAGATCCACATCTGGCGGCGGTTCGACAGCCGGTTCCGGCTGATCACGGCGCGCCGCAATCCCAACCTGATCCTTCTGACCCTCGGCGCGCTGGCCGGGCGGCCGGATGTGGGCATGCTGGCGGTCGCTGTGTGGACCGTAGCCTCGCTGGCGGTGCACACGGTTCAGATCGTGCAGGCGCTGGCGGCGCGCCGGAGGGGGCCGCTGGTGTCCTGGCTGGCGCAATGATGCGGGTCGGCGTCATCGGCAATCCGCGCAGCCGGCGCAACCGCAATGGCGGCTTCGACAGGATTGTGGCGGAGTTTCGGGATCTGCCGTGCGCGCAGCCTGACACGACGGCGGAACTGGAGGAGATGCTGGCGGACTTTCGCCGGCGCGAGGTCCGGGTCATCGCCGTGAGCGGCGGCGATGGCACGCTGCGGGAGGTGCTGACCGCCTTGCCCCGCGCCTACGGCAACGATCAGCCGGATATCGCCCTGTTGCCGGCGGGCAGGACCAATCTTGCCGCCCGCGTCGTCAGCCGGGTCGGGGACGGTGGCGCGGGGTTGCGCCGTCTGCTCGACGCGGCGCGGAGTGGAACGCTGTCGCGGGTCGAGTGGCCGGTGCTGGACATCGTGTGGCGCGATTCGCCAGAGCGCCGGGTGCGGGGGTTCCTGTTCGGTGCCGCCGGGTTCTCGGTGGGCACCCAACTGGCCTGCAGCCATGTCCTCAAGGCCGGCTTCCACGACGCCACCGCCGTCGTTCTGTCCATAGCCGCCACCGCGGCGTCGACCCTGTTCGGGAGCCGACGCCGGGCGCTGCTTGCCGGCGAGGAGATGCGCGTCGGCGTCGATGGCGCCCCGGCGCGCGGCGGGCGCCATTTCCTGACCCTGGCGACTACGCTCGACTGCCTCGTCCTCGACCTCAAGCCGTTCTGGGGCGAGGGGAAGGAACCGATCCGCTGGCTCGACATCCCGGCACCGCCACGACGGCTGATGGCCGCCCTGTTGCCGACCCTGTGCGGCCGTCCCCGCCCGTGGATGCTCGACGCCGGCTATGCCAGCGGCCGGGCGCGCGAACTGGCCGTCGAGCTGTCGCACCCCTTCGTGGTGGACGGGGAGCTGTTCGAACCGGGGCCGCAGGGCATCCTCCTGTCCGCCGCTGGCCGAGTCGGGTTCGTAGAACCGTGAGCGGACGGCTCACCGCCCTCATCGCCGAGGAGCTGGACCGGCCGGCCATGGCCGAGGCGCGCGCCGTCGCCGACGCCATCCTGGCCCGCCACGGGGCGAGCGTGGCGGCCGTGCTGTTCTACGGCTCCTGCCTGCGCACCGGCGATGCCAGCGGCATCCTCGATGTCTATGTCCTGACGGATTCGCTTCGGGCCTATCACGGGCGGCTCTGGCCGGCCCTGCTCAACGCGGCGCTTCCACCCACCGTATCCTATCTGGAGGTGCCCGGCGCGGCGGGGAGGGTGCGGGCCAAGGTGGCGGTCATGGGGACCGCGGCGTTTGCGCGCGCCGTGCGGGGCAGGGGGATCGACACCACGGTCTGGGCGCGCTTCTGCCAGCCGGCGGCGCTGCTCTACGCCAGGGACCAAGCGAGCCGCGCGGCCGCCATCGACGCCGTGGCGCAGGCGGTGGTCACGGCCGCACGCTGGGCCGTGCGGCTGGGACCCGACCACGCCGCTCCGGCGGCCTATTGGACCACGCTGTTCCGGCACACCTACGGGGCCGAGCTGCGCGCCGAGCGGGAAAACCGGCCCGATCTCATCCACGCCTGGGCGGCGGAGCGCTATGACCATCTTCTTCCGCTCGCTCTGGCGGACGGCGGGGGCGCTGTGGAGCAGGAGCCGGACGGGAGCCTGCGTCCGACGGTCCACGACCGCGCCGCGGCCTGCCGGACCTGGGCGCGCCGCCGCCGCGCGGGCAAGCTGTTGAACGTCCTGCGCCTCGTGAAGGCCGCCTTCACCTTCGAGAACGGCGTCGACTACATCCTGTGGAAGCTGGAGCGGCACTCCGGGCGGCCGGTGAGGATCTCGGACTGGGGACGCCGGCACCCGCTTCTCGCCGCACCGGCCCTGCTCCTGCGCCTTTATCGTGACGGCGTGATCCGATAGCGCGGCATCCGCACGGATGTGAGGTGGGGCTTTCGTAGGTCGGGTTGAGCCGCAGGCGAAGCCCGACGCCTTTGCGATGCGAGGTATGTCGGGCTTCGCTGACGCTCAACCCGACCTACCAAGCTGCTATTGCTTCCCCGCCCGGCAGGCAAGGGCCGGAGCCTTGATCACACCCAACTCCTGGCCGATGCTGGAGATCGCGGCGATGGCGGCGTCGATCTGATCCGCGCTGTGGGCAGCGCTGACGCTGGACCGCAGCAGCGGGGCATTGTCCGGCGTAGCCGGCGGCAGGGCCAGGTTCAGGTAGAAACCGGCATCCAGCAGCGCGCTCCAGAAGGTGATGGCGATTTCCGGCGACGGCATACGGATCGAGATGATCGGATTCGCCTGCGGACCGAGGATGAATCCTTCTGCCTCCAACCCATTGTAAAGGCGCCGTGCGTTGGCGTTCAGCCGCGCGCGGAGGCCCGGATCCTCTTCCACGCGGGTCAGCGCCTGAATGACCGAGGCGATCACCGACGGCGGCAGCGAGGCGGTGAACATGTAGGGGCGGCAGGCCACGCGCAGCACGTCGAAATCCGGCAGGTTCGACGTGCAGAACCCGCCGACCGCGCCGAGACTCTTGCTGAAGGTGCCGACGATGAAATCGACGTCCTCCTCCACCCCCGCCTGCTCCGCCAGACCGCGCCCCTTGTGCCCGAGCACGCCCAGGGAGTGAGCCTCGTCCACCAGGAGGTGGGCGCCCCATTCGCGCTTGACCGCGGCAATCTCCTTCAGGGGCGCGGTGTCGCCGAGCATGCTGTAGATGCCCTCCACGACGATGAGGCGGTTGCCCGGCGCATCCTTCAGCCGGCGCAGGCGGCGCGCCAGGTCCTCGGGGTCATTGTGGCGGAACCGAATGACCTCCGCGTTGCCGAGCCGGCACCCGTCATAGATGCTCGCATGACTGTCCGCATCGATCAGGATGTGATCGCCGCGGCCGGCGACCGTGGACAGGATCCCGAGGTTCGCCTGATAGCCGGTGGAGAACACCATCGCCGACCGGCAGCCGTAGAAGGCGGCCAACCGCCGCTCCAGCTCGGCATGACCGCCGTAGGTGCCGTTCGCGATGCGTGAGCCGGTGGTGCCGGTGCCGGCCTCCAGGACCGCTGCGGCGGCCTTATCGATGCAGCTGCGGTCGAAGGTCAGGCCCAGATAGTTGTTCGTCCCCAGCAGGATCACCCGCCGGCCGTTCAGCATGGCCTCGGTCGGCGACAGCGCTCCGTCGAAGCACACGGAAAAAGGGTCCTGCCCCGCAGCCCGCAAAGCGCCGTAGGAGTCCCGCAGGGCGTTGAACTTGTCCAGAATGGTCATGGTCGGCTCAACGTCCCTTGAGGTCCGCAATGGCCACGGCCAGATCGCGGACGGTCTCGATCTCAGCCAGCCTGTCCATGGGGATCGAGACATCGAACCGATCCTCGAGCGCCATGACGAAGTTCATGACCGCAAGGGAATCGAGACCGAGGTCGCGTACGATGTTCGTGTCGGGGCCTACGCCTTGCGCGGCTTGCGGCAAGGTGCTGATCATCTTGATAATGACGTCAACAAATTCGTCCGTTTGGGTCATCTGCGCGTTTGAGTTGCCATCTGGAATTTGCGGGTCCGATACGGGGCCGGCGAGCGGGATGCAAATCGCAACGGAATTGTAAAAGATTCTTCATTCTCTTCAACCGTTTCGAACCGGCTGGAGAAAACAGAGCCGTATGCATGGCATGAGAGCCACAGCGCAAACCATGCCCTGACATGGGGTAATCCGCTTCGGCCCTGCGCGCACCGCCGCTCGCGACCAACCAGGGCGCGGATTGGCGGGAGTGTCTACAACCAACGGGCTTCACGATACCAGCGGACGGTGCCGGCAAACCCGTGGGTTAGCGGGATGCGCGGGGTCCAAAGCTCCGGCGGCGGTTGCCGGTCCGGAGCGGACGACCAGTCCGGATGCAGCATCTCCCGTGCCTTGCCGGAGGTCAGGATGGGCGTGCGGCCGGCCAGCCCTCCGACGGTCCCCACGACGACGGCGCCCAGACGGACGAGCGACGGCGGAACGCGAACGATTCGCGGCGCACCGCCGACCGCCCGCGCCGCCTCGTCGAGGATCGAGCGCCAGGAATACCCCTCCCGCCGCTCGTCGCTGACTTCGAAGACGCGGCGAGACGGGCCGTCTGCGCACAGGGCTGCGATTGCCTCGGCCGCATCGTCCACATGGATGAGGCAGACGCGCGCCTCCGGCCCATGGAACAGCGGCACCACCGGCCCCTTCGCTGCGCGGAACACGGTCAGGGTTTCGATATCCCAAGGGCCATAGATCGCTGGCGGGCGGACCACCACCCACGGCACGTTTCCACACGATTTCAGGACGGCTTCTTCGCCGGCGCGCTTGCTGGCCGCGTAGTCGGAGAGCTGGGGTTCACGTGCCGCCAGGGAGGAGATGTGGACCAGACGCGCCGAGGGGGCGATGGCAGCGACCGCCGCTGCGATCCGGCCGCTGCCATCGCCGTTCACCGCCATGAAGCCGGCGCGCGACCGCGCTTTGATCAGCCCGGCGGCATGCACGACGGCGTCCACTCCGCCGACGAGGCGGCGGAGTGCGTTGCCGTCGGCCAAATCGCCGAACACCACCTCCAACTCCTGGTCGGGAAGCTGCGGATGTGCCGGGTTGCCCCGGGCGAGCAGGCGGACGCGCCACCCGTTCCGGACGAGCGCGGCGACGACGGCGCGCCCCAGGAACCCGGTGCCTCCGGTGACCGCCGCGACCCGTGTCAAAGTCCGTCCCCGAAAGCTCCCGCGAGAAAGAGTTGGCGGGCCCGGCTTCGGCTGAGCTTGCCTGACGAGGTCTGCGGCAGGCTGTGCGGTGGGACGAGCAGGACGTCCGCCTCGGTGCCATGCTCCGCGCGCAAGGCGCCGGACACAGCGTCCTTCAACGCTCCGCGGGCGGACGGCTCGGCAGCGCGGCAGTGGACGAGCACGATGATGCGCTCCGAATCTCCGTGATCGATGGAGAAGGCGGCGGCATCGCCGCTGCGCAGCCCGTCCACGCGTTCGGCGCTCCACTCCAGGTCCTGCGGCCAGATGTTGCGGCCGTTGACGATGATGAGGTCCTTGGCGCGCCCGGTGATCACCAGCGCCTGGCCGATCCGGTAGCCGAGGTCGCCGGTGTCGAGCCAGCCGTCCTCCGACAGCACTTGCGCGGTCTCGTTCGGCCGGTCGAAATACTCGCGCATCAGGCTTGGGCCACGGACGAAGATGCGGCCCAGCCGGCGCTCGCCCAGTGCCTTCCCGCTGGCGTCGCGGATCTCCGCGTCGTGTCCCGGCAACGGCGCTCCGCACAGGACGAAGTCGCGAGCCCGGGCGCCGGCGTCGGTCGGCGCCGTCGCATGCCCCTCCTCCTCCAGACGGTCCATGTCCACCCAATCCAACTCCACGCCGGTATCCAGCGGAGCAAAGCTGACGGCCAGGGTCGTTTCCGCCATGCCGTAGCTGGGGACGAAGGCGCGCCGGTCGAAGCCGTGCCGCGCGAAGGTCTCGGCGAAACTTGCGAGGATATGGGGGCGGATCATGTCTCCGCCGATTCCGGCCGCGCGCCATGAGGAAAGGTCGATATCCTCCGGCACCATGGTGGCCGCCCGCCGCGCGCAAAGCTCGTACCCGAAGCTCGGGCTGTAGGACAGGGTGCCGCGATTCCGGGAGATGAGCGAAAGCCACGTCAGCGGCCGGCGCGCGAACTCGCGGGTGGGAAGGTAATCGACGGATACCTGAGTGACGAGCGGCGTGAGCAGGAAACCAACCAGTCCCATGTCGTGATAGAAGGGCAACCACGACACACCGCGGTCCCCCTGGGTAATGTGGAGTCCATGCTCCGCGATGGCGCGCGCGTTGGCCATGAGCGTGCGATGGGTCACCGTGACGCCCAGCGGAAACCGGGTGCTGCCCGAGGAGAATTGCAGGTAGGCGACATCGTCGACGTCCACGGACGGCAGGTTAATCCCGTCCTCCGGAAATCCGTCGAAGACCCTCAAGTCGCCGACGGCGCGCTGCTCCAACCCCTCTGCCGCCTGCTCGATCCACGCGGTCAGAGCCGGCGGGGAAAGCACGCCGGACACCCGCGCGGCGCTCAACATGCCGCGGATGTGGGCGACATACCCCTCGCGACCACCAAAGGCCATGGGCAGGGGCATCGGAACCGGAACGATGCCGGCATAGGTGCAAGCGCAAAAGGCCCGCACGAAATCGCCGTCCGTTTCCGCGATGAGGGCGATCCGCTCACCCGGCATGAAGCCGGCCTTCAGCATGCGCCGGGCGAGGGACAGTGCCTGCTCGCGCAGGTCGCGATAGCTCAGCGCTTCGACGAGTTGCCCGCGGCCTGAATAGAAGTTGAGGCCGCGCTCGCTTTCCGCAGCGTAATCCATTGCGTCCGTCAGAGTCGCAAAATCCGCCTTACGGAGGGGCAGGGGGCAGCTGGACGGCGTTGGTGACAGCATTTTCAGGATCCTAACCGATCTTCTGGCGGAGCGCTTGGATCAGACCATCGACTGTGCCGCCGTCGTGCTGCTGGGTCGTGCTGCTGGATGGTAGAGAGCGAATTCATTGCGATTCGGCGAGAGCGCTCGGTGGTCGCCGTCGGTCCACATGCGGGCACTTCATCGTCATCTCCTCGATCGGGAGATATCCTCTACGATACACGCACGCTTACGGCAACCCAGTGCGTAGTCGCGGGTCGGCGAGGCCTGCCGTCACCGCCTCGCTGCAGTGCGGTCGGAGTCCGGTCCCCCCACGTCGGCAAGGAAGCGGGTCATATCGAAGGGGAAGGGGAACACGATCGTCGAGGCCTTGTCGCCGGCAATGGCGCCCAGCGTGCCGAGATAGCGGAGTTGCATGGCTTCGGGACGCCGGCTCAGGATGTCGGCCGCTTCCAGCAGCTTCTGCGCCGCCTGCTGTTCGCCCTCGGCGTTGATGACCTTGGCGCGCCGCTCGCGCTCGGCCTCGGCTTGGCGGGCGATGACGCGCACCATGCCCTCGCCCAGATCGACGTGCTTGATTTCGACATTGGCGACCTTGATGCCCCAAGCGTCGGTCTGGCTGTCGAGAATCTCCTGGATATCGTTGTTGAGCCGGTCGCGCTCGGCCAGCATCTCGTCGAGGTCATGTTTGCCGAGCACCGAGCGCAGGGTCGTCTGGGCGAGCTGGCTGGTTGCCAGCATGAATTGTTCGACCTGGATGATCGCCCGCGCAGGATCGACGACGCGGAAGTAGATGACCGCGTTGACCTTGACCGAGACGTTGTCGCGCGAGATCACGTCCTGGCTCGGCACGTCGAGGACCAGCATGCGCAAGTCGACCCGCACCATCTGTTGAATGAACGGGATCAGGATGATGAGGCCGGGTCCCTTGACGCCGGTGAAGCGCCCGAGAGTGAAGACGACGGCGCGCTGGTATTCCCGCAGAATCTTGATCGACACCAGCAGGACCAGAGCGACGAGGACAATGATCGGAAGATAGAAGGCAAGTTCAACGAACATCCCGGACCTCCTGCGCTAGCTGCTTTCGGTTTGGTCGGGCTCGACCTGGAGCGTAATACCGTCACATCCCGTGATGCGCACCCGTTGGCCCGACGCAAGGGGGGCCGCGGAAATGGCCTTCCAGCGCTCACCGTGGGCGAACACGTGCCCCGATCGGCCGCTCCAGTCCTGGACTTGGCCATGCATGCCGATCATCTCCTCGCGGCCGCTGACCACTTTCCGGCGGCGTGCGACCAAGGCCATGCGCACGACGGCAAGCGTGAAGGCGAGGCTGGTCACGGCGATGCCAGCGATGACCGGCCAGGAGATCGCAAAGCCGGGGGCATCGATGTCGATGAGAATCGTCGCCCCAAGCACGAAGGCGATGACGCCGCCGATGCCGAGGCCTAGCGTCGGCGTGAAGGCCTCGGCAACCATCAGGGCGATGCCCAGCATCATGAGGCCGAGACCGGCATAGTTCACCGGCAGGACGGCCAGCGCGTAGAGGCTGAGGAGGAGGCAGATGGCGCCGATGGTGCCGGGTAGGACCGCGCCTGGGCTCATGAACTCGAAGATCAGCCCGTAGATGCCGATCATCAACAGGATCAGCGCCACGTTCGGGTTCGTGATGACGGCGAGGAACCGGGTGCGCCAGTCGGGCTCGACGCGTTCGAGCGTGAGGCTTTCGGTGTCGAGCACAAGTTTGGCGTCACCGACCGCCACGGTGCGTCCGTGAAGCTGGGCGAGAAGGTCGTCGGTGTGGCGGGCCACGATGTCGATGACGTGTTGTTCGTGGGCCTCGCGGGAGGACAGGCTCGCCGCCTCGCGGACCGCTTTCTCTGCCCAGGCGACGTTGCGGCCCCTGAGTTCGGCGAGGGAGCGGATATAGGCAACCGCGTCGTTGACGGCTTTGGCCTCCATCGCGTTGGCCGGACGCTTCTCGCCTTCGGGCTTGTCATCCTTGCCCTCGTCCCGGCCGGGCAGCGGCAGGCCGCCACCGATCGCCACCGGCGTGGCGGCGCCGAGATTGGTGCCCGGCGCCATGGCGGCCATGTGGCTGGCGTAGAGGATGTAGGTCCCGGCGCTCGCGGCCCGCGCACCGCTCGGGCTTACATAGGTCACCACCGGTACCGGTGAGGCGAGAATGGCGTGGATGATCTCGCGCATCGACGTGTCGAGCCCACCCGGCGTGTCCATGCGAAGCACGACGAGGGGCGCACCGCGCGCGGCAGCCTTCGCAAGACCGCTCGCGAGATAGGCGGCGCTGGCCGGCCCGATCGCGCCGTCCACGTCAAGGACAAGCCCCGTGCGCACCGGCGGTGCCGCACGAGGGGTGGTCACCAATCCGAGGCCAAGTGCCGCCAACAGGAGCAGGGCGAGCACCCATGCTCTATGGAAGCGGCCATCCGGGATCTGGGGCGCCGCATAATTCGTCATGGCAATATGATGAAGTAGAGAGGCTGACGTTATCAGCCGGGAACTGCATCTCCGCTGTACAGTCGTCTGATTTCAACGGACGTCACGGCCCTTTTGATCCGATGAACCTGAATATGATTGGGTGCGGGAGACCATCGGCGCAGCGAGAGGAAAAATCCCCATCGGGTGGCATCGACGCACCGAATACGGGGGAGCGCCCATTCTATCGCGGCAAGCCGTAGGCAGGTCTGGACCGTCAATCGAGCGTAACCATAACGGTTCTCATCTGTTTAGTTGATGAATGCCGCTTGGCATCGGTTATGCGAAGGAGGCTTCCATGCATCTTCGTATCTTTGCCGCGACCTCGCTTGTCGCGATTCTTGCGGGTGGCGCCTGGGCCCAGGACGCAGGCACACCAGCGCAGCCCGTTCCGCCCCAGCAGACGGCCCCGGGCCAGATGGATACCCAAGGCACACCAGCCACGCCAGCCGCAAAGCCTGCGCCCTCCGCCGCTTCGGGGACCGAGGTGAGCGCCGAGGAGATGATCGGGCGCAGCGTCTACGGTAAGGACAATCAGGAGATCGGCTCGGTTACCGACATCGTGGTCGATCCGCAGACCAAACAGATCCGCAAGCTCGTGGTCGGCTCGGGTGGTTTCCTCGGAATCGGGAAGAAGACGGTGGCCCTCGAGATGGACCAGGTGGAGATCCGGCCCGAGCAGGGGCTTTACGCCTCGAACCTGACGCGGGAGGAGATCAAGGGCATGCCGGAGTTCAAGGTGGACGAGTCGACCGTTTCGCTCCGCAAGCCCCCGCCTCCGACCCAGGGGCCGGCCGGCGCTCCGGGTACGGGAAGTCCATCGATGCTTCCGCCATCCGGCACCACCGGATCGACGCCCAGGCAGTGACTGGGCCGGCAAGCGGCTTAGGGAGCCCGTGAGACGTTGTCGGGCTGAAACGCCGACCCCACCGCCGTGTGGTCACGTCTATGGTGGCTTCGCTGACGTGCCCGCAAGCACTACGGCCCGAGCCGCCGCTGCAGTGCTGCTGCTCCGATCGGCCGATGAACCGTCATGGCTCCGCTCGCAGCGGCCAGAACCGCAAGACCGGCCGAGATCATCATGACGAGACGGAAGGCACCGACAAACGCTTCCGCGATGGCCGTTCTGACCGCCTCGTGCTGCATCGCATCGAGCTGGTCGGGAATGGGCACCGCGGCGATCTGAGCGCTGTTGTCGAGGATTTCCCTCCGGATTTCGACCGGAAGGTCGAGAGATGCCAAACGGCCCTCGAGGCGGCTGCCAAAGACGGCGACGGCAAGCGTGCCGAGTACCGCGACAGCAAGCAGGCCGGCGATGCGGGCCACCGCGTTGTTGACGCCGGAGGCGGCTCCGGCATGCCGCTCCTCCACCGCGTTCATGACCGTGGTGGTGAGCGGGGCGATGCTGATCGCCATGCCGAGGCCGAGAACCAGCAGGCCCGGCAGGAAGTCCCGCCAGTACGGGCCGCTGCTGCCGGGAAGAGCGAGCAGCCCGAAGGCCGCTGCGACCACCAGCGGCCCTGCGATCAGCGGCCGACGCATGCTTCCCTTCCCGAAAAGGCCGCCCGTCCAGCGCGACAGTCCGGCAAGCACCAAGGTAAATGGCAGGAACGCGGCGCCCGCCTGGGTGGCCGAAAAACCGCGCACCGCGATCAGGTTGAACGGCAGCAGGAACAGCGCGGCGGACAGAGCGCAATACAGCAGCACCGTCAGTACGTTGGCGCCGGTGAAGGCGCGCGAGCGGAACAGGGCCAGCGGCAGCATGGGGCTGGACACCCGCGCCTCGACCGCCACGAAACCCGCCAGCAGAGCCACACCGGCCACCGCTGGGCCCATCACCCGGACGTCGAGCAGACCCCGTCCCGACGACGCGATCAGACCATAGGTGAGCGCACCGAATCCGGCCACCGCCAGCACGCAGCCGACCCAATCCAGCGGCCCGGTACCCCCCGGCCGGCTCTCCGGCACGTGGCGACGCGACGCCCAGAGGGTGACCGCCACGAAGGGCACGTTGATGAGGAAGATCGCACGCCAGGACACCGTGTCCACCAGCCAGCCGCCGAGCATGGGACCGGCCGCGGTGGTGAGGGCCGAGAAGGCCGCCCAGGTGCCTATGGCGCGCCCACGTCCCTCCTCGTCGAAGTGCGCGCGGATGAGCGCCAGGCTGCCGGGGACGAGGAGCGCTCCGCCGACACCCTGCACGGCGCGGGCGAGGACGAGCGCGAGGCTGTCCGGGCTCAGCCCGCAGGCGACCGAGGCGATGCCGAACAGCACAACTCCCAATTCGAAGGTGCGGCGCCGGCCCCAGCGGTCACCTGCGGCCCCTCCGAGCAGCATCAGCGCGCCGAGGAAGAGCATGTATGCGTTGATGACCCATTGCATCCGCGCTGCGGAAGCCGTCAGGGCCTCCTGGATCGCGGGAAGCGCCACGTTGACGACGGACCCGTCGATAAACGCCATGCTCGATCCGAGGATGGCGACGATCAGGGTCCACCGCTGGCTCCGGCCGGGAACGGCACGCCCGCTCGGCAAGACTTCTGTTCCCATCCGCCTCCCCATTCCTACGCCTGTTCCAGCCGATCGAGAAGCGCCGCAAGCCGGGCCTTCATCTCGTCGGAAGGCAGACGGTGGCTCCCCCCATGGCCGGCGAACACCCATTCGAAACGGTGGTCGAGCAACCTCCGCAAGGACCGCAACTGTTCCGGCCACGACCACCAGCACACCTCGCGCCACGCCGTCAGATCGTCGCGCCCGAAGCTCCAGGCGAGGCTGTCGCCCGTGAACAGGCAACGCCGGTCATACAGATAGACGACGCTCCCCTTGGTATGTCCGGGCACCGGGATCGCGAGTAAATCATCGTGGAGTTGGACCGGCGCGGTTCCGGCGATGATCTTGTCGGCGAAGGGGGCCGCGTCGCGGTCGGCCTCGTGGATCCAGACACGGGCGCCGAAGTGGGCGGCGTAGCGCCCGGCGTCGCCGACATCGTCCCGGTGGGTCAGAAGGATGTCGGAGAGGCCGCCCCACCCCTCGATGGGGCCGACGACGGCGCGCGTCCAGCGCGGCGCGTCCACCATGACGTTGCCGGTCGGCCGTCGGATCAGGAAGGAATGGGCCCCGTACGAAGACCGGGCGTTGTAGCCGAGACGATGGACGCCGTCGGTCATGTCCTCCGGAAAGACGCCCTTCGGCACCTCCTGGTGGTCCTCGGTCCGGACCGAAGCGGTCGGACAGACCAGCCGCGCCCGCCACGCCTGCATCCGTTCTTCGGGCGTGACGGGCTGCCGGGAGAACACCGATTGGCCGCCGCGCGCGACGATCAGTCCGGGGGCCACCGTGCGCGACGCCGAGCAGTCGATGCAGCGGGTGTCGACGTACCAGTTCCCGGGGGCGTTGAGGACGTGTCGCTCGGTCATGGGATGACCTTTCCACAAAGAGCGCAACGAATGACCAACTCAGGTCCGCAGCATGACCGTTCGGTGCGGCTGCAGATGGAACTTGACCGTGCGCTCCGAAATGTCCAGCCGACGGGCGATAGACGTGCTCCTGGTATCCCCGGCCGGGAGGCCGGCGAGTTCCGTCCATCTGCCCCACGCCATGATCAGGAATGATGCTTTTGCACAAGTTGCGCCGGGCGTCGCCGGATTGATATCGTTAACCGATTTCATTGGCTTGGCCAGCTGACCGTGCGTCGGAGGATGCGGCGATGGAACACGCGAGGGCGGCGGCGCACATCGACGAGCTTGTTCGCGTCTCCGAGGGTGTGCCGTCGAGCCGTGATCCCATCATCCAGGAGTCCTGGCGCCGGTGCGTTGCCGACCACAAGCTCGACCCGACCGTCCAGCGTGAGGCCTACATCCTGCCGCACGAACGTTTGCGCCTGCACCGCGACGCCATGGACGAGTTCCTGCGCATGGCGCGGTTCGGCCTGGAGTCGCTGTACCGTCAGGTGGCCGGCATGGGGTATGTGCTGCTGCTGACCGACAGCAACGGCATCACCGTCGATTTCATCGGCGATCCGACCTTCGACAACCATCTGCGCCGCGCAGGCCTCTATCTCGGCGCGGACTGGAACGAGGGGCGCGCCGGCACCTGCGCGGTCGGCACCTGCATCGCCACGGGCGAGGCGCTGACCGTCCATCAAACGGATCATTTCGACGCGACGCACATCCCCCTGACCTGCACGTCCGCTCCGGTTTTCGACAGCGGTGGTGAACTGGCCGCCGTGCTGGACATCTCGGCCCTGCGCTCGCCCGAGCCGAAGATCAGCCAGTACCTGGCCCTCCAGATGGTCAAGTCCTATGTGCACAAGATCGAGAACGCCAACCTCTACAACAACTTCCGCCACGAGTGGGTAATCAAGCTCTCCGCCTCGCAGGAGTTCGCGGAGGTCGATCCGGACTTCGTGATCGCGTTGGACGGGGGCGGCCGGATCATCGGCTTCAACCATCGGGCCTGGCAGCTGCTGGCGCCGGAGGGGGATGGCCGGAAGGATGGGGCCAGGCTGCTCGGCCGCTCCTTTTCGGATGTCTTCGACTGCCAGGTGGATGACCTGGTGCGCTTCGTGCGCTCGCTCCCCACCGACCAGCGCGCCATCCGCCTGCGGCGCTGCGGGACGCCTCTGTTCGCGCAGGCGATGCCGCCGCCGGCCATCACCGTGCCGCGCCCGCGTGTGCGCGAGGAGACGCACCTTCCAGCACCGCTCCAAGAGGTGGCGGGCGGCGACCCGGCGCTGAAGGCGGTGCTGGCGCGCGCCGCCAAGCTGGTGAACACGCGGATGAGCCTGCTCATCCACGGCGAGACCGGCACCGGCAAGGAACACCTTGCCAAGGCCCTGCACCGGGCGAGCGTGCGAGCCGGCAAGCCCTTCGTCGCGGTGAACTGTGCCGCGCTGCCGGAAGCGCTGATCGAGAGCGAGCTGTTCGGCTATGAGCCCGGCTCCTTCACCGGGGCCACCGCGCGGGGCAGGAAAGGGCTGATCCTGGAGGCGGATGGCGGCACGCTGTTCCTGGACGAGATCGGCGACATGCCGCTGTCGTCGCAGACGCGGCTGCTGCGCGTGCTGGCCGAGCGGGAAGTGACGCCCATCGGCCGCACCAAGGCCGTGTCCGTCGATGTGCGGGTGATCGCGGCGACGCACCGCGACCTCATCGACCTCGTGAAGGCCGGCAGGTTCCGCGACGACCTGTACTTCCGTCTCAACGGCGCGGTGTTCACCGTGCCGCCGCTGCGCCAGCGCGGCGACCTCGACTGGCTGATCGACCGGCTGCTGGCCGAGCGGGCGGACCGCGACGGCATGGACTACAGCGTATCCGGGACGGCGCTGGCTGCGCTCCGCGCCCACAGTTGGCCCGGCAATGTCCGCGAGCTGGTGAACGCCCTCGATTACGCCTGCGCCGTCTGCACGGATGGCTTGATCGAGCTTGCCGACCTGCCCGAACCGGTGCAGCGCAGCGATGTGTTCGAGGCGTGGCCGACGGGCGCGCCGGACATCGCCAGCCGTGGCGGCGAGCCGGCCGACCGCCTGCGCGAACTTCTGCGGCGCCGCCATTGGAACGTGTCCGCAGCTGCACGGGACCTTGGCGTCGATCGCTCGACCATCCACCGGCAGATGCGGCGTTTCGGCATCGTCCCGCCGCATCGACTGAGTTGACATATGCAACACCTGTTGCAGGCCCCCTGCAACAGGTTGTGCAACAGGTGACGCGGCGCGCATCGGCACGCAACATGGCCGGACGCCGCGCAACGCCTTGCACGGCAACAACAATCAGGGGTGCAAACAAACTGGCACGGTGATTGCCCAATACCCTCTCGACACACAGGCTCGAAGGGGATGCAGCGTGGCTCCGGTCGTCGGCATCATCGCCAATCCAGTCTCCGCCCGGGACATCCGCCGGGTCGTCGCCAACGCGGCGAACCTGCAGATCACCGATCGGGCGAACATCGTGCTGCGCGTCCTGGCCGCCCTGCGCGCCTGCGGCGTCACCGACGTCCTGATGATGCGGGAGAACGGGGGCATCCGCGGCCATGTGGAGCGCGGCGTGGCGCGGGCGCGCTCGCACGGCGAGGCGCCGTATCCCGACATCCACCTCGTACCGATGCCGGTCACCGGCACCGTTGCCGACACACATTTTGCGGCGGCGGCGATGCGCCGGGCCGGCGTGGCCGCCATCGTCGTGCTGGGCGGCGACGGCACGCACCGTGCGGTGGTGGCGCATTGCGGGGCGGTGCCCATCGCCGGCATTTCCACCGGCACCAACAACGCCTTTCCCGAACACCGCGAGCCGACCATCACCGGGCTGGCGACCGGGCTGGCCGTCACCGGCCAAGTGCCGGCGCACATCGCCTTCGCGGCGAACAAGCGCATCGACGTGTCCGTCAACGGCGGCGAGCGCGCCGAAATCGCGCTGGTCGACGTCGCCTTGGTCACCGAGCGCTACGTCGGCGCCCGCGCCTTGTGGCGGCCGGAGAGCTTCCGCGAGCTGTTCGTCACCTTCGCCGATCCGGAGGTGATAGGCCTGTCCGCCATCGCCGGCCTGCTGGAACCCGTGGCGCGGGACGAGAGTGGCGGGCTGATGGTGCGCTTCGGACAGCCAGGCTCGGGCGGCACCACCCTGCGCGCACCCATAGCACCGGGCCTGATGGCTGCGGTCGGTGTCACCGACTGGCGCCGCATGCCGGCCGGCGTGCCCTTTGTGCCGGAGGTGAGGGCGGGCTCCATCGCGCTCGACGGCGAGCGGGAAATCTCATTCTCGGCGCGCGACCGCGTGTCCCTGACGCTTCGGGACGATGCGTTCCGCACCGTGGATGTGGGCGGCTGCATGCATCACGCCGCCCAGAACAGGCTGCTGGCCGGCGCCCCGGCGCCCGTCTCGGCGGCTCTTTGAACAACCGAAAGGGAGAAACGACCGTGTCCGAAAATCCTTTTCCGCTGAGCAAGGCGGACCTCTTGAAGGCCTACCGGACCATGCGGACCATCCGCGAGTTCGAGGAGCGCCTGCATGTGGACTTCGCCAAGGGCGACATTCCGGGCTTCGTGCACCTCTATGCCGGTGAGGAGGCCTGCGCCACCGGCATCATGATGCACCTGAACGACAACGACCGCATCGCCTCCACCCACCGCGGGCACGGCCACTGCATCGCCAAGGGCGTGGACGTCCACGAGATGATGGCGGAGATCTACGGCCGGGCGACCGGCTCCTGCCGGGGCAAAGGCGGCTCCATGCACATCGCCGACCTGTCGAAGGGCATGATGGGGGCGAACGGCATCCTGGGCGCCGGGGCGCCGCTGGTCTGCGGCGCCGGGCTCGCCGCCAAGGTGCGCGGCGATGGCGGGGTCGGCATCAGCTTCGTCGGTGACGGCGCGTCGAACCAGGGCATGTTCCTGGAAAGCCTGAACTTGGCGGCGGTCTGGAACCTGCCCGTGATCTTCGTGGTGGAGAACAACGGCTACGCCGAGTCCACCGCCCGGGAATGGGCGGTCGCCTGCGACTCCTACATCGACCGCGCCACCGGCTTCGGCCTTCCGGGCGTGACCGTGGACGGCACCGACTTCTTCGCGGTGTACGAGGCGGCCGGGGAGATCATCAGGCGCGCCCGCGAGGGCGGCGGCCCGGCGCTCTTGGAATGCAACATGGTCCGCTTCTACGGCCACTTCGAGGGCGACGCCCAGACCTACCGGGCCAAGGGCGAGGTGGAGGCCCTGCGCGCCGACCGCGACTGCATCAAACAGCTGGCCGAGCGCGTGATCGAGGCCGGCGTGGTCACCCGCGCCGAGCTGGAGGCCATCGATAAGGAGGTGCTCGCCCTCATCGAGGACGCCGTCCGCTCCGCCAAGGCGGGGCCGCTTCCCGTGCCGGCCGACCTGCTGACGGACGTCTACGTCGCTTACTGAGCAGGCCGGCACCAAGAAGGAACCGAACGGAGGAAAGCATCATGTCCCGCAAGATCAGCATGAAGCAGGCGATCAACGAGGCGCTGGACCTCGAGATGCGCCGCGACCCGACCGTCGTCCTCATGGGCGAGGACATCGTCGGCGGCACCGGCTCCCCCGGCGAGGCCGACGCCTGGGGCGGCGTTCTGGGCGTCACCAAGGGCCTGCATGCTAAGCACGGCAACCGCCTGATGGACACGCCGCTGTCGGAATCCGCCTACATCGGGGCGGCCATCGGCGCCGCCACCTGCGGCCTGCGCCCGGTGGCCGAGCTGATGTTCATCGACTTCATGGGCGTCTGCTTCGACCAGATCTTCAACCAGGCGGCCAAGTTCCGCTACATGTTCGGCGGCAAGGCCGAGACGCCGGTAGTCATCCGGGCCATGGTGGGCGCCGGCTTCCGCGCGGCGGCCCAGCACTCGCAGATGCTCACGCCGGTGTTCACCCACATCCCCGGCCTGAAGGTCGTCTGCCCGTCCAACGCCTATGACGCGAAAGGGCTGCTGATCCAGGCGATCCGCGACAACGACCCGGTCATCTTCTGCGAGCACAAGAACCTCTACGGCCACGAGAGCGACGTGCCGGCCGAGTCCTACGCCATCCCATTCGGCGAGGCGAACGTGCTCCGCGACGGCGACCAAGCGACCATCGTCACCTACGGCCTGACCGTGCACCGTGCCATGGAGGCCGCCGACGCGCTGGCCAAGGACAAGATCGAGACCGAGGTCATTGACCTGCGCACCCTGTCGCCCATCGACTGGGACACCATCATCGACAGCGTCGAGCGTACCGGCCGGCTGGTCGTGGTGGACGAGGCGCACCCGCGCTGCAACCTCGCCACGGACATCGCGGCCTATGTGGGGCAGAACGCCTTCGGCGCGCTGAAGGCGGGCGTGCAGATGGTGACGGCGCCGCACACGCCGGTGCCGTTCTCGCCGGCTCTCGAAGACCTCTACATCCCCACTGCCGATGCCATCGCGGCGGCCGTCCGCCGGACCCTGGCGCCCACCGGCACCGCACCCCGCAACATCGCCGCCTGAACCCGGAGCATCTTTCATGTTGAGCGAGCGCATCAAGCCCGTCGTCATGCCGAAGTGGGGCCTGTCCATGTCGGAGGGCAAGGTCACCGGCTGGCTGAAGCAGCCGGGGGCTACCGTCAACCTCGGCGATGAACTCTTGGAGGTCGAGACCGACAAGATCACCAACGTCGTCGAGGCCGGCGAGAGCGGCATCCTGCGCCGGGTGCTGGCCGAGCCCGGCACCGTCTATCCCGTGAAGACGCTGATCGCCGTGCTGGCCGAACCCGACGTGCCGGACGCCGAGATCGACAGCTTCATCGCCGGCTACGCCGTGCCCGTTGCGGACGACGAGGCCGGGGAGGCCGAGGCCGGCCCAAGTTACGAGTTCGCCGAGACGGCGGCCGGCACGTTCCGCTACGCCAAGCGCGGGGACGGCGGGGCGACGGTGGTGCTGGTGCACGGGTTCGGCGGCGACCTCGACAACTGGCTGTTCAACATCGACGCGCTGGCCGAGGGCGCCACCGTCTACGCCCTCGACCTGCCGGGACACGGTCAGTCCACCAAGGCGATCACCGACCCGACGCTCTCCGGCCTGTCGAAGGCGTTGCTCGCCTTCATGGATACGGTGGGCATCGGGTCCGCGCACCTCGTCGGCCACTCCGTGGGCGGGGCGACCGCCATGCGCACGGCGCTCGATGCACCCGACCGTGTGGCCTCGCTGTCGCTGATCGCATCCGCCGGGCTGGGGCGCGAGATCAACCACGGCTACGTCGAGGGCTTCATCGGCGCCACCTCACGGCGGGACCTGAAGCCGGTGGTGGAGAACCTGTTCGCCGACGCCGGGCTGGTCAGCCGCCAGATGATCGACGACCTGCTGAAGTACAAGCGGCTTGACGGCGTGGATGGGGCGTTGCGGGCGCTGTCGTCGGCGCTGTTCCCGGGCGGTGCGCAGGCCGGCGTCCTGGCCGACCAGGTGGCGGCCGCCAACGTGCCAACATTGGTCGTCTGGGGCGAACAGGACCGCGTCCTCCCCGCGGCTCACGCTACGGCGCTTGGCACCGCCGCGCGGGCGGAGGTGATCGCGAACGCCGGCCATATGGTGCAGATGGAAGCCGCGGGGAAGGTCAACGCGCTCCTCAAGGAGCATATTGGCCAATCGGGGGCGGGGTGACGGACATGCCCGCGTCGCATCTGGGCCGGTTCATCAGGCCCTGAAACCGTCCTGGCTCCGTGCCAGGGTGCCGGCGGGCGGCGCGTACGAGGAGACCCGCGACCTCGTCCGCCGGCACGCCCTGCCCGACGGCGGCGCCGGGCAGAGACCGTCGCCGACGCCCGGCCGTACGTCTACAACCACAATCTGGAAACCGTGCCGCGCCTGTACACGACGGTACGGCCGGGTGCGCGCTATTACCACTCGCTGCGGCTGCTCGACCGGGTGAGGGAGCGGCATCCGGAGATCTTCACCAAGTCCGGCATCATGCTCGGCCTGGGGAGCAACGGGCCGAGGTGCTTCAGGTCATGGACGACCTGCGGCCGCCCCGCGCCATCACCCGGTGGTGCGCCACGTGCCGCCGGAGGAGTTCGCGAGCTATGAAAGCGTGGCGCGGGCGAAAGGCCTCCTCATGGTCTCGGCCAGCCCCCTGACCCGCTCTTCCTACCACGCCGAACGCGACTTCGCGGACCTGCGCCGTCGCCGTTTGGCAATGAGCCGGTAACCCTTTCGCGGCTTTGTCTGCGCTCGTGGCTTTTGGCAAAATTCCGGCATGCCTTCGCAAGCTGCCGAATCCGTTGCCGAGCGTCTCCTGCGCGCACGCGAGCGCGCCGGGTATGGTAGTGCCCAGGAAGTCGCGGACGCCTTCGGCTGGCCCGACTACCCTTCGGACGAGAGCGGGGAGCGAACGCTGACTGCCGTGCGCGCCAAGCTTTACGCCCACGCATTCCATGTCGAGCCGGAATGGCTCCTGTCCGGAGAGGGTGAACCGGCCGCCGAGGCGGAACATGCGGACAGCACGATCTCCGACGTTCCGGAGCCGACCGATGAACTGGCCGAACGGATCGGCCGCTTGACGAGTGCGCAGCGTCAAGCCCTGATCGAGTTCCTCCGCACCATGCAAGGGGGCTGACGCGGGCCTGGAAGAGGATTCGGCCTGGTTGCTTCAACGTGCGTTGCATCATTCATTGGTATTCTTATAGGTCGCCGCGGATTCATGTGGGAGGCGCTTCTGGCAATCCTGCTGATCGGGTGACCGGATACGGTGCGAACACAGCGAGACGGGAGGAATGCTATGACCACGTATGTCATGCTGGCCAATTGGACAGATCAGGGCATTCGCAACGTCAAGGACTCGCCCAAGCGGCTTGATAAGGCGAAGGCCGCGCTCAAGGAGATGGGTGGGGAGTTCAAGACCGTCTACATGACCATGGGGGAGTACGACCTGATCGTCGTGTATGAAGCTCCGGACGATGCCATCGCCGCGCGGTTCACGCTGCTCCTTGGAGGGTTCGGCAACGTACGGACAAAGACCCTCAAGGCCTTTCCCGAGCGAGCCTACCGCGAGATCATCGGCTCCATCGATTAGGGGCTCAAACCTCGGGCAATGGCCGACAACCAGGCGGCGGCGGACAAGCTGGACGGCCCGAACCGCCGGGACGCCGGTGTCATCCAGTATTTCATCACGGCCGGCGGCGGCTGCACACTGCCCGGCACGTCCACGGTGCTGACGCCCGGCCAAGGCCATGTTCATCTTTGACGTCGTCACGTCGCGGCATCAGCGCCTGCCCGCCGCTGCTGGTCGGCGTCGGCACCCGTGCCTTACTGGCGGGGCATGACAGCTACAGCTTCTTCTGGGGCATCGGCGACCTCGTTGACACCGGCCCGACGCTGACCAACGTCAACGACATCCGTACCATTCTGATCGCCTGACGGACCGATTATACGAAGCCCCCATCAAGGAGGCGGCCCCAGCGGCCGAGAAGCCATGCGTCGTCACCGTCGCGCAAAAATTGTTGCCACCGTTGGACCCGCCAGTGCCTCGCCCGACATGCTGAGGCGGCTGTTCCTGGCCGGCGTCGACACCTTCCGGCTGAACTTCAGCCATGGGACCCACGACGATCACGCCAGGGTCCACCGCGCCATTCGCGCCCTCGAGGCCGAGGTCGGCCGCCCGATCGGCATCCTTCAGGACCTCCAGGGGCCGAAGATCCGCGTCGGCACCGTGCGCGACGGCAAGCTCACCGTCGCAGCCGGCGACGTGATCCACTTCGTGCAATCGGGCGCCGAGGGCGACCGGGATGCCATTCCGCTACCCCATCCGGAAATCTTCGCGGCGGTCGCCCCGGGGCATCATCTGCTGATCGACGACGGCCGCGTGCGTGTGTCCGTTACTGGGCTCGGCAGCGATTGGATCGAAGCCAAGGTCCTCGTCGGCGGCGCGATCTCGAACCGCAAGGGCGTCAACCTGCCCAGCACGGTGCTCGAACTGTCGCCGCTGACCGCGAAGGACCGTGCCGACCTCGCCTTCGGGCTCGACCTCGGCGTGGATTGGGTGGCCCTGTCCTTCGTCCAGAAGCCTGCCGATCTCCTCGAAGCCCGCGGGCTGATCGGCGACCGCGCGGGGCTGATGGCGAAGATCGAGAAGCCCGCGGCTCTCGATCGGATCGAGGACATCATCCGCCTTTCCGACGCGGTGATGGTTGCCCGCGGTGACCTCGGCGTGGAGATCCCGCACGAGGAGGTGCCGGGCCGCCAGAAGGAACTCGTGCGCGCCTGCCGTCTCTCGGTGAAGCCGGTGATCGTCGCCACGCAAATGCTCGACTCCATGGTCGCGGCACCCACCCCGACGCGGGCTGAGGCATCGGACGTGGCGACCGCGATCTACGACGGCGCCGATGCGGTGATGCTGTCGGCGGAGTCCGCGACCGGGGCCTATCCCGTCGAGGCGGTGGAGATGATGGACCGGATCATCCGCAGCACCGAACATCACAAGCTCTACCGATTGATCATTGACGCCTCCGCTCCAAGCGAGGAGCAGACGGCACCGCACGCCGTCGCCGCAGCGGCGGCCGATCTGGCGGAGGCCATCCACTCTTCCGCAATCGTGGCGTTCACCTCCAGCGGGACGACGGCGGCGCGCATCGCGCGCAAGCGTCCGGCCGTGCCCATCCTGGCGATCACGCCGGACGAAAAGGTCTCCCGGCGCCTGTGCCTGCTGTGGGGCGCCCACAGCGTCCTTTCCGAGGACATCCACACCTACGAGGAGATGGTGGCGCGCGCAACCGGCATCGCGCAGGCGGAAGAGTTCGCACGTCCCGCGGACTCGATGGTCGTGGTCGCCGGAATCCCGTTCGCGCAGACGGGCACGACCAACAATCTGCGGGTGGTCCAGTTGAACAGGTTGTGATCTGGGCCGGCTGCTAGCGACCAATGGTCAATAGCGGTCGTGCTGGTCCCGCGGAAGGAGAAATCGGCTTGTGGTCCGGCCTGTGCGGCTCCCATCTTTATCGCCGATGAACACGCAGGCCCAGAGCACCATCGCGCGCGAGCCGTTGTCCGGCCTCGTCGAGCGCGTCACCTTCCACAGCGCCGAGACCGGCTTCTGCGTGCTGCGCACCAAGGTCCGCGGCCAGCGCGATCTGGTTACCGTGGTCGGCCACGCCGCAACGATCACTGCCGGCGAGTTCATCCAGGCTTCAGGAGCGTGGGTCAACGACCGCACGCATGGCCTGCAGTTCAAAGCGGACTTCCTGCGTGCCACGCCGCCCACTACCGCCGAGGGGATCGAGAAGTACCTCGGCTCGGGGCTGATCAAGGGGATCGGGCCGGTGTACGCGAGGAAGCTGGTCAAGGCCTTCGGCGATGCGGTGTTCGACGTCATCGAGCAGGAGCCGGACCGGCTGCGCCAGGTGACCGGCATCGGGCCGAAGCGCGCGGCGCGCATCACCGCCGGCTGGGCCGACCAGAAGATCATCCGCGAGATCATGGTGTTCCTGCACAGCCATGGCGTCGGCACCTCGCGCGCCGTGCGCATCTTCAAGACCTATGGCCCCGACGCCATCCAGGTGATCACCGAGAATCCCTACCGGCTGGCCCGTGACATCCGCGGCATCGGCTTCAAGACCGCCGACGCCATCGCCGCCCGGCTCGGGATCGAGAAGACCGCGTTGATCCGGGCGCGTGCCGGCATCAGCTATGCGCTGGCCGAAGCCACCGACGAGGGGCACTGCGGGTTGCCCAGGGCGGCGCTGGTCCCGCTGGCGGAGGCGCTCCTGGAAATCGACGCGTCCATCGTCGAAACGGCGCTCGGCCTGGAGCTGAAGGACGGCACCGTGGTCGCGGATACCCTCGCAGCGGAACCGTGCGTGTTTCTGGCCCCGCTCTACCGGGCCGAGCAGGCGATCGCCGACCGGTTGCGCCGACTGGCGTCGGGTGCCGTGCCGTGGCCGTACATCGACGCCGAGAAGGCGATCCCCTGGGTGGAGGAGAAGGCGGGGATCACGCTCGCCGAAAGCCAGCGCGCGGCCTTGCGCCAAGCGGTCGCCTCCAAGGTTCTGGTGATCACCGGCGGGCCCGGCGTGGGAAAGACCACGCTGGTCAACAGCATCCTCAAGATCCTGCGCGCCAAGGGCGTTTCCATCCTCCTGGCCGCTCCGACCGGCCGGGCCGCCAAGCGGCTCAGCGAGAGCACGGGCCTGGAGGCCAAGACCATCCACCGGCTGCTGGAGACCGATCCGCAGAACGGGGGCTTCAGGCGCGACGACACGAACCCGCTGGAATGCAGCCTGCTGGTGGTCGACGAGACCAGCATGGTGGACGTACCGCTGATGAACGCGCTGCTGCGGGCGGTGCCGGCGCGCGCGGCGCTGCTGCTGGTCGGCGATGTCGATCAGTTGCCGTCGGTCGGGCCGGGGCAGGTGCTGGCCGACGTCATCACCAGCGGCGTCGTGCCCGTCGTGCGGCTCACGGAAGTGTTCCGTCAGGCGGCCACCAGCCGCATCGTCGTCAACGCCCACCGCATCAACGCCGGCCTCATGCCGGAGTGGCCGAAGGCCGGCGAGGAGAGCGACTTCTACTTCGTCGAGGCGGCCAGTCCGGAAATCGGCGTGGGCAAGCTGATCGAGATCGTCCGGGAGCGCATCCCGAAGCGCTTCGGCTTCGATCCGGTGCGCGACATCCAGGTGCTCTGTCCGATGAACCGCGGCGGCCTGGGGGCGCGGTCGCTGAACATCGAGTTGCAGCGGGTGCTCAATCCCCCCGGCGAACCGCGCGTCGAGCGTTTCGGCTGGACGTTCGGGATGGGGGACAAGGTGATGCAGGTGGAGAACGACTACGACAAGGAAGTCTACAACGGCGATCTCGGCATCGTGTCGGCCATCGATCCGGAGGAAGGGACGCTGATCGCCGAGTTCGACGGCCGCCCGGTGACCTACGACTACGGCGAGCTGGACGAGATCGTGCTGGCCTACGCCACCACCATTCACAAGAGCCAGGGGTCCGAGTACCCGGTGGTCGTCATTCCCATCGTGACGCAGCACTACACCATGCTCCAACGGAACCTCGTCTACACCGGCGTGACCCGCGGCAAGCGGCTGGTGGTGATGGTGGGCCAGCGGCGGGCGCTGGCCATGGCCATTCGCGGCGAGCAGGGCAGGCGACGCTGGTCGAAGCTCGGCGAGTGGCTGCGGGACGGCTGACGGGCGAAGACCGGGGTGCCGCATTCGCCTTGAGAGAGCTGCCCCAAAGGATCTATTGCGAAGGTTGGCGGGCAATAGATCTCAAGCCGCATTGCTCCGGATTCCACGATGCTTGTAACCAGAAAGAGACAAATGTATGTCGTGGCCCGTGGAAACCAGAGAAATGCAATTACAAATCAATTGCTTCGCGACCAGGATCGACGACGAATCGAGCAGCGATGCCGAGGCAACCCACGCCATCGAGCGCGCGATTGGAGCCATGGCCGATGCGCTGGCGGCTGCCGGCCTCGGTGTCGTGGTGGAGGTTCGCGACCTCCGGCGAGCCATGACCACACAGCACATCGTCCGCCCGGGCTTGCCGCTGATCTCGATGTGACGGGTACAGGAGCGGCGAACGACCATCCGCATACCTTTTGCTTAGCAAGCACGGGGTACCCCGGATGGGCGAAGGCATCGTGTCACATCCCTATCCGATCTCCGCGGGCGCAAGATGCCCGGACAAGAAAAAACCAAGGAGGAAGTCGTGGAAGCGCAGCTCCACTCGACACGATTCCAGCCCCGCTACGATGCATTGTACGACAGGCAAGTGCTGACCAACTGGATCTGCCTGATCGCCGATGACCGGGGCCTCGACGCCACAGCCATTTCTCGTCTGGCGGACATCGATGTGGAGACCGCGAGCTCCATCCTGACTGGTGTCACCAGTCCGATGTCGGCAGCCGCTCTGGACGAAGTTCTGCGTCGGCTGGAGCGTGTGTCCCATTGAGGTGCGATACTGGGAGGACGCCGTGAACGCCGTTTGGCAGAATGAGCGCCACCGGAAGATCGAACTCGTCAACCGGGTTCGGCACAACGCCGGGCTCCACGGCCTTGATCTCTGGTCCTAGTGCTGGTTCAGCGATGATGTGAAGGCAGTGGCCTTCGCAGCCTCCATTCTCCTAATGCGGTTGCCCTGGGGTGAGGGCTCATGCTGCCGCGACGCTCAACCCTTCGCGCACCATGTCGGGAATGAGGCGGATGCGGCGCAGCCCTTCGCGCAGGCGTCGGCTGCGCAGCCGGTCGAGGCGGCGGACGTCGACCAGTGGCGACGGGCTGCGGCCGGCCTCCACATCGGCGATCTGCTGTTCCAGCATGAGGGCGAGGCAGTCGGCGTGCAACTCGGCCAAACCGGCGGCGTCGGTTTCGTTCAGGTGGCCGGCAGCGGCCAGTTCGGCCAGCCGCGCCGCCGTGCCGGTGGCGGCGATGCCGTGACGTATCGCCAGCACGCGCGCCGCCGTGACCACCGGCCATGCCCCGCCGACCTTGAGATCGACACGCCCTTCCTCGGTGCGGAAGCGGCCAAGCAAGTCGAGCGGCGGCTGCACCGTGTCGAGCTGCGCGGCGAGGTTCTTCAGGAAGCCGAGGCTTCCCCCCGCCCGCTCCATCGCGTAGGCGCGCAGGCCGGCGGCAAGCGCCTGGTCGCCGCACACGGCGTGGGCGTCGAAGAACATGTCGACCTCCAGCAGGTCCTGCGGCCGCGCCGCACCGACCCAATGGTCGATGAGGCGCCGCCAACCCGCCACATCGTGCCGCCACGCCGGGTTGCCGGCCATCACCCCGCCCTTGCACAGCGGCACCTCCGCCGCGTCGAGCAGCGCGTTGAGGCGGTGGCCGAACTCGGCGAACCAGGGATCGTCATCCGGGCTGCCAGCGTGCAGCAGCGCGTTGTCCTGGTCGCCGGCCAGCAGCGTCTCGCCCCGCCCGGCGGAGCCCAGCACCAGCACGCACCAGGAAGCCGGGGCGGGGCCAAGCTCCGCCGCCGCCAGTTCGGCGGCGCGCGCGGTCAGGTCGCGCAGCATCTGCGACAGCACGCCCGCGACGTCAAGCGCCGGCACGCGCTCAACCAGCAGGCTGCGGGCCAGAGTCGGCAGGGCGCGGTGGACCGCCCCCATGTCCGCCGCATCGAGCGCCACCGCCAACTGGTCGCCGAGCACCAGCGCCTTGCCGACGCGCTGCCGCAGCAGTTGGCGCGCCGTGACGATGCCGACCACCCGCCCGTCGCCGCCGGTGACCGCCAGATGCCGCACGCCGAGCCGGTCCATGCGGCCGAGCGCCAGGTAGACATACGAACCCTCGGGCAGGCTGTGCACCGGCGCGCTCATCACCGCGGTCAGCGGCAGCCCCAGGGCATCGCGCCCGTGCCGGGACACGGCACGCAGCACATCGCGCTCGGTGACGATGCCGGTGGTTTCACCCTCCACCAGCACGGAACTGATGTTCAGCGCGTCCATGCGCTCCGCCGCCTCGCCGAGCGTCAGTCTGCCGGGGACGCTCACCGCCGGGCTGGTCATCACCTCGCCCAGGCGGTGGCGGTACGGGAAGCTGTCGAGCTGCGCCAGCGGACTGCCGTTCATGGATTCCGTAACCCTTCCCGCAGCAGGTCGGCGGCGACGGCGGCGGCGTCGACCCGGCGTACCATCGTCTCCCAGGCGGCCACAGTGTGGAAGCGCACCGCACCCTCAATGGCTTCGCGGTCGTGGCGCCGGTGCTCTTCGTGGATGGGCAGCACCTGCAGGACGCGACGGGCTGCGGTGCGGGCCACCTCGGCGGGGGCGGCGACGCCGTCGATGCGGGCCTGCTCCAGTCGGGCGGCGAAGGGCACCGCCACGTCCTCCCATCCCTCCACGCGGTGGGGCGGGCGGGGCTGCGCGTCGAGGATGGCGGGATAGAGTCGGGCCAGCGCCGTGGCCAAGGCCCGCTCCTGTCCGTCGGCATGGGCGCGCAGATAACGGTGCGCCAGCAGCAGCAGATCGGCGAGTACCGCAGCGAAGCTCTCCCATCGGCAGCGGGCCAGCGCGTCCTGGAACTCCTTCTCGGCGAAGAGCTTGTCCCGGTTGGCGCCGGCCTTCACTTCGCAATAGCTCACAACCGCTTTTTGCGCCGCAAAATAAGCCTGATCCGCCAGGAAGTCGCAAAAGGATGCTCGCGATGCGACGTCTGGGGTATTCCTTAGCCATTTGCCAATTATCTTGAGCATTATTCTATCTCTCATAGATTTTTTGAGAGGTTTCCGGAGGCCGTCTTGTGCCGTGTTCTGCATAGTGATATTTGTTGCGAAGAAAAACAATCTGCTCATCAAGCTGTGTCATGCCCCAGGGTTGCGAGCATTCCGCCCCCTGGGAAGACAACGCCGGAATGCCATTCGCTGCATTTCATCCTCAACGCGTACGGCAGCGGTACATGGGAGGTGAGACAATGAGGGACGTCACGCCTGAAAAAGCAAAAGCCTATTGGCGCGCCACGTCGCGCTTGATGTGGGTGATGCTGGCGATGTGGTTTGTCGCCAGCTTTGTCATTCATCTCTTTGCGCCGTCGCTCAACAGCATCCGGATCATAGGTTTCCCGCTCGGCTTCTACATGGCCGCGCAGGGATCGCTGATCATCTTCGTGGTGATGCTCTTCTGGTTCGCGCGCAGGCAGAACCGGATCGACGAAGAATACGACGTTGCCGAGGATTGAGGGAGGAAACCCAATGTCCACCAAGGGCGATTTCATCAGCAACCTCGGCAAGATCTACGGCTTCTATACCGGCGGCTTCGCGGCCTTCGTCGTGCTGCTGGCGGTACTGGAGCAGGTGGGCGTGCCAAACCGGGTGATCGGATACTTGTTCCTGTTCCTCACGCTGGGCGTCTATGCGTTCATCGGCGTGATCTCGCGGACGGCGCAGCTTTCCGAATACTATGTGGCCGGACGGCGCGTGCCGGCCTTCTACAACGGCATGGCGACCGGCTCGGACTGGATGAGTGCCGCTTCGTTCATCGGCATGGCCGGCACGCTTTATTTGCTGGGCTATGACGGGTTGGCGTTCGTGCTGGGATGGACCGGCGGCTACGTGCTGGTGGCCATCCTGCTGGCCCCCTACCTGCGCAAGTTCGGCCAGTACACCGTGCCGGACTTCCTGGGAGCCCGTTACGGCGGCAATTTCCCGCGCTTCCTGGGCGTGATCGTGCTGATCACCGCATCGTTCGTGTACGTGGTGGCGCAGATCGTCGGCGTCGGCATCATCGCGTCCCGTTTCCTCGGCATCTCGTTCGAGGTTGCGGTGTTCGTCGGCCTGGCCGGCATCCTGGTCTGCTCCATGCTGGGCGGCATGCGGGCGGTGACCTGGACGCAGGTGGCGCAGTACATCATCCTGATCATCGCCTACCTGATCCCGGTGGTGCTGCTGTCGGCCAAGGTGACCGGCGTGCCGATCCCACAGCTCATGTACGGCGAAGTGCTGGACAAGATCACCACGCTGGAGAACCAGCTCGGCGTCGTCAAGCACCACGTAGCACCCTTCGTCGACGCCAAGGGCGCCTATTCCTGGAATGCGGCGATCAACTACTTCGCGCTGATCTTCTGCCTGATGGTCGGCACGGCGTCGCTGCCGCACATCCTCATGCGCTACTTCACCACGCCCAGCGTGCGCGACGCGCGCCAGTCCGTGGCGTGGAGCCTGTTCTTTATCTTCCTGCTGTACTTCACGGCCCCGGCCTACGCGGCGTTCGCCAAGCTGGAGGTCTACCAGAACGTCATCGGCCAATCGATCTCGTCGCTGCCGGGCTGGGTGCAGGCCTGGGCGCAGGTCGGGCTCGTCACCATCAAGGACGCCAACACGGATGGCATCCTGCAGGTCGCCGAGTTCACCATCGACCCCGACGCCATCGTGCTGGCGACGCCGGAGATCGCCGGCCTGCCGTACGTCATCGCCGGACTGGTGGCTGCCGGCGGCCTCGCCGCGGCGCTTTCCACCGCCGACGGCCTGCTGCTGGCGATCGCCAATGCGCTCAGCCACGACGTCTACTACCGCATGATCGACCCGAAGGCGGACACCAGGCGGCGCCTGATCACCGCGCGTGTCCTCCTCATCGGCGTGGCGCTGGTTGCCGCGTGGGTGGCCGGATCCATCGGCGGGAGCATCCTGTTCCTGGTGGCCTGGGCCTTCTCCATCGCCGCGGCCGGCCTGTTTGCGCCGCTGGTGATGGGCATCTGGTACAAGAAGACGACCGACGCCGCCGCCTGCTGGGGCATCATCGTCGGCTTTACGATCACCTTCGGCTACCTGATCTGGACGGAGTTCTACGGTCCGGGCTTCGTCGAGTTCTGGAACTCGGTTCTCGGCTCGGGGGCCGCGGACATCGTCAAGGCGCGCGGCCGCGACGTGGCGCGGTTGTGGGGTATCAACAACATCTCCGGCGCTATCTTCGGCGTGCCGGCGGCGTTCCTGGTGATCTACGTGGTCAGCCAGTTCACCCGGCAGCCGTCGCAGGAAATGCAGGACTTCATCGACTCCATCCGCGTCCCGCGCGGCGACGTCCGGCTTGCCGGCGGCCCGGCGACGGAGTAACCGGAAAGATCGAGCCTGGATGGCGGGGTCCCCACCGGGGCTCCGCCATTTTCTTGCACCTCCCCTAGGGGCCTGCCGACGCATGCCGCAATCAGACTTCTTCCTGGGCTACCTGCCGTTCTGGATCGTCACCTATGTGCTGTCCGTGGTGGGCTGGACCTGCCTGGGGCGGTTCCTGCTCAGCTTCTTCGTGCCGCCGGACTCGACGCTCTACATCTGGCGCGCCTTCCGCCTGCTGACGGATTGGGTGGTGCGCGCGGTCGCCGTCATCACGCCGCGCATGGTGCCGCCGATCCTGCTGGCGCCGATCGCGGCGATCTGGGTGTTCCTGGTGCGGGCGGTGGCCTCGCTGGCCATGCTGGCGGCCGGCATGGTCCCCACCCTGGGCGTTGCGGCGGGAGGCTGAGATGCAGCGCAAGGAACTTCTGTTCGCGCTGCTGGGCGTGTGCCTGCTGAACGGCCTGTTCTCGCCGCTCGTCTTCATCTTCTGGCAGACGGCGCCGCTGTGGCTGCCCGGATTCCTGCTGAGCGTGCCCGGAGCTGTGTTTTATGTGAGCTCCCTTACCCTTGCGACGCTGACGCTGATGGTCAGCGGGGTCCCGGCCGCTGTATACGAACGGCTGACGGGGGCCAAGGACACGAATGCCAAAAGCCTGTGGATATGGTTGGCCGGCGCGATTGTTCTCTCCCTGCCGGCGGGCGTCACGCTGGCGACGTTGGTATGAGCAGTCGAGGTGGGTGTTCCGATGCATTCGTTGCGTCTGATCGAGGCCTGCGCCGATCTTTCGGTGCGCCGGGGCTGCGGGTTCGGCGGTCTGGCGATCGCCGCGGTGATGGTGGGCCTGAGTTTCGATCCGCTGTTGTCGGTGGAGACCGGGGCCATCCTCTCCTCACTGATGGCGTGCATCCTGCTGCTCAAGGCCGGACGGGCGCCGCACCGCTCGCACAAGACCACCGAGCTGTGGATCATGCTGGACGAGGACAAGCGCCCGGCCGGGCCGCACGCGCAACGCATCCTCATGACGACGCTGAAGGACGCCTATCTGCGCTACGCCCGCTTCGTCGGGTTCACCTCGGCCGGCCTGTGGGCGTTCAGCCTGGGCTTGATGATCGCGGCCTGACCGGAGGCACGACCGGAACACGCAGTCCCGGCCGGCCACAGTGGTCTGGAAAACCACCAAGTCTACGGGTCGTTAACCCCTGGGATGCGACAGTGCATCGTGCCGATGTTCCATGTCCTTCCGCCGGACGCTCCCAGTGATCGCATGAACACCCTGCTGCCGAGGTGATCGACCGCGCGGAACTGGGCGTCTTCTGATCGAGGCGGCGGGCGACGCGATCCTCGTCGTCAACGCGCAGGGTGTCGTGCTGGACTGCAATCCTGCCGCCACGGAGCTGTTCCGCGGAACCCCGCAGGCCATCATCGGCCGAGCCATAGCGGACCTGTCGCCGGAGCGCCAGCCGGACGGCCGCCTGTAGCGCCACCTTGTACCGGGACGCCTCGGGCGAGTGCCCGCTGATCGCTTCCCTGAAGGACAAGTCTGCAGCTTGCGGGTCTCGGTTCGGCTGCGCGCTTTGCGCAGTGTCGGGCAGCAGCGACAAGAGCATGGAGACCATACTGCTGAACCCGAAATACGGCTTCATGCGCGGCCTGAACGAGCTGCGCAACTTCCTGGTCCATACACAATACGACCATACGCGCCGCCGCTGGACCGCTCGGACCACCGATCCGCTCACGGGGTACGTCCGCATCGTCCCCGACGTCTACTCGCCGGCCATGTTGGAAGAGCTGCTGGGCATCTGCCTCACGCTCGACGCCCGTGAGCGCGCGGAGACGATGGACGAGGACTTGTGGGCCTACCATGCCGGCGAAGCCGTCTCCTGGTCGGACCGTACATGCGCGAGACGGCCGCGGCTGGTCACCCGGATTTGGCCTGGGCGGAGATGATGTCGAAGCCGCAGTTCCAACTCGTCTCGCGGCCATTCCACGCCCTCCATGTGTGGCGGGATGTAACGCAGCGTGGCGTCAGGTACGAGATCCCCAAGGTCGAGGCCCCGCAGGATCGCCGCTCCCTCCAGATGCCCGAGGCGCGGTGGATCGCCCTGCCGCCCAACGAGCGTTTCCTGCACCCGCTGTACGACCAGCTCACGACGCTCTACAGCTTCGACCAGCCGGTGGTCAGCCGTGAGACGTGCGTGGAGCATCAGGAGGATGAAACGTTCTCCGTGGACCCGGAGGCCTGCGCTTTCGTCTTCGACTTCGAGGCCGACCGGCTTCTGAGGACCTATCACGACCCTGGCCTGCATGATCCGTGCATCGCCGTTCAGTTCTATCTCCGCTTCGGCGTCATCGCGCTGGCCTCCGGCCGCCTGGAAGAACTGGCGAACACGGTGGACCACGCACAGCGCCTGCGGGACGCGGGCCTCGGCCCCGGCAGCGCGATCGACGAACTGCTGTCGCGGTCCATCTCCGACGAGGAACACACGGCGCTGCGCGCATCGATGAAGTCCGCCGACGTGGTGTCGCTTCCCACCCCCCGCCAACAGGCTACGCAGTGCGACCTTTTCGCCTACGCCGCAAAGGCAGCCTGAGCCGCTGTTCACCTAAAAAACGATTGAAGTCGCGCTCATTCATTGTCGCGATCTGACGCCCAGATCCGCTATTCAGAGCGCATCAACACCAGGAGTTCGCCGCATGCACAATCCGGTCTCTCGCTCCCTCCGTGCCACCGCGCTATTGTTGGCCGTTGGCACGCTCGCAGCCTGCGCAACTGGACAAGGCTCCACGACCCCATACCAGCCATGGAGCGCAACGGAGTCCCATGCGCTCCAGATCGTCAACGCGGCCGACCTGCTAGGGCTGAGGGATGCCGACGCTCCAAAGGACGCGACAGCTCCCGGCGGAAGCTCCAGCCTGGTTCAGGCCGGCGCTTTCGGCACGCTGAACTATCTCAGCCCGCCTCCGGGCTTTGGCAGCGTGGCCGCCGGCGCCCTCGGCTTCGCCAGCTTCTTCTTCTCCGGTCCGGCACCGGAGGAGTGGTCGCGCACTCCCAGTCTGCTCGTCTGGATGCCGCGCAGTGAGGCGGCCACAGCAGACGAGGCATGGCACAAACTGAACGCCATGGTCCAGCGCGAGCTGGCGGCCGTGCTGAGCGAAACACGGCTGCCGAGCGGCTATAGGCTAGAAAAGGAGGAGAAGCTTGCCATCGCCTTCCGCCCTGGTTATTCGCTGGCACCGACGCGCTACACCAGCACTAGGACGCTCTGGAAGATCCGGGGAGGTGACTGCGACGATCCCAAGGTGCAGTGCCAATATCAAGTGAGCCTGATCGTTCCACCCGTCGAGCGCGCTGCACCATCTGTCCTTGGCGGGTATCCGGCGTGGACGTACATCCGGACCGAAGGCTTGGCAGGCATTTCGCCCACCTTTGTTGATCGTCGCGAGTTCCGAGAGAAGTACCGAGCCGTGTTTCCGGACCTGGAGGTGTTGCGCAAGCTGTCGGCACGATTGCCGGCCTGGGCGTTCATCTACATCGGGCCGGATAGCGTGGCCTACATGAACGAAGAAGTCGGCAAGCCCACTTTGCTGCGCTTTCCGGTCATCCTGAGCAAGGGGGAGCCGGTCTATTTCGTGCGCGGTGGTAAGGGTATCGTGCCGGCGATGTAACCATTCCCTGACCATGTGCGGCCGCTTGTTCAGGCCTGCCCCTTGGTGGCCGGGCAAGCGGCAGCCAGAAACACCGTGACGCTACTCGCCATGCTGGTGCAGCAGAGCACGCCTGATCGTCCAACTCAGACAGTTGCGTCCCGTGTATTTTTTACACGTAGAGTGATTGACTTTCGGATGCTCACCATCGCGCACGGTGGGCAAGGCGGTCGGCGCGCAGGTCCAGGCGGGGCAGCAGCGGCGGCTGGAATGGAGCTACCTCCGCGCGGATGGAAGCACGGTCGAGACCGAGGTCACGGTAGCCCCGGTGCTGACGGGAGAGCAGGGCTTCCGCGTGGTGATCGCGCGGGACATCTCGTCCCGGAAGTCGATGGAACGGCGGATGCTCCTGTCGGAGCAGAAGTTCGCCAAGCTCTTCGAGATCAGCCCCGATCCCATGATCGTCTCCGAGATCGAGAACGGCCGCATCCTCGACGTCAACGTCAGCTTCACGACCACCTTCGGCTACCCGCGCGAGGAGATCCTCGGGCGATCGACGGTGGAGATCGGCTTATGGAACGATCCCGCGCAGCGGCTCGCCACCGTGGCGGTGATGCGGGAGAGGGGAACGCTGCGCAACCACGAGGCACCGAAACCGCGATGATGGCCGATCCGGAGCGGGCGCTGGGCGTCCTGAAGCGCATCGCCGAGATGGGAGTGGAGATATCCATCGACGATTTCGGCACCGGCTATTCCTCCTTCGCCACGCTGCGCCGCCTGCCGCCCGTCTCGTCGCTCAAGATCGACCAGTCCTTCGTGCGGCGGATGCTCTGCGACCCCGCGGACACGGTGGTGGTGGAGACCATGGTGTCGCTCGCCCGCCGTCTGGGCATCCGCGCCATTGCCGAGGGGGTGGAGGACGCCGAGGTGCTGGAGGCCCTGTGGAGCTGCGGCTGCACCGAAGCCCAGGGCTATGGGATCGCACGGCCGATGGAGGCCGCTGCTGTCGCGGATTGGCATAGGGGACGGACGGCTTGGGCTTGAGAAAGCCCGGTTTGTGAATAGCCACCACTACTCCGCTGGATCGGGTGTCCCGCGTTGGATGTCGTGGATGTCCATGGCGACCCCGATCCAGGCCACGATGCGGCCGCCGTCGCGCGCCGGCTGGACCCGGCCGAAATGCCGTCGGTATACGCCGTCGGCGCGGCGTACCCGCATTTCGAACGCGTACGGCTGTCCGGTGGCGATGGCGTGGCTGCGCAGCTCCTTGATGCGCTCTTGGTCGGCCGGATCGATGACCTCCCAGCGTGCCTTCTCGGAGGGAGCCCGCCCAGTGTATTCCCTCCAGGCCGCGTTAAAGAACTCCAACGTGCCGTCAGGGCGGTTCACCCACATCAGCAGCGGTGCCTGTTCGAAGAAGGCGCGGAACCGTCCCTCGCTGGCGCGCAGCGCCTCCTCCATCTGCTTGTGGTCGGTGACGTCGCGGTTGAGACCGGCGATGCGGACCGGTTTGCCCCCTTCGTCGTGGATGACCTGGCCGATGCTGGCGATCCAGCGCACGCCGCCGTCGGGGTGCACGATGCGGTACTCGGCGCGGAACTGCGGCTGGTCACCCGCCCTGACCTCCTGCCAAAGCGCCGTTACGCGCTCCCGGTCGACGGGGTGGATGACGCCGGTCCAACTCTCGATGCTCGGCCTGACATGCTCGGGGTCGAGGCCCAACAGCTCATAAGTCTTGTCCGACCACGCCACGCGATCGCTCGCCAAGTCGACGTCGAAGGTGCCTGCCTGCGCCGAAGCGAGGGCTAGGTCGAGCCGCTCGCGGCTGCGCCGGAACGCGTCCTCCAGTTCGCGGCGGTCGGTGACGTCCATGCCCAATCCGATGATGCGCAGGGGCTTGCCGTCTCTGCCGTAGAAGACGCGGCCCGAATCCTCGATCCACCGGATGGTGCCGTCCGGCCGCAGGATCCGGTATTCCTGGTTGAGGTAGGGTTGCCGCCGGGCGATCACGTCGGCGCGATGGGTCAGCACCGCGTTACGGTCCTCGGGGTGGAGCACGCCCGTCCAGGCGTCCACGCTGGACGGTGTCCCGTTGGGGTCGATGCCGAGAATCTCGTACCGCTGCTCCGACCAGATCGATTTGCCGTCGCGCAGGTCGGCCTCGAACAGGCCCGCCTTGGCGGAGGCGAGCGCCAGCGTCAGACGCTCCTCGCTGTGGCGCAGCGCCTGCTCCATCGCCTTCCGCTCGGAAATGTCGATGAAGCTGTTGATCGCCAGGACCATGCGCCCGCTCTCGTTGCGCACCGGCATGGCGTTGACGGCAAGCGTGATCAGCCGCCCGTCGCCGCGCCGGTACAGCACCTCCTCCTGCTCGATCGTCTCGCCGGTTGCCAGTACCCGGGCCAGCGGATATTCCTCCGGCCGGTACGGCGTGCCCTCGGGGTGCACGGCGCCGTACCCGGCCTGTGCGTCGAAGATCTCCGGGCGCTGGACGGGGTGCCCCAGTAGGCCTTCCGTTGCGTCGCTGCTCAGCAGCAGGCGGCCCGACGGCGCCTCGACCACCATCAGGCCGGCGGGCATATGGTGGAGCACCGCGCGCAGCCGCCGCCGCTCTTCCTGCAACTCCCGGGTCAGGTGTTCGCGCGTACGCGCGCTCTCCCTGCGGGCGGTGATGTCCTGGAAATAGATGGCGATACCGTGGTGGGACGGGAAGGAGCGGATGAAATACCAAGCCCCGGTCTGCCTGTCCTGCGCCTCGCACTCGACCGCGACACGGTCCTCCATCGACTTGCGGTGCTGCCGTTCCGCCTCAGTGCCGGCCAAACTGGGGAACGCTTCCCAGATGTTGGCGCCGACGGCGGCACCCCGGCCGGCGAACATCGCCTTGGCGCGGTCGTTCAGGTAGGTGATCCGCCACGTGGAGTCGACTTCGACGACACCGTCCGTCGTGCTGGCCAGGACGGCGGCCATCTCCGCGGCCGTCGTGTGGGCCTGCTCGCGCAGGCTGATGAACCGTGCGATACCCCATGTGCCGGCGATGCCCGTCAGCAGCACCAGGCCCGTGAACACTCCCAGCGTGCGCAGCATCGCATCGTCGATCGGCCGCAGGGACGGGCCCTTCGCCAGCGTGGCCCACATCATCACACTGCTCTGCGGCCCGGTCGCCACCGGGGAGTAGGCGACGATGCGCGGGACGTCGTCGAACCCTGTCATCTCGGTCGTTCCCCGCCGGTCCCCGTCGAGCATGAAGCGGTAGCGCTCGGGCAACGGCTGACCGACGATTCCCGGTATCGGCGGCACCCGGGCCATGACGGTGCCGTCGCGGTCGGTCATCACGATGGTGGCGTCGGAAGGAATCGGCTTCTTCGCCAAGTAGATTTCCAGCCAGTGGATGTCGAGGAGCGCGGTCATGACGCCGGCGCGGGTCCCGTCGGTGCCGTCGAACGGCAGGCCGAAGCCGATGACCGGCTCGCGGGAGCCCGCGGCCAAGGCATACTCCCCGGTGGCGAAGCCGCCGGTCGCGAGCGCCCGGCTGACGTTCTCGTACTCGCCGATGGAGACGCCGATGGTCCGCGGGTCGGTCGAGCAGCGGACAAGGCCGGCCATGTCCGCGACCTCGATGGTCAGGTAGCGTGGGACGTGCTTCTTCAGGCGCTCCAGGGTGGATTGGCACCCCGGCCCCTGGATCTCTCCGGCGCCGGTCAGCGTGGCGACGCCCAAGATGTGTTCGATGTCTTCGATGATGGCCCGTTGTTCGGCCGCGATGCCGTCGAGCAGGTGCATCGCCTCCTCACGGATCTCGGCTTCCCGCTCCTCCCTCAACCGGATCTGTGTTACCAACTCGAACACGAGAAGTGGCACGAGGAGAGCCGGCAACAAAAGAATAAGGCGGCGGCTTGAAAGCATAGGCGCCACGTTGCAGCCAGGGGCAAGGCTCGTATTCCGCTCCACCCAATGAATGCCCGGTAGAGGTAAATGTCGCGAAAGCTATGCCTTCGAGCCTCGGCCATGATTGCCCTACCGTATCGCGGCGAATCCCAACCGGCCCAAGCCCGGAAGTTTGATTGCCAAGTCTTTCGGAGCAACGCCGAAGGTGAGGCCCAGCAGGTTCACCTCCAGCCCTTCCTCGATCGCCAGCAGGACGCCGGCCAACCCGAACAGGCTGAGCTGCCATCCCGTGCCGCTCGGCGCCCGCGCCAGCAGGCCGGTGCCGAGATAGTCCTTGCCCAGCGCCGTGGCGGGAAGGCTGAGCCGCAGCTCGGGCACCGAACGCCCCACCCAGGCGGCGAAGGTGTTGCTGTTCGGCCCCGGCCAGATCCGGTACCGGGCGGCGAAGGGGTAGGTGCGGGCGGCCTCGTCGATCTTGGGAATCGCCGCCGCGGCTGCGTCGCCGCGCAGTTCCACCAGCAGCTCCGGCGTGGAGCCGAACCAGCGGCCGTCGGCCGCACGGTTGGAGATGGAGACGGCCGGAAGCCCGCCGTACACCCGCCAGCCCACCACCTCGTAGACGGTGTAGCGCGCGGCGCCAGCCGGCTTGACCGCGAACCACGGGTGCACCCCGAAGGCGCCCCGCCAGGAGAAGGCGCGGGCCGCGTACACCTGGACGACCGCTTCGGGCGTGCTCGCCGGATCGGGAGCAAGACCCGCCGGACTGCGGTCGGCCGTCGCCCAGCTCGTGTTCAGCGCCACCGCGCCGGTCGCGATTGCCAGGCCCGGACCGCCCAGCAGCGCCGCGATGAGCAGAAAGAAGAGCCACAGCGCTGTCATTGGGATTCCGTAACGTACCCCGTCGGCCGAGGACTGTAGATGGTGATGCTGGGCATCTTTGCAGTAGGACGGTGACATTGGACCGCGATTTTCCACCGACGTCAGGGTTTCCAAACCCATGGCCGCGAGGCCACCATGAACGTACCCTACCCCTTTGCCCCCCTGGAGAGTCGTCGGCGTGCTTGAACCCGAACCGATCCGCTACACCGACCTGACGCCGGACGGGCTGCCCGGCTCCCCGTGGCTGTTCCTGTGGATGTTCGTGCGCCGGCGGTTCGCCGGGCGTGTGCTGCTGCTCAATCTGACGGCGGCCGGAGGCATCGGGCTGATGAGCCTGGAGCCGGTGGCGCTGCGGGCATTGGTGGACGATCTGTCGGCCGGCCGGGGATGGGGCGGCGACGCGCTGTTCTGGTTCCTGGCGTTGGGCGGGCTGTGGATCGGCTCGGCGCTGTTCAACCGGGCGCGCGAGCTGGTGGACATCTACAGCGCGCCGGCCCTGCGCTACGAGATCCAGTTCACCCTGTTCTCGTACCTCATCGGGCACTCGCCGCGCTATTTCCAGGAGAGCTTCGCCGGCAACCTCGGCCAGAAGGTCAAGCTGGCGGGGCAGAGTGCCGTGCAACTGCTGGACATCCTGACCAACGACATCGTCCGCATCGTCATCGTGCTGTCCGTCAGCCTGTACCTGCTGGCCGCCGCGCACGCGTTCTTCGCGGTGCTGCTGGTCGGCTGGACGGTCGTGCAGCTCGGCATGTCGGCATTGCTGGCGCGGCGCTGCATCGCACTGTCGCGGGCCTTTTCCGAGCAGGTCTCGGCGTCCACCGGGCACATGGTGGATGTCATATCCAACATCGAGCTGGTGCGCGCCTTCGTCCGCCGCGAGCACGAGTTCGGCCTGCTGGGGCAGGCGCTGGGGCGCGAGGCGTCGCGCTCACGGGAACTGCGCTGGTTCCTGGTCAAGATGTGGTTCGTGCTGTTCAACGCGCTGCTGGTCTTCCAGATCGCGCTGATCGGCATCGCGGTGTCCGAGGCGGTGGCGGGCCGCATGTCGGTGGGCGACTTCGCCATGGTCTTCTCGCTGGCGAGCATCGTCGGATTCAACGTGTGGAACCTGTCCACGCGCATGCTGGGGTTTTTCGAGCACCTCGGCAACCTGGCCGGAGCGCTAACGCTGGTGGTGCGCCGGCACGAGGTGGTGGATCAGCCCGGCGCCCGCCCGCTGGCGGTGAAGGCCGGCGCCATCGCGATGCACGACGTGCGCTTCGCGCACGCCGGCGGGACCGTGGTCTTCTCCGGCCTCAGCCTTGCCGTCGCGCCCGGCGAGCGGGTAGCGCTGGTGGGGCCGTCCGGGGCGGGCAAGAGCACGCTGGTCAAGCTGTTGCGCCGGCAGTACGAGCCGCAGGCTGGCCGCATCCTGATCGACGGGCAGGACATTGCCACGGTTACGCAGGCATCGCTGAACCGCGCCGTCGCCGAGGTCCCGCAGTCGCCGGCGCTGTTCCACCGGACCATCCGGGAGAACATCTCCTACGCCCACCCGAACGCGGCGGAGGAGGCCATCCTGGACGCCGCGCGCAAGGCGCACTGCCACGACTTCGTCGTGCAGCGCCCGCAGGGCTACGAGTCGGTGGTCGGCGAGCAGGGTATCCGCCTGTCGGGCGGCGAGCGCCAGCGCATCGCCATCGCCCGCGCCTTTCTGAAGGATGCCCCCATCCTGGTGCTCGACGAGGCGACCTCGGCCCTCGATTCGGAGACCGAGCACCTGATCCAGGACGCCCTGTGGGAGCTGTTCAAGGGCCGCACGGTGATCGCCATCGCCCATCGGCTGTCCACCATCACGGGCATGGACCGCATCGTCTACATCGAGCACGGGCGTATCCTGGAATCCGGCAGCCACGCCGACCTGCTGAAGCGAAATGGCCGCTACGCCGACCTTTGGCGCCGCCAGGTGGGCGGATTCCTGCCAAGCGAGGAACTGGATACGGCGTGAGCAGACGGTGCCTTGCGTGACGGAATGCGAAACGGGCTGTTCATGCTCGATTATGCATATCCATAGGCAAGGCCATGCACCCGAGCCTCGACCAAGTTCCGGCACCCGCACTCCCATTCGTCAAGCTTCAGGGTTCCGATGCCCGGCAGGGCTGACGCTGGCCTGCCGGCCACACCCCGCCGAGGCTTTCTGGCGCTCGCCGTCGGACTGGTGGGGGCGGCGCTGCCCGTTTTCCGTGCAATGGCAGGCGATGGTGCGTCCATGCACGAGCGCCGCCTGCGGCTCTACAACACCGTGACGGGGGAGAGCTTCGACGACGTCTACTGGTCGGAAGGGCGTGGCTTGGTCGAGGCGCTGGCCCGCATCGACTGGCTGCTGCGCGATCCTTTCGCCGATCGCTGCAAGCCTATCGATCTGGAACTGCTGCACCGCCTGTCGACGCTTCAGCGCGCCAGCGGCCGGGTTGGGCCGTTCGAGGTGCTGTCGGGCTACCGGTCGCCGGAGACCAACCGGCGTCTGGTCACCGAGGGTGCCGCGCGCCAGAGCCAGCACCTGTTCGGGCGCGCCGTCGACTTGCGGCTTCCCGGCGTTCGCCCGCGGGACCTGTACCGACTTGCCCTGTCGCTGGGGAGCGGCGGCACCGGGTATTACCCGCGCCGGGGCTTCGTGCACCTGGACACCGGACCGAAGCGCCACTGGGTAGCGTAAGCTTCGCCGTTGACACTCTGCTGTTTCAAGCGGTCAGGGCGTAGCCGTCCGCTTTTGCCGGGAAACGGCAAGCTCGACCACCCGAGAACGGGCCCGGCGAAAGTGATTATCGGGTTCACGGCGAGACTATCCCCTGTGTCTCCGTGTCTCTGTGTTGAAGGTCGGCATGCCGACGCCTCCCTTCCGTGGGCACATCGGATCGTCCGTTCAGCCCATTGCGTCTCCAGCGGAAAACGCACAAGCTGGTCTTGTACCGGGTTGGGTGATCGGATGCTGACCACGGCGATCTACTGGCTCTTCATTGCGCTCGTCGCCACCGGGAAAGTGGTGGCCTTCGTGGCGCTGGTCGTCTTCGCCATCGCCATGCCGCTCGCCAGGATCCAGGTCGCCCGGCAGCGGCCCTCGCGTGGCCTGGACCGTGCCGTCGCGACGAACCTCGGCATAGCCGCGCTTGGCTTGGTCGGGGTCTATGTCCTGCTGGAGAACGCCCGGATCTTCCTCCAGGCCTTCTAGTGTCTCGAAAATGAGACAAAGTCTCCTTATGGAGACGGCTGCCGAGGGGGTTTGTCTCCGTTCGGCGACAAAGGCGTTTATCAAATGTCCCTACCCCTCGGGAATTCCTCGGCATGTCCGCCGTGCACACCCTGGCACGCAGCTTGCTTTTAGGCCGGCAACAATCCCAAAAAGTTCCCGAGGGAGTGCCCAAGCTATGAGTTTTCTGGTGTGCATCGGAGCGCTCGCGTTCCTGATGTTCGTCGCGTATCGCGGCTTCAGTGTCATCCTCTTCGCCCCCGTCGCGGCGCTTGGCGCCGTCCTCCTGACCGATCCATCGGCTGTACCGCCCATCTTCACCGGGCTGTTCATGGACAAGATGGTCGGGTTCGTTAAGCTTTACTTCCCCGTCTTCCTGCTCGGCGCCGTGTTCGGCAAGGTCATCGAGCTGTCGGGCTTCTCCAAGTCCATCGTCTCCGCCGTCATCAACCTGGTCGGGCGCGAGCGGGCGATGATGTCCATCGTGCTGGTCTGTGCGCTGCTGACCTACGGCGGCGTGTCGCTGTTCGTGGTGGTCTTCGCCGTCTATCCCTTCGCGGCCGAGATGTTCCGCCAAGGCAACATCCCGAAGCGCCTGATCCCCGGCACCGTGGCGCTGGGCGCCTTCACCGCCACCATGGATTCGCTGCCCGGCACGCCGCAGATCCAGAACATCATCCCGACCACCTTCTTCAAGACCGACACCTGGGCGGCCCCCATCCTGGGCACGCTGGGCGGCCTGTTCATCATCGCCTTGGGCCTGATGTACCTGGAGTGGCGCCGCCGCTCGGCCGCGGCGGCCGGCGAGGGCTACGGCACCGGCCACACCAACGAGCCGGAAGCCGTCTCCGAGGAAAACCTGCCGAGCCCCGTCATCGCCATCCTGCCGCTGGTCATGGTCGGCGTGCTGAACAAGGTGTTCACGATCTATATCCCGACCTTCTACGGGGCCACGTCGAACGTGGCACTCACCGCCGGCGCCAAGCCGCTGGTGACGCAGGTCTCCTCGATCGCGGCGATCTGGGCGGTGGAGGGCGCGCTGCTCGCCGGCATCCTGACCGTCCTGGCCTTCGCCTGGAAGCCGGTCAGCGAGAAGTTCGCCGAGGGCACCAAGTCGGCCATCGGAGGCTCGCTGCTGGCCTCCATGAACACGGCGTCGGAGTACGGCTTCGGCGCGGTGATCGCGGCGCTGCCGGGCTTCCTGGTCATCGCCGACGGACTGAAGGCGATCCCGAACCCGCTGGTGAACGAGGCGATCTCGGTGACCACCCTGGCGGGCATCACCGGCTCGGCGTCGGGCGGCATGAGCATCGCGCTGGCCGCCATGGCGGACCAGTTCATCGCCGCCGCCAACGCCTCGGGCATCTCGATGGAGGTGCTGCACCGGGTGGCCTCCATGGCCAGCGGCGGCATGGACACCCTGCCGCACAACGGCGCGGTGATCACGCTGCTGGCGGTCACCGGTCTGACGCACCGCCAGTCCTACGGCGACATCTTCGCGATCACCTGCATCAAGACCTTGGCGGTCTTCTTCGTGATCGCCGTCTATTACCTGACGGGCGTCGTCTGAGCGGCGCCGCCGTCTCGTCCATTCCCGTTTTCCCAGCGAGGGACACATGAAGAAAGTCATCAAGCTGGCCGACGCCGTGGAGATGATCCCCGACGGCGCGGCCCTGATGATCGGCGGTTTCATGGCAGTCGGTTCGCCGCACCGCCTCATCGACGAACTGGTCCGTCAGCGCAAGCGGGATCTGACCGTCATCGCCAACGACACGGCGCGCCCCGGCCAGGGTGTGGGCAAGCTGATCGTCGAGCGCCTCGTCGCCCGCGTCATCACCAGCCACATCGGGCTCAACCCCGAGACCCAGAAGCAGATGATCCAGGGCGACATCCAGGTGGAGCTGGTGCCGCAGGGCACGCTGGCCGAGCGCATCCGGGCCGGCGGCTTCGGTCTGGGCGGCGTGCTGACGCCGACCGGCGTCGGCACCGTGGTGGAGGAGGGCAAGCAGACCGTCGAGATCGACGGCCGCACCTTCCTGCTGGAGAAGCCGCTGAAGGCCGACTTC
>Ga0196970_1000382_pt1 | contig 54949 bp, 31 predicted proteins | sample S1v_513CmetaG_FD_148672 | JGI IMG/M metagenome (GOLD analysis project Ga0196970, IMG submission 148672) | Soil microbial communities from Anza Borrego desert, Southern California, United States - S1+v_5-13C | ecosystem: Environmental > Terrestrial > Soil > Desert | place: USA: California...
GCGGCCAGCCGGTGAACGTCTCAGCGGACACCAACTTCACCCTGAGTTCCAACTCGACCGGGACCGTGACCTTCAACCCGGCCACGGTGACGGTGCCCGCCGGTGGGTCGACTGCGACCTTCACCTATACCGACACAAAGGCAGGGGACTGGACCGTCACGGCGACGGGAACAAGCCTGGGCAGCGCCACCCATGGGATCACCGTGAACCCGGGCGCCCCGGCCCAGGTGGCCTTTATCACCGATCCGCAGACGATCACGGCGGGGGAGAACTCGGGACCGATCACTCTGCAACTGCAGGATACCTACGGCAATCCGACTACCCGCGAAAGCGACACGACCGTTTCCCTGAGCAGCGACGGTGCGATCACCTTCATTGACCTGACCGAGGACCAGGTGGTCATACCTGCCGGACAGTCGACCGTCAGCTTCCAGGCCGCGGCCACTCAGAAGGATACCCACCCCATCACAGCCGTGAGCGATGGCCTGACTGGGGCCACCCAGGACCTGAACGTGCAGGTCGTCCCCCACCACATCGCACTGAGTGGCCCGTCCGAGACGACGGCGGATGTGCCGGTCGAGCTTACCCTGACCGTGCTGGACATCAATGGCGATCCGATCGCCGTATCCGCCCCGGCAACCTTCAGCCTGAGCACGAGCGAGACTGAGCCTGTTACCACTTTCAACCCCACATCGGTCACCGTAGCGAAGGATTCCAGTACCGCTACCTTCACCTACAAGGACACCAAGGCCGGCGACAAGGTAATCACGGCGACGGTCCAGGAGGGGGAGTTGGGCAGTGACACCCACGCCCTAACGGTCAAGGCGGACCGTCCGCACTCCATTCACTTCATCACCGATCCTGTCACCTTCCCTGCCGGCGATACCTCCGGCCTGATCACGCTCCAACTGCGGGACCGCTTCGGTAACGTGGCCACCAGCGAAGGCGGGACGATCATTACCCTGGCAAGCGCCGAAGGAATCACCTTCGTCGATGTCATCAATGGCCAGGTGACCGTGCCGAATGGCGACTCCGTTGTCAGCTTCCAGGTCACAACCGACAGGCCAGGCGAGTATATCGTAGCTGCCTCGAGCGCGGGCCTGATTGGCGCTACCCAGGACCTGACCGTCTCCCCGGTACCCGTGGGGATCACCCTGTCCGGTCCGGAGAGCGCTTCGGCCGGTCAAGCAGTCGAACTCACCCTCACCGTGGTCGATGCCAACGGCACAGCGGTTGACGTCGCCGAAGATACCACATTCACCCTCACCGCCAGCGACCCGGCGCATTCCACCTTCGACCCGGTCCAGGTCACCGTGTCCGCGGGGACCAATTCCGCAACCTTCACATACACCGACACGCTTCCCGGCGCTAAGAGCGTCACGGCGAAGGATTCGCTCGGGGAGTTGGGCGAGGCTCAGCACGGGATCACCATAACCGCTGGTGCCCCAGCCGCAATCCATTTCATTACCCCGCCGCGTACGGTGACGGTGGGCAGCACCTCCAGTGTGATCACGCTGGAACTGCGGGACGCCCACGGCAACGTGGCCACCAGTGTTGGCGGGACCACCATCAACCTGAGCAGCGACGGCAACCTTACCTTCGTCGATGCGGTCTCGGACCAGGTGACCGTGCCGGAGGGCCAGTCCAGCGTAGACTTCCGAGTCCGGCCCTCGGAAGCGGGGGTCTACACCCTGACGGCTGCGAGCACGGGCCTGAGTAGTGCCGAGCAGGGGCTAACCGCCAAGGCGGCGACGGCTCCCCCGCCGCCGCCACCCGCTCCGAAGTATACGCTGAGCATCAGCGGTCCTTCGACCACAGACAGCCAGACCCCGACCATCTCCGGTTCGACCGATGCCCCCGACGGCACGACCATCCGGGTGACCGTCAACGGCAACTCCTACACCGCCACCGCCTCCGGCGGAGGCTGGAGCGTCACGATTCCCGCGGAGGATGCACTGCCCGGCGGCACTTACACGGTTACCGCCAGCGTGACCAACGGGGCGGGCGAGCAGACCACAGCATCCCAGGAGATGGAGGTCCGGATCGCCAAAGGCACCCTGGCTGTCAAGATTAAGACCGACTTCGGCCAGGCAGCAGCCGGTATAGCCGTGGAGGTCAAGGATAGCAACGGCACCGTGATTGCCAGCGGCGTGACGGATCAGGCCGGCGTGCTCCAGGCCTCCTTGCCGCCGGGGCAGTACACCGCTGCTCTCGTGGTCCAGGGACAGTCCGCATCTGGCGGTGCGACGGTCACCAGCGGGGGTACCAGCACGATCAACCTAGTGGTGACTAGCACGCTACGGCTTAGCCTGACCAGTGATCCGAGCCGGATCGTGGGCGATGGCAAGTCCACGGCCACACTGTTGGCTAAGGTAGTGACCCTGGATGGTGACCCAGCGGCGGGCGTGACCGTTCAGCTCTCCGCCACCGCCGGTACCCTGAGCACCACGAACACACAGACCAACGCCCAGGGCCAGGTGACTGCCCTCCTGACCGCTCCCCGGATCAATGGGACAAACCCCGTGACCGAGCAGGTAGTCGCGACGGTCTATGACCCAGCCCGTGGCCTCTTCGCCAAAACGACCATCACCATTCACTTCCTCCCGGCAACGGTGGCCGGCGTTGTTACAGACGCTGCTACGGGTAGGCCGGTGGCCGGAGCGCAGGTCAGCATTGCTGAGGACTTTGATGGCAATGGCACCATTGACTTTACGGCCACCTCTGTGACCGGTGCCGACGGGCGTTACGTGATCGTGGTGCCCCGCGGCGAGTGGCATTACACTGTCACCATTAAGACGCCCGTGATCGTGGGCGATCAGACAATCTGGGTCACATCGACCCAGGACGGCGATGTGGGCGAGCTGCAGGGAGTCGGAGAGCAGCATCTGGCCAGCCCGACCATGAGCGGCCTGCTGCTTATGAAAAACGGCGCCACTCAGCAGCCCAAGACCCTCGACCAGGTGCTTCCGCCTGGCGCACAGGTACAGGCCACGGTCCGCAACGCCGCTGGCGAGCCGATAGACCAGCAGGTGACGATCACCCCGGAGGGCGTCTTCCAGGTGGAGGGGGTTGAGCCCGGCACCTACCGGATTGTCTTCCAGGTAACAGCGCCGGACGGCACCAAACTGGCGGGCACCAGCCTGACAATCACGGTGACCGATGATGGCGAACTCGCCCTGCAGACAGGTCTGATCGATCCGTACGGCGTCGTGACCGACCGTGTGACCGGCAAGCCGGTCCAGGGCGTGACCATGAAGCTCTACTGGGCGGATCACCCCGACAATGTGGCAAACGGTCGGACACCCAACACATTGGTCAACCTGCCCGCCCTGCCCGACTTCCCGCCGGGATCCAACCTGGTGCCCCAGGTGACGAACGAGTTGGGCGAATACGCCTGGATGGTCTTCCCGGACAGCTGGTATTATATCGTGGCGGAGCATGCAGGCTACCAGACCTACGACAGCCGTGTGGAGGGTCGGAACCGACCTGCGGCCATGGGCGAGGACAGCTTTATCCAAAACGGTCTGATTTACGTGGGCAGTGCGATCGTGGAATACAGCCTCACCATGGAGCCGATCAGCGCCGGTGGTGGCACCCCCGGAGGTGGCACCGGACCCGTCGTCGGGGGTGGAGTCACCCCGGGCCGTGCCGTTGATCCTGAGATCGTGATCGGATCGAATGAGGTTGTCGCCGAGGAACTGGGCACCCACCTCCGCTACATTCAGGGCTATCCCGACGGCCTCTTCCGGCCCGAGCGCTCGATCACCCGGGCCGAGGTTGCCACCATTCTGACCCGAATCACCGGTCCGATCACCGCGGCGGATGATGCCGCACTCTATCCCGATGTGGCTGCTGCTCACTGGGCGGCCCGGAATATCAAGGCGGCGCGGGCCCGCGGGCTCATGCTCGGCGACCCCGATGGCCGCTTCCGGCCCGAGGATCCGATCAGCCGGGCCGAGGTGGCCGTGATCGCCCTCCGCTTCAAGCAGCTGCAGCTCATGACCGGCAGCGCCTTCCCGGATACCCCTGGCCACTGGGCAGACAGCACGATCTACACGGTCACCACGGCCGGCCTGCTGGAGGGCTACCCCGACGGCACCTACCGTCCGAACCAGCCGATCACCCGTGCTGAGTTCGTGACCGTGATCAACCGGCTCCTGGAGCGTGGCCCGCTCTTCGGGCTCCCCGCTCCCACCTTCTCCGATGTAGCCCCAGCTTACTGGGCCTACGGCCAGGTAGAGGAGGCCGCCACCAGCCACCGGTACCGCAGAGTGCCGGGGCATGAGGAGTGGATCGAAGCGGTTCCGCACCCAATCTGGTAGCGACGGCAGAGGACCCCGGCAGGCAGCTAATGCCTACCGGGGTCCCTTCTTGCTCTAGCCGTTACGGATACTGGACCGAGATCGCGATCTCACCGGCCTCGCTGGTATGGGTCTTGTCCTTGGCCCGGTAGCGGATTGTCTCCGTGCCGCTGAAGTTGGGGTCTGGAATGTAGAGGGCAACAGCGGTGCAGGTGTAGACCCGATCTTCGCTGTAGGTGCAGGTAACCGGGGATAGCTCGCTCACCGTGCCGCCATACGGCCCTGTCTCGATCGCGAAGGTCAGGTCGGTGTCGGTTATGTCGCTGGCGGAGAGCGTGATCCAGATCGGCTCGCCCTGCACCGTGTTGTACGTGCGGTCGGTGATCATCGGGTTCTCCTGGGGCGGCAGCACCTTCACCTGCACGAAGGTCTCTGCCGAGGATCCAGCCGTGTTGGTGGCCCGGTAGCCAAAGCTGTCCTCCCCAATGAAGCCATCCACCGGGTCGTAGGCGTAATAGACCGTGGCCATGTTGGCCTTGCCGCCCGTCTCCTGCTGGTCGTAGCTCCAGAAGTCGATCGACCCCAGGCTGCCCTTTGTGGGCGCCGTCCCCCGCTTGAATATCATCATGCTGCTCGGGTTCGGGTCGGTCGCATCCACCGTGATCATGGTCTTCTTGTTCCGGGTCACCTCCGCCCTCACGGCGGTGGGGGTGGCCGGGACCTCGCCCGCCTTGACGCTAATCATAATGGAGGCGTCGCTGGTGGCGGAACCGTCGGTGGCGGTGAAGCGGACCCTGTCGATTCCCACAAACCCAGGCTTCGGGGTGTAGGTCGCATAGGCCTTGCACACCCCTGTCTGGGCGTCGCAGGGCTCGGTCCAGACCGTTCCCAACGTCCCGCCCGACGCCTGGCCGAGACTGAAGGTCAGTGGCTGCTTGTCCTGGTCCGATGCCACAAAGGTGAGCCGGATCGTGAGGTCCCCCTCGTTCACCCGGAAGCTGCCACCGGTGGCAACCGGGGCGCTGTTACTGCCCGAAGGGCCTTGGGAGCCGACTCGGATCGTGTTTCGGGCCACATTGGAGCCACCGGCCTGGTCCTCGGCGCCGTAGCCCAGTTCGATTACCCCGTGGAAGCTGGGATCGAAGGCAATGGGCAGGTTGACCCAGCAACTGTTGGCACTGCAGCCAACCTGGCCCTGGGGCCCCTGCATCGCTCCTGCGGAGAGGGAGTGGACCCGGAAGGTGAGGTTGTCGCCGTCGGCATCCCACGCGTTTGCCAGCAGGACGTGGGGCATCTTGGCCGCAATCTGCGCATCCCAATCGGGCAGGGGCGCATCGTTCACCGGTGCGATCTTGATCTCGACCAGCGCCACATTGCTGCCATTCTTGCCATCGCTCACGGTATAGCTGAAGTAGTCCACTCCGTGGTAGTTCGGCCGTGGGGTGTAGGTAAGCTTGACCGTGCAGGAGCCGGGCTCACAGGAGGGTTCGGAGGGGGTGGATAAGGTGCCACCCCGCATGGGCTGGTTGGCGTGGAAAGAGAGTTGGTCCGAGTCCATGTCGAGGCCGGTGAGGGTAATCTCCAGCGGCTTGTCTTCGTCGGTCTGAGCCCTGGTATTCCGGACGATCGGAACGGTGTTAACCCCCACGGTGGTCCGACCACCGACGTGGATCACCACCGGGACCGGGTTGCTATACCCGCCATACCCGTAGCCGTCGTGCACCTTGAAGAAGATCAGGTCGGCGCCGGTGTACCCGGCCGGCGGGGTATAGGTGGCGGCCACCTTGCAGGTGCCGGTCGCCGGATCACAAGCGGGGGCCGACGGGGCGCTGAGGCTCCCCTTGCTCGGCTTGCCGATCTCAAACGTCAGGGGATCCTTGTTCCGGTCGGTCGCCGTGAAGGTGACCGTGAGTGGCGCTCCGCCCACAGGCAGCTCGTAGTCGGTCCGCTCGGCGGTGGGGGCGTAGTTGCTGCCGATCTGCACGGAGAGGTCGCCCCAGTCTTTGGCGCCGAACTCGTCGGTCACCTCGAAGGCAACGCCTGGAGTCCCCCGGAACCCCGGCTCATAGGTGAAGGGGAGGGTCGCCGTGCAGGTGCCGCCCTCACAGACGGTCTTCCCCAGCTGCCCCAGCTTGAGCCCCTTGGTCTGGGCCGTGAGCTTGAAGGTGAGGGGATCGCCGTCCGGGTCCCAGGCGGAGAGGGTGATCACGGATGACGGTACCGTGACGATCATCCCCAGGTCCGGGCCGATCCGGGCGGCGACCGGCGGGTCGTTGACCGGGGCGATGACGACGCTGACCCACCCAGGGGCGCTGGTCTTGGCCCCGTCGCTGACCGCAAAGCTGATCCGCTCCGTGCCGTAGTAGTTGGCATAGGGCGTGTAGGTCGCCTTCACCGTGCAAATGCCGGTCGCCGGATCGCAAGCGGGCTGCGACACAGAGGAGAGAGCGCCGCCCTTCTTCGGGGTGTCAATCTGGAAGGTCAGCGGCTTCTCCGCCGAGTTGGAACCCGTGAAGGTCAGCTCGATCTGGCCGTCCTCGTTCATGTTGTAGGTGGCGCTGGTGGCGGTTAGCCCCTCTGCCACCGGCGTCGTATTCACCTGGAGCCGGACCTGGGCTGGCTCGCTGGTAGCCCCCGCCTTATCGGTCACCTGGAAGTCAAAGAGGGTGTTGCCCGAGGTGCCAGCGGGGTAGGTATAGGGCACGGTGACCGTGCAGGTGGACTCGTTGCATACCGCCGGTCCGAACTCGCCCAACTGGCCAATGGCCGGGCGAGAGAGCAGCTTGAAGGTGAGCGCATCGCCATTTGGGTCCTGGGCGCTCAGGGTGATCAACTGGCCGGATCCGGTCACGGTGACCGCCTTCGCGTCCACCAGGCTCTCCGCCGTGGGAGGCTGATTGCCGCCGCCGGCGCCATCCACATAGACAGAGCCGTCACTGTTCCACTTCACGGTGACGGTGACCGGGTCGGTGGTCGTGGTGCTGTCGGTTGCGGTGAAAGTGATCGTGCCTTCGGAGTTGGTATAGCTGTTGGGGACATAGGTGGCTGAGTAGGTGCAGAGCCATTGGCCGGTCACCTCATCGGCCTCGCAGTAGGGGGTCTCGTTGGTCAGGGAGCCGTTGGAGGCGGTGACGTTGAACGTGACCTCCTCGTGGTCGGGGTCGGTGACAACCAGCCGGAGTCCAGCACCGGCGCTCTGTTCGACCATGACCACCTCTCTGGTGAGCACGGTCGGGGCATCGTTCCGGTTCTCGATGGTGATCCAGACGGTCGCCTCTCCGGATTCGCCACCACCGTTCGCCACGATGTAGGTGAAGCTATCGCTGCCGGCAAAGTCGGCCGCCGGGGTGTAGGTCATGGTCACGGTGCAGGTCTGATCGGCCGGTTTGCAGGGCTTCAGGGTTGGCTTCCCCAGGGTTCCGTGAAGCGGTGCCGTGACCACCTTCGGGGTGAGGTTGGCGCTGCCGCCCGTTCCGATCTCCAGTTCGATGCTGAGTGGGGCGTCTTCGGTCCCGGTCACCTCGAGATCCTGCACGGCGGGTGCGCCGAAGAGGGTCATGACCCCCTTTGCGCTGGACGGTTTCAACTCATCGCTTCCGGGGAACCGGGCCTCCATGGTATGGGTGCCGGGCGATTCGTAGGGGACATAGTGGTAGACCGCTACGCCCGCGTCATCGGTACTGACGTAGTCGTAGTACTCGCCATTTATGTAGAACTCGACGGGTTGATCGGGCAGGGGGGTGCCATCGGACCGCTTCAGGGTGGCGGTCAGCTCGGCTGCCACGCCTACGGTGGCTGTGACACTCGGGAGCGACAGGACGGTTGCTGCGGCGGCCGCCGCCGCCCGGGCCGGAAACAGGATCGCTGTAAGGAGCATGAGGGACGCAAGAATGAGACTGAACGAACGCTTGACCAAGCGGATACCCCCTCCTCTGACCAGTACTCGATAGGCATGGTAACAGAAGAGTTGAGGAAGAGAAAGAAACCTTGCGGAGGTGAAAGGCGACGCCCCCCTCCGACTCTGCGGAGGGGGGCGCCTACTGCTGTGGCTAGGGTGTATCCCCGACTGTGATCGCATAGGTGCTACTGGTTACGACAGTCGTTGCGACGGCTGGCACGGCGAATCCGACCGCCTGGCCATCCCCGTAGGAGTCAACGGTCTGGCCGGAGACTGGGGCGTCGTTCGCCAGGTTGACTGTGAGGGCGATCGTGCCCGAACTGGTCGCTGCTGCGGCATCCTTCACCGTGAAGCGAATGGTGTCCCCGCCAACGTAGTCCTCATTCGGCGTGTAGGTGACCGTCTGGGTGCAGGTGTTACCCCCGCCCACCGGCACGCAGCTCTTCGCCTGGAGCGTCACCACACCATGATCGGCGGAGCCGCTGAAGGTGAGGTCCGCATCATCGATATCGGTCGCCACCAGGTCGATATTGACCGGCGTATCCTCGTCAACGGCAAGGGGGGTAGCGACACTCTGGGCGACCGGTGCGTCGTTAACCGGTGTCACCGTGATCGTGACCGTGGCGGTCGTGCTGGTGAGCTGCTGATCCTTCACGGTGAAGGTGAAGCTGTCGGTGCCGTACCAGTTCGGGACCGGGGTGTAGGTGGCGGTGAGTGTGCAGACGCCCGTCTCGGGATCGCACGAGGGCCCGCCGGAGATGTCCAGGTAGCCGGTCTGCTGGGAGCCCACGCTGAAGCGCAACGGCTGGCGCTCCAGATCCGACCCGGTGAGGGCCAGGGTAATCGGGGCGCCATCCTCGGCCACGGTGTAGGTGCTGGCGTGGGCCACCGGCCGGTCGTTGACCGGGCTTATGGTGACCGTCATGGTGGCCGGGGCGCTGACGCGGGCGCCGTCCGCCGCGGTGAAGCTGATCGTCGCCTGCCCGCTGTAGTCCTGGGCCGGAGTGTAGGTGCGGGTAACGGTGCACTTGCCGGTCGCCGGATCGCAGACCGGTTCGGCCGTGCCGGAGAGGCTCCCGCTCGATGGCGCCCCAATGCTGAAGCTGAGCGGCTGCTTCTCCCCGTCGGTGGCGGTGAACTCCAGCGTGACCGCCGTATCTTCCGCCGTGCCGGCGGTGGCGTCGTCCGCCACCGGCAGGGGGATCACGCTAACGGTCACCTCGGCCGCAGCGCTCACCTTCTCGCCGTCGCTCACCGTGTAGGTGAAGCTGTCCCCCGCCTCGTAGCCCGGCTCGGGGGTGTAGGTGACGGCAAGGGTGCAGTCGCTGCCCTTGCCCGCCGGGGTGCAGACCACCGCCGTCGGGTCGATCGGGCTGACCGTGCCATGCTGTGGCGCATTCGCCACCGCAAAGGTGAGGCTGGTGCTGTCGATATCGCTGCCGCGCAGGGTAACGCTGCCCGGCGCATCCTCCCCGATTCGGCCGCTCACGGCGGCTGCCGTGGGTGCGTCGTTGACCGGGCTTATGTTGATCGTCACCGTGCCCGGCTCGCTGACACGGGCGCCGTCCGCCGCGGTGAAGCTGATCGTCGCAGCGCCGTTGTCGTCCTGGGCCGGCGTGTAGGTGCGAATAACGGTGCAGATACCGGTCGCCGGATCGCAGACGGGCTCGGCCGTGCCGGAGAGGCTCCCGCTCGATGGCGCCCCAAAGCTAAAGGTGAGGGGCTGCTTCTCCCCGTCGGTGGCGGTGAACTCCAGCGTGACCGCCGTATCTTCCGCCGTGTTGGCGGTGGCGTCGTCCGCCACCGGCAGGGGGATCACGGTCACGGTCGCCTCGGCAGCAACGCTCACCAGGGCGGCATCGCCCACGGTATAGGTGAAGCGATCGGTGCCTTCAAAGTTCGGCTCGGGGGCGTAGGTGACGGCAAGGGTGCAGTCGGTGCCGGCGCCCGCCGGGGTACAGACTACCGCCGCCGGGTCGATCGGACCCACCGCGCCATGCTGGGGCGCATCCACCACGGTGAAGGTCAGGCTGGCGCTGTCGATGTCGCTGCCGCGCAGGGTTATGGTGCCGGTGCTGTTCTCCCCGGCGAGACCGCTCACGGCGGCTGCCGTGGGTGCGTCGTTCACCGGTGTCACGCTAATGCTGACCGTGGCCGCGGGGCTGGTCAGGAGATCGTTGGTCACCGTGAAGCGAATGCTGTCCGGGCCGGTGTAATCTGCGCCTGGCGTGTAGTCGACCGTAGCGGTGCAGACGCCGGTCGCCGGATCGCACGAGGGGCTAGAGAGAGCGCCGATTGTGCCATGCGCCGGCTGCCCGGTGATCGCAAAGGTGAGCGGCTTCTTCTCCGGATCGGCGCCCGAGAGGGTGATCGTCGCAGCGGACGAGTCCTCGGCCGTCGCAAAGGTGGCGGAGTCGGGAATCGGGCCGGTGTACGGCTCGACGGTGATCGCCACCGTATACGTGACGCTTGAACCGTAGCCGTTCGCGGCCCTGTAGGTGAAGCTGTCGGCGCCGGTAAAGCCGTCATTGGGCGTGTAGGTGAGTAGCTGGGTGCAGGTGGTCTCGCCATCGGTGGTGGTGCACGGGTCGGCGGGTCCGTCTGCCAGGGTGCCGTGGGCCGGGGCGGCACCATCAATAAACGTGATCGATGGACCGCCGGTCGCGTCGGTCGCGGTCAGCATGATCTTCAGGGGGATCGCCTGCTTGGCGGTGACCGCCATGTCGCTGGCGACCGGCACCGGGAAGATCGTCAGGGTGCTGGTCGCGGTGGATGCCGTCCGGGTGGTGCTCCCGGAGAATCGGGCCTCCAGGGGGTAAGTGCCGATCGGCAGGCTGGCCTGGTAGGTGAAGGTTGCGTTGCCGGTCTCGCTGGTCCGAGCGGAGCCGACCAGGGTGGTGTTCACGTAGAACCGGATGGTCTGATTGCTCAGGGGGGTGCTGTCCGCCAGGGTGAGCTTCGCCTTCAGCTCGACCGGGTTGCCGGTCCCGATCTCAGCCGCCTCGGTGGTCAGGTGCGTGGCGACCTGGACGGGCGGATCATCGGGCGGATCATCGGGCGGATTGGTGGGCGGATTGGTGGGCGGGGTGGTGGGCGGATTGGCAGGTGGATCGCTAGGCGGAGTGGCGGGTGGATCGGTAGGCGGATTGGCGGGTGGGTCGGCGGGTGCCTCGGCAGGTGGCTCCGGTTCGGGCTGCGCCGGTGGGGCCGCCTCGTTGCCGACCAGGTCCACGGCACGCACATCGACCACGGCGGTGCCTTCCGGGAGGGTCACCTCGAAGGAGAACGGCCCGGCGTCTACCCAGTGTTGCTCGCCGTTTATGTACAGGAAGGTCCCCTCGCTGACCCTGCCGGAGATTGTGGTGGTGCCACTATCCGACGGGCGAATGGGGTCCAGGTCGACCACCGGGGGCTCCGGGTCCACATACTCGGTGTAGACCGTCTTGCCGGAGGGCAGCTGGTAGTCGCTGAAGGTGTCGTCTAGCAGGGTGAAGAGTTCGCCGCGCACGGCGGGCTGGTTCGGGTCGGCCAACCTCTCCGGGTCCACGATTTCGGGAGGGACCAGGCCGGCGTTAACGGCGGCATCGATATGGCTAGCGGGCCAGGGTTTACTGGTGTCGGGCTTCACGCCGACGAACTTCATGAGGAAGGCGATTGTCTCCGCCACCGTGAGCGTGGCGTCGGGGTTGAAGCTCCCGTCGGGGTAGCCCAGGGTCTCGCCGTTGCGCTGCACGATTGCGAGCGCTGCGCGAATGGCGCTGTCTGCCCAGTGTCCGGCGGTGTCCGAGAAGGCCGGTGTGGCAGACTCCTCGTTGGTCGGATCCGCCGAGCCGAAGGCCCGCACCAACAGGGTGACTAGTTCGGCCCGGGTCAGGGTGCCCGAAAGCGCCAGTTCCCCGTTGCCGCGGCCTTTGATCAGGCCAAGGGCGGTTAGCCGAGCGATCGTCTCCTCCATAGTCACAGGGGGCGTTGCAGCTAGGACTGGCGGGGCTGAGAGTAGGAATGTGCTTGAGACCATGACGGCTGAAGTGAGGATGCTCAGGAAACGCCGCAAGCTGATACCCCTCCTCGTACTTGTATCTGGAGGGGATCGTAGCAAACTCGATTGCCATAAGCAATAAGTTCCAGAGTGTATCCCCTGAAGCGTGTGGGGAAATCGAACCATAATCAGTGCATTTACGTATTGGACTATAGGAGGTGTTATAGATGAAGCGACTGGCATGGGTGCTGGTGCTGCTGCTGGTTCTGGGGTTGGGGGTTGTTGCCCGGGCCGATGAGGTGACGGTTCTGGAGTACCCGGCGAGCAACTATGCGCCGGGGCCGGGATGGCCGGAGGGGTGGAAGCCGCCGGCGGTGCCGAAGGAGGTGCCGGCGGAGACGCTGGCCTGGGTGGAGCAGATCATGCAGCAGGTGCCGCAGTTTACGCGCTGGGAGGTGCGGGTGCTGGAGCCCTTGCCGGCGTGGACGCAGGAGTACCCGTACTGGTGGGAGCTGGATGAGGTGGGGTGTGGGGATACGATCTATCTCTACTGGTACCCCTACCCGGACACGAACCTGACCAGCGAGAAGTTTGGGAAGCGGTATGCCGTTTCGGGGGGCGTTGGTTCGAACTGTGAGTTCGCGCCGATCCAGCAGATTGATCCGATCATTGAGCGGACCGAGGAAGAGAAGGCGGCAGACCTGCGGAAGGATCAGTTCATTGATGATATGGATGCCTCGCACCGGGGGCTGGATCGGGATTTCGGAGACGGGTGGAATGGAACACCTGAGAGTATTCACGTCTTCTTTAACATGGGTCATGCCAGTCCGACCTTTGACGTCCCTGCTTACCTGGATACAACTGTTAGCCGAGTTCGGGTGCCGGTCCGCTTCATAAGCGAGATGATGGGCGCCCAGGTCAATTGGGATAGCGCCACCGGCCAGGTGGAGATCTACTTCCCGCCCATGTCCAAGCAGGTGCGCAAGGTGGTCCCTGCGCCGGGCTACACCTACGAGGGGGTATTCCGGGAATACGACTACTACCCGTGGCAGGAGTTCTTCTTGTTAGAGGAGCAGACGGTCAGCACACCGGCGAAGCGGATTGTGCTGACGATTGGGAAGCAGGAGGCGGTGGTGAACGGCCAGACCGTCCCGCTAGATGCGCCACCGGTGGAGAAGCAAGGGCGGACCATGGTGCCGATTCGCTTCGTGGCGGAGCAGTTGGGGGCCAAGGTCTACTGGGTGGGCGACCAGGAGATCCCGTTCGAACGTGACGGTAGTGTGACCGGCTCCTACCAGGTGCATATCTTCACCCCCTTCTACCCGCTCTACGAGTACCCGAGCTGGTACCTGGAGCGCTTCGCCAGCGGGGTATAGGGGGTGGGGAGCATGAGGGGACGCCGACTTCTGGTCGCCGTGCTGTCGCTCCTCCTCTTCGCTACCCAGGCTGGCGCGGCCGACTGGGTAACCAAGGGGGGCGGGCAAACCCGCCAGTCGGTCAACAGCGACCCGGTGGGAATGATGGCCATGGTCGAAGCCTGGCGGGCAGAGGGGGTCGGGCAGAGCGCCACCCAGCCGATCGTAATCGGCGACAGGATCTACCACCTGGCTGGAGCCTACCTCTGGGAGATGAGGGTGAACCCGGACGGGACCCTGGTAAAGGGTTCACTGCGAGCCATTCCGGACCGGGGAAACATGTGGCCGGAGCCGGTTAACATGCCCAGCAAGTCGCTCTTCCTGGTCTCCCAGAGCTCACCAACCTTCAGCCCGAATAGCCGGGTGCTTTACTTCGGCACGGCGTTCGGCCGGCTCTGGTCCTACCATACCGAACAGGGGTGGTTCCGGCCGGTCAACCTGGATTGGGGCTGCCCGATCGTGGGCTCCCCCCTGGTGATCCATGAGGGCGGGCGGGACTGGGTGGTGGTGGCCAACCGGCCGCTCTACCAGGACGAGAAGAAGGACCTCAGCCGGCCGATCTGCAACCGGAGCCACGGGCAGGTCTGGCGGGTAGGCGGAATGGACCAGCCCGTGGGGGAGATCGATGCCCGACCCTATGAGGCGCCTACAAAGAAGAGCGCCGCTGAGGGCTTTGGCGGGTTTATCACCCCGGCTCCCGTACCGGGACGCAACGATCCACTTGGGCCTACCTTTGTCGTGGGGACCGATGGGTTTGAGGGAGGCCGGGCGAGGCAATTGATCCTGAACCGGAGCGACGGGTATCGGTTTACGCCAGACTGGAAGGTCGATGGCCCTGCAGGGTTTGCTGGCACCATCGTCTCGGATGGTGCGAACAGCTACTGGGTGGATACAGCGGGTACTCTCTGGGGCGCCACCCTGCGGTCCGGCAGAAAACCAGAACGCTGGCCCGCCCAATCAATCCCCCTGGCCCCGGCGATCGGTGCCGGACGGCTCTTCACCAACACCGAGCCCGCCGTGGAGGTCCGGAACACGCAGACCCACCTCTACATAACCCTGCGCAACTGGGTCCCGGCCGGCGGCAGCGACGACCAGCTCCGGGTTACCCCCACCGGCTCTGATGGCGCCGTGGTCGCGGTCGGCCCCGACGGCCAGGTGAAGTGGTACCGCCTCTTTCCCCAGACCGCCGGCCCCGGCCGGCGCTCCATAAACACCGCTCCCCTGGCGATCACCAGCCAGGAGATCCTCCTCTTCGGCGACGTGCAGGGAACGCTCTACGCCCAGGCGCTGGACTCGACCAACCGGAACGGCGGGCATGGGGCGCCCTTCCTGGTCGCCGAGGGGGAGAGCGTGCCCCGGGAGTGGCAGAGCCTGCTGAACGAGGGCGAGACCCCCGCCCAAGGCCCCTTCAACTTCTCCCAGGTCTCGGGCGTCGGCGTCGATCCGGCCATGGCCAACGGGCTGATCCTGGTGGGCGTGAACTACACCAATGGGAATGGCCCCGGCGGGCGGCTGGTCGCCTACCACGTGGGGCCGGGCTATGACCTCCGCTGGACCGATTCGCCCAAGCCGCTGCAACTCACCCCTGGCCAGCCAACAGCGGTCACGAACGCTGTCGAACTCCGGCTGACCGCCCAGAGTCTTGGCGAACTCTGCGGGGTGGGGTTGCCGGTGCACTGGTACCTGACCGACCAGGCGGGAACCGTCATCCGCCAGATTGGCGCCCAGACCCTGCCTGCCACGCTCACGCCAGGAAGTGCGTGGCCCATCCACCTGGATCTGACGGTGGCCAAGGGCGACCCGACCAGCGGGCAGATCGTTGGGATCATCGACCACCCGGGACTGGTGGCGGCGACAAAAGCCGACAGCGTCAGCACATCGGTCCGGCTGGCCCGCCAGATCGCCGCAGCGAGGCAGATGCCCACCCCAAAGGGCTGCCAGGGCACCGCCGCCGAGGTGAAGCGGCTGCCGGGGAGCGACGAGTCGGAGGGAGGGCTGGCCAACAACGTGCTGGTGATCCCCTGGGAGGCCCGGTCGATTGTGGATGATCCCTTCATAGCTGGCATTGACCACGACTCGATCGCCATGGGGCCGGACTTCGGCGCCCAGCTCCAGCTGGGCTACAGCAACAACCTGGGGAAGGAGCATGTGGACGTGACCGCCCAGGCCTGGCTCGCAGAGGACCCGAACGGCGAGTGGGACGGCGCCTGGGCGCCAGCCAGGGTGAATGTCACCTGCTGCGACGCCTTCCCGCTCAACTTCCACGGGATTGCGGAGGGCGAGTATTATATCATCGCCGAGATTCGGTATGCGGGCGATACCAACCTGGCGAACAACCGGAAGGCATACCCGATCACGGTCCGCCACTTCAAGAGCACGGCGCCGCAGGGCACGGGCAGCGGTCTGACCGGCGGCGGGGATTAGTCCGGCATGTGCCCCGGCGCCATATCTCCGCCCGCTTTTCGCCGGGGTCGTGCTGGGCTCACGCCGAGTTTGCCCGACCGGGGGGCGAGTTGAAGGCAAATCTTGAGCGAGAGGGTGAACCAGAGGCGAATCCCGGCCAGAAATCCCGAAACTCAACCTGTTCGTGCCGGATTTGCCAGGGAACCAGGGCACACGCTGGCAACTGCGGAGCGAGTGCCAGCCCGCCACACAGCCCGGCGCCCCCCTCCAGGCGGAGGGGAGCGCCGGTGTTTTTTTGGTCATGCCTGCGGCTCCTCGGTAGGCTCTTCGGGCGGGGTCTCATCCAGCCCCTCCAGCTCGTCCAGCTCGGCGAAGTCATCGGTCGCGGCCGCCTGGTCGACAGGTGCTGGAGTGGTGGTGGACTGCTTGCGGCCCCGGGACTTGGGGGTGACCGCCGTCCCCGTCTTGATCGGGATCACCAGGACCGGCAGGTCCGTCTCCTCATCGATCTCCTCCAACACCAGGCACTCGGTCAGACGGACCTTGGGGCGCAGGCCCGGCGAATCAGCGAAGACGGCGCCCAGGTGGAAGCGGAGTCTGGCCGAGGCGCCCCGCTGAATGCGCTTAATGGTGGTCACCCCAGGCCCGAGTTCGGTGGCAGCGGAGAGGGAGATCACCTCGCGCTCGTCATCGACACCGAAGGCCATGAGCATGGGGCCATTGGGGTCAAGGCCACGGAGGATCGCGTGCTCGTCCCAGAGATCTGTCATGGCGACATTTCCCTCACTGGCGCCGGACCGGGCGACGATGACCTTCGGCTTCTCCCGCAGGGCGCCGCCCTGGACCTTGAACTCCTTGGTGATCTTCCGGAACTTGGACTTCTTCTTGTTGGGCTTCTTCTTGTCATCCGGGCCGTTGCTCGGCTGATCGGCGGAAGTCATCGGGTCATCCCATCCTTTCGCGTGAGGTGAAGTGGGTTCCTCTAGTTAGGAGTATACAATGTACCTGTGAAATCTGTCTAGTCTAATTTTGTGTTTATTGCGACTAATACTTCGGGTCGCGTAGCATCGCGAAAGGTGGCGGTGCGAGGGGGCTGTCCGAGATTGTCACGGCAATATTTGGGATTGATGTGCGATGTTCCTAGCGTTGGCTGAGATTGTTACGCGATTGTCCGAAGATGCTTGCATACGTAAAGTGGTGTCTGCCGTGGGGAGGGGAGGTCGGGGGAGATTCGCTGACAGCCGGGTCGGTACGGCTCGCACACGTAAGCGAAAGGCGTGTCGGAGTAGGCCCGGGGGGTGTCGGGGGAATGGCCAGGGGTGTGGCAGCGGGATCGGGCACTGGCGTCGCGCGCCGGGGGAAGGGGGAGGAAGCTCTGGGTCTGTCTGCGACTGTCCGGCATTGTTTGTGATTGTCTGGGATTGTTTGCGATCGTCCTGGGATTGACCTTGGCTGGCTTTGGTAGGCCCGCCCCGTGTTGCCACTTTTCCGGCTGTGACATACCGCTGTCACCTCGTCGATGTAGGATTGCGATGAATCACACAGAAACTCTTTCGGTGTGATGCATTCAGTCCTTTCAGATGGAGTGATCGCATGAGTCGGCAAGCGGATCTCGATCGTCTCTACGCCCTCATGGACGAGCTGGCGGGGCGGGTGGGCGGCCCCCGGCTTCTCTCGGACCCCCTGGCCAGGCGTGGGATCCCACCCCGGGGCATTTACTTCTTCTTCGAGCCCGGCGAGTTCCGGGCAGACGGCAAGACCCCCCGGATCGTGCGGGTGGGTACCCACGCCGTATCCGAGGGGTCGAAGTCAACACTCTGGAGCCGGCTGGCCCAGCATCGGGGCCGGGCGGGGAGCGAGGGCGGGAACCACCGGGGTTCGATCTTCCGGCTTCATGTAGGCACGGCCCTGTTGAGCCGTGGCCTGGCAAATGCAGCGGCAGCGGCGCAGTGGGGCACCAACCACCGGCCGCCGGAGGGGCCGGTGCGGGAGCTGGAGCGGCAGGTCGAGGCGATGGTCAGCCAGTACATTCGGGCGATGCCCTTCCTCTGGGTCGAGGTGGACGACCCGCCCAGCAAGCAGAGCGACCGGAAGCTGATCGAGGCGAATGCGATCGGGCTGCTCTCCAACTGGGAGCGAGCGGCGATCGATCCGGCATCGGTCGGGTGGTTGGGGCACTGGGCCGACCGGCAGGCGGTCCGGGGCTCGGGACTCTGGAACGTGGACCATGTTGATCAAGGGTACGAGCCCGGCTTCCTGGAGGTCCTGGAGCGGTACATACGGTTGATGAAGTCGTAGCGGGAGGCGGTTGGTGTGGCGACGATTGCAGAGCTGGTGCCGGGGGTGGTTCGGTTCCTGGTGCAGGTGGCGCGGGAGCGGCGGCTAACGACCTATGGCGAGGTGGCCCATGCGGTGGGGACCCACCACCGGGTGGTGCCGAAGGTGCTAGAGATCGTCCGGGACCTCTGCATAAGGCGGGAGTGGCCGCCCCTCACGGCGCTCGTGGTACGGGCCGATCAGGGGAGACCGGGCGAGGCATTCCTTGATCCCTGGGTGAGCCGGGACACGCCCCAGGCGGTCAAGAATGCCATGGTAGATGAGTTCATTCAGCAGGTCTACACCTTCGACTGGGCGCCCCTACTGGGGCTGTACCCGCAGCGGGAAGCCGTGGGTGCGGTTGCGGCTACGGCGCAGGGGCTGGGCCAGGCTGTCAGCGTAATCCTGAAGCTGACCCAGGTGGATCGAGCGGTCTACCTCTCTTCGCAGGGGTTTCACACGCTGGTGGACCGCCGGCCCGGCTCGCCCTACTGCCATGCGGATCTGTATGATCGGCTGAAGGCGCTATTGGTCGCCGCCGGTCAGTGGGAGGAGTAAGGAGGCGGTTGGTGTGGCGACGATTCCAGAACTGGTGCCGGGGGTGGTTCGGTTCCTGGTGCAGGTGGCGCGGGAGCGGCGGCTCACCACCTACGGCGAGGTGGCCCAGGCGGTGGGGACCCACCACCGGGTGGTGCCGAAGGTGGTGGAGGTGGTGAAGGCGGTCTGCCTGGAGGAGGGGTGGCCCCCGCTGATTGCGCTGGTGCTGCGGGCGGGGAGCGAGAGGCCGAGTCTCTCTTGCATGGGGCCGTGGTTGGGCGGGGAGGCCCCGCACGGCGATGAGGCTGAGGTGGTGGGGGAGTGGTTGGAGCGGGTTTGTGCGTTTGATTGGGGGCGGTTGTTGGAGCGGTATGGGGTGGAATAGGTGAGCGCAGGAAGTCTGCCGAGGCGCGGGCGAGGATCGGGCGGCAACAAGTGTGACGGGGAGCTGGTTGGGGGTGGGGCATCCCTTCCTGTGTGGCTGGGCTTGGACCCCTCAGGAATGGAAGGCTTGGGTCGCCCCGCTGTAGTCGCTGTATATCTGAGAGGTAGCGGCTGGTAATAGTTGAGAGAGTGGTGGGAGACCAGAGGCGTTTTCCAGTGGCACTTAGTTCTTTGACAGGAGGCAACAGCGATGGGTACTATTATCCAACAAAGCGATGAAGTGAGCTATGGGCGCTTAACAGTCAGGGCCGAAGTCGACGAGAATCAGTACCGTGACCGGCTTCGCTGGCATTTGCAAAGAGGTGAGGGCTGGATATCAAACGCGGATAGCAAGGCTACTGTGGCCCTTGGGCTCAATATGGCCGTCATAGGAGTGGGTACTGCCCTAGTGTCTGTAGATGCGGCTGGGGTTGTGGCGCTGGTGCAGGAGTCCTGGTTTTCCGCTACTCTAACATGCGCAGTCGCTATCAGCATCCTGGTCTCTTTGACCGCTGCTGCGATGGCTATCCTTCCTAGTTTCGGTAGGGAAAATAGTCCCGGTGAGGAAGCACTTTACCACTTTGCTGTCGTTGCAAATCACGCTGACCTCGACGGGTTTCGCAGAAGGTATCGGGCGATTGATGCTCATACAGACTTGGTCACTTTGGAGAACATGGTATGGGTTAACTGCCGCGTCTCTACAGCAAAGCTCAAGCGAGTCCGCTGTAGTGTAGTTAGTTTTATGGTCGGGCAAACAGCTGTGGTAGGCTGGGTGCTTGTGTCAGTACTGGCGTAGGCTTGGCGGTCGTTCCGGATTAGCGCTGTCCTGCACTCGTCTGTCCTCTTGGCTTAAGCCGAGGTTCTATTGCTGAACCTCGGTTTAAGTCTGTTGCTAGGGCCTTGCACAAGAGTTTCCTGGCTTTGCATTAGTGACTAGCTTTTCGGGGCCGGGAGGAGAATAGTAGTGGCAGGTCGAACAATCCCCCGAGTAAGTTTCCGATCCCGGAGTTAACGAGCATCGCATTCACAACGTTCGCAGTCACTGGTGGAGGGACTTAGATGAGTGAAGCTCTTGCAACAGAAGTGCTTTTGACACGCACACTGAGCGAAATTCGGGCGCTGTACTTAGCCGATGCCACGCCTTGGGTCATTGGGTTTAGCGGCGGAAAGGACAGCAGTACTGTTGTCCAGCTGGTCTATTATGCCCTCCTAGACATCCCGCCAGAGAACCGGCACAAGACGGTACATGTGATTGCCTCCGATACCCTGGTGGAGAGCCCGGTCGTTGAGACCTTCCTGAGCAAGACAATCACGTCTATGAGAGAGGGGATAGCTCGTCAGGGCGTTCCTATCGTGGTAGAGAAGGTGGTTCCGGAGATAACTGAGACCTTCTGGGTCAATGTTCTGGGAAAGGGGTACCCGGCCCCTAATCGGTTCTTCCGCTGGTGTACGGAACGGCTGAAGATTGACCCAGCAACGCGGTACATCCAGAGGCAGATTGATGAGTACGGTAGCGTCATCATACTCCTAGGTGCTCGCAAGGACGAATCCAACACACGTGCGCAGGTCCTGGAGAACCACCAAATCAAGGGAAGTGTCCTGCGCCGGCATGCCACAATGCCACAGGCAAGTGTTTACGCGCCCATAGCGGATTGGAAGACCGAAGATGTCTGGTCATACCTAATGGCCTACCCAACTCCATGGGACAGCCTCAGCGGGCTCAACTCGACCCTGCGCAATCTCTATCGTGATGCCTCAGGCGAATGCCCGCTTGTTATCGACACAACTACGCCCTCGTGCGGACAGAGCCGGTTTGGGTGTTGGACGTGTACGGTAGTAAACGTGGATAATTCGATGAAGGGCTTCGTTGAGTCGGGGCTGCAGGAGTACGAATGGATGACTCCTCTGCTCGATTTCCGAAATAAGCTGAAGGAATATCGAGATGATCCGTCCAAGAGGGAGCGTTGGCGCCGGAATGAAGCAACCAGGCCGAGGGGCTGGGCGATTGAACTCGGACAGGTTGCGGACGACCCTGAGGACATTCCCGAGGAGAGCAATACCCTAGGACCCTTCACATTGGAGGTGCGGAAGGAGCTCTTGGAGGGGTTGCTCATGATCCAGAAGCATCTGCAGGAAACAACGGACAGGAACATCGTGCTCGTCCAAGAAGAGGAACTGGATTTGATCCGGAGGTATTGGACTGAGGATTACCGAGTGGGGTCTCTGGCCATGCTGGACATTCTTGAGCGAGTTTACGGTCCTGCGGCACGTAGGGCGCAGCTAGAAACGGAACGCGCTCTACTAGAAAGCGTATGTGCCGAGCACTCTGTCGACGTGCTAGCTGTGGACAGACTTCTCGATTTGGAGCGGGGCTATGTGACCAAGCTCCGTAAGCGTGGAATGCTGCAGGCGGTCGACGACCTGATCAGTGAGCTTAGTGTGAAGGAGGACGCAGCGGGTGCTAATTCGAAGCCTGTTGCTGGATAACTTCCGCCAATACAGGGGCAGACACGAAATTATCTTGTCCGTGGACGTGGCCTCGGACCGCAACATCGTGCTAATCGGCGGACTAAACGGTGCCGGGAAGACGTCAATCCTTGAGGCAATTCGACTGGCCCTCTTCGGCAAGGCCAACGAGGATCTCTGGGAACAGTCAACCTACAAGGCGTTTCTCAGGCAATGCCTCAACAAGCCTGCGTCCATCGATGGGGCACGAGAGATGCGCCTAGTGGTCGAACTGGAGGTTGGGGATGTTCACTCGTCCACTACCTTGAGCATTGACCGGCGCTGGCGCTTCAACGATGCGGTTGAGTTCATGGGTGAGACGTTGACCCTGCGCTCGAACGGAAAAGAGAAGTTGGGATTGTCGTCGGAGGATGCTGAGCTCTATATTCAGGAGCGGATTCCCTTCGGTGTCTCCCGGTTTGTCTTTTTTGATGGAGAGAAGATCCAGGATCTTGCACGAGACGATGTGTTTCCGAACGACACGCGGGATGCTATTCGCTCCATTCTTGGCCTGAGGGTACACCAGGAGCTGGAGCACGATCTGTGGCTGTATGAGCGCAGTCTCCTAAGAGAACACGCCGATGACCAGTCCTTCAAGCTTGCCGAACAGCGGCTTGATCGAGCCCAGAGTCAATTGGAGTCTATCCGGCGGCAAAAGACAAAACTCAATTCTGAGTTAGCTGACGCAAATCGCGAGTTGGAGGCGCTCCAAGCAGAACGGAAGCGGTTGGGAAACCGACAGCTGAGGGATAGACGAGGGATTGATGCTACCCTCAGTTCTTTGAGATCTCAGAGGGAGGCGACTCAGAGGGCATTGGTCGATCTAGTTTCCCATGATCTGCCCATGATTACCCTACGGCCGCTTCTTCTCCGACTAAGGAAACGGTTAGAGGATGAAGTTGACCTAGAACAGAGAGAGATCGTACGATCGCTTCTCGTAACCAAGCAGGAAGATTTGGCCAGGACTTTTCGCCTTGTCGGGGGCACAGAGTCAGAGGCTTTGTCTACTGCATGGGAGCTGACGCTAGGGCCGATCCCCAAGGCGGTAGCACTTCGGCATAAGAACCTGAGCATCGAGCAAAAGTACTCGCTCATTAGCCGAATTGATGCGACCACGGGGCCGGTGAGCCTCCAGGCTCAGGAACTACTTCAGCAGATGGACGCTGTGGACCACAAGATCCGCAAGGTCATGCAGGACAAACGCTCCATGCCAGCAGATCCGGTTTACCTGGATATCGAGGAGCGGGAACGTGACGTAATGAGCCAGATCAAGGTACTCGCCAGCGAGCTCGGAGGTCTAGCAGTCCAGGAACGGTCGGCTGAGAACGAGTTCGCCGCGGCCCAAAGGAGCTTCGAGCTGGCGGAGAGCAAGGTTACCTTGGCCCGGGGAGTCCAGGCTAAGGTACAGAAGGCGCGACAGATTCGGGAGGCCGTTACTGACTTTATCAACCGCTTAGCGGCTGAGAAAGCAGGCGAAGTGCAGCGATACCTCACTAGGATGTTCCTGGATCTTGCTCGAAAGGACAGCTTGATTGGAGAGTTCTCAATTGACCCAGCGACGTTCGCTGTGGAAGTAGCGGATACCCTTGGTAACAAACTTGCACTTCAAACACTGTCGGCTGGAGAAAAGGAGATCTTCGCTATTTCATTTCTGTGGGCACTCAGCAAGGCCGCAGTCCAGGAACTACCCATGGTCATTGACACGCCCCTGGGTAGGCTGGACAGTGTGCACCGAGCGCACATTGCGGAGCGATTCCTTCCTCACGCAAATCGACAGATAATTGTCCTTACCACCGATTCGGAGATTGACCGAGGGCTCTATGATCGGATCTCCGCATATGTCTCGGACAAGTACGTTATCGAGTATCAGGCAGCGGGCCTGACTTCTCGTATCATGCCGGGCTATTTCTTCGATAGGGGGGTGGATCCGAGTGTCGGTGAAGCTGTCTCATCGATCGGGTGAGATCCTCGGGAAGCTGCAGCGGGCTCTGAAGCTACCAGAGCGACCACCTCTCCTGCGACTAGCCTTGGCGCACGGTCTCCTCGCCTCGGATGGCGTACTACCGCCTCAGGAGGACTCGAGGGGCCCGGAGATTCCCATTAAGGTGATCACGTCTGTTCAGGACGTCCTAATCGACGCGCTGATTGCTGAAGTCTTAGGCCCTCGAAAGGATGCCGCCGATAGGCGGAAGGCGTACAAGCTCCTTGTGGACTTCGGCTTGTTGAAGCTATGGGAGCAGTTTGAGCAGATGGATGGCCCGAGCGACTTCCTTGTCAAGCTAGCGCGGCAGAGTGTTGTAGCGTAGCTCAACTGGTTACAGCAAGGGAAGGTCGAAGACGCCACGGCAGGATCGCCATGGCGTCTTCTTTATGCTGTCAAATAGGCGCATGCAGGACTCATCCCAGCAGTTTATATACGTCTTTGAGGATACCGAGAGTCGAGTTCTCCTGCCATCTCTCTTGCAGATAGTATAGGCCTCCGGCAGCGTACTCGGAAAGTAACGTGCCTGCTCGAGCGCCTGCTTCATGCCCGTGCCGTTCGTTGAGAAGGACAGAGAACCCAAATTGCAGGTCCGTGCCCATTGTGGGGGCGTTGAATAGCTCCTCTCGACCTGATCCTAAGTCGGTCCGAAGGTTTTCTCGTATGCCTATGGCTGCGGCCAGACAAAACAGATCCACATACTTGTCAAAGATCTTGCGAGCCTTCATCGCTTCGTAGAAAGCTTTCTGCTCTCGGGTTGTATAAAGCTTGTCGGTTGGCTCGAGCACAATCAGCTAAATCCCCTCCCATCTCAGGCCCGGGTCATACAGTTGGGTCGATTCGAGATGCCTGGGCGCCGTCAACGTAGTTGATGACAAACTGACCGGCCAAGAATGGAGCATATGTAGGCAGTTCAGACGGGGGGATGTCGCGATCAGTAGCGAGAAGGATCACCTGCGTCGGTAGCTGTGGTAGTGCCTTGAGTATGTTGGTACGGTGTTCAGTATCCAAGTGCCCAAACGGTGTGTCCATCACGACCGGTGCGTTGGCGTCGCTTGCGAGGTTTAGCCCCGCAATAAAGGAAAATGCTAGTGCCTCGCGCTCTCCAGCGCTTATACCATCGGTCGGTATACTGTTCCCGGCCTTATCAATGAGGTCAAGTGAATAATCGTCGCGCAGAACCACCCGATCATATGTGTCCGGCTTGTTAGTAACCAGCCGGTGGATCTTTGTCGTTTCCGATTCAATGCGCGATCGTTGGGCAGTTACCAGATCCGTAATGTACCCTTCGAAGGCCGCCAGGACTGCCTTGGCAAGCTTGATGTTACCTTCCAGAGCCTGTCTCCGAGGTGTCACTTCTCCCACCTGTTCGAGTTGCCGCCTGAGGCGACTTACTTCCTTCTCATGGTCCTTTATGTGCTCCGCTAAATCGTCGAGGTCGTTGCGCATGTGCTTTAGGTCTGTATGGATCTCCGAACGTCGAGCGATAAGTCCCTGGCGTTCACCGTCATCCAGTCCGCCTATCTTCTCCTCCAGGGTTTCGAGAAGCTGATTGACCTCGGTCAAGTCGTCCTCGAGCTTTGATCTCTTTTCCATCAGTGGTGCGGGGTCTCGAATAACGTGGCGCATGCCAGAGAGAAGGTCCTCGAGCCTTTCAAAGTAGAGCGGAATGTGATTCCCCTTCTCGCCGTTGGCTGCGGCGGTTTCGTGAAAGTGCGAGAGCTGGTTACGGAGCTCCATCAGCCTTTCTCTGATCCGCTCGAAGTCTGGAGGGGAGTTTAGCTCCCTGCCACACAGGCATTGACCAGCATAGAGGATCCTTTCGAGTTCCTGGACCCTGGCCGCTAGGACAGCCTCATGAATCTTTACGTCCTGCATGCCGTTGGCGGATAGCTGCCACTTTGTGTGGACCTTCCTAAGCTCTCGTTCGATGATAAGAAGAGGAAGATGCCTAAGGAAGCGCTCTTCGTCCTCGTGGAGTGCATCGAGTTGCTCACGTAGGTGGAGTTGCTTTTGGCGGGCGAACTCCTTCTCACCAAAGAGGTGCTTTACCTCTTCAGCTCTAGCTAGCTCTTCCTCGACCTTTTGGAGAATTTGTTCAGCATTCTCAATCTCCTTGTGAAGATGACCCTTACGTTCCTCAGCCCTTTTCATCAGCGACTGGGCGATTTCCATTTCCTCATATATCTGCTGGGTCGCTCGGTCTCGCTTGAGCTCTTCGTCAAGGTCCCGCTCCCAGCGCGCAATGGCTTGTCCTACATCGGTGCGAGCGTTCCTAACTGCAGGAATACCAAGAACCCGCTCAATCGCTTCTCGGGTTGCAGCACTGTGGGCTACCTGCGCGTAGCGGGAGATCTCCAAACCATCGAAGAAGAAGAACTGACTGGCGTCTTCAGGAAGCATCTGATCGATTCGAGCCTGCAAATCGATGACAGGTCGCCCATCCTCGTATAGGTCCGCCTCAATCCGCAACGTGGTGGGATCAGGGTTGGCAGGGTCAGGTAGAAAGGCGCGCCGTAAGAGGTTGTACTGTTTACCGCGGTTTTCAAAGAGTAGCCTCACCGACAGCTCGCCAACCCCTTCAGAAAGAGCCTTGCGGTTGAGATAGGACACCAGGGTGGGTCTGTTTTCATTCTTCTCATACAGACACCACTGAATGGCCTTTAGAAGACTGGTTTTTCCATAGCCGTTATTCCCATCCACAACCCAGAGATTCCCGCCACCCGTGGGAGTGAACCGAACGCTTACTTTGCCGTAGTAGACACGCCAATTACTGAGATCTATCTGTTGAAAGCGCACAGTCTCACTCCTCTGCCCTCTTGGGTATGGCGGTGAAGCCTCGGCTCATCCGTGCCTCTTCAACTAGCTCTTGCAGGAGGGCAACACAATTTCTACGCATCCGGAGATGAACCCTGTCCTCCTCTTCCCTCAAGATGCGGTCGAGAAGGACGATCGGGACACCTTGTGCTTCGGCATGCTTCTTCAGTAGTTCGACGTTCACTCACTGACCTCCCTATCACTCCGGAGGATCTCTGATAGACGCAGGCCATAGCGTCTGAGGGCGTCGTCTAGCCGATTCCCTGCGGAGAATCTGTTTCGAGCGTTTCGCATCATGGTCTGTGCTCGGTCCAACTCTCTATCAACGAGACTCCTTGCATGGTCTTCGTCCGCAGATGGGGGAAGGACGAAGATATCATGAAGAGACGCGTTGGTTTTACCCTCTGCGGCCCGAAGAACGCGGCCTCGTCGCTGGATGAACTCCCGTTCGGTTCGGCTGCTTGCTAAGATTATTGCTTCGTCAACTGCTGGCACATCTACACCTTCATCGAGACACTTTATTGCCAATAGGACACTAATGCTCCCCCTCAAGAACCCTGACAACAGCCGTTCCCTCTCGCCTTGTCCTAACATAGATGTGTAACGACCGAAGGGGATTGATAATCTCGTCAGGACGTTGCTGACGCTATCCAGCTGAGTTTCGTCTGCACAATAGAGGAGAGTTTTACTAAGGCGACACTGTCCCAAAATGGTAGGGAGTAGCTCTGTCTTACTCTTGCACTCCTTTATGATCCGTGCTCTCTGTATCAGCAGTGTCTCCAAGATGGTTTCCGCTCGCGCTCGCGAATTATCCGCTTGTGCTCTAGTCACCGCCTGCCGAGCAGCGATAATCTTTGCAGAGAGCTTCCGGTAGTTCTCCATCTCCTCGACGGAGAGGTAAGCGAACCATAGGTGGTAATCATATGGGCATAACAGCCCATCACGAATTGCCGCACCCAGGTCATACTCGTATATGACCCCGCCGAAGTACGAGAGGACTCTATCGGTCCCCTCCTCGTCAAATGGACGGACTGCGGTAGCACTCAGGCCAAGCCGATAGGTGTATCCCTCCAGAAGGCACGATCTATTCACCGGAGCACCCGCGTTATGCACTTCATCCACAATGAGGAGGCTGTTACCCCTGGACTGGATCTGCTCAGAGAAGGCTCTAAACTTGGCACCGCTGAGAGTTCGTAGTGTGCCGATGATGACCAGTGGGCCGGCTTGGACTCCTTGCCGAAGCTGCTGCTCTAATTGGGTGATCCAGGAAGTTGATGAGCCGGCGGCGACTACCAATCTAGCCATCTGTGCAAGTCCAATCTTTGTTACCTCTTTACTCCACTGGTCCACCAGGGCAGTAGACGGAACGGCGACTACGACACTTACCGCGTCGGGTGAGGACATCGCCGCTACGAGCGCGGTGTAGGTTTTTCCCGCCCCCGTCGCCATAGACAGGATTCCTCGGCGACTGTTGGCGTACCAAGCCTCCAGTGCAGCTACTTGCGGTCGTCTTAGTGGGCGGGGAAACAATGGTTTCCTGGTCACAGCTTGTTCGTCTGCAAGCCGGTCCGGTCTGAAATGCTGGAGTTTTACTCGAGCGGCCTCGGGAAATGGCACCACTGAGAGTCCCGGAGTCGTGTTATTCCAGAGGCTCTCGAAGTTTGCCTTCTTGCGTGCCGTCCTTCCCTGGGGGTCGTCCCATGACCAGAACACATCTACGGACTCGAAGTTCTCGCCGAATGCCGACCCGGTCTCGTTGGCCGAACCAGAGAAAGCTACCAGATTCGAATAGGCATCCGTAAAGATGCCTATCTTCTCATGGTACAGACCATTGCGCACTCTACCGGCTGGATCGACAGGTATCCCAATCCGAATCTCGAGTCGTCCAGAGGCCACTAGCCACGCGAGGAATCCTAATGCATCGCGTATGATCCTATCTTCTGTCCATTCGAATGTTCGGGCGACAGCCGCGGACACTACATCCCGCTCGTTGTACCCTCGTGAAATTGCCTCCATATCTTCAGGTGTCAAGTATGGACTAGCCACGAGCCGCATTTTACCATTACCCTCGACGAACGCTTGGAGGCCCTGGGCAGCAACAACGAGAGCCTGGCTGGTAAAATAGCCAACGGCCCTATCATAGGCAACAGAGCGTCGAAGAAGAGGGTGATAAAAATCTGTCGCCAGATTGTGACTACCGGATCGGTACTCGCACTGTAGGGGCCAGGTCCTTAGGTCATGAGCATCTTCTCGGCCGCTTGTCACTCCTGGCGCCCCCCTGCAATCCTGTGAGTCAAGTTTCGACTAGTGTTCAAGTATTCCTGCAGGCCCTTACAAAGGTCTGACATCCTAAAGCGGTGATGGGTGATTGCTCCGTTACGGTACGAGTCCAGAGGTGATGCCCGCCCACCGTTGCGGTTACTCCCAGAAAGGCGTATGGAATTCTGCGTTGAGAATGGAGTTAGGGGAGATGGCTTTGTCAGAGTGACGGCGGGCCACGCGAGAGACAGTAAGGCGGATAAATGGCTTCTCCTCTCGAAGGGATCAGGAGATTTGGGTGTGTTCGCCCAGCACTACCGCTAAGGGTCTGGACATCATTCTCCCTCTGATTGAGTCTGCGGCCCGGGTACAGTGCCTGTTACCCCTCGGGTACTCGGTTGAGGCCGACCCTGTAGGAAGGCTACTTCGCCTCGGGGTTCATGTTGGGCTGTACCCGAATTCCGCGGCTCATGGACCCTGCACTGACTGCTATCTTGGCGTCGGTGGCGGGGGCTCAGCATGGGCTGCAGTCGGTTCGGCGGCTGTTGCTGGTCACGGCGGTTTTTGGTCATTCTAACCCAATGACGACCAGTACGGGTTCGGCGCCCCCCCTACTGTACCGATTTGCGCGAGTGGATGGATGAGCTCGGAGGGGTGTCGGTCGAGCCTGCGGCAGAATTGATGGAACAACTCGGCCAAATGCACAGGTGAGGTTGCGCTTCATGCTGGGAGCCGGGCCTGCCATGAGGGTGACAGACGGCAACGCGGCCGACGCCGAGTCTCTCTATGCCAGACCTGGGGTATATATTGGATACTGCCATTACAGTCTCAAATAAAGAAGTCCTCATAGTCCTACTACTGAGTAGTCCTGGAGGCAGGCCAGCCAAGTACGGTGGACTCCCTCTATCTGCTGGAAGTCGCGGTGGCTGGAGACTGCCTCGATGTGCATCAGCGTGGCGGCGCAGAGCAGGTTGGCAAAGCTCTCATCTGCAATCCCCCGCAGGTCGGGCAGGAGCGCCTGCTCGAACCGCAGGTGGGGGTAGTACTTGCGCGCCTCCGCCAGCATGGCGGGGGAGCCATCGTACCCGACCACGGAGAAGTCGTGCTCGGCCAGCCAGGCCGTGTCCCGCCCGCTGCCGCAGCCGATATCCGCCACCGATTCGCCGGCGTGGAAGAAGGCGAGCATCTGCTGTTGGAGCCCCATCGGGGTGGAGATGGACCGGTACTGCTGGGCTATCCACCCGGCCTCCGCCTCGTATGCCGCCAGGGTCCGCTGATCCATCGCCCTAACCCCCATCGATCAAGAATGTTCAAATGTACTCATTCTTGCCCCGGTGCGAAACCCCTTCCAGGTGCGCGCAAAGACCGGCGGAGCGTGGACTCCTCCGGTCTCGCGGCGCGACCGCTGTCGATACATGGCGCGGAGCGTCGTCGAATGTAGTCGATCGGTTCAGGCTAGTCAAGGCGCACGTGTGTTCGGTAGAATATGTGATGAGAGGGGAGATCCGCCCGGCCGGGATGATTCGGTTCACGAAAACCGGTTACCAGCGTTCCGTGCCGGGCCTACGGTGCCGCATGGAAGGAATTTCTACATACTCTCGCTAATTACTAGCGAACAGATTCTCAAGCCCAAAGGAGGTCTCCTTGTGACCGACTTCAACAAGCGTCTTGACCAGTACGCCGACCTGCTGGTCCGGGTGGGTATCAACCTGCAGCCCGGTCAGGAGCTAATTATCACAAGCTCAATCGAACATGCTGATCTGGCCCGGCGGGTGGTGGCCAAGGCGTATGACGCCGGCGCCCGGAGGGTGAGCGTCGACTGGTCCGACCCGCAGACAAGCCGCATGACCCTGGCCCGGGCGGACGCGGAGGCCCTCGGCGAGTACCCCGCCCCGCTGGCCAAGTGGCGGGAGGAGCACCTCGAAAAGGGCGGCGCCCAACTGGCGATCGTGGGCAACGATCCGAAGCTCATGGCCGGCATCGACCCGCAGCGGATCAGCACCCTTCAGCAAGCGACCGCCCGGGCCACCCAGGCGATTGCCGGCTACACCGCGACCATGCGGCGGAGCTGGTCGATCGGGGCAGCGGCGGTCCAGGGCTGGGCCGACAGCGCCATGGCACACCTCCCCGCGGAGGAGCGGGTCCCCGCCCTGTGGGACGCGATTCTGAAGGCCTGCCGCGTGTATGGCGACAACGATCCCGTGGCGGACTGGCAGGTGCACCTGGCGCGACTGGCCAAGTGGGTCACCTTCCTGAATGAGAAGAAGTTCGCCAGGCTCCACTACAAGGGGCCGGGCACCGACCTGGTGATCGACCTGCCGCAGAACCATGTCTGGATCAGCGCGGGCAACGCCGCCAACGAGAAGGGCGTCCCCTTCTGCCCGAACATGCCGACCGAGGAGGTCTTCACCGCCCCGGCACGCGAGGGTGTCAACGGCGTGGTCCGCTCCACCCTGCCGCTCAACTACGGTGGCACCCTGATCAAGGAGCTGTCCCTCCGGTTTGAGAAGGGACGGGTGGTGGCGTTCTCGGCCAGCGAGGGGCAGGAGGTGCTCCAGGGCCTCTTCGACACCGACGAAGGCGCCCGCTACCTGGGCGAGGTGGCGCTCGTCCCGATCGACTCGCCGATCAACCAGACCGGCATTCTCTTCTACAACACATTGTTTGACGAGAACGCAAGCTGCCACCTGGCGGTGGGCCGCGCCTACCCGATCTGTGTGGAGGGCGGCGGCTCCATGTCCAGCGAGCAGCGGCTGGCGGCTGGTCTGAACCAGAGCGTGACCCACGTGGACTTCATGATCGGCTCTCCCGCGTTGGATATCGACGGCGAACTGCCCACGGGGGAGCTGGTGCCGCTCTTCCGCAAGGGAATGTGGGTGTAGCACAGCCACTGCCAGTAGGTGGAGAGGGGGCCTTCTGTGTCGAGTCACCGCACGACGCTCGCCCGGCTTGCCTGGGCCGTGCTGACCGTTCTCTCGCTCAGCCTCTACGTCATGCGCATTCCGCACCGGGCGGCACTAGTCGCACCTCCCTCTGCCTACTTCGTGGCCTGGGAGCTGCCGCTGGTCATTTTCTGGGTCCTGGTCAGCGCAATCATTCTCTGGCGGACAGAGACCTCCCGCTGGACCTTCTTCGTCGCCGCCATGCTGACCACGTACGGGCCGAGCTACATGCAGGACGGCCGGACGCTGGAGCTGCTCCCGCCGGTCCTGTCGGTCGTGGCGGGGGTTCTCCACCAGTTTGGCGGCTGGGCGATGTTCGCTTTCTGCTTTCTCTTTCCCGACGGTAAACCGGTGCCGAAGCACTTCTTCTGGGTGCTGGTGCCCGCCTGGGCGGTGATCGCTGCCCCGGCCTTCTACTTCCCCGACTCGCCCTACAGCCTCTACCAGTGGCCGCCTCTCGTCTCGACCTCCATTGTGAATGGGCTCTTGGTGGTGGGAATCGCCTCCCAGGTCTACCGCTTCCGCACCACCACCAGCAAGGTGGTGCAGCAGCAATCCAAGTGGGTCGCCTTTGGGATTGTCATGGTGGCGGCGGGCAACATGGTCGGGCTCACGGCCCGCATGTACCTCTGGGGAGAGCCAGCGCTCCTCTTTACGTTTGATGCGATTAGCCACGTCGCCCACGCCACTGTACCGCTGACGATCCTGGTAGCGATCATGCGCTATCGGCTCTGGGAGATCGACCGGATTATCAACCGGGCGCTGGTCTACCTGGCCCTGACCGGCGCGATCGCCCTGATCTACACCCTGGTCGCTGGCTGGGCAGGCTTTCTCTTCGGGGAGCAGTCGCAGTTGGGCCCGCTGATCGGCACAGGCCTGATCGCCTTCCTCTTCATGCCGCTACGGGACTGGCTCCGAGCCGCCATAAACCGGCTGATGTACGGCGAGCGGGACAACCCGACCGCCGTGCTCGCCCGGCTCGGCACCCAGTTGGAGGCGAACCTCGCCCCCGAGCAGGTACCGCCAACGGTGGTCAAGACGGTGGTCGAGTCGCTCCGGGTGCCCTACGCTGCCCTCCTCCTCGCGGGGGATGAAACCTACCGCCTGGCTGCCGAGGCGGGCTCCCCGGTGCCCGAATGGGAGCGAGTCCCGTTCCCCCTGCTGGATCAGGGCGAACAGGTGGGGCTGCTGGTGGTGGGGCTCCGGGAGGGCGAGGAGGGGTTTCACTCCGCCGACATGCACCTGCTGCAGGGGCTTGCCCGCCAGGCCGGGCAAGCGGTACATACGATCCGATTGAACCAGGCGCTCCAGCGCTCCCGGGAGCAGCTGGTCACCGCCCGGGAGGAGGAGCGGCGCCGCCTCCGCAACGACCTGCACGATGGCCTGGGGCCGGCGCTCTCCGGCTACGCCATGACCGTGGCGGCGGCGCGCCGGCAGGTCGACTCGCAGCCCGAGGCGTCGAAGGAGATGCTCCTCCAGTTGGAGCATAACCTGCAAGGCTCGGTTCAGGAGGTGCGCCGACTGATCTACAACCTACGGCCCCCCCTGCTAGATGACCTTGGCCTGGTCGGAGCCCTCAGGCGCTCGGCGGGTGAGTTCCAGCGGGCCGGGCTCGCGGTGCAGGTGGTGGCGCCGGAGAACATGGAGCCCCTGCCGGCAGCCGCCGAGGTGGCAGCCTACCGCATTAGCCAGGAAGCGCTGAACAACGTGGTCAAGCATGCCCATGCCACCCAGGTGACGATCAGCCTGACCGTTGTGGAGCAGGCGGGACCTGGGTCGGGAAGGCGGCTCAGCATGACGGTGGTGGACAACGGGCGGGGAATCGACCCGAACCGGACCGCTGGTGTCGGCCTCTCCTCCATGCGGGAGCGGGCAGCCGAGCTGGGCGGCGCATGTACCGTGACGCGCGATGAACAGGGAGGCACACGTGTCACCGCCTGGGTTCCACTGGCCGCCGAGGAGGAGTGAGGAGATACTCATGTCGTTCAACCGCACGAGCTTGGCCCGGCTAGCATGGGCCGTGATTACGCTACTGGCGCTCCTCTTCTACTTTCTCCGGATCCCGCACCGGATTGCGTTGGCGCCCCAACTACCGTTCTTCTACATATGGGAGATCCCGCTGATCATCGTTTGGATCAGCCTGGCTGCCCTGATCCTCTGGCGGACCGAGACATCGGCCTGGACCTTCGGGGTGGCGGTCATGCTGAGCGCCTACGGCGCCAGCTACATGCAGGACGGGCGTACCCTGAACATGCTCCCGCCGCTCCTGGCGGTGGCCGCTGGCCTGACCCACCAGCTGAGTGGACTCGCCTTCTTCGGGTTTGCCTTTCTCTTCCCCGACGCTCGACCGATCCCGCGGTGGCTCTTCTACCTGGTCATGCCCTCCTGGGCGGTGCTGGTTGGAACCGCCTTCTACTTCCCGGACCTGCCCATGAACCCGTACAACTGGCCGCCGCTCTACGCCGCCCTGGTGGTGAACGCGGGTCAGGTGGCAGCGATTGCTGCACCGATCTACCGGTACCGGATCACGACCGACCCGGTGGTGCGCCAGCAGATGAAATGGGTGGTCTTTGGTTTCATTGTCCTGTTCACCGGCAACGGAATCGGCCTGAGTGCCCGCCTCTTCTTCTGGGGAGAGCCGGTGCTCCTGGCGATCTTCGATGCGTTCAGCCACATGGGACACGCCGCGATGCCGCTCGCAACCTTCCTTGCGATCATGCGCTACCGACTCTGGGATATCGACCGGATCATCAACCGGACCCTGGTCTACGCCGCATTGACCGGCTCGATCGCCCTGATCTACACCCTGGTTGTCACCTCGGGTGGCTTCTTCTTCCAGGGGCAGGCTAACCTGGGGCCGCTGATCGGCACCGGGCTGGTCGCCTTCCTCTTCATGCCGCTACGGGATCGGCTGCAGACCGGCGTTAACCGGCTGATGTACGGAGAGCGTGAGAACCCGACCGCTGTCCTGGTGCGGCTGGGCGCCCAACTGGAGTCCAGCCTTGCCCCCGACCAGGTCCCCCCGACGGTGGTACAGACGGTTGCCGAATCGCTTCGGGTGCCCTACGTGGCCCTCCTGCTCCTGGAAGATGAGACCTACCGGGTGGCGGCGAGCGCTGGGGAACCGGTGCCAGATTCGCAGCGGGTCCCCTTTCCGCTCATGGACCAGGGGGAGCTGGTGGGGCAGCTGGTGGTGGGCCGCCGCTGCGAGGACGAGGAGTTCAGCCCCCTTGACCTGCAGCTCTTGCGGGGACTGGCCCGCCAGGCGGGACAGGCGGTCCATACGATCCGGCTGACCCAGGCGCTCCAACGCTCACGCGAGCAGCTGGTCACGGCCCGGGAGGAGGAGCGGCGGCGAATGCGCAACGACCTGCACGACGGGTTGGGGCCGTCGCTTTCGGGTTTCGCCCTGGTGGCTGGGGCGATCGATCGGGAGATTGAACGGAACCCCGACCAGGCCCGGGAGATGGTCCGGCAACTGGCCAAGGACCTGCAGGGGTCGCTGCAGGATGTGCGCCGTCTGATCTACAACCTGCGCCCGCCCCTGCTGGACGACCTGGGGCTGGTGGGCGCCCTGAAGCGGGCCTCCGGCGAGTTTCGTCACGCCGGGCTGGAGGTGCAGATTGAGGCGCCCGAGGCGATGCCCGCCCTGCCCGCAGCCGTGGAGGTGGCCGCCTTCCGGATCGTGCAGGAGGCACTGAACAATGTGGTCAAGCACGCCCGGGCGTCGCACGTGCGGGTGCACCTGGCGGTGGGGGAGGCGCCCCGGCCGACCGGAAGGGGCCGGGCCCTGTTGCTCACTGTCGTCGACAACGGGGTGGGAGTGGATCCCCTTCGGACCGCTGGGATTGGGCTCTTCTCCATGCGGGAGCGGGCCGCTGAGCTGGGCGGCGCCTGTCTGGTGGAGCCGGACAGCGGGGGTGGGACCTGTGTGGAGGCCTGGCTCCCGCTGGGTGCCGCTAGTGGCTCTGGTACAAACGGAGGTATGTAAATGAACCGCTGGATGACCGGGACTGTATCGCTGCTGGTTGCCCTCATGCTCCTGCTCACCCCTGGGGTGTCCCGGGCCGAGGAGGGTCCAAAGGTGGGGGACTTACGGACGCTCATGCGATTCGGAGAGCTAACGGAAAATGCCCCGACGAATGGGTATGCCGGCTGGATCCCTGTGGTGGGCTTCCAGTTTGGCGTAAAGCGGGACTACGCCACCACCCTGTCCACGCGCGGCGGCTTTGGAATCAACCCGCCTGAGGTGAAGGAGTTGACGATCTTTAAGCAGGTCGATTCGACCTCGCCCAGGCTCATGGAGGCCGTTGTGCTGGGGCAGTCCAACACGGTCAACCTCGTCTCCCTGCTGGAAATCGAGGAAGACGGCGAGGGTGAGGAAGAAGAGGCCGAGAGCGAAGACGAGGACGAAGGCGAGGGGGAAGACGAGGAAGAGCCGCGGCTCGTGCGGGTCTACCAGATCACCCTGGAGAATGCCTACGTGGCCAGCGTCAACCAGTGGCTGGAGTCCGGGGTGCTGGTGGAGGAGGTACGAATCCGCTTCACCAGGGTGACGACACGGTTCTGGCCGCTGCAGCCGAACGGCGACCCGGGGACACCGGTTGTCTGGTCGTACGATGTCGAGAGCGAGGAGTAGCTTGCATAGCGCCGAACGAAACGCAGGCCTGAACAGAAGGGCCTGCGTTTTCAAATAGGCCCACAAGGAGGATTAGTTACACTATAATTTTTGGCAGGAATTGAGGATACTCCCAGCAAATCTCCCTATGAGTATTGTTGAGGAGGAGTCGGAATGCGGTCGGTCACTTGGCGGATTCTCTCGACCGGAATCGTAGCGGTCGTCTTCATGCTCTTGTTGGTTGGCGGGAGCTTCCTGGCGATCAACAACGTCCGCGCAGCGTATGATGATGCCCTGGAAGACTTCTCCCTGGCCGAGAGCACACTCACCCTGAAGAACTACTTCGAGCAGGAACGGGTGGCGGTCAGCACCTTTCTCCTCACCGGCGATGAGTTTGCCCTCCGGTCGCTGACAACCGCCTCGGCCCAGGCGGTGCAACTTATGGACGATATGCGGCCCGCCCTCCACTCCGACCAGGGGCGGAGGTTGCTTGACGAGGTGGAGCAGCACCACGCGGAGGCGCTGAAGGTGCTGGAGCAGGAGATCGCCCTGTACCGTGAGGGCAGGACTCAGTACGCCGTAAGGGTCATGCAGGACGAGGGCGCCCGGGTGAATGCGGCGCTGAACGCCGCCACCGACGCCCTGCGGACCTATGATATTGAGGTCGTGGGGCACCATGTGGAGCAGGCGGAACTCCGCGGGACCCAGAGCCTCTGGTTCTCGGGGGCCGTCTCTACACTGGCGATCTTCCTGGCGCTCTTCCTCTCCGTGCGGATCGCCCGGGCGATTGCTCGGCCGATCGTGGCGGTCTCCCACCTGGCCGCGGAGCTGGCGGGCGGAAACCTCCAGGTGGCAGAGCTGCGGGTCACCTCGCGCGACGAGGTCGGGCAGATGACCGAGGCCATGAACAGGATGGTGGTCAGCCTGCGAGGCCTGATCGCTCACGTGCAGCACTCGGTGGATAGGGTGACCGCAGCCGCGAATGGGCTCACCCGGACCTCGCAGGAGGTTACCGAGGTGACGCATGAGGTGGGCGGCGCTGTGGCCGACATGGCCCAGGGCGCTCAGACCCAGTCGGCTGCTGCCATGGAGACACGGCAGGCTGTCCACCAACTGCAGGCGGCGATCGACCAGATCGCCACGGGGGCGGTGGAGCAGGCCCGCGGCGCGCAGGAAATGGCATCGGCCGTCGAGCAGGTGGTGGCCGCAAGCCATGAGGTGGTCAGGCGGGCCCAGGCCGGGACGGTGGCTTCGGGCCAGGCGATTGAGACGGCCCGGGCCGGTCAGCATGTGGTCACCGAGACCGCTGCGGGCATGGATCGGGTACAGAGGCGGGTGCTGGAGTCGGCCCGGCAGATTGAGGAGCTGGGCCAGCTCTCAACCCAGATCGGAGCGATTACCCAGGCGATCTCTGGGATTGCCGAGCAGACGAACCTGTTGGCCCTGAACGCTGCGATCGAGGCGGCCCGGGCGGGGGAGCATGGCCGCGGTTTTGCTGTTGTGGCCGACGAGGTGCGGAAGCTGGCGGAGCAGGCAGCCCGTTCGGCCAGGGAGATTGGCGACCTGGTCGGGCGGGTGCAGGTGGGCACCGCTCAGGCCGTGACCTCCATGCACGAGGGGACGAGCGAGGTGCGGGAGGGGTCCCGGTTGGCGGCCAGCGCCGCCGAAGCGCTTGAGGCGATCATGGCCATGGTGGAGCAGAACACCACGAATATGGAGGGGATCCAGTCCGCAGCCAACCGCATTGCACAGGCGGTGCAGACAGCCGGTCGATCGGTCGATGCGGTCTCCGCCGTCACGGAGGAGAACACCGCCGCCACCGAGGAGATGGCCGCCAGTTCGGAGCAGGTGGGCCGATCGGTCGCTTCGGTGGCGGAGACGGCGTCGCACAATGCAGCGACCACACAGGAGGTGGCCGCTGCTGTCGGAGAGGTGAACGATGCGGTCCGCTCGATCGCCAGCGCCGCCGGCGAGCTGCAGCAGGTGTCCCAGGAGTTGACGGATCAGGTGAAGCGGTTCAGGCTTTAGGGCTGGGGTGTCATGGGCGCACGTGGGGTCTCGCCGGAATCCATGCGTCAAGGACCTGCCGCCAGGCCCACTGCCCGTAGTAAAGGGGCGGCTGGTCCAGGGTGAGCAGGGGCGACGGGAGGTCTGCACGGGCGTGGCGCAGGGAGGCCTTCGCCGGGGTTTCGCCCGGCGGCACCGCTACTGGCCCCGTGGTGAACCAGAAGAGTGTCCCATCATCCCCCCAGAAGGGGCCAAAGCCGCCATCGCTCCCCGCAACTCGGCGGGTCTTACTGCTCTCCACATCGACCAGGTAGATCGCCTGGCCCTCGGCGGGCTGATCCATTCGGCGAGGCACCTCGCTCCGGCCGCGGGTGAAGGCGAGGGAGTGGCCGCTGGGGCTCCAGGCGGGCTCTCGGTCGGCGTAGCCCGGAGGCGTGAGCCGGCGTGACCGCTCCCAGGGGGGAGCGATCAGGCGCAGCTCCTTCCCGGCGAACGCCACCCGGTCGGGGCCGTGGACATAGGCGAGCACCGGCTCGGCGGGGGACCAGGCCGCCCACTGCGTGTTGGGCGAGGCGCCGGGTTGGGCGGTCTGGCCGGTGGCCGGGTCCAGTACAAGCCACTCGTTGCAGTCCGCCGCGATAGATGAAGTCCAGCCCGGCCGGACTAGCAGCAGGTAGTCACCATCGGCCGACCAGGCCAGGGGGAGCGCACCCGTGCCGCACCGGTCGCCGCCGGTGCCGGGCTCGAACGGGTCGGCCAGCAGGAGCGCCGGCTCCCCGTCCGCGGGCGAGATGGTGGCCACGTAGGCGGTGCCCACGTGCGGGTTGGCCGGGCTCGACTCCCTCCGGCTGATCGTCAGGTACCGGCCGTCGGGTCTCCAGTGCGGGTGATCCCATCCCTCGACTGTCAGGCCTTCTTGCTCAGGGCCGGCATCTGGCGTGATCCGGTAGACCCAGACCGAGCGCTGGGTGCCCAGCGTCCGGACTACTGCGAGCCGGTCATCGTAGGGGTGCCAGTCGATGCTGGGGGAGAAGCTGGTGAGGGCGACATCTGGCACGGGCCAGGGGCCCCCGCCTTCGGCTGAGGTCACCATCAACCGGTTCTCCTGCCAGTAGGCGATGTACCGGCCCGTCGGGGAGAAGCGTGGGAATCGAACGGGGGCGCCGGTAGTGAGCCGGCGCTCTTCGCCGTCTTGCCAGAGCCAGAGGTCGCCGCCCCGGACGAAGGCGAAGCGCATGGGGCTGGCGGGCTCGGCGGTGGTGGGGCGCTGGCACCCGGCGATAAGCAGGAGGGCTGTGAGGAGCAGGGCCAGAAATCGGCGCATGCCAAACACCTCGCGCCCAGTTTTCCCCCTGCGCCTGGCATTCACTCCGTGTGCTCGGCCATGCTCCTCAGCCCGCTGGCCAGGGTCTGTAGCTCCCGGGCGCCCGTGGCGCTCGATTGGATCACCTGGTGGATCTTCGCCGTCGCGCTCGCCATGCGCTCAACTGCGGCGCTGGCCTGGCTCGTGGTGGTGAGCGCCCGCTCGGTCTCTCGGATCACCTGCTCGGCAATGCTGCCCACCTCTTCGCTGGAGGCGGTCGTTTCCTCGGTGATCGCGGCGACCCCATCCATAAGCTGGGCGAGTCGGCCGGTGCCGGCGGCCAGGTCGCGGGCCTGGCTCTCAATCGCCCGGCTGGCACTCTGGGTGCGGAGGGCGGCCTCCCGGATCTCGTTCAGGGATTGGCTTACGGTCTGGGTCACCTGGGTGGCCTGCTGGGCGCCGTCCACACCCGTAGTAATCACCTGACCCATGCCTGCGATCCCGGTCTGGATCTGGCGGATCAGCCCCTCAATCTCGTGGGCGGCGTGGGCGGAGTGCTCGGAGAGTTTGCGGACCTCGTCTGCCACGACAGCGAAGCCGCGCCCGGCATCGCCCGCACGGGCCGCCTCGATCGCGGCGTTAAGCGCGAGCATGTTGGTCTGGCCAGCGATCGCAGCGATTGTCTGAACCACCTGGTCAATGGCGGCCGAGTGCTTGGCCAGCAACTGCATGTGGTCCTGGGCCTGGTCGAGCGACTCGTGGAGCCGCTGCATGCGGTTGAAGGCCTGCTGGGCCAGTTCGTGGCCGCTGTTGGCCCGGCTGGCAGAGTCGTTGGCGGCGGTGGCGACCACGCCGGACTGATCGGCCACCTGCTGGGTGGAATGGGCCATTTCCCCGGCCACCCGGGCGGCCTCGGTCACCTGATTGGCCTGGTCCAACATGGCCTTGCTGACGGCGCTGGCGTTCTCACCCAGGCTGGCCATGCGCTGAAGGGTGGCACGCTGGACCTGCTCGCTCTCCTGCTGGCTGGTCTGGACAGCGTGCAGGGCAGGCAGGAGGACGGAATCCACCTCGCGGGCGGCGGCGGTTGCACCGGCCACCAGGTGGTTGGCTGAGTCGGAGACTTGCCCGCCAGCCCGGCGGAGTTCTGCAGTGGCGGCATCCAACCGGCGAAAGGTCTCCTCCTGGTTGGCAGCGTCGGCCAGTACGGCCTGAATCTTGGCGACCCGGCTGGTGACGAGGTGGAGGATCACGCCCACCACGACCAGCACGCCAAAGGCAAAGCTGACAGCGGCGCCGGACTCCAGCTTCGTAATGCCCACTCCCCACACGTCAATGCTCGCCAGGGCGAGGACGATCGCAAGACTGGGCAGCGGGGCTCGTTGGTCCCGGGTGGCAATGCTCAGGGTGACAGCGGTTATGTAGGGGAGCATACCAAAGGTGCTGATACCCGTTAGCAGGTTCATGGTTGCGACACTGGTCACCATGGTCAGCGGCACCAGCAGCGACATAAGGCGGGGGTTGGTCTTCCGGGTGAGCAGCAGCGTGAGGATCATGGTCAATATGAAGTGAAAAAGACCCCAGCGCCACGATTCAGCCAGTCCGTTCACACTGAGCACTCCGAAGATCAAGAGGCCGAGAATCCAGGAAGCGATCACGAAGGTGCGGCGGGATCTGCTCTCCTGCTCAGCAATCTGAGCGGCGATGCTGGTCGAAGGCTGCATCTCCTTGGGTGACCCCCATTCCTTTAATGTAGTGCACCATTAACATATCACGTTTTACGAACTATACTACAGCATTTCGGCAAAGGATGCCAGGGGGCCGACCCCACGGCCGGCCCCCTGTCTCTTCGGTTACTCCAGCCGGAGCGCCTCTGCCGGGGCGATTGTGGCCACCCGGCGGGCTGGGCCAAGGGCGGCGAGCAGGGACAGCCCCACGCTGAGCAGGAGTCCAGCGGCCAGTACGGCCCAGGGCAGTGCGAGCTTGTCAAACCGCTCGGGCTCCAGGCCGTACAGGGCGCCGGAGGCCAGGATCACACCGCCCAGGCCTCCAACGATCCCGCCCACGAGGCCCAGCAGCCCGCCCTCCAGCATGATCGCCCGGCGCACCTGGCCCGGGGTCGCTCCCACGGAGCGGAGGAGGGCGAACTCCCGCCGTCGCTCGTTGATCGCGCCCACCATGGTGTTGATCAGGCTCATGGCGGCAACGGCGGCCATGACCAGGGCGACGGCGACCACCAGGGCGTAGCGCTGGTTGATCTGCGAGCGCATTTCGGCGAGGGCCGACTCGGCGTCGCTGTACTCGGCCATGGAGTACTCCGGCTGGGTGGCGATCGCCCTGACCTCATCGCGCACGGCTTGCCGCTTTTCGGGCACGGCGTTGGCGAAGATCATTCGCACCCCCGGCGGGGGATCATCGGGAATGGGTTGGGAGAGGATCACCTGGGGCAGGGCGTAGTGGTAGCCCTCCACGATTGCCGCCACCCGGAACTCGTGGATGATCGGCTGGCTCTGGAGCAGGTGCATCTCCCGCTGCAGGTTTAGCCTGACCGAATCACCGAGGGCGAAGCCGCGGGAATCGGCAAACTTCTTCTGCAGGACCAGGTCGTTGGGACCGAGCTGCGCGACCGAGCCCGCCAGCAGGGTGTAGGCCTTGACCGAGACCAGCTCAGCCATGTTGCCGGCGGCAGCCCAGACGAACTCCCGCTCCAGGAAGGGCTGCCTGGACCGCACCTCACGCTTGGCCATTTCGGCGAGGAAGGTGGGATCGGCGTGCGCCCAGTCGTGCCCCACCAGGACCGCCCACTGGTTGTCATAGGTGAAGCCGACCTGGCTGACGCCATTTACCCGCTGGATCTGGTCGAGAATCGCCGGGTTGAGGCCCTGGTGGATCAGGCCGGGCAGGCTGACCTGGAGGTCGGCCGGATGGGTGGTGCGGATCTGCTCCTCCATGTTGCGTGCCAGGGTCCCCATGATCGTGGCGATGGCGATCACCATGATTAGACCGAGGCTCATGGCCCCGGTGGTCAGACTGCTCCGCCGCCGGTGCCGGAGGATTGAGCGGACCGCAAGTGGGCCCTCGCTGGTGGAGCGGAAGGGCAGGGCGAGGACGGGCAGAAGGAGCGGCAGTAGCCGTTGGGTCGCCAGCAGGAGTCCAATGCCCACGGCCAGGGCGCCGGTGGAGCCAGTCAGGGCCTGGAGTCCATCGGCCCCGCCGGGGAGGATCGCCGGCCAGAAGGGGACCGTGGCTACGGCAACCAGGCCGGCGCCCATGAGGATCAAGCCGAAGATACCGCCCCGGTTCGCCGCCTGCTCCTGGTTGGGCAGGTCGGGGCGCATGGCCCGGAGGGGCTCAACCTGGCCGGCCGCCTTCGCCACGCCCCGGGCGGAGACGAGGGCGAGGAGCGTTCCAATAAGGCCGATCGCTGCAAGGGCGGTGACCGGAACGCTGGGGGCGGTGGGCTCAACCCCCAGGGCAGCGGCCACGCCCCGGCCGCTGGCGATTGCCCCCGCCGCACCCAGCAGCAGGCCGAGCAGGGAGCCGGTGAGCCCCACCAACAGCCCCTCGGCGAGGAGCATCCGGCGGATCTGTCTGGGCGTGGCGGCGATCGCCCGCAGCACGGCCAATTCCCGGGTTCGCTCGGCCAGGGAGATCCGGAAGGCCCCGGTCAGGAGGAAGGCGGAGGCCAGCAGGGAGGCGATGCCGAGGCCGTACGCCACGGGGCGTAGGGCGTCGAGGTTGCGCCGGATCTCTTTGAGGAAGTCCCGGTTGTAGACGGTGACTTCGGGGAAGGCATCCTGGATGGCGTTGGTGACCGGTGCCTTCTCCGCTTCGCTGGTTAGCTCGATCAGGGTGAAGGTGGCCCCCTCCTGACCCACGGTCCGCTCCAGCCATGCCCGCTCAAGGATCACCTGGGTCCCGCTGGTCTTCAGCGAGGCGAGCAGGCCGCTGATCCGGACCCTTACGGTCTGGCCGCGGGCGAGGGGGAGTTCGGCCGTATCGCCCACGGTGAGGTTTCGCATGCGGACCCATGCCTCTGAGATCGCCACCTCGCCGGGGCCGGGGTAGGTGCCCTCCTTTGGGGTGAGGAGCTGGTGCCCCAGCGGGCTGTTGGGCACGCCGTAGGCGATCAGCCCCGGCTCCATACCGGTGGGAATCAGGATCCCGGCGACATCGACCACGCCGGGGATCTGCCGAATGGCGGCCTCATGGGCCGGTGAAAGCACCTTTCCGGGTTGATGATACCCGGCCATGAGGTCGAAGGTGCCAAAGTTGCGGGCCATTTGGTCGTCGAGGGCCTTCTCCATGGTGGCGGACAGGGTGAGCAGGGCGGCCATGAGCCCGTTGCCCAGGACGACGGAGAGGATCGAGAGGATCGTCCGGAGGCGGCGAGCCAGGAGGAAGCGGAGGCCGAGGTTAAGCATGGGCGGCCACCTCCGTGCTCAGCCCGTCCAGGATTCGCAGGATCTCGCCGGCCGGGCTGCGCTCTGCGGTCTGGGCCACGATCAGGCCGTCGCGCAGGAAGAGGACCTGGTCGGCAAAGGCGGCGGCTGTAGCGTCGTGCGTGACCATGACGACCGACTGGGAGAGGTCGTCGCAGGAGCGGCGGAGCAGGGTGAGGATCTCCTGGCTGTTGCTGGAGTCCAGGTTGCCGGTGGGCTCGTCGGCCAGGAGAATGGCCGGGCGGGTGACCAGGGCTCGGGCCACCGCCACCCGCTGCTGCTGGCCGCCGGACAACTCGGCGGGGAGGTGGCTTGCCCGGTCGGCCAGGCCGACCGTCTTCAGGGCCTGGGCGGCCCTCTCAGTCGCCTCGCTCGCCTTCACGCCGGCCAGGGTGAGGGGGAGGGCGACGTTCTCCAGGGCCGAGAGCACACTGACCAGGTTGAAGGCCTGGAAGACGAAGCCGATCTGGTTCCGGCGCAGCAGGGTGCGCTGCTCCTCGGTCAGGTTCTGCATGGGCCGGCCGGCCAGGACCACGCGGCCATCGGTCGGGCTGTCGAGGCCACCCATGATCTGGAGCAGGGTGGATTTGCCGGAGCCGCTCGGGCCCATAATGGCGATAAACTGGCCGCGCCGGACCATGAGCGAGACGCCCCGCAGGGCGTGGACTGCGGTGGCGCCCTGGCCGTAGGTCCTGGTGACTCGATCCACATGCAGGCTGATATCGGTCATGGCGGATCCCTCCGTTCTGCTTATGGTTCAAGCATAGGGGGAGGATCTCGCAGGGCTGTCACGGGCATCTCAACAGAGTGTCAACAAGGAAACGCCCACCGACCGGATGCGGTCAGCGGGCGTCTTTCAGGCATTTCGTGCGGCCTGGAGCACGTGGTTCAGGGTTTCGTTCCAGTGATGGTGGTGGCGGGCTACATCAGCCGGGTCGACGAAGAAGCGACGGGCTGATTCAAAGGCACCATCGAACGGGAGAAGGTTGGTGATATCCATACGGTAGTAGACCTGGTAGCCGATCTTGGGGTACTTGCCGCCGGGCTGCCAGTTGGGGTTCTCTTCGTGGCTGACCTCGCCGCAGCCGAGGTAGGTGAGGGTGCCCTCGACATAGCCCTCCTCCAGGGCCTCCCGCCGAAAGGTCGCCTCTGGGGTCTCACCCGGCTCCCGGTGGCCCCCGGGAATGTCCCCACCGCGATGATTCAGGTCGACGAGCATGATCTGTCCGTTGTAAAAGCAGAAGCCGTGGACGCTGGTGATCAGCTCGTGGGGCGGCATGGGGGCGTTGGGCAGCCAGGTGGAGCGGATTCGGTTACCGCCCCAGTCGAGGTAGGTGGTGTAGGAGCTCATTACTTCTCGGGATCGGGCAGGTACTTCTTGTCGGGGCCTGCGTGGTTGGCGATCTTCCACTCGCCGTTCACCGCCACGAACTTGTAGTAGATAAAGTCGAAGTTGCCGTCGGTCAAGGGGTAGGCGACTTGGAGTTCAAGCTCCCGGGCGTTCTGGCTGAGGATCTTGAAGGCGGCGCCGCCCATGATCCAGTTGGGGCGGGCGAACTTGGTGCCGGCCGCCCGCTCCGAGAGGAACTGGTCGAGCCAGACCTTCTCAGCGCCGGTGACGAAGGAGGCCGGATCGGCGTTCTGGACCAGATCAAACTTGTGGAGCTCATAGTTCATGACCTGGGTGCCGGCCGTGCCGTCATCCCACTTGGGGGGAGCCGGGGCATCGTCCTTCGGGGCGCTACTGGAGCAGGCAGACAGTATGCCTACGAGCAGGATGCTCGCCAGCAGGGAAATCCAGTTGCGGGTGCGCTTCATGCTTGGACCCCTCCTCCGTTATCTCTCTGTATGGTTCTGTGTGCTCATTTATTGTAGATGGAAATGTGCGTAGCGTCTATGGGTGGATGGAGGGGGCGCCGCGGAGCGTGAGCAGGCGGCTGCCGCTATGACAGCCGCCTGGGCTAGTGCTCGTTGAACACCCGGTAGTCCAGGTGAGGGAAGAGGTTGTCGGCGGCCTCTACAGCGGCGAACCAGGATGAATCGGGCATCTCCCCCTGCCCAACGGCATGTGCGATCCGGTGGAAGCGGGTGAGGTGTTGCTGCACCCGGCGGTGGGCATAGTCGGTGGCGGTTCCACTCCGAAGAATGAAGGCCCAGTCGCTGGCCTGCGCCAGTAGGAGCTCCCGGGCGGCCTGGTTGAGCGCCCGCGCCAGCCCCTGTGCCCCGGGGCCCGGCTCCCGTGCCAGCCGCTGCATGCTCCGCCCCGCAGCGTGCAGATGCCGGTAGAGCCAGTGGTTCTCGCCATCTACCCAGAAGTCGGCGTAGCCCCGGTCGCCCCAACTGGAGTAGCCCGGTTCCGCCACCCCTTGACCTTGTCCGTGCATATCAATGTAATCACCAGGGGTCACGAACCGGACGCCATCCACCTGAATAGCGGCCCGAGCCAAATGCTCCAGGAAATCCGGCCCCTCAAACCACCAGTGGCCGAAGAGTTCGGCATCGTACGGGGCGACCACCAGCGGGGGCGGGCCGCCCGGCAGTATTCCCCGGAGTTCGGCCACCTGCGCCACCCGGCTTCGCACGAAGTGGGCAGCGTGACGAACAACGGTCTGCTCGGCTGCCCAGCGGTCGTATAGCTCCTTCTGATCGGTCGGCCCAGTCACCCGGTGGTACTTGAAGCCGGTGAAGCTCCGGACACCCGCTGGCCCGGCCAGGACGCCCAGGTGGGCCGCCTCCCGCTCAAAGCCGATATCGCGGTAAAAGTCACGGTAGGCGCTGTCCCCGGGGTAGCCCTCGTGGGAGGACCAGACCTGCTTGCTGGAGAGCGGGTCCCGCCCAAAGACCGCCAGCCCTTGTGGCGTCCATATGTGGGCATATGGTCCCATGGGGGGCCGTGGTCGGGCGTGGGTGAGCCCGTGGGTCTCCAGGAAGACGAACTGGACGCCCGCCTCCAGCAGGAACCGCTCCACGCCGGGATAGTAGCCGCACTCCGGCAACCAGAAGCCTCTAGGAGGGTGGCCAAATCTCGCCTGGAAGGCCTGCACTGCAACCTGCACCTGCGCCCTGACCACGGCGGGCTGCTCCTGATAGGCGGGCAGGAAGCTGTGGGTGGCAGCACAGGTAATCAGGTCGATATACCCCGAGCGGGCGAAGTCGTGTACGGCGCCTAGCAGGTCGCCGCGGTAGCTGTCCACATAGAGCCGCCGGAGGCTCCGCAGCCGGTGCCGGTAAAAGTGTGCCACCGGCTCTACCGGCGTGCCCCGGGTGTAGCGCACCTCCCGGTCAGCCAGGTCAATGCCGGCGTCTAGATAACGCAGGGTGCGGCGGCGGAGCAGGGGGTCGTCCAGCATGGCCATGAGGGTGGGGCTTATGGAGAGCGTGAACCGGAAGGGGATTTGTTCGGCCCGAAGCCGCTCCAGTGATTGGAGCAGGGGCAGGTAGCACTCGCAGACCGCCTCCTGCAGCCAGCGCTCCTCCAGGTAGTCATCGCGGTCGGGGTGGCGAACAAAGGGCAGATGCGCATGCAGGACCAGGGCCACGTAGCCGAGGGTCAACGGGGTCTACCTCCAGGGGCTGCTTCCTGTCTTCCCCATGCGTTCCAGCCGCTCGTAGAGGGCGCCATCGGCGGCGGCCGGACTCTCCTGCGGCATGGTGACGGGGTTAGAGAGGGAGAGCAGGTAATAGGCGCCATCTGGGGTGCGGCGCTCGAGCGAGACCACGTACCGGTGGCCCGGCTCCAGGTCGTTCAGAAACCAGTGATCGTGCGCCCCAACCAGGTCGATCGTCCGGGAGCCCGGCTTCTCGATGTCGAACAGGCGCATGCAACAGATTGTCTGCGCAAACCGATCCGGGCCCAGCATCTGGCGGAGGCGGGCCTCGGACTCATCGGACAGTTCCCAGTAGAGATAGAGGGAGCGCGGGTTGCGAATGATCGCCGTGATCCCATCCTCCCCGTAGCGTGCGGGCAGTGGTTCCGGTTCGTTCAAGAAGGCCCAATCGGCGGCGGGGTCGGGCTGGAAGGCGATTTCGTCGCCCAGCTCCAGGTCAGGGGCGAAGGTGATCTGGCGATTGGTGGGCATGGCCCCGTTGGGAATGTCGGTCAGATCATCCTCCAGGTCGGGCTGCTCCACCGGGAAGTCGGGCTCATCCTCCGGGCCATGGCCCTCGGCCCGCCGTCCGCCGCGGTCGGGATCGCCGGGTCCGCCCTCGCCATCGGTCTGGCTGAGGCGGGTACGGCCCAGGCCATAGCCTGGCTCCTGCCCGTTGGTGGATGGGCTCACCGCCTGCCGCCGGTCTAGGTGGCGCCCCTGGCCCTCGAAAGCGGCGGGCAGCGTCTCTGCCGCAAGCTCAACATCGCGGTGGATGTCGGTCACGCGCCGGCCCTTCGCGTATGGGCTGCCAGGCTCCTCTGGCGTCTCAGGTCGGCTGCCCACCGGCCCCTTCATGAGCACCGTTTCCTTGGGCTCGGCGCCAGGTGCCACCTTCTGGTCGCCGTACCGGGAGAGATCGCTGGGCGGAGCATCCATCGCGACCAGGTCACGTCCCGGCACCGGGGCCTTGAGCTTATGCGTGTCGCCGGGCAGATCTCGGCTCAGATCCTCGGTTCGCTCTTTGAGCGCCGTGTTGGCGATGTCTAGCCCCTGACCTTTGCCCTCGTGGTGGACGACGAAGGTCTCAGGGTTCCGGACGTTGGTGCCGTCTGGGCCGAGCTTGGCCCGCGGTCCGGGACGCCTGGAGAAATACCTCCACAAGGCCACAAAAAAGAGGGCTAGTCCAAGAAGGAACACGTACTCCATTCTGTCGCTCCCCCCGATCAGCTTTCCGTCATACGGTGAGTTTCCGACTGGAAGGGGCATTTTATTCCGCCGCCTTGCCGGGGCAGACTATCGGGGCAAAGGGGTGGAATCACGACGTGGCGAGGCCGCTGGTAATCGGCAATGGGCAGCTTCTGATCTGCTTTGACCAAAACCTGGTCATGCGGGACCTTTACTACCCGCATGTTGGCCAGTTGAACCATATCGTGGGCAATCGAAACCAGATCGGTATCTGGGTGGATGAAGCCTTCGCCTGGCTCGGCGACGACGGCTGGGAGCGCACCCTTCGCTACAAGCCGGGGACGCTGGTGACCGAGGCGACGGCGATCCACCAGCGGCTCGGGGTGGCCCTGACGGTCGAGGCGGCGGTGCACCAGCGGGAGAGCATTTTCATGCAGCGGATTCGGGTCAGGGACCGAGCCGGGCGATCGCGGGATCTTCGCCTCTTTGTCACCTGCGACTTCGACCTGGATGAGACCGATGTGGGCGACACCGCCCTCTGGGAGCCGCAGTTGGGGGCGATCCTCCACTACAAGCGGAAGCGCTGCTTCCTGGTGGGGGCGGAGGAGATCGACCAGTACGCCACCGGGCGCAAGCGGTTCATGGGGGCGGAGGGGACCTGGCGCGATGCGGAGGATGGCCACCTGGAGGGGCACCCGATCAGCCAGGGGGCGGTCGATTCGACGATCCGGCTAATGGCGCCACTGCAGCCTTACGGCGAGGCGGAACTCTACCAGTGGCTGGTCTGCGCTGGGAACTTTCAGGGCGCACGGGCGGGGCACCGGCTGGTGCAGGAGACCGGCCCAGGTCAGATGCTGGCAGAGATCGGGCGCTACTGGCGCTCCTGGGCAGCGAGCGGGGGCGGGGTCGATGTGGGGAATCTGCCGGAGCGGCTTCAGGAGGCCTACCGGCATTCGCTGCTGATCATCCGCACCCAGGTGGATAACGGCGGGGCGATAATCGCCGCCAACGACTCGGACATTCGGGACCACAACCGGGACCACTACTCCTACATGTGGCCGCGCGACGGAGCCCTCGTGGCGGCAACTCTGGACCGGGCGGGGCTCTCGGCGGTGACCCGTCGCTTCTACCGCTTCTGCGCCAGCGCTCTGACCGACGATGGCTACCTGCTCCACAAGTACAACCCGGACGGCTCGCTTGGCTCCAGTTGGCACCCGTATGTCGGGCCAAAGGGGCTCCAGCTTCCGATCCAGGAGGACGAGACGGCGCTTGTTCTCTGGGCGTTGGGCGCCTACTACCGGGCCAGGCAGAGCCAGGAGTTCGTGGACTCGCTCTACGACAGTCTGATCCGACCGGCGGCTGACTTCCTGACGGCCTACCGGGACCCGGGGAGCGGGTTGCCGCAGGAGTCCTACGACCTCTGGGAGGAGAGGCGGGGGATCTTCACCTTCACGGTGGCCGCTGTAATCGCTGGCCTGCGGGAGGCGGGCCACATGGCCGGCGTGCTGGGGGACCAGCGGCGGGCGGAGCGGTATACCGCGGCGGCGGCCAGCTACAAAGATGCCCTCTTGCGCCACCTCTGGTCTCCAGCGCATGGGCGCTTCCTCCGGGGTGCCTACCTGGCAGACAACGGCGCCTTGGTGCTGGACGAGACGCTGGAGTCCAGCGTGGCTGGGGTCTTCCTCTTCGGGGTCCTCCCGCCCGACGATCATCGGGTGGAAGCGACCATGCGATCACTGGAGGGAGGGCTCTGGGCGCCAGGTCCGGTGGGAGGGGTTGCGCGCTACGCCGGAGACTACTACTTCCGCATGGTGGATGATGCCCCGGGCAACCCCTGGATAATCTGCACGCTCTGGCTGGCTCGCTGGTACATACAGCGTGCCACGCGGCGGGAGGACCTGCTGCCCGGGCTGAAGTTAGTCGAGTGGGCGCTGGATCGAGCGCTGCCCACCGGCGTGCTGCCAGAACAGGTTCACCCCCACACCGGAGCCCCCCTCTCGGTCGCCCCGCTAACCTGGAGCCATGCAACGCTCTGTGACACCCTTCAAGATCTGGCCGAAAAATTGCGGGTGCTCCCCAATTGAGCTTCCCCCTCGCACAATGCGTAACTGCGCATGTGTGCGAGGGGGGTTCATAATTGTAGCCGAAGTGATATGTTTTGACACAGAGGATACAATCAGGTATCTTAGTAATGTGGAAACATTCGATATGATACCGAGCAAATCAAATAGTTATACCTACACCTCCGGGCAGGGACCCGACCCGAGAATCGGATCAGCCAATTGAAAGGAGATGCAGCATCATGGAGGCATATCTCGGCGAAATACGCATGTTCGCCGGCAACTACGCCCCGCAGGGTTGGGCCCTGTGCAATGGCCAGTCGCTTTCGATTTCCGAGTACGACGCCCTCTTTGCCCTGATTGGCACCACCTACGGGGGCGACGGGCAGACGACCTTTGCGCTGCCTGACCTGCGGGGCAGGATCCCGGTTGACATGGGCACCAACCCGTCGACTGGTACGAACTACCTCCTGGGACAGAAGGGCGGCGTGGAGACGGTCACCCTGCTCTCCGATCAACTGCCGGCTCACACCCATGCCGCCAGGGCTCAGACGGCCTCGGCCGTGAGCAACAATCCGAACGGTTACGTGTGGGCACAAGGCACGGGAATGCTGCCGTACGCAACCAACGCCCCGAACCAGGCCATGAGCGCCGAGCTGATCGGGCCGGTTGGTGGGTCTACTCCTCACGAAAACATGATGCCGTATCTAACCATCAGCTTTATTATCTGCCTGTACGGGACCTTCCCGCCCCAACCCTAAACCTGAAGGAGGAAGCAACAATGTCTGAACCATATGTGGGAGAGATCAGGATGTTCTCCTTCCCGTTTGCTCCACGGGGCTGGGCGTTCTGCCAGGGACAGATCCTGCCAATCAACCAGAATCAGGCGCTGTACGCGATTCTAGGGAACAGGTACGGCGGAGACGGCCGGACCACCTTTGCCCTACCTGACCTGCGCGGTCGCACACCGGTCCATGTGGGCGGTGGTGTGACACTTGCTCAGTCGGCCGGCGAGGAGAACCATACCCTGACCATAAATGAGATGCCGCAGCACATGCACCTGGTCGCTGCTGGTGGAGACGCTACGACATCCTCCCCGGTGAACGGCCTCTGGGGCGTGACCTCGGGGAATAACTACAGCTTCTACGGCACCTTGCCGGACACGTCCATGAACCAGGCGGCGATTTCGGTGACTGGCAAGAGCCAGCCTCACCCCAATATGCAGCCATACACCACCCTGAATTTCTGCATCGCCCTGGTGGGCGAGTTCCCGTCGCAGAACTAACCGGACAGAGGAGGAAGCACCTATGTCAGATTGTTTCGTCGGCGAGATTCGTATGTTCGCCGGGAACTTTGCTCCCCGCGGCTGGGCCCTCTGTAACGGACAGTTGATCCCGATCCCTCAGAACACAGCCCTCTTCTCGATCCTGGGGGTGCAGTACGGGGGTGACGGCAAGACGAACTTCGCCCTGCCAAACCTCCAGGGGCGGGCGCCTATGCACCAGGGACAGGGGCCGGGGCTCTCGGCTCACGTAGTCGGTGAGGCGAAGGGCTCTGCCACTGTGACCCTCCTGACCACCGAGATGCCTAACCATAATCACCAGGTCATGGCATACGACGGGTTCGCCGGGACAAAAGACCCAACGAACAATGTCTGGGCGAAGGCTCAAATTGGCCGAAACAGAGAGGTCCTCGCCTATGCCCCGACGCCTTCCACGCAAATGGGCCCTCAGGCGCTTGACGCCACAGGGGGAAGCCAACCGCATAACAATATGCAGCCGTATCTGGGTCTCAACTTCATTATTGCATTGCATGGTTACTTCCCGAACCGGGATTAGCCAGATCTGCAGTCAGCCCGGCTGGTCGTAAGGCCAGCCGGGATGGGTTTCTCAGGTTGGAGATCGCTTCGGAGGTGGGCTCCGTGCTGAATCGTATGGTGCGAGATAATGGTAAGCATGCCGGTCGAGGAAGCGGGACTGGTTCGTTGTGGCTTCGTCTTGTGACCGGAATCATGCTGGTTGCGGCGATTTTGTGGTCCTACCCGGGTCTGGTCTGGGCCTCGACGGATGGCCAACAAGATGAATTCGCTGAAAAACCGGCAGCGGACCCTGGGGATGAGTATAGCTACTTCGAACTGCCGGGGCCCAACGTACAATCATTTCAGCCTAGTTTGAAGGGCTACCTGACCCATGTTGATCTCTACCTCAAGGTGGTGGCTGGCGGGGACCCCGGGGTTCCGGAGGTATATATCTGCACAAGCCGCCCTGCAGACGTCCCCGACGACGGTGTGTCGTATCCCACGCCCGCCAGCGGCAATTGCCAGAAGGGTACCCTGGTTGCAGGTACTATTGGCGCCGCGTACTCCAAGGTGACCTATGACATGCCGGATCCGCTACTGGAAAAGGACCAGACATACTATATCTTCGTGACAGCGACAAAACCATACCCTGACTACATGCTGGGGTATTTCTGGTACGTCAGTTCGACTGATACCTATTTGCGGGGTAAAGCGGAGTTCTACATGGGTTCAACATGGGACTTCTACGCCGGCGACGCAGCTTTCACGACCTACATACGCCCGGCTAAGTCAAGCGACGCCAGCCTGAGCGACCTGGACCTGCTGCAGGCAGACGGTGTAACGCCCATAACACTCGCGGGGGCGACCTGCAGCCCACCTACCGATCCCTCCAAGACCTGCTATACATCGACAGTCCCCTATACGGTGGGGCAGGTGAAGGTCAAACCTACGGCTACCGACGCTGCGGCCACCATTACGGTGAACGCGGTCTCGGTGACCAGTGGGACCGCATCGGGCATCATTACCCTGAGTGTGGGGGCCAACCCGATCCCAGTGGTCGTGACCGCCGAGGACGGAACGACGACGGAGACACACACGATCACAGTGACCCGGCAGGCGGCTTCAACCAACGCACTCCTGAACGGGCTCGCCGTGAACGGGGCTTCCGTTACAGACTTTAACAGCGCAACCACGAGTTACACCGTCAACGTGGCGACAGGTGTCAGCCAGGTTACGGTGACACCGACGCTGGCAGATACGACCGCCACGATGACGGTAAACGGTACATCCTCTAGCAGTGGTGTGCCGGTGACCGTGAACAATCTGCAAGTGGGGGACAACTCGGTTCCGATCGTGGTGACCGCCCAGGATGGGACGACACAGAAAACGTACACCGTAACGGTACATCGGATTTCGAACAACGCCGATCTAGATAGCTTGACACTGTCGCATGGGACACTGACCCCCACGTTCCAGTCTGGCACCCAGTCGTATGCGGCTGCGGTACCCTTCAGTGTCGCGAGCATCGACGTGACCGCGGTGGCTGCGAACGCCTTCGCCACGTTACAGGTAAACGGCACCGATGCGGACAGCAACGTTGCGCAGACAGTGCTCCTGGCGCCCGGGAACAACACAATCTCTGTGACGGTACAGGCGGAGAGCGGGTCGGAGCAGACCTATGCTATCACGGTCCGCCGTATGTCGAATGACGCGACACTGCAGAGCCTGACGGTCTCTTCGGGCAGCTTGACCTTTGACCCGGCAACCACCGGCTACACCGTCAACGTGCCTAGCGGGGTGGAGAGCGTGGATCTGACCCCCACCTTGAACCACTCCTCAGCGAGCCTGAAGGTGGACGGGAGTGCTGCTGTCAGTGGCAATCCGGTCACTGTACCCTCGTTGCCGCTCGGTGGACAGAAAACGGTGGAGTTTACCGTTACGTCTGAAGACGCTACGAAGAGCACCACCTACTCCGTTACCATACGGCGACTGAGCAACAACGCTGATTTGGCAAATCTGACGCTCTCCGGCGCAACGCTGACACCTGACTTCGCTCCGGGGAAGACAGCTTACACAGCGAGCGTGGGGAATGAGGTGACCAGCATCACCGTGACACCGACGGCGGCGAACAGCGGCGCGTCGGTGACGGTGAACGGGACGGCGGTGACGA
>Ga0196970_1000383_pt1 | contig 54916 bp, 46 predicted proteins | sample S1v_513CmetaG_FD_148672 | JGI IMG/M metagenome (GOLD analysis project Ga0196970, IMG submission 148672) | Soil microbial communities from Anza Borrego desert, Southern California, United States - S1+v_5-13C | ecosystem: Environmental > Terrestrial > Soil > Desert | place: USA: California...
TCGCCGAAGGCGTGCAGGCGGCGGATGGTGTCGGGGGTGACGTCCAGGCCGCGGGCCTCAAGGACCATGGGCACCAGCGCCAGCCGAGTGGCGAGGTCGTGCGCCGTGGTCTGCGCAGCCTGCCACAACCCGTCGTGCGCGGGCAGGGCGCCGTAGCCGGAACCCAGCTCGTTCAGGCGCTTCTCCAGGATGTCGAAGTGCCTGGCCTCGTCGTCTGCGACCTGCACCCAGTCGTCGTAGAAGCCCTTGGGCATGCCGACGTAGGTGAAGCGGGCGCAGATGTCCCACGCCAGGTCGATGGCGTTCAGCTCGATGTGCGCCAGCGCGTGCAGCAGCGCCACGCGGTTCTGCTCGCTGCCGCCCTTGCCGCGCTTGGGCATGTCGCGCGGCAGCTTGAGCTCCGGCTTTTCGGGCCGCGCCGGGCGGTCGGGCGGTGCGGTGGCGCCCACTTTCGCGATCTGCCCCTCGCGCCACGCGGCGGCGTGCTCGCGGGTGAGGCGCACCTTCTCCAGCGGCGCGGGCGTCGTGAGCACCGCCAGCGCAGCGTCGCAGAGCGTCGTCACATCATCCCCCATAGGCGACGAAGTGCGGGTTCTCAAAGCCCGGCTTGCCGTAGGTCAGCGGGTCCTGGGAGCCGGCCACGCACACCCGTCCGCCGGCCGCCAGCAGCACGGCGTGGCCGGCGGCGGTGTCCCACTCCATGGTCCGGCCGAAGCGCGGATAGAGGTCGGCCTTGCCGCAGGCCAGCGCGCAGAACTTCAGCGACGAGCCGCAGGAGATGCGCTCCTTCACGGTAAAGGCGCTGAGGAACTTATCGGTCTCGCCCGGGTCGCCGTGCGAGCGACTGGCGACCACCGTCAGCCCGTCGGCCGGTGCCTTGCGGACGGTGATGGCGTAGTCGTGCCGCCCCTCGATCCAATGCACTGCCGTACCGGCTCCGGCCCCGGCGTACAGGTCGCCGGTGGCAGGGGCGCAGACCACCCCCAGGATAGGCTTGCCGTTGTCGATCAGCGCGATGTTGACGGTGAACTCGCCGTTGCGGTTGAGGAACTCCTTGGTGCCGTCCAATGGATCGACCAGCCAGAACCGTCCGCCCGACACGTCCGGCACGCGGCCGGCCGCCACCTCCTCCTCAGCCACCACCGGGATGCCGGGGGTGAGGTGGTGGAGGGCCGGCAGGATCACCGCCTCCGCCGCGTGGTCGGCCTGTGTCACCGGACTGCCGTCCGCCTTTGTGGTCACGTCGAAGCGGGTGTTGTAGAAGCGCAGAATGACCTGACCGGCCTCGTGCGCGATGGTGCGGACCGTCGGCAGCAGCTTCGCCACAGCGGGGTCGGTCATGATGTCCTCCGAAGTCACTCTTCATAAAACCATAACGCGCCAAGGGAGCACCAGGAAGCACTTGGTGCGCCGCAAAAGGAGAAGGACATGACCGGATGCTGGAGGCCTATGTCCGAACGCGATCTGGACACGGTGCTCGCCGTCGCCAGCGCGGTGCACCCCGGCTATCCGGAGTCCCGCGCCGTCTTCGCCGAGCGCCTGCGGCTGTACCCGGCCGGCTGCCGCATGGCCGAGGGGAATCGCATGGTGTTGGGCTATGCGGTGATGCATCCCGGCCACCTGGGAGTTCCGCCGGCGCTTGACTCGATGCTGGGGGCGCTGCCGGATCCGGCCGACTGCCTGTACCTGCACGACGTGGCGCTGCTGCCCGCTGCGCGGGGGAGCGGGCTGGGAGCGATGGCGCTGGCGCACGCGCACGAGCTGGCGGTGCGGGAGGGATTCGCGTGGCTGGCGCTGACCTCGACGCCGGGGGCGCGTGGGTACTGGGACCGGCAGGGCTTCACGCCATGTGCGGTGCAGCCGGCCGAACTGGCCTCGTACGGCGGGGACATGTCGTACATGGTGAGGCCGGTGAGGCCGTAGGTCGGGCCAACCGCAGGGCGGCCCGACAAGCGTTGGTATGCCGACCATTCACCACCAAGACACCAAGGCACCAAGAAAATCAAAAGGTCGTTTCCTGCCCCCGATGATCCGGCGGAAAGGGCCTCTTGGTGTTCCTTGGTGTCTTGGTGCCTTGGTGGTGACTGTCTGGCGCGGTGACGTCCGTTGGGCCGCGCTGGCGCTTGGCCCAATCTACGCTACCAAGTCACGCCGCCGCTCACGGATCAGCCGCCACAGGTACTCGGGCGTCGCCGGCATGTCGACGTGCTCGATGCCGAATTCCGACAGGGCGTCGACCAGCGCGTTGATCACCGCCGGCGGAGCGCCGATGGCGCCGGCTTCGCCCGCACCCTTCATGCCCAGCGCGTTGGTGGTGCTGGGCACGCAGTTCAGCTTCACCTCGACGAAGGGCACATCGTAGGCGCGCGGCAGGGTATAGTCGGTGAAGGACGCACTCAGCAGCTGGCCCGCGCCGGGGTCGAACACCACGCGCTCGTGCAGCGCCTGGCCGATGCCCTGGACCACGCCGCCGTGGACTTGGCCCTTGACCAGCGAGGGGTTCACCACCGTGCCGAAATCGTCGACCACGGTGTAGCGCACCACCTCGACCGTACCGGTATCGGGGTCGACCTCCACCTCGCAGATGTGGCAGCCGTTGGGGAAGGTGCTGGCCGGCGGGCTCCAGCGCGCCATTTCCGAGAAGGCTACGGTGCCCATGCCGGCCGCCATCGAAGCCACCTGCTTCAGCGACACCGAGCGGTCGGTGCCGACGATGGTGAAGGCGCCGTCCTTGAACTCCACGTCCACCGCCGCCGCCTCCAGCATCTCGGCGGCGAGGTCGGTGGCCTTCTCGACCACGCGCTTGGCGCTCTCGGCCAGCGCGGCGCCGCCCACGGGCACCGAGCGCGAGCCGCCGGTGCCGCTGCCCCAGGAGACGCGATCGGTGTCGCCCTGCACCACCTCGATGTCCTCGGGCGGGATGCCTAGGCGGTCGGAGAGGATCTGCTTGTAGGCGGTGTCGTGGCCCTGGCCGTTGCTCTGGGTGCCGATCATCAGGATGGCGCGGCCGTCCTTGAGGATCTCCACCGTCGCCTGCTCCGGCCCGCCGCCCGAACACGCCTCGATGTAGGTGCTGATGCCCAGGCCGCGCCGCTTGCCGCGCCGCTTCGCCTCCGCCTTGCGGGCGTCGAGGCCCGCGACGTCGGCCATCTCCAGCGCATCCTCCAGGTTTTGCCGGAAGTCGCCGCTGTCGTAGGTCTGGCCGAGCGGCGTGGCATAGGGCATCGCATCGGGCGGGATGAAGTTGCGGCGGCGGATCTCGGCGGGCGAGAGGCCCAGCGACCGGGCCGCGTGGTCGATGATGCGCTCCAGCGCATAGGCCGCCTCGGGCCGGCCGGCGCCGCGGTAGGCGTCCACGGGCTGGGTGTTGGTGAAGGCGCCGCGCACGCGCACATGCAGCGCCGGCGTGCCGTAGGACCCCACCAGCAAGGACGAGCCGCCCTCGGTGGCGATGAACGGCCCGTAGTTGGACAGATAGGCGCCCAGGTTGGAGATGGTGTCCACCTTCAGGCCAAGGAAGCGGCCGTCCTTGTCCAGCGCCAGTTCGATGTGGGTGACGTTGTCGCGGCCGTGGTCGTCGCTTAGGAATCCCTCGATGCGCTCGGCCGTCCACTTGACCGGGCGGTTCAGCTTCCGCGCGGCGTAGAGGCAGACGACGTATTCCGGGTACATGAAGAGCTTCATGCCGAAGCCGCCGCCCACGTCGCCGGTGACGACGCGGAAGCGGTCTTCGGGCAGCTTGAAGATGCCCTTGAGCTGGCTGCGCAGGCCGTGCACGCCCTGGCTGGAGACGTGCAGAACGAGGCGTCCGGTGCCGTCCTCCACGGACCCCATGCAGGCGCGGCCCTCCATCGGGCTCGCCACCACGCGGTTGTTGACCAGGTCCAGCGACACCACGCGGTCGGCCTTGGCGAAGGCGGCGCCAGTGGCGGCCGCGTCGCCGTTCTCCCAGTCGAAGCAGAGATTGCCCGGGGCCTCGTCCCACACCAACGGGCGGCCGGGTTCCAGCGCACCGGCGGTGTCGGTGACCGAGGGCAGGTCGTCGTAATCGACCATCACCAGTTCGGCCGCGTCCTTGGCGGCCTCCGGCGTCTCGGCGACGACCACCGCCACCGGGTCGCCGACGTGCCGCACCCGGCCGCGCGCCAGCGCCGGCCGCGGCGGCGCCTTGTAGGGGGAGCCGTCGCGGTTTTTCAGCGGAAACTGGCAGGGGATGCTGCCGACCCCGTCGGCATCCAGGTCGGCGACGGTGTAGACCGCCAGTACGCCCGGCGCCGCACGCGCCTCGTCCGCGTCGACGCCGCGGATCACCGCGTGCGCGTGCGGCGAGCGGACGAACGCCGCGTAGGTCTGGCCGGACAGGGACACGTCGTCGGTGTACCGGCCGCGGCCGGTCAGCAGGCGCGCGTCCTCGGTGCGGGGGACCGCCTGGCCGATGCCGAACTTCTTCTGCATGGGTATGAGCCTCGCTGCGGACGGTGGAAGCACCTCGCAAGATAGGCCCCGGCTTGGCAAACGGAAACCCCGCTCCAACATGGGAAGGCATGTGCGGCCGCATGCTTCTCACCACACCCGTCACCGAACTCCAGAAGATCTTCAGCTTTCCGGAGACGCCGAACCTCGCCCCGCGCTGGAACATCGCGCCGACGCAGGACATCGCCGCCGTGCGCGCCGAGGCGGACGGGCAGCATCTGGCGCTGCTGCGCTGGGGCCTTGTGCCGCATTGGGCCGAGGACCCGTCCATCGGCAGCCGGATGATCAACGCACGCGCCGAATCGCTGGCCGACAAGCCGGCCTTCCGGAACGCCTTCCGGCAGCGCCGTTGCCTGATCCCCATCGACGGCTTCTACGAGTGGCAGGCGCTCGACGGGGGCAGGCGCAAGCAGCCCTACGCCATTCGCCGCCGCGACCGGGCGCCCATGGCGCTGGCCGGGCTGTGGGAGCGCTGGCCGGGGCCGAAAGGACAGCCGCTGCCGCAGCCCTTGCAGAGTGCCACCGTCGTTACCACCACGGCCAACGCAACCTTGCGGGCGATGCACGACCGCATGCCGGTGGTCATCGCGCCGGAGGACTGGGACCTGTGGCTGGATCCCCATGCCCCCCTACCGATGGTGCAGGATCTGCTGCGCCCGGCGCCGGACGGGGATCTCGAGGCCTACCCGGTGAGCACCCGCGTCAACAACGTGCGCAACGACGACGAATCCTGCATAGTCCCCGTCGATGCGCCGCCGACGCTGTTCTGACTTTTGCTGTTTCGGCTTTGCCGTGATCGCGCTCGCCGTCCTGCTGGCGGCGGGGCCGGCCTTGGCTGCCGGCGCGTCGAAGGGGCAGGGCGGCAAGGTCTCGGCCGTTCCCAACACGCTACTCAAGGGGACGGCGCGGGCGGTGGAGGGCGACGTGGTGAGCGTCAACGGCACGCCCGTGCGCCTGATGGGGATGGACGCCCCCGATCCCGGCCAGATGTGCAAGAACCGCTACGGGCACGAGCTGGACTGCTTCCGCATCGCGACCGCGGTGCTCGCCTCCCTGATTGAGGGGGAGGAGGTGGAGTGCACCGTCGCCGATCAGGACCGCCAGGGTCGCAAGGAGGGTGAGTGCCGCGTGCGCGGCGTCGACCTGGGCGGCGCCATGGTGGCGCGCGGCTGGGCCTTCGCCTACCGCAGCCTTACCAGCGTGTATCAGCAGAACGAGGCCTATGCCCAAAGCAAGAGGATGGGACTGTGGGCGGGGCGCGTGGAAAAACCGTGGGAGTGGCGGTCCCGCAAGCTGCGCGAACAAGCGCGCTGACCCCGCCTGCGGATACCTCTGCCAACGGGATAGCGCACCTCAGCTTTTTTTTCGGTTCGCGGGGTGGGGGCGTCGTGCTAGGTTAACGCTAGGTTAATGACCTGTAACGAAGCGCTCTCCCTGGCACTCTCTTCGGCACGAGACATTCCCGATATGCGAGTTTACGCACGCCAACTGCAAGATCATCTCCCGTATCTGCGCCGATACGCTCGTGCACTTACGGGGGCGACCGATCGCGGCGACGACTTGGTGATGCGCTGCGTCGAGGTGGCGATGATGGCGCCGACCCGCTTCGGCCTCTCCGAGCCGTCGCGGGTTCCGCTTTACGCGCTCTTGAACCTGCTGTTCGACGACGCGGGGGAGGGCCGTCCGGCCCCGTCGCCGCACCCCATCGAACGGGCGCTCGGCCTGCTGCCGGAAAGGCTTCGGCGCGTCTATCTGCTGGTGGCGCTAGAGGACTTGTCGCTGGTCGACGTGGCGCAGGTCATGCACATCGCGCCGACCGAGGCCGCGGAGCGGTTGACCGCAGCGCGCGACGGCGTGCGGAATGCGCTCACGCAACGGGTGCTGGTGGTCGAGGACAACCCGATCCTGGCGCTGGAGATCGGCTCGCTGGTTACCGACATGGGACATGTGGTATGCGGCACCGCCGCCAACGAGCGCGAGGCGCTGGAATTGGCCGACGCCGAGAAGCCGACGCTGGCGCTGCTCGATGTGCGGCTGGCCGACGGCGACAACGGCATCGAGGTGGCACGGGTGCTGCGCCAGCAGAAGGCGCTGCGCACCATCTTCGTCACAGCCTTTGACGACGATCTGGAAGAGTTGGGCGCCCGCCACCTCGGTCAGGTGGTGCGCAAGCCGTTCAACCCCGACGCGGTCAAGGCGGCGATTTCCAGGGCTGTGTTTATGCCGACGCCGGTGGCGTTGGCTTGATCCGGGACGGAGAAGAGGGCGGACCCAGGGCCGCCCTCTTTTCGTGAGGCCATTACACCGTGGGGCTGCTGCGGCCGGCGATCATACGGTAGATGGCCAGAATGACGACGGCGCCGACAATGGCGCCGATGAAGCCGGCGCCGTCACCGGCCCGATACCAGCCGACCGCCTGTCCGAGATAGGTGGCGACGAACGCGCCGGCGATGCCCAGCAGCGTGGTGATGATGAAGCCACCCGGATCGCGTCCGGGCATCAGGAACTTGGCAACGATACCGGCCAGGAACCCGATGATGATCGTCCAAAGGATCTCCATACGACTCTCCCTGTGAAGCGGGCCCGTCTGCACGCCCGATGGAATAACGGGTGAAGACGGGTTTGGTTCTGGGAGGGGGCGCGGCCCCTCGAAGAGACCGTGAACGGCTGTTTCGAGAACGTGCGTACGCGATACAGGAATATGGGGGCCACCGGGAGGCCCATTGATTCCAAACCCAGCGGGAACCCATCAGCGTCTGTTGAGACCAAACTGCTCCTGGCGATCTCGCGCGGGTGCTCTCTCGATCTTAGTGGTAACGCTGCGGCGGCTCCCGTTGTTCTCGAGGGTGAGTTCGACGCTCTCACCCACCTGTTTCAGCCCCACCCGATTGCGGACCTGCATTGCGCTATGGACCGGTGCCCCGTCGATCGCGACGATGACGTCGCCGCGACGGACGCCCGCGCGGTCCGCCGGCGAGCCCCGCTCGACCTGCCCAACCACGGCGCCTTCCGTCATCCGCACTCCCATGGCCTCAGCAACGTCCCGGGTGAGATTCTGGACAGCGATGCCGATGCGTCCGCGCCGGACCTCGCCGTGCTGGATGAGCTGTTCCATCACTTGGCGGGCCATGTTGATCGGCACGGCGAACCCGATGCCGATATTCCCACCACTTGGCGCGAGGATGGCCGTGTTGATACCCACCAGCCGGCCGCGCAGGTCCACCAGCGCCCCGCCCGAATTGCCGGGGTTGATGGAGGCATCGGTCTGGATGAAGTCCTCGTATCCCTCACTGAGACCGCTGCGCCCGAGTGCACTGACGATGCCCAGGGTAGCGGTCTGGCCGAGGCCGAACGGATTGCCGATGGCCACGACGTAGTCGCCGACCTCCAGCCCGTCGCTGTCGCCCATAGGAACCGCGGTCAGGTCGCTCGCCTCGATCTTCAGCACGGCGATCTCCGTCTGGGGATCCCGCCCGACCAGCTTGGCCCGGAACTGCCGCTTGTCCTTGGTCGTGACCTCGATGACGTCGGCGTTTTCGACGACATGGTTGTTGGTGAGCACGTAGCCGTTGCGCGCATCGACGATGACACCGGACCCGGCCGCCCGGGTTTCGCGGCGGAGCCGCTCCGGCAGATCGAAGAAGCGGCGGAAGAACGGATCCCTCAGCAGCGGGTTGTCCACTTCCGTTTGGCCGCGCACGGCGATGTTCACCACACCCGGAGTGACCGCGCGCAGCATCGGCGCCAGCGTCGGCGGTGCCGCTTCCTGGGCTGGGCCGCTGGTCGGGAACACAAACGCAATCAGCACGAAGACGGTGGCAAAGCGGGACACGCGTCCAAGCATCGGACCACTCCCTTGCACGATTGAATGGTGACCAGTGAATGGTGACCAGCCCCTGATCTGCCGTTGAGCCGGGGTGCCAAGCACCCCGGCTCCGTCCCACGGGATCGATCAGATCTGGGACGTCAGACGGTTGCCCGTGGCGGGTGCTGATGGAAGTACCAGCCCACCCCGGCCGAGAGCGCGGCAACCACTAGGCCAACCACCACGTGGCTCCACATGGCCTGCGCATTGGCGGCGAAGCCGAGGACCCACGGCGATATCAGAGCCCACAGGCCGACGACCAGATTCACCCACTCCTCCCACTCGGCGAAGGCGAAGATCGTAGCGGCCGCCAAGGCGACAATGACCGCGCCAGTGATCCAGGCGTTCCACGCCGCCTGCGTCTGATCGGCAAAACCGTAGAGCCACGGCGCGAGGAACAGCGCAGCGCCGAGCAGCAGGTTCACCACATCGACAATGCCTTTGTCTTTCCTTTCCTTCCACGTTGCGTACGTCATGGTTCCCTCCTTTGGTTGACATCAGCCTCCTTGAGGCTGGCTCACGTTCCGGCCGCCGAAGGGGTGGCGACCGGAACGGGTTGGCTCTGAACGTCGCCGACCAGCGTGCGCAGCTCGGCTTCGTCCAACGTCTCCTTCTCCAGCAGGCGCGCGGCCGTGCGTTCCAGATCGTCGCGCCGCCGCGTGAGCGTCCCGGCGGCACGCTCGAAGGCCGCCTCCACGATCCCGTGCACCGCATGATCGATGTCGCGCGCCGTCTCGTCGCTGTAGCGGCGCTCCACCATGCCGCCACCGGGCATCGGACCCATCAGTGGCGAGGAGCGGTCGGTCTCGTAGGCGATGTGCCCCAGCGCCTCCGACATGCCGTAGCGCACCACCATGCTGCGGGCGATGTCCGTTACCTTGGCGAGGTCATCGGCGGCTCCCGTGGAGAGATGGCCGAACACGATGTGCTCGGCCGCCCGGCCGCCGAGCAGCACCGCCATCTTGTTCTCCAGCTCCTCGCGCGTCATGAGGAAGCGGTCCTCGGTCGGGCGCTGGATGGTGTAGCCGAGCGCGCCGACGCCGCGCGGGATGATCGACACCTTGTGCACGGGATCGGTGCCCTTGAGCGACATGGCGACCAACGCGTGCCCCATCTCGTGGTACGCCACCACCTTGCGCTCGAACGGGTTGAGCAGGCGGTTGCGCCGCTCCAGGCCAGCGACGATGCGCTCCACCGCGGCGGTGAAGTCGGCCATGGTCACCGTCTCGCCGCCGCGGCGGGTGGCGATGATCGCCGCCTCGTTGACCAGGTTGGCGAGGTCGGCGCCGCTGAAGCCGGGGGTCAGCGCGGCCAACTCCTCCACGCTCACCGCCGTGTCCAGCTTGGCCTTCTTCAGGTGCACGCGCAGGATCTGCGCGCGGCCTATCTTGTCCGGCCGGTCCACCAGCACCTGCCGGTCGAAGCGGCCGGCGCGCAGCAGAGCCGGATCAAGGATCTCCGGACGGTTGGTGGCGGCGAGCAGGACCAGCCCGGCCGAGGGGTCGAAGCCGTCCATCTCGACGAGGAGCTGGTTGAGTGTGGTTTCCTTCTCGTCGTGGCCGCCGACATAGGCGCCACGGGCGCGGCCCAGCGCGTCCAGCTCGTCGATGAAGATGATGGCCGGCGCCTTGGCGCGCGCCTGCTCGAAGAGGTCGCGCACGCGCGCCGCACCGACACCGACGAACATCTCGACGAACTCGGAGCCGCTGATCGAGAAGAACGGCACCCCGGCCTCGCCGGCCACGGCGCGGGCCAGCAACGTCTTGCCGGTGCCGGGCGGCCCAACCAGCAGCACACCCCTGGGCATGCGCGCGCCGAGCCGGCCGTAGGTCGCCTGGTCCTTCAGGAAGCTGACGATCTCGCGCAGTTCCTCCTTGGCCTCGTCGACGCCGGCCACATCGTCGAAGGTAACTTTGGTGTCGGTCTCCATGTAGATCTTGGCCTTGCTCTTGCCGATCTGCATGAAGCCGCCGCCCAGGCCCTGAGCGCCGATGCGGCGCATAAGCACCGCCCACAGGGCGAAGAACACCAGGATCGGCAGCACCCAGGACAGCACCTGGCCGAGGAACGTCTCCTCCGTGGCGCCGGTCACCGTCACGCCCCTCGCCGCCAGCTCTTGCGCCAGCCCGGACTCCACCTTGCGGGTGACGAACTGCGTCTGGCCGTCGGGCAGCGGTTCCTTGAGCCGGCCCTGAATGTGGTTCTCGGTGACCACCACCTCGGCCACCTTGTCGTCGCGGGCCAGTTGCTCGAACTGGCTGTAGGGGATGGTCGCCACCGTGCGCATCGTGTGCCAAACGTGTTGGAAAGCCAGCACGCCGAGGAAGGCGGCGATCAGGAACCAGATGTTGAACCGGGTTTTCTTGTCCATGGTGCCTCCGGCTGCTCATCGCACGTACACTAACCTCGTGCATTGTCTTTATAAGTCGAGCGATGGGATCACCCTTCGGCCTCATGGACCTTGCTCATGTTCTCCTCCGTATCCGTCCAGATCCCCCTCAGGCTCCTTCGGCGGCTGCGAGCGGCAGCGCCCGCAGGAGCGGAGACGCAATCAAAGCCAGCAAGCCGAGCGCCGCCGAGGCGGCCGCCTCATCCCAAAGAGTGAGGTGAGATGCGTCGACCGGGTCCTCGCGCAGGGCTGCGGCAACGGCAGCCACGTTGGCAGCCATCAACAGAAGGCCTCCAAGCATCACGGGCACGGTTCCGATTGGACATAGCGAGGCGAGGAACAGGCTGAAAACCACGGTCAGGCCCCAGCGGATCAGGTGCTCCTCGTTGGGGCCGACGGGCTTGCGATCCTCCGGGTCGATCCAGTCGTTCCAGTCCCACCGGTCGGGCATGCGCATGGCTGGCCTCCGTCAGGCGACACTCACCTCCTCAGGATCCTGGGGAATATCGGCGTTTGCCGCAGCCGGGTGCATCATGGGACCGTTCGGTGCCGGAGGGGTACTCCGCGTCTCCTCCAGGCGTGACGCCCCACCCTGGAGCACGGTTGTCCGTTCGGCCGCCTCAACACACCCGGCGTTTTGCTCCCAACGGTCCAGTGTCGCGATCAAGCGCCGATCCGGGCCCGCGTTGTCCCACCACTGGGCGCCGGCCTCGAATGCCCTCAGACAGTCGAGCATCCACTGCGTCCACAACCCGGTCCTTTCATCCGGGCAGGCGACATCCGCGTGCCGTTCGGGCGCTGGCTCGCTCACCTCATAGGCGATGCCGTGACGCTCCGCATAGCTGACCGCCGCCTCCCGGGTCGGAAAGCGCAGTTCGACATGTCGTAGCGGATCGTCGCCGCCGCACCACCCCATGAGCGGCTCGATGAACTGGGCGGAGCACGGCTGGAAGCTCAGCATCCACTCGCACGCGCGGGTCTTGCCTGAGGAGGTCGTGCTGCGGCCGGGCTTGTGAATGATCGCCCGCGTGTCTGGCGGGAAGCTCGGCGGCGATAAAGACGACGAACCAATGTCGTTGGCGACCTGTGGCTGGGCCTGCAACGGTATTGGCTCCGGCCCCAATCCCCACCCCCAGGTCACGCCGTTGGACGAATGAATTGACGTATCAATCTGCTCCGTGATCCTCCACATGGCACCCTCCCTTGAGCTGGACGATGCCGGCGCGCCGCCGGTCGGACCGGCCGTGCGGCACGCCGTTTTCCCTTAGGACGCGTTGATGCGGATGCGCTTGGCCTTGCTCTCCGTTTCGGGCGACTTCGGCAGCACCACCGTCAGCACGCCGTTCTTGAACGAGGCGCTCACCTTGTCTTCGTCCACGTCCGGTCCGACGGAAAGGGCGCGCTGGAACCGACCGTAGTAGCGTTCGCTGTGCAGCGCGTTGTCACCGTCGTGCTCCACCTTCTTCTCGCCCTTGAGGGTCAGCACGCCGTCCTGGAACGTGAGCTCGACGTCCTTCTCCTCCAGGCCCGGCAGCTCGGCCGTGACCCGGTACTCCTTGTCGGTCTCGACGACATCCATGTGCGGCCAGCCCATGCCGCCACTAAACCCAAGGGACGGCATGCGCCTGTCGAAGCTGCGGAAGACGTCGTCGAACAGACGGTTCATCTCGCGGTGCAGCGAGAGGAAAGGATCCATGACCTCGCCGCCCCGCATGCTGGGGCTCTGCTCGCGGCCCCACGGAATGAGATCACGCACACTCATGTCAGTACCTCCATCTCTGAGCATTACCGCGTCGGCGCACGGCTGTTGCCGGCCCATGCGCGCGGGCCGGCAAGGCCGTGCCGACCGGCGGTTAGGCCGCCTTCTCAGTCTCGGCCGGGTTGGACTCGATGGTCTTCGGCTGAGACGCAGCACCGATCCGGATGGTGCGCGGCTTCATGGCCTCCGGGATCTCACGGACGAGGTCCACGGACAAAAGGCCGTTCTCAAGATGGGCGTCCTTCACCTGGACGTAGTCGGCCAGTTCGAAGCGGCGCTCGAAGGCGCGCGTCGCCAAGCCGTGGTGCAGGTACTGAATGTCGTCCTGCTTCGCCTTCTGGCCGGCGATCACCAGCAGGTTGGGCTGCGCCGTGATCGCGAGGTCCTCCGGCCCGAAGCCGGCCACCGCCATGGTGATGCGGTAGGTGTCCTCGGCGATCTTCTCGATGTTGTAGGGCGGGTAGTTGTCCGACGGCTCATAGCGGGTGGCGCCGTCGAGCAGGTCGAACAGCCGATCGAAACCGACGGTCGATCGGAACAGCGGGGCAAAGTCGATCGTGCCCATAGCCATATCCTCCTCCTGAGCAACATGGATACGAGCGCGCCACTGTATGGCGCTCGATGCTGCCGGACCCCATCAGGGCTTCCGGCGACATTCGACGTAGGCAAGGGCAAAATCCCTGTCAAGAGGGGCTTGCATCATGCCGGCCGCTGATCTTCCGGGGTACCCGGAGCGACTTCCGTGTTATAACCAGTACAGGCAGAATCAGGTGGGCGCGCACCAGGAGGCCATGACCCTGTTCGATCAGGCCAGCCAGTCCACTGCGCCAGACATGGTGGACTTCCGGGCCTTCGCGGCGCAAGAAGATGCCGACACTGCGCCAACACCTCCGGCAGGGGCAGCACATTGCCGACACCGGCGTGCCGATGGCGAAGTAGTAGCCGCTTGCTGTTCCCGCCCCGCGCCGGTCAGAACGCGCCTGCTACAAACACGTTCTTACCATCATCGGCCCATCCACAGGATGTCCGCCCCGCCGGGGTGCCCGCCGATGCTGGCTGCGCCCTGCTCAACGCTCCGAACAGCCTCCGGGCGTCGCGGGCGTGTCAGCGGGCCCGGAGCGTGAAGCATTCCAGGTGCTTGGCCTTCAGGGCATCGCACGCAACGGTGGCCGACCGCGACTGGAAGCCGACGAGACGCGCCTTGTACATCCTTCCGGAGCGGACGGCCTTCGGCTCCGAACCGGCGGCCAGCTGACCAAGGGCCTTCGCTGCCGCCGCCGCGCTGCGGCGCGCGGCCCGGGCGTTCTTGAACGCGCCGACCTGGACGCTCCAGATGCCCTGCGGTTCAGGGGCCGAGGCCGGCTTGGACGTGACCAGCGCGGCGCGCACGCCCAAGGCGGCGTCGCCCTGGGAGGCTGGATCCTCGTCCGCCGCGACCACGGCGTCCGGCGACAACGGCGTGTGGGCGCGGAAGCCGGCGTCCAGCAGCTCGCCAACGCGCTGGTCGCGCTTGACGGCGCTCTCTCCGCCCATGACCACGGCAATCAGGCGGTGGCCGTTCCGCACGGCGGAGGCGGCGAGGTTGAAGCCCGAGGCGTTGATGAAGCCGGTCTTGATGCCGTCCATGCCCTCGTAGCGCGACAGAAGCCGGTTGTGGCCGTAGATCGTCTTGCCCTGCCACACGAAGCTGCGCCGGCTGAAGTAGCCGTAGTGCTTGGCGTGGCGGGTGACCAGGGCGCGGGACAGGATCGCCATGTCGCGCGCCGTGGTCCGCTGCTCCCGGTTGGGCAGGCCGGAGGCGTTGCGGAACACCGTATGCTTCATGCCCAGGGCCCGCGCCCGCGCGGTCATGCGCTTGCCGAAGGCCTTCTCCGAGCCGGCGATGGCTTCGGCAAGGACCACCGCGACGTCGTTGGCCGACCTCGTGACCAGCGCGAGGATCGCCTCCTCGACCGTGATCGTGCTACCCGGAGCGAGCGAGAGCCGCGATGGCGGCATCGTGGTGGCGTAGCGGGACACCGGGAGCTGCTGGTCGAGCCGCAGCGTCCCGCGGTCGAGCGCTTCGAAGGTCAGCAGCAGCGTCATCATCTTCGCCAGCGACGCCGGGTAGGTCGGCGTGTCCGCATGCCGCGACCGGAGGATTTTCCCGCTGTCCGCGTCCATCAGGATCTCGGCGGCGACGGGCCTCCATGGCGCGGCCTTCTTGCGCGCCTTTGCGGCCAGGGGCGCCGACAGCGGAGCGGAGACCAGGATAAGGGATAGGGCGAGCGCCGTCAGAGCGCGGGCGAGCATGGGCATCGTCGGGATCCGGCGGTTGGTAACGCCCCGCTATAGCTCGCACTTCGTTAAACTTTTTCTTACCATCAGGACGAAAAGAGGTCAGCCGTCCCCCCGAAGGCGCCCGACCGGCGCCGGCGCGGGAGGATGCGGCCGAGACAGCCCATGCGCTCATCCCGCCCGCTGGAAGGTCGGCTGCGGGCTTGCCGCCACGCTGTTCGGGCCGTGGTGCATGTGCGGGTCCGTCCCCCCGTCCCGGCCGAGGAGCGCGGCGGCTTCCAGCCGGTCCCGCAGACCACTCCCGTGGCCATGCCGCTCAACCCGCGGCATGAGCCGGAGCTGCGGGAAGACTCGCCTGCAATATGACTAAAGTCCTTTAAATTGGCCGCCAATCCCCGCCGCGGCCAACGGACTACCCCGTTCTGGCACAAAAAGTCTTTAAATCTCGATTAAACTTTGCTAGCGTCTGTTCGACGCCGGGCAGATCATGCCCTCCAGAGCGCGCCCTTGGCGTGCATCTATCCGCGCACAATCGCGTGCGCCCCACAGAATACCTGCGAGGTGGATGCATGACGTAGACAATGTAATACTTCTTTTGTTGCACTTATAGCCTTCATCACTGTAGGCGGCCATGTATGCTGTGGCTGCTTATTTGTGAGCGTCTCTCCCGCTGTTGGCGAGAGGCGACCGCTCCAAGGCCATTCGCGCCCTTGGAAAGCGGATTCTTATCCTCGCGTTGCGTGCCTTTCCACCGTCGGCGCGCCCCTGCTTCCAACGAAGGCTGCAACTTTGGACCGGCTCCCCCTGGAGTCCGGAGCCGCCCCCGCCTTGCCACACCCGGAGGCATCAGCGCATGACTGCGAAAATCGCCGTGAAAGGCGTGACCAAAATTTTCGGACGCCACCCCCGGATGGCGCTCGACCTGCTGAAAGCGGGGCATTCAAAAGACGACATCTTCGCACGGACCGGCCAGACGGTCGGCGTCCACGACGCCAGCCTTGAGGTCGAGACCGGTGAGATTTTCGTCGTCATGGGCCTGTCCGGGTCCGGAAAATCGACGCTCGTCCGCATGCTCAACCGGCTGATCGACCCGTCCGCGGGCGAGATCCTGATCGACGGGCGGGACATCACCAGGCTGTCGCGCGCCGACCTGACCGAGCTGCGGCGGCGCGATCTCGGTATGGTCTTCCAGTCCTTCGCCCTCATGCCGCACCTGCGGGTATGGGAGAACGCCGCCTTCGGGTTGGACATCGCTGGCGAGAGCCTCCGCAGCCGACGCGACAAGGCGCAGACGGCGCTCGAGGCCGTCGGGCTTGGCGCCTATGCCGAAAGCTGGCCGCAGGAGCTGTCGGGCGGCATGCAGCAGCGCGTCGGGCTTGCCCGCGCGCTCGCCAACGAGCCGTCCATCCTGCTGATGGACGAAGCCTTTTCGGCGCTCGACCCGCTGATCCGCGCGGAGATGCAAGACGAACTGCTGCGCCTCCAAGCGGACCGGCAGCGCACCATCGTCTTCATCAGCCACGACCTGGACGAAGCCATCCGGATCGGCGACCGGCTGGCGATCATGGAGGGCGGACGGGTCGTGCAGGTCGGCCGCCCCGACGAGATCCTGAAGAATCCGGCAAACGACTATGTCCGGTCCTTCTTCCGCAACATCGACGTCACCAAGGTGCTGACCGCGGGCGACATCGCCCGGCGCGACCAAGTGACCCTGATCCGCCACACCGGCGAAGGGCCGCGTGCCGCCGTGCGGCAGCTGCGCGAACGGGACCGCGAGTTCGGCTACGTCCAGGACGGACGCCGCCGATTCCAAGGCGTCGTGTCGGTGGAAACGCTGCTGGGCGCCATTGAGCGCAGCAACGGGGCGGCCACTCTGGACGAGGCGCTGCTGCCGGGCATCGACCCGGTGCCGACCGACCTGCCCATGGAGGACGTGCTGCTCCGCATCGCCTCCAGCCCTTGCCCGTTGCCGGTGGTGGACGCGCAGGGCACCTACGTCGGGGCGATCTCCAAGACCGCCTACCTGGAAACCCTCGGACGGACGCGTTGACGATGGACTTCAAGCTTCCCCTTGGCGATTGGGCCGAAGCTGCCGTGCAGTTCCTGATGGACCACGCGCAGTGGCTGTTCGACGCCATCGACCTTGCGGTCGGAGCCGTCGCCGGCGGCGTGCAGGCGGCTCTGACGTCGCTGCCCGGCTTGGTGCTCGCCGGCCTCGTGGTGCTGATCGGGCTGTGGCGGGTCGGCTGGCGCTTCGCGCTGTTCGCAGCGCTGTCCCTGCTGATCATCGCCGGGCTTGGCATGTGGACGCAGACGGTCGATACGCTGGCGCTGGTGCTGACGGCGACCACGCTGGCTCTCACGATCGGCATCCCGCTCGGCATCTGGGCGGCGCGCAGCGACAGGGTCGACGCGGTGGTGCGCCCGGCGCTCGACCTGATGCAGACCATGCCCGCCTTCGTCTACCTCATTCCGGCTGCGATGCTGTTCGGGCTGGGCCGCGTGCCCGGCGTCATCGCCACCATTATCTTCTCCATGCCGCCGGCGGTGCGTCTGACCAGCCTGGGCATCCGCCAAGTGCCGCATCCGCTGGTGGAGGCGGGCCTCGCCTTCGGCTGCACGCCCCGGCAGCTGCTATTCAAGGTACAGATCCCGACCGCCCTGCCGTCGATCATGGCGGGCGTAAACCAGACGATCATGTTGTCGCTGTCGATGGTGGTGATCGCCTCAATGATCGGGGCCGGCGGTGTGGGCAACGAGGTTCTGCGCGGCATCCAGCGGCTCGACATCGCCCTTGGCGTCGAAGGCGGGCTGGCGGTGGTCATCCTGGCCATCCTGCTCGACCGTATCACGCAGAGCTTCGGGACCCGCAACCCTGCGGCCCGCCCCGCCCGCATTTCCTGGAGGACCGTGCTGTGCCGTCGCGGCGTCGGGGCGGTGCCGGCGGACGCGGCGTCCAGCCGGACGGAACGCGTTGCGGAAGCAGGCTGACCACGGTTGCCAACACAAAAGAGGGAAAAACACGATGAGACGTACGTTCTTGAAGATGCTGGCGGTCGGTGTCGCCACGGTTATCGGTTCCGCCACGCTGGCCTCTCCCGTCTTCGCCGCCGGGGAGGCGAAGCCGATCCGCATCGGCTGGACCGCCTGGTCGGACGCCGAGGCGGTCACCAAGCTTGCCAAACGCCTCATTGAGGAGCAGCTCCACCAGCCGGTCGAACTGGTGCTGGCCGACATCGGGTTGCAGTACCAGGGTCTCGCCAACGGCGACCTTGACTTCATGATGATGTCCTGGCTGCCGACGACGCACGGGTCCTACCTGGAGAAGGTCGGCGACAAGATCGTGCCGCTTGGCATGCTCTACACGCGCGCCCGCCTGGGCTGGGCCGTCCCGGACTATGTCCCGGCCGACCAGGTCAAGACCATCGCGGATCTCGCGAAGCCGGAAGTGCGCGCGAAGCTGCACGGCCGCGTCCAGGGCATCGACCCCGGCGCCGGCCTGATGCAGGCGTCGGAAAAGGCGCTGAAGGATTATGGGCTGAAGGACTACGACCTCGTCTCGGCCAGCGGGGCGGCCATGACGGCGGCGCTCGGGCGCGCGGTGAAGCGCAACGACTGGATCGTCGTCACGGGCTGGAGCCCGCACTGGATGTTCGCCAAGTGGAAGCTGCGCTACCTGGAGGATCCGAAGGGTTCGCTGGGCGGAATGGAGCGCGTCCATGTCATGGCCCGCAAGAACTTTTATCAGGACCATCCGGCCGTCGCCGAGTTCCTGACCCGCATGTATCTGCCGCTTGAGGATCTGGAAGGGATCATGCTGGAGGCCGACGACAGCTCCTACGAGAAGGCGATCGACGCCTACATCGCCAACAACAAGGAACGGGTACACTATTGGGTCACCGGGGAAATGCCCGCGTCATAACCGCGCTGCCGACCGGAGAGCTTCCCGGAAGAGGACTGGCGAAGGAGAACCTTCGCCAGTCCTTTGCCCATTCCGGTGCAAGGCGGTCGATTGGCTGCTGAACGATGAAACGCACTGGAGCGACTGGCCGGCGTCGAGTGTGTCCGCCATGTGGGTGTCGCGCAGAGTCCAGGGATCGTCCTCGATGCGGAACATGGAGCGGTAGCAGCGCTCCGCCGCAGCGACGACGCGGGCGTTCTGCGCGGCGTCGAAATAGGTGGTTCCATCCTGCGCCTGGTGGCGAGACGGCGCTCCAGCAGGTTCCGCAGCACCTGCACGCGCCCAACTCGCTCACCGCCCCGTCGAAGTGGCCGGGACGACGCCGTGCTCCGCACAAGGCGGCTGTGGGGAATGGCAAGCCTCGGGAGGGGCGGACTCCCTTACCCGCGCACCTTGCGGATGTTCTCGGCGTACTTCTCCGGCCCGCCGGTGAAGGTGGCGGTGCCGGCGACCAGCACGTCGGCGCCGGCTTCGATGGCGATGCGCGCGGTCTCCGGGTTGATGCCGCCGTCGACCTCCAGGTCGATGGGCTTGCCCAAGGCGTCGATGCGCCGGCGCAGTTCGCGGATCTTCGGAAGCTGGCTCGCGATGAAGCTCTGCCCGCCAAAGCCGGGGTTGACCGTCATCACCAGCACCAAGTCGATGTCTTCCAGGATGTGGTCCACCGCCTGTACCGGGGTGGCGGGGTTGAGCGATACGCCCGCCTTCTTGCCCAGGCTCTTGATGAGCTGGACGGTGCGGTGCAGGTGCGGTCCGGCCTCGGGATGGACGGTGATGATGTCGGCGCCGGCCTTGGCGAACTCCGGGATGTAGAGGTCGATCGGGCTGATCATCAGGTGCACGTCGAAGGGCTTGGGCGTATGCGGGCGCAGCGCCTTCACCACCGCCGGGCCGATGGTGATGTTGGGCACGAAATGGCCGTCCATCACGTCGATGTGGATGTAGTCCGCACCGGCAGCGTCCACCGCGCGCACCTCTTCCCCCAGCTTGGCGAAATCGGCCGAGAGGATGGACGGGGCGATCTTGACCGCGGGCATGGCGCATCTCCTGATGACGGAAAGGCGCCCTTCCTAGCACCTTTTCTTCCCGCACCCAAGCCGTCAGGAGGCGGTGCGCCCCTTCGCGCCCGGCACCGGGCGGGCCAGCGTCTGCCTGCCCACGCAGCCGGGCTTCAGCGCCGGGTCGTCGGAGAATGCTGCTGAAGCCCCGGTGTCCGCGTCGGGGGAGATGGCGGCCTGCAAGGCGGCGATGCGGGCCGATGCCGCCGCGAAGGCCTCGCGCTCGATGGCGCGGTACTCGGCGATCAGGCGCTCGCCGAAGGGGGTGAGTTCGCTGCCGCCGCCGCGCTTGCCGCCTACCGCCGCCGACACCACCGGCTCGCGGAACATGCGGTTGAGGTCGTCCACCAGCAGCCAGGCGCGCCGGTACGACATGTCGAGTGTGCGCGCGGCGGCCGAGATGGAGCCGGTGGTCCGCACCTCCTCCAGCAGGCGCACCTTGCCCGGTCCGAGCGAGCCGCCGGGCTCGAAGTCGATGCGCAGGCGCAGCCTCGTCATGCCGTGGCCTTGGCCAAGTAGGCGCGGCAGCCCGCCAGCGAGGAGAGCTGCGGGTAGTCCAGGTCCGGCACGCTGATGCCCAGGCGCTTTTCCAGGCCGAGGACGAAGTTGAGGAAGTCGACGGAGTCGATCTCGATCTGGTCGCGGAACGGCTGTTCGGGGTCGAGCCCGGCCGGATCGGCCTCCGGCGCCACCGCCTTCAACGCCGCGAAGATCGCCGTGTCGAGCCCGGCCCGGATTGCCGCGTCGTCGCCCAAGGATCCCTCCCACTTTGTCGCGCCGGTCGTCCTTCCGTCTGCCACCGGCCCCGTGTCATCATGGCTGCAAACGTGGCCGAGCCGCTGCGCAAAGGCAAGCGGCCGGTGGCCGTCAGGGAGGCGGGCATGACCGTGCGCGAGCTGGAAGCGGTGTTCCGTCCCAAGAGCGTGGCGCTTGTCGCCGACGATGAGGACGCGCCGCTTGCCCGCACGCTGGCCCACCACCTCGCCGGCGCCGGCATGACCGTGGCGCGGGTCGCGACGGTGGGCGACCTCGGCGGCGTCCCGGACCAGATCCTCGTCGTGGCACCGCCGGCCCGCTTGCCGGACCTCGTCGCCGAGGCTGGACGGCGCGGCGTCAAGGCAGCCGTGCTGATCGGCGGCCACGCTCCCGACGCGGCGGTGCGGGACGCGGTGCGGCAGGCCGCGCGCGACAACGGAATCCGAGTCGTCGGACCGGCCAGCCTAGGCGTCGCGGTGCCGGGGCGGCGCTTTGTGGCCGGCGGGTTCCACCGGGCGCCGCAGGCCGGGCGGGTGGCGCTGGTGGCGCAGTCCGGCACGCTGGCCGGCGCGGTGCTGGATTGGGCGCTGCGCCGTGACGTCGGCTTCTCGCACGTGGCGGCGCTGGGCGAGATGGCGGACGTGGGCTTTGGCGAGGTGCTGAACTACCTGGCGCTCCAGGGCGAGTGCCAAGCGGTGCTGCTGGTCATGGACGAGGTCACCACCAAGGACGGGGCCGGAGCCCGGCGCTTCCTGTCGGCGGCGCGCGCGGTGTCGCGGGTCAAGCCGGTGATCGTCCTACGCACCGGCGGTCGGCTGGAGGACGGCACTCCCGACGCGGTGTTCGACGCGGCCGTGCGGCGGGCCGGGCTGCTGCGCGTGCACGCCCTGGAGGAGCTGTTCGACGCGCTGGAGACGCTCGCCGTCGGGGCTCCGCCGAAGGGGGACCGGCTGGCGATCGTCGGCAATGGGCGCGGCATCGGCCGGTTGGCGGCCGACGCGCTGCTGGCCGGCGGCGGGCGGCTGGCGGGCGCGCCGCTCGACCTGGGCGAAGGGGCGGACGGGGCAGCGTATGCCGCGGCGTTGCGGGAGGTGCAGGGGGCTGGGGGTGCCGACGCCGTATTGCTGCTGCACGCGCCGACGGTGCTGGTGCCGGCCGGCGACATGGCTCGCGCGGTGGCCGAGGCGATGCCCGGCATCCGCCTGCCGGTGCTGACGAGCTGGCTCGGCGAGCGGGACGCCGAGCGGGCGGCCGGCGCGCTGGCGAGCCACCGCGTGCCCGTGTTCGACACGCCCGACCGGGCCGCGCGCGCCTTCCTGCACCGGGTCGCCCACCGCCGGAACCAGGAGCTGCTGACCCAGACGCCGCCGTCCGTGCCCGACGAATTCCGGATCGACGGCGCCGCGGCCGCGGCCGTGATCGACCCGGCGCGGGCGCAGCGGCGCCTGACCCTGCGCGCGGACGAGGCGGCGGCGCTGCTCGCAGCCTACGGCATCGCGATGCGGCCGGGCGGCGTCGGCCGCGACGTGAGCGTCGCCATGACGGTGGACCCGCTGTTCGGGCCGGTGCTGCACGTCGGCCGCCGAACGGCGCTGCCGCCGCTCAACCTCATGCTGGCACGCGAGGCGCTGGAACCGGAGGGGCTGGAGGAGGCGGCGCTGCTGCTGGTCCGGCTGGCGCATTTGGTGACCGACCGGGAGGAGATCGGCGGGCTGACGCTCGGCGTCCGTGTCGGGCCGGAGGGTGCGGCGGTCGGCGGCGTGGCGGTCGAGCTGCTGCCGGCCGGCACGGTGCGCACACCCATGGCGATCCGCCCCTATCCCAAGGAGCTTGAGCACCCGCTGCCGCTGCCCGGCGGGCGGGCGCTGGTGGTCCGCCCGGTGCTGCCGGAGGACGAGCCGCAGTTGAAGGCGCTGTTCGCCCGGCTGACGCCCGACGAGGTGAGGTTGCGCTTCTTCACGCCGAAGGCCGAGCTGACGCACGCGACGGCGGCGCGCATGTCGCAGATCGACTACGACCGCGACATGGGCCTGGTGGTGGCCGAGCCGGGCACGCCCGGACGCGCGGTGGTGCACGGGGTGGTGCACCTGTCGGCCGACGCCGACCTGGAGCGCGCCGAGTTCGCCATCATGCTGGCGCACGACATGGCCGGCCTGGGACTGGGGCCGGTGCTGATGCGCCGCATCCTCGACCACGCCCGGAGCAAGGGGCTGCGCGAGGTGTTCGGCGAGGTGCTGATGGAGAACCGCGCCATGCTCCGTCTGTGCGAGGTGCTGGGCTTTACCCGCCGCAGCGCGGTGGACGATCCCGGCGTCATGCACGTGGCGCTGGCGCTGTGAGGGCGGGGCAATGACCGACACGCCCGCGTGGGAGGCCGTCCGCGCCGAACTTACCGGGCCCGCCGGCCTCAACATGGGGTGGGCGGCGGTGGACCGGCACGTCGCGGGGGGCCAAGGCGGGCGCGTCGCGCTGCGCTGGAACGGGCGGGACGGCGGCAAACGTGCGTTCACCTATGCGGACCTGGCCGAGCGGACGAACCGCTTCGCCGATGCGTTGCGCCGCCTCGGCGTGCGGCCGGGGGAGACGGTGTTCACGCTGCTGCCGCGCGTGCCGGAGCTGTATGTCGCCCTCCTCGGCGCGCTGAAGGCCGGCTGCGTGGCGGCGCCGCTGTATGCCGCGTTCGGGCCGGAGCCGCTGCGGCTGCGTCTGGCGCTGGGCAAGGCGCGGGTGCTGGTCACCACCGACACGCTGTGGCGGCGCAAGGGGCTGCCCGGGGCGGGGTTCGACGTCCTGACCGTCGGCGGCAACCCGCCGGAGGGGGCACAGGACCTGGCCGCCCTGTTGGAGCAAGCCGACCCGCGGGGACCCGTAGCACCGACCGGGCCGGCGGACTTGGCGTTGCTGCACTTCACCAGCGGCACCACCGGGGCGCCCAAGGGGGCGCTGCACGTGCACGACGCGCTGGTGGCCCAGGTGGCGTCCGCCCGCCAGGCGCTCGACCTCGGTCCGGGGGACGTCTACTGGTGCACCGCCGATCCGGGCTGGGTGACGGGCACGGTGTACGGCATCCTGGCGCCGCTGGCCTGCGGGGCCACGGTGGTGGCCAATGAAGGCGACTTCGACCCGGCACGCTGGTACGGCCTGATCGAGCGGCAGCACGTCGCCGTCTGGTACACCACGCCGACCGCCATCCGCATGCTGATGCGCGCCGGCGACGAATTGCCCGGCCGCTTCGACCTGACGAGCCTGCGCCGCCTCGCCAGCGTCGGCGAGCCGCTGAACCCCGAGGCGGTGGTCTGGGGCCGCACGGTGCTGGGCCAGCCCTTCGTTGATACGTGGTGGCAGACCGAGACGGGCGCCATCATGCTGGCGAACCTAGACGCCGTACCGGGTGCGCTCGGCCGGCCGCTGCCGGGGATCGTCGCCGACGTGCGGCAGCCCGATGCGGACGGCGTGGGCGAGCTGGTGCTGCGGCCGCCCTGGCCGTCGCTGTTCCGCGGCTATCTCGGCGACGAGGAGCGCACAGGCACCTGCTTTGCCGAGGGCTGGTACCGCACCGGCGACCTGGTGCGGCGCGACGGGCAGGGCTGCTATTGGTTCGTCGGGCGGGCCGACGACATCGTCAAGTCCTCCGGCCACCTCGTCGGCCCGTTCGAGGTGGAGAGCGTGCTGCTGGAGCACCCGGCGGTCGCCGAGGCGGCCGTCATCGGAAAGCCGGACCCGGTGGCCGGCGAGGTGGTCAAGGCGTTCGTGGCGCTCAAGCCCGGCATCATGTGGAGCGACGACCTCGCGTCCGAGCTGATCGCGCACGGCCGCCGCCGGCTCGGCCCGGCGCTGGCGCCCAAGGAGGTCGCCGCGGCGGCGGCGCTGCCGCACACCCGCAGCGGCAAGATCATGCGGCGACTCCTGAAGGCGCGGGAGCTGGGATTGCCGGAAGGAGACGTTTCGGCGCTGGAGTAGCGCGTGGGGTGAGCCTGCGCTAGAGCGGTTGTCTGGAGGATGTGAACGTCTCCATCCAAAACACCGTCATCCCCGCGAAGGCGGGGATCCAGAGCACTTGGCAAACGGTTGATCTGGCAAGCTTTCCTGGATCCCCGCCTTCGCGGGGATGACGTTAAGTAGAATGTAGCGTTCACACTGATCGGAAAATCGCTCTAGCCAACGTTTCCGCTCTCGGCACGCTCCGTCCCCTCCCGCCTACCGGTGAGAAGCTCGCTCAGGCGCAGACGCAGTTCCTCGGCGCCGTAGGGCTTGTGGAGGATGCCGATGCCGCTGGCGTGGACTTCCTGGATGCGTTCGGGGGCGGTGTCGCCGGTTACGATCACAGCGGGGACCTGTCGACCCAACGCCTCGCGGATCGCCAGCACCGCGCCGACGCCGTTGATGCCCTCGCCCAGTCGATAATCGGCGACGATGGCGTCCGGCGCGATCCGATCCTGCGCCACCATGTCTACCGCTGTCTCGCCCGACGCGGCGACGGCGGTGCCGTAGCCCCAGGCCTGGGCCATCATCTCCAGGCCGATGCGGACGATGGCGTCGTCCTCGATGATAAGGACGGTGTCGTCGGTCGTCTGATCCGGCGGGGCCGGCGGAGTGGCTGGGTCTTTTGGCGCGGGGGCCTCGTCCAGGGTGATGGTGAAGCACGAGCCGTGGCCGGGCCGGGAGCGTAGGGTTACCGTGGCGCCGAGCAGGCGGGCGATGCGCTTGACGATGGACAGCCCCAGGCCCAGTCCCTTGACGTGGTCACGACCGGGGTTGTGCATCTGGAAGAACTCCTCGAAGACCGCCTCCTGCTGGTCCTCGGGGATGCCGACACCGGTGTCGAACACTTGCAGCAGCACCTTGCCGTTCCGCCGCCGGCAGGCGAACAGGATGCTGCCCTCGTGGGTGTACTGGAGCGCGTTCTCGGCGAGGTTCCGCAACACACGCTCCAGCAGCACCGGGTCGGTGCGCAGCCAGGCGCCGGCGGACGCCATGCGCAGGCGCAGGCGGAGTCCTTTCTGCGCGGCGCGCAGCCGGTACTCGCCGCCGAGCTTCTCCAGCAGTTCGTTCACCGACACCTCGGTCGGTCTCGGTGCGATCACGCCGGCATCGAGGCGCGATACGTCCAGGAGGCTGGACAGCAGCCGGTTCAGCGCCCCGAGCGCACCCTCCATCATGCCGACGGAGCGGGCCAGCTCCGGCCGTTCGCGGGCGTGCGGCTCGATCAACGCCAGCAGCAGCACCAGCGACTGCACGGGCTGGCGCAAATCGTGGCTGGCCGCAGCCAGGAACTTCGACTTGGAGAGGTTCGCGCGCTCGGCCTCCGCCTTCGCATGGAGCGCCTGATCCTTGGCGCGCAACGCCTCGGTTTCGGCCAGTTTCAGGCGGGTGACGTCCAGGTTCACGCCGACGATGCGCAACGGGGTGCCATACGGGCCGTAGAAGATGTTCATGGAGGCGAGCACCCAGCGCATGCCCAGCGTCGGGTGCCGGGCCCGGTACTCGACGGTCACTTCCGGGTTCCGTGCGGCGATGGCCTGCTGGAACACCGACCCCGTCCGCTCGAGATCCTCCGGCAGAATCACTTGGCGCCAGCGCTCGAGGCTGGGGGGCTCGTCGTCGGTGAAGCCGAAGATGGTGCGCACGCCCGGCCCCCACTCGACCGCGCCGGTGACGGGATCGAAGGAGAAGACGCCGGCGCCGGCAGTGTCCAGCACCAGGTTCAGCCGGCGATTCGCCGCCGCCGCCGCCGCCTCGGCCAGGCGTTCGCGCCGCGCCTTGCGGATGCCGAACCCGAACATGCCGCACAGCCCGACCAGCACCGCGCCGGTCAGGAAGCCGCTGCGCTGCGTTCGGGCCCACCAGGCGTCGAACACCGAGGCGATCGGCACGCCAGTGGCGACGATCAGCGGCCAGCCGTCCACCCACTTGTACGCCCCCAGCCGCTCGACGCCGTCAATGGCGGAGCGGGCGATAAACGTCCCTTCAGGGGCTTCCTTGACGATTTTGGAAAACAGGAGCGAGCCCGACGAGTTGATCTTGTGTTCATCCTCCGGCAGGGGAAAGCGGACGACCACGTCCCCGTTCTCGCGGAAGATCGTGAAGGCGGTGCCGGGGACCGGCTTCAGGCTCTCGTAGAAGGTGGTGAAATGGCTGACGTCGATGGAGGCTTGGGCGACGCTGCGCAAAGTGCCGTCGGGATTGCGTGCCGCCCGGCTTACGGTGAACAGGAAGTCGCCGGTGATGCGGCCCCTGATCATCGGGCCGATGAAGGTGCCGACATCCTCCGGGCCGGTGTGGACCAGGAAATACTCGCGGTTGCGGACGTTGAAGGTGGGCGGCGCGCGCGGGACGCTGGTCAACGCCATGTCGCCCTCGGAGTCGATGATCCACAGCGATTGGTCCATCGGGGTCTCGGCCTTGAGGCGTTGCAGCCGCTCCCACGCCGCGGGCGTCTGGCGCAGCTCTGCAGGATCCGCCGTCTCCAGCAGGGAGACCATCTCCGACAGCACGACGCCTTGGGCCTGTATGGCGACGCGGGCATGCCCCTCCATCAGCGTGACGGTGCGGTGCAGGGTCTCCTCCGCCTCGTCGAGGGTGTGCTGTCGGTCCAGGTAGGCGAGCGCGCTGAACAGCCCGATGCCGCCGACGAGGCCGAGGGTCATCGCCCACGCCAGCAGTCGTTCGTTCGCTGAGAGTTTCGGCATCGGCGCCCTGGTGCCGCTGGGGGAGGAGAACAGAAACGCTACGCTACCTTCGTATGCGAACAAGTGCCAGCCTAGCCAATGTGGATAGGGGTGATGAAGGTGAAGCTGCCGCCCGCCGTGAGCATCCTGCGCGTGTGTGGTTGAAAGAGCATGCCGACCACCGAACGGGACCGTCCCGCATGACCCGGGGAATTGCCATCGTGGCGCTGGCCGCCGTCCTGGCCTGCGTCGGCGCTGCGGCGTGGGGACAGGAGGCGGACGGCGCCGGGGAACCGCCGTCGGCCGTGCCGGCCGAGCCCCTACCGGACGAGATGACTTCCGGCCGACCGCCGCCGGCCGAGCCGAGATCCAGTGTTCCGCCGGACATGTTGCGGCGGCTCGCTGGGGAGGCCGACGAGGTGTGGCGGATCGCCATTCTGGCCAGTGAGCGGGCGAGGGACCGCGCGCTGCTCCGCTTCGGTGATCGGGTGGCGCTGACACAGGCCGACCTCGGCCGCCGCATCGACCGGTTGGCCCGCTCGCAGGGCCTCGAGGCGCCGGCGGTTCCGACGCCGGAGGCGGCGCGGCGGATCGCGTCACTCCGGGGCAAGCCGCCGGCCGCCGTCGCGGCGACGCTGACCACCGCCATCCGGCAAAGCTATCCCCGCATCCTCAACGATCTGCAGGGTTGGACGGCTGGCCCGGAGCGCGCGGTCGCCGACGCGTTGCTGCCGTCGCTGCGAGAGGAGCTGGTTCTGGCCGAGCGGCTGGGAAATCCGGCGCTGACCGGCTCCAGCACCGCGCCGCGCTAGCCATGCGCGATGGAACCTTGACGCCGTCCGCGAGTTCAATTCGGGCGGGAGAGAGGGACGCGCCGAACCCGCAGAAGGGAATTGAACCGCTGTAGCCAGAGACAGGAAGGACCATGGACATCTTCGAGCGGATCAAGGACGACCACGAGACGTTGCGCACGCTGCTGGAGCGCATCGAGGACCCCGACGAGGAGGGCCGGCGCGTCGTCTTCGACGAATTCCAGCGCGAGCTGTGGGCGCACGGCAAGATCGAGGAGGCGGTGTTCTACGCAGCCCTCGTCAGGCACCGTGAGGCGAGGAAGGAGACCATGGAGGGGCTGAACGAACACCACGTGATCAACAGCCTCGCCGAGGAGCTGAACGTCATGCCGGCTGACAGCGGTGCCTGGACCGCCAAGATGCAGGTGCTGGGCGAACTGCTGCGCCATCACCTGGACGAGGAGGAGGACGAGTTGTTCGAGGAAGCTCGCGACGCGCTGCAGGACGACCGTGCCGCCGAGCTGGGCCGCATCTTCGACGAGCGCAAGAAGCAGATGATGGCCGCCCTGGCGCCGCTGCCGCAGGCCTGATCGTCGGTTCGGCGCATCGTTGGCTGGGCACATCGTCGCGGCCGTCGCTAGCCGTTGCAATGCCGTGCCGCCTTACCCTAGCGTTCGGTATGGGGGAAACGAACGCCTGGGAGGCTGCAATGGACGAGGCGAAGACGGTCGTGGAAGCGGGCGAAACGACCAAGCTGAAGAAGAAAAAGAAGGCGCTGAGGGCAGCCGATCTGAAACTGGGCGGCGAGGTGCTGCGCGACGCCAAGGAAGTGGCGACCATCGAGGCCCACTGGAGCGTCGTCGGCGACGCCAAGCCGGCCAAGCCGGCCAAGCCGGGCAAGGCCTACAAGTACGTGGACGAACTGGCGCGCCTGCAGTTCGAGCTGATCAAGCTGCAGGAATGGGTGCGTGTGCAGGGCCTGAAGGTCTGTGTGATCTTCGAGGGGCGCGACGCAGCCGGCAAGGGTGGTGTCATCAAGCGCATCACCGAAAGCCTGAACCCCCGCGTCTGCCGCATCGTGGCGCTGGGCACGCCGACCGAGAAGGAACGCGGGCAGTGGTACTTCCAGCGCTACGTGGCGCAGCTCCCCGCCAAGGGGGAGATCGTGCTGTTCGACCGCAGCTGGTACAACCGCGCCGGTGTCGAGCGCGTGATGGGGTTCTGCACCGACGACGAGTACAAGGAGTTCCTGCGCGCCTGCCCGCTGTTCGAGGAGATGCTGGTGCGCTCGGGCATCATCCTGATCAAGTACTGGTTCTCGGTGAGCGATGAGGAGCAGGAGAAGCGCTTCGCCGAGCGCATGCGCAACCCGATCAAGCGCTGGAAGCTGAGCCCCATGGACCTCGAATCCCGCAAGCACTGGGTCGAGTACTCCAAGGCCAAGGACGTCATGCTGGAGCACACCGACCGTAAGCTGACGCCCTGGTACATTGTCGACGCCGACAACAAGAAGCGGGCGCGGCTGAACTGCATCTACCACCTGCTCCAGCAGATCCAATACAAGGACCTCACCCCCGTGGAGATGGAACTACCGCCGCGCCAGGACGACGACGGCTACAAACGGCCAAAGAAGTCCAAGCAGAACTGGGTGCATGAGGTCTATTGAGGGGCAGAGGCTCACGCCTCTCCCGCAATCTCCGCCAGCAGTTGCTTCCGGAAGGCCAGCAGGAAATCGGCCCGCTCCTGGGCGCGGCGCTTGCCGGAGGGGGTCTGCATGGTGCCCGGCAGGCGGAGCAGCTTCGCCTCGAAATGGTCGAGCGCGTACTGGATGTCGTTCAGCGGACGGTCCGCGGCCAGCGGGTCGTCGCCGTGGAACAGCGCGCGCTTCATCAGGCCGGAGGTGGCGAAGCAGCGGGCGATGCCGATGGCGCCCAGGCTTTCCAGGCGGTCGGCATCCTGTACCAGCTTGGCCTCGATGGTCAGCGGGCGGATGGCCGCGGTGTAGCTGTGCGCCTCGATAGCATGCCGGACGGCAGGGATGGGCGCCTCCGGGAAGCCCATGCCGCGCAGCACCTCCTCGGCACGGTCGGCGGAGAGGCGTGAGGCGCGGCTGCGGTCGGGGTGGTCCTTGGGTACGTTCACCACGTCGTGCAGCAGGCTGGCGGCCAGCACGACCAGCATGTCGGCCCGGGCGGTCGCGGAGTTCTGCGCTTCCTCGATGGCCAGTGCCTTGGCGGTCCGCCACACCCGCAGAAGATGGTCCAAGTCGTGCGCCGGGTCCTCGGCGACGTTCGCGCGCAGCCATGTGGTGATGGCGCTTTCCCAGGCGGCGACATCGCTGAGCACGGCATCCTTGGGCATAGGCACGTATCCTCTGTGATCCTCTTATCTCGATATGGAGATGGTCGGACCGCTTGCCCTCACTTTTTTCTGCGCCTTAGGCCTACCTCGCCCGAGCCTCAATGCTACAACGTGCCAAGGTGTTGCTCGCTTGCCTCAGCTGATACTAGTAATTTCCGTGTGCCCTTTCTCTGTTTTGACAGCGCGAGTGGGCTGCACCTACCCTTCTATTGGGTTGGCTTTAGGATTTCGACTTGTGCAATATCCGCTCGAATTTCGCATCAAATATACGCTATGTTCTCTGCAAATACCCTCACGCAACCGTTACCTAGAGTCGTCTGAGGGTCTGATCCAGTGATGCATCCCGCCATTGCCGTTGTCGACGATCAGGTGACCAACCTGAAGGTTCTGGAAAGGTTTGTGCGCAGCCTCGCCAGCGACGCCGATATCCGCCTTTTCTCGCGGGCCGCCGATGCACTGGCCCACTTCGAGAGATCTCCTCCGGATCTTGTCTTCACGGACTTTGTCATGCCGGAGATCGACGGCGCCGACTTCGTTCGGCGTCTGCGCCGGATGGAAGGCTGTGCGGACGTTCCGGTCATCATCGTCACAGCGTACGAAGACAGAGCCCTGCGCTATGAGGCTCTCGAAGCGGGGGCGACCGACTATCTTCTCTCCCCGATCGATGAGGCCGAGTTCTGCGCCCGCGCGCGGAACCTCTTGACGATGCGGCGGCAGCAGCAACTCCTCAAGGTGCACACGGCCTTGCTGGAAAAACGCATCGTTGATGAGGCCCAACGTCACAAAGTCGAGCTGCGCTCCAGCCACGAACGCCTGCTGCAGGTAATCGATGCCGTGCCGGCGGCAATCTCGGCCACCGATGCCGAGGGACGGTTCGTTTTCGTCAATCGCCACTTCTGTGCATCCTTCGCTTTGTCCGTCGCTGCCGTGATTGGGGCCAAACCAGCGGATATTCTCCCCGCGGAGTTTGCTGATGCCTGGTCGGCCGGCGACCGCCTCGTGCGAGAACGGAAAGCGCCGCTGACGGCCGAGGAGGTGTTCCCGCAGCCTGGCAACGATCCACGCCACGTGCTGATCGAGCGCAACCTGCTCGCATCGCCTTCCGGCGACGACCTGGTCGTCACGGTCGTGGTGGACATCAGCGATCGGAAGCGGGTGGAGCAACTCCTGCGCTTTGCCAAGGATATGGCGGAAGCCGCCGATCGGACCAAAACCGAATTCCTGGCCAACATGAGCCATGAATTGCGCACTCCGTTGAATGCCGTCATCGGCTTTTCCGAACTGCTGCTGAAGGAGATTTCCGGAGCGTCCGTTCGATCCGAGGCGCTCGATTATGTTGGCGAGATCCTGAGTTCAGGAAAGCTGCTGCTCGGCGTTGTCAATGACGTCCTGGATCTGTCGAAGATCGAGGCCGGGGTCGTCGCGCTCAATGAAGAAAGCGTCGATCTGCCACGCCTTGCCGAAACGGTTCTACAGCTCATGCGTGGCTGGCCGCCGGCTACCGCAATTCAGGTCACCTTGGAATGTGAACCGGATCTGCCCGCCCTGCGTGCCGACCCACAGCGTCTCAAGCAGATCCTGCTCAACCTGCTGTCCAATGCCGTGAAGTTTAGCCCGCCCGGGGGACAAGTCGTGGTGAGAGCCGCTCTACAGAACGGTTCGATCGTGCTGCGCGTTGAGGACCAAGGCATTGGCATGAGCGAGGATGAAGTTGCCGTGGCGGTCAGCCGCTTCGGTCAGGTCGAAAGCCCATGGACGCGGACGCAGCCCGGCACGGGCCTCGGTCTGCCGATCGCCATCAAGCTGATCGAGCTGCACGATGGTCACCTGGCAATTGGCAGCCGGAAGGGGGAAGGCACCACCATTACCGTTCGCTTCCCGCCCGAGCGCACCCTCGTTGGTGCTGGCGCCACACGGTTGTCCGTGCCCACGGCATGATTTCGGTTGCGCAGGACGGCACACCCATGTCCGATCGCCAGCGGGTCAGGTGCAGAATCCTGACCGTGATCCTTCTGCTGGTTGCTGTCATCGATGCCTCTCTGCTCGTGACGCTGACGCTCCAAGCCACCGGGCCGGCCGGGTTGGCCGCCAACCTCAGCATCGCGACACTGGTGGGCTTGCCGGCGCTAACCGCATACCGGGTGTTCCGAGAGGGGATCACCCCGCTTTTCGAGCGTCTGCCGAGGCGTGCCGACAGTGAGCATGGGCAGGCCGGCATACGGATCATTCTCGGCTCGGGGGCCTTCGTTCACAGCGCGCTGCTCCTCTGGTTGGAAGGCGGGCTGCCGCAACTCCAGGTCAACGTGATTGTCGCAGCACTCGGGCTTGCGCTCGCGTGGCTCCTCCTCCTGCATGTCTTGCGCAGGCCGGAGCGCATCTTGTGGCGGCAGATCGCCGGGAACGTGCTGGACGTCGGCTCGCTGTCCCTTGTGCTTCATTTCGGCGGTGGGCTCACCGCGGCCTGGTACGGCGTGTACCTTTGGGTGACCTTCGGCAATGGTCTGCGCTACGGGATTCCGGCGCTGGCGCTGTCGAGCGCCTTGAGCGCCATCGGCTTCGGTGCCGTCGTGCTGGCGACGCCTTATTGGCGCGCTCAGCCGATGCTGAGCGTCGGTCTGCTGATTGCCCTGCTGGTGCTGCCCGCCTATGTCGCCTCGCTGATCAGCCGCCTGATCAGGGCGAAGGCCAAGGCGGAAGCGGCGAGCGAAGCAAAGAGCCGCTTCCTGGCGGTCATGAGCCACGAACTGCGGACGCCGCTCAACAGCGTGCTCGGCTTCGCCGTGCTCTTACAGCGTACGGAACTCGTTCCGGCTCAATACGAGATGGTGAGCATGATCCAGGGCTCGGCGCGCGCGCTCCTGGCGCTGATCAGCAACATCCTCGACTTCGTCCAAATCGAGGCGGGCCGATCGAGGACGGAGGAGGAGGTTTTCGATCTTTGGGACACCGTGCGCACGTCGGCGCTGCTGCTCCACCCGCAGGCGCTTGAGAAGGGTCTCGACCTTCGGGTCGACATCGACGAGCGCACGCCACGGCATGTCCATGGCATGCCCCACCCGCTGCGGCAAATCCTTGTGAATCTGGTCGGTAACGCGGTCAAGTTCACCGAGCGGGGCCATGTCGCCGTTCGGCTTGCTCCGACGACCGATGGCGCCATCCAGCTGATGGTGGAGGACCAAGGGATCGGCATTCCGGCAGCGATGCTCGACCGCATCTTTGAGCCGTTCGTTCAAGCGGATGCCTCGATCACGCGCCGGTATGGCGGCACGGGTCTCGGCTTGGCCATCGTTCGCAGCCTCGTCGAGACGCTGGGCGGCAGCATTCGCGTCGAGAGCGAACCCGGACAGGGCTGTCGCTTTATCGTGGATCTGCGGTTCGAAACCTGTGGAGCATCCAGTGCCCTGGCCGGGGCAGCGGAGAATGAACGGCCGGCCGAGGGGGGAGATGCCACACCAGTTTTGGCTCGGCTGACGAGGCGATCGGCGCGCGTGCTCGTGGTCGATGACAACGAGACCAACCGCATGATCGTCGGACGGCTGCTGGAACTGGAAGGCCACAGCGTTTGCCATGCGTGCGACGGCGAGGCGGCGCTGGACACCATTGGACGGCAGGCCTTCGACCTCGTGCTGATGGACATCGACATGCCGGGCATGAGCGGTCTCGAGGCGACCGGCATGATCCGGTTGATGCGGCTGGGCGAGCCGCACCTGCCGGTCGTCGCGCTGACCGCCGATGCCACGCCGGTGATGACCCGCCGGTGCCGCGAAGCGGGGATGGACGCGGTCCTGACCAAGCCGATCGACCCCAAAGAACTCCTCAAGCTGGTTGACCGGATCTCCGCCCATGCGGTTGCACCGACCGACCGTGAGCGACCGGACGCTGGGCCAACGACCGTCCCTGAGAAGCGTCCGGAGATGGTCCTCCCGGTCATTGATCCGCGCGTGCTGCAGTCGTTCGCCACGGATGCGGCCTTTTTCCGCGACCTCGTTGAAACCTTCCGTGGGGACTCATACCGAGTCCTGGCAGACATGCAGCGCTGCATGCGTGCCGGTGATGCCCGGGCGTTCCGCAGCGCCGCCCATGCCCTGAAGAGCACAGCGGCAAACATGGGGGCGCTGCGCTTGGCGGCCCTGCTCGCCTCACCGAAGAGCTGGGCCGCTGATGACCTGGCGCGCCAAGGCGTGGCCATGCTGACCTGCGTCCAGGACGAGCATGGCCACTTGCTGGCTGCCTTGGAGAGGCAGTTGGCGGCTGTCGACAATCGCTTTGCGTAGGCCCACGCCTATGCGTCGATGCGCGCCAACCGCTTGTCCTGAGCCCCCACCAACCGCACCATCCGGCGCAGGTCGGCGTCGGTGAGCTCCAACGCCAGGTCCGTCCAGACCCGGGCGATCGCGTGCAGTTCCTCCAGGTGAACAGGCTGCACGATTCGGCGCGCTTCGATCACCGCCCGCCAGGTATTGAGGCGCGACGGCCCGCGCTCGAAGAGATCATAGAGCGCCGCGACACCGGCACCCTCTTCGGCGAGGTGATCGACCACCCCCATGTCATAGAGCTGTTCGGCGGTATACACGCTTCCCGACAGGATCATCCGCTCCGCAAACCCCGGAGCGACACGCCGGCCGAGAAAGCTGTAAGCGCCCATACCGGGGAACAGATTGAAGAGGACCTCGGGCAGGCCAAACTTCGCACCGCGTTCGGCGATGATGACGTTGCTCGAGAGGGCGGCCTCAAAGCCACCGCCCAGTGCGTCCCCCTGGACCACGCTCACGGTCAGCAGCGGCAATCCAAAGCTTGTGGTGTAATGGTAACCGGACTCGGTGGCCGCGCGCGCATAGGCAAGGAGGCGATCGCGGTTTCGTTCGCGGATCAGGCGCACGAACAGGTCGAGGTCGCCGCCGAGGTTCCAGACGCCGGGCAAGGGCGAGGTGAGGGCGACAATGCGGACCGGTATCTCCTCTTTGGCAACCGCAAAGATCCGATGCAGCATCTGCCGAACCGCCGCGAAGTCCTCGAGCATGGCTTCGGAGAAGCATGGACGGCCGGAGAAGCGGAACTGGCACCATAGAATTCGATCTTGCGCGTTGTAGCGCAGGTCGAGGGTTCGCAACTGGGTCGCGTTGATGATCGTTGCCGGGGTCACCGCATCATCAGTGTGGCTCGGTCCCGGCGCGAAGGGGCTGACCAATTGCCCGTTCGTCGGATGGCGACGCAGGGTCGTACGAGCACTGGTTTTTTGCGGAGCTGTGGCTGTGATGGTCTGCTCTAGGATAGCGGGCATGAACAGGCATCCTCCTTCTTATGCTTTGATCGATGTTGTGGACGGGTGAACCGATCCGTTGCATCCGCGGCATAAGCAATAGGCGTGCCGTAGGTCCGCCGATTGAGATTTCGTGCTGCTGGGTTGCTGTCCAATAATGCTGGCGGTGGTGTGGGAAATTTATCGTGTCCTCCGGGGCAAATTATGCCGAGCAATCTTTTCTCTTATTGCATGTATTTGGCGAAAATGTTTTATACCTACTATTGCATTCCTCGTTCAGCGCCCGGGATGTTGAATCGCTCCTGACTGAGCGCGGCGTGGAGGTCTTGTCCGGCACGATTTGGCGTTGGCGCGCCGTCGCACAGGATGGTGTGGTGCGCGACACTCTGGTGCCGAGCCGGCGCACCACCAAGGACGCCACGCGCGTCTTCACGGCGCGCTGCTGAGAGGTTTTACACTGACCGGCCCGCCCGCGCGGCGTCACTCCACGGTGACGCTCTTGGCGAGGTTGCGGGGCTGGTCGACGTCGGTGCCCTTCAGCACGGCGGTGTGGTAGGCCAGCAGCTGCACCGGGATGGCGTAGAGGATCGGCGCCACCAGCGGGTCACAGGCCGGCAGCTCCACCGACCAGCGCACCCGCTCGTCCAGGCGGGCGACGCCCTTCTTGTCGGCGAGCAGCAGCACCTTGCCGGAACGCGCGCAGACCTCCTGCACGTTCGACACCACCTTGTCGAACAGCCCGTCCGAGGGCACCAGCACGATCACCGGCACCGCCTCGTCGATCAGCGCGATCGGGCCGTGCTTCAGCTCGCCGGCGGCGTAGCCCTCGGCGTGGATGTAGCTGATCTCCTTCAGCTTCAGCGCCCCCTCCAGCGCCAGCGGGTACATGGCGCCGCGCCCGAGGTAGAGCACGTCGCGCGCCTCGGAGACCTCGTGCGCCAGCTCGTGCAGGCGCTCGTCGTGCGCCAGCACCTCCGCCGCCCGGGCGGGGACCTCGCGCAGCGCCTTGGCGATCTCCTGCAGGCGCTCCGGGGCGATGGTGCCGCGGGCGCGGCCGACCACCGCCGCCAGGCAGGCCAGCGTGGTGAGCTGCGTGGTGAAGGCCTTGGTCGAGGCGACGCCGATCTCCGGCCCGGCCATGGTCATCAGCACCGCGTGGCTCTCGCGCGCGATGGTGCTCTCCGGCACGTTGACGATGGACAGGATGTGCTGGCCCTGCCGCTTGCAGTAGCGCAGCGCCTCCAGCGTGTCCAAGGTCTCGCCGGACTGCGAGATGAACAGGGCGACGCCGCCCGCCGGCATCGGCGCCTCGCGGTAGCGGAACTCCGAGGCGATGTCGATCTCCACCGGAATGCGCGCCAGCGTCTCGAACCAGTACTTCGCCACCAAGCCGGCGTAGTAGGCGGTGCCGCACGCCACGATGGTCAGGCGTGTCGCCTGGGCGATGTCGAAGGGGAACTCCGGCAGGCTGATGTGGTGGGTTTCGGGGTTGATGTAGGCGTTCAGCGTGTCGCCGATCACCTGCGGCTGCTCGTAGATCTCCTTGAGCATGTAGTGGCGGTAGCCGTCCTTGCCGATCAGCGCGCCGGACACCGCCGAGGTCGTGATCGGGCGGTCCACCGGCCGGTCCTGCGCGTCGCGGATGGTCGCACCCGCGCGGGTCAGCACCACCCAGTCGCCGTCCTCGAGATAGGCCAGCCGGTTGGTCAGCGGCGCCAGCGCGAAGGCGTCGGAGGCCAGGTACATCTCGCCCTCGCCGTAGCCGACCGCCAGCGGGGTGCCGCGGCGGGCGCCGATCATCAGCTCGTGCTCGCCGGCGAAGATCAGCGCCAGCGAGAAGGCGCCCTCGAAGCGCTTCAGAGCGGCCGAGGAGGCCTCCACCGGCGTCATGCCCTGCTCGAGATAGTGGGTGACGAGGTGGACGATGATCTCGGTGTCGGTGGCGCTCTCGAAGACGCGGCCGTGCTGCTGCAGCTCGGCCTTCAGTTCGGCGTAGTTCTCGATGATGCCGTTGTGGACGACGGCCACGCGCTTGGTGGCGTGCGGGTGGGCGTTGCTCTCGGTCGGGCCACCGTGGGTGGCCCAGCGGGTGTGGCCGATGCCGACCACCCCGGCCAGCGGCTCGTCGCGCAGCTTCATGTCGAGGTTGACCAGCTTGCCCTCGGCGCGGCGGCGCTGGATGTGACCGTTGACCAGCGTGGCGACACCGGCGCTGTCATAGCCGCGGTATTCCAGCCGGCGTAGGCCGTCGACCAGACGCGGGGCCGCTTCGTGGGTGCCGAGGATGCCGATGATGCCGCACATAAATCCGTCTCCAGAGAGAAAAAACGTCCCAGCTTAAGCCTTTTTCGCCTTTTCGCGGCGCTTCCTGTCGCGGAAGTCGGCAGCCCAGCCGGAGTAGGTCTGCTGGCGCTCACGCGCTACGGCGAGAGCGTCGGTGTCCACGTCCTTGGTAACCACACTGCCCGCGCCGACGATGGCGCCGTCGCCGATCTTGACCGGGGCGACCAGCGACGAGTTGGAGCCGATGAACGCCCCCGCGCCGATGTCGGTGTGGTACTTGCCGAAGCCGTCGTAGTTGCAGGTGATGGTGCCGGCGCCGATGTTGGCCTTCGCCCCCACGCGGGCGTCGCCGATGTAGGTCAGGTGATTGACCTTGGCGCCGGCCTCGATCTTGGCGTTCTTGATCTCGACGAAGTTGCCGATGTGCGCGTCCGCGCCGATCTCGGCGCCGGGGCGCAGACGGGCGTATGGGCCGAGGATGGCGCCCGGGTGCACGGTCACCTGCTCCAGGTGGCAGAAGGGCTTGATCTCGACCCGGTCGCCGACGGTGACCCCGGGGGCGAACACCACGTTCTGGCCCACCACCACGTCGCGTCCCAGGCGCGTGTCGAAGCTGAAGTAGACGGTGTCCGGGTCGGAGAGCGTGGCGCCGTTGTCCATGGCCGCCTTGCGCAGGCGGCGCTGCATGATCGCCTCGACCTCCGCCAGCTCGACGCGGGAGTTGACCCCGATGACCTCCAGCGCGGTGCCCTCGACCACGGCGCAGGGCAAGCCGTCGCCGCGGGCGATCTGCACGACGTCGGTCAGGTAGTACTCGCCCTTGGCGTTGCTGTTGCCGATGCGGTCGATCAGGCCCCGCATGCGGGCGCCGTCGAAGGCCATCAGGCCGGCGTTGCAGAGGGTGACCGCGCGCTCCTCCTCGCTGGCGTCCAGGTACTCGACGATCTTTTCCAGGCCGCCGCGGGCGTTGAGAATCAGCCGGCCGTAGGAGCCGGGGTCGTCGGGGCGCATGCCCAGCACCACCACGGCGGGGTCGTCCGCCCGGGCGCGCGCGTCCACCATGGCGCGCAGGGTCGCCGGCGTAACCAGCGGCGTGTCGCCGTACAGCACGAGCACGTCGCCGTGGAACCCTTCCAAGAGGCCGAAGGCGGCGCGCACGGCGTCGGCGGTGCCGCACTGCTGCTGCTGCACGGCGGTGGGGTAGGGGGCGACGGCGGCGGCCACGTCCTCCATGCCCGGACCGACGACCACCACCACATGGTCGGGATCCAGCGCGCCCACAGCCGCCAGGACATGGCCGATCATCGGCCGTCCGGCAACGCGGTGCAGCACCTTGGGCAGGTCGGACTTCATGCGCGTGCCCTTGCCGGCGGCGAGGATCACACAGGCGAGCGGACGTCGAATCATGTTTATCTCTGCTGGTCTTAGGCGCGGTCGCGCGTTCCTTCAGTGCCACAGAACACAGGCGAACCCCAAGTCAACTTTTGTGTCAAACTGCAATGGGCTTCTGGTCTCTCTAAGGCATCGCCCGACATCCTTCAATGCTACCCAGCAATGCTACCCAGGCCGAAGGTTGGGAATGCCGGCCATGACGGCAAGCCGACGCCGCGGCCTTGAGGCCGGCCGGCGCGGGATGCTATCCAGCAGTGTCCTACGTGCAAGGAACCCTTAGCGATGCCCGCTTATTCCGGGAGCCCGTTTCCCGCCCTCGTCTTCGACTTCGACGGGACGCTGATCAACAGCGTGTCCGACATCACGCAGGCCCTGAACCAGACGCTGGCGCTCTACGGCCGGCCGGCGCTGGCGGTGGAGCAGGTGCGCACGATGGTCGGCGACGGCTCGGCCAGCCTGCTGCGCGCCGCCTTCCGCGCCACCGGCGAGGAGGTTGCCGACGAGGCGCTGCCGGAGGTGCTGAAGCGCTACAGCGACATCTACCTGGAGCACCCCGCCGACGCGTCGTGCATCTATCCCGGCGTGACGGAGACGCTTCAGACGCTGGCCGCAGCGGGCGTCAAGCTGGGACTGTGCACCAACAAACCGGAGCGCATCAGCCGCAAGATTCTCGAGATGATCGGTCTGGCGCCGCTGTTCGGTGCGGTGGCCGGCGGCGACACGCTGCCCGTGCGCAAGCCCGACGGCCGCCCGGTCGCCTGGGTGATGGAGCAGTTGGGCGGCGGCAGGGGCGCCATGGTCGGCGACGGCCGCAACGACGTGCTGTCGGCACGCGGGGCGGGCATCCCGGTGGTGCTGGTCAGCTACGGCTATCCGCGCGGCGATGTGCGCGCGCTGGGCGCCGACCTGGTCATCGACCGCTTTGCCGAGCTGCCGGGCGCGCTGGAGCGTCTGGCAACCTGAGGCCATCCGCTTGTTGTGACGACATGGCGAAACCGCGCAGGACCCCACCGACAGGAGATCAGACCGGGGAGCCCGCCCCGGCAACCGCCCCGGTAACCGACGACGAGGCGGTACCGGAGCGTGCTCGCCTGTCGGCGGAGGAGATCGCCTTCCTGCTGGGCGGGGCGCCGGAGCTTGCGGAAGCGGCTCGGGCCGGGACTCTGCGCGCCGAGCGCAACATCCGCTCAAACGCGCGGCGCACCGGCCGCCGCCATGCCGACCCGGCCTACGCCGAACATCTGCGCACACTGGAACGCGAACGCCAGCGCCGACGGCGCGCCAAGGAGCGTGCGGCGCAGCCGGCATCACCCACCGAATCGCCGGTGCCGCTGCCGCCGCTGACCCCGCAGGAGGCGGCGAAGCGGCTGGCCGGGTATATCCGCGACACCGACACCCCGCAGACCCGGCAACTGCGGCGCCGGCCGGAGCTGGTGACGCGCTACGTGGCGGGCTTCGTCATCTACCGCCTGCTGTCGGCGGACGGCGCCCGGCCGACGCGCGGTGCCATGGCCGATGCGCTGCGCAGTCGTTTCGGCCTGGACCTCACGCCCTCGCAGGTGCAGAAGCTGCGCGACCAGATCGAAGGATTCGCCGGTCCGAACGGCCCCTGGCAGGCGCAATAGACGAGCCCGATACAGGGCTGTCCCGCAGCGCACCCTTAACCGTCGGGCAAGGCTTTCTTAAGGACGAGGTTAACAAATTATTAAGGAAATCCGCCGCTTTCAGCTCAACTGCCCGATAATCAGCGGCGCTGCGTGACGGGTGTATATCGGCCACGACGGCGGCGGAAGGCCTGAAAAGACGCGACTGTTGCGTGGTGCCGGTAGGGGTATGCCAAAGGAACAGGGTGCGATCTTTACGCGTCATTAACCATGATTGACGTATAACGAGGGCGCGGAATTTTTCGGCCTCCATCCGGTTCCGTGGCTCCTCCTTGTATCTCGGGCTGCCTTCCCTGGCAGCCCGCTTTGTTTTCGGCAGGCAGCGCTTGACATCACCGGGCGAGGGCCTTAGAAGGGCCTCCACCGCGGCGGGGCGCTTCGCTCCGAGGCGGGACGAGCTTCGGATCGTGCTGCGCACGGTCCATGGGATGGGCGCATAGCTCAGCGGGAGAGCACACCCTTCACACGGGTGGGGTCGTAGGTTCAATCCCTACTGCGCCCACCATCCCAAAGCCCAATGTTTCCAAGGGCTTAGCGGATGGAACCATCCCCTCCAGGAACCCCTTACAGATCAGGCTGTCACACTCCTGTCACAACGGGATGCTGATGGCTACTCTTCGTAAGCGCGGTGACAAGTGGCAAGTCCAGGTCCGACGCCAAGGCCAACCCCCAATCACCCGGTCGTTCATCCTCAAGTCCGACGCAGAGCTATGGGCGCGTCAGATGGAAATCGAGGCTGACCGTAACGCCATCCCTACTGACCCCAGGGCTGCCCAGAGAATCACCCTAGCTGAACTGATCACCCGCTATCGGGACGCGGTGATGGTCCATAAGCGGAGCAAGGCCAGCGGGACGGATACCCTAAACCTCTTCCTACGCCAGCCCTTCGCCCAGCATTCGCTCTCCAACGTCACTCCGGCTGTCTTCAGTGCCTTCCGGGACAAGAGGCTGAAGGACGTGAAGGCCGCTACCGTATGCAGGGAGATGGGCGTTATCCAGCGCATGTTCGAGGTGGCGATAAAGGAATGGGGCATTCCGCTTCCCATCAATCCCATGAAGGCCGTTTCCAAGCCCAAGGCAGGACCGTCACGGGATCGTAGGGTGGAGGGTAGGGCAGAGCTTGCCAGCCTCAAGGATGCCTCAGAGCAGTGTCGGAACCCTCTGATTGGCCCTCTGTTCCTGTTCGCCCTTGAGACAGGGATGAGGCGGGGAGAGTTGATCAATATCCGCTGGGATCAGATCGACACGAGGAAGCGAACCCTTCACATACCGAAAACCAAGAACGGTCATCCCAGGACCATTCCTCTTTCGTCTGCTGCCCTCGGTATCCTGAATGGACTTGCCAAGGCCGATGAGGAAAGGGTGTTCCCTCTAACGGCCAATGCGGTGAAGCTTGCTTGGCGTAGGTTGCGGAAGAGGGCAGGGGCCACTGACCTACGCTTTCATGATCTCCGCCATGAGGCCGTGTCCAGCTTCTTTGAGAAGGGCCTAAGCGTTCCTGAGGTGGCTCTGATCAGCGGACACAGGGATACACGTATGCTGTTCCGCTATACGCACCTGAAGCCTGAGGACGTAGCGAAGAAGCTGGGATAGGTTGAGGGTAGGGGGGTGATGGTGTTCGTGCTTTGAGTCTCTTCAAGGCAGACCAAGGGCCTCTTGCATGTGGGCTGCCTCATGTCTAGGTTAGAGGGGAACCTCTGGCACGGTGTGAGCGTACCAGAGGCCCCCTTTGGGTTAGCGGTATATGATGATGGTGATGACCCACTTCATAGACCGCAACTCAAGGAAAAAGCGAGGCTTCTTGCCTTTCATATGCTTTCTCCTGAGTTAGCGTCGGTAGGGAACCCATCCCCGCCGACGCCTTCTCTTTTATACCGTCAGGGCCTTTACCTTCTCTTCGGCAACCTGCCGCTGCTCGAACTGGTCCGCCCATGCCCGAGCGGCTTCCGCAGGGTTCGAGAAGTCCGGCAATGCAGGCTGTACGGGCTGCCGTAGCTGAACCTCCATCTCATTGAATCGCCGGATATACCGAACCTTGAACTCCATAGCCCTGGGGCCGGTGTAGCCCATGACCAGGAGCGTGAAGCCTTCGCGGGTCATGTCATAGGCGGGCACCTGACGGACACCGAAGCCGGTCTTCTGCTCCACCGTCGTCAGGCGGAACCACTTACTCCCCAAATCTGAGGAGTAAGCAGCCGCGTCCAGGTTGTTCGCGTTGATGATGGCGTCAATGTCCCGCAACACGTTGTCGTGACGCTTCCCGAAGAAGGCAGCCACGTCACGGCTGTTGGCAAACACCACCCCATCCACGGCATGGACAACGGGAGGTGTGCTGACGGTCAAGGCGTTGCTCCTCCTTCCGTGGGGAACAGCCTCAGAGGCCCCGTCATCCTCGGACATCTCCCCCGTGGCAACCTTCTCCTCACCCAGGATGTAAGCGCCATCCTTGCGGATCGCTGGGAGAACGTCACCGTTCACCCAATCCTGGAACTTGCGAGCCTCGGGCTTGTCGCTCCGACCGATGAGCCGGTATAGGCCGCTTTCGGAGACAAGGCGGGTCTTCTGCCGTGAGTTTTCGATCTTTTCTAAAACCACCTCTTCAGCAGCCAGCTTGCGGGTGGCGTCAGTGATGTTGACATATCCGTTCGGCATGACGTGGATACCCAGACACCGGCACACGTCAGCGGCCACGAACCAAGGCTTTCCGTCAATGGTGACAACGCGCACCTGGGCGTTGGTGGGGATGAACGTGAAGGTGGTAGCGGCGTTCGGGCCTCCCTAGTGGGCCGAACCAGACAGATGGTATCGTTTGTTGATGACCGAAAGCATGGCTTGCGGCCGTTCCTAACCGGCTACATGCTTGACGATTCGTCTGGCTCGGCTCACTAGGCTACGGCTGATTGGTATGGCGTCGCTTCTGGATCGTGCATTCAGCCAAGTCTCTTAGGATGATGTCGAATGTGATAGTGAGATCCTGAACATGTTGCCCTATGTAGCCCCGGCTCACACTGCGCATCAGCATTAAAGAAGTTTCTTGAAGTAGGCGCTGCACCTTGAATCCGCCCTCATCAACGATGCCGACTATCTTGGGATGCGACCCCTCTCTGCCAATTGGTTCGTACCTGGTTCTGATGGCGGGTTGGATGATGTGAAAGTTCCTTGGCAGATTTTTGTGAGCTTCTAATGCAAGTATGGCGTCTCCATCCTCGGTAATGAGGTAGTGGAAGATATTGTTCTCGTCTGCTTGCTTTATACTAATAAAGATGGGCTCCAACCCCTTGATGATGGTGAACCTCATCGCATGGCTTTCCTGAATGAAGCCTAAAGTGCGTTCTTGTGCCCCGCTCGCTTCGCTGATGCAGTCGTTCAGGATGCGCTTTATGGTGTTTGTGTGGTCACTCACGTCCGCCTCCTGCGATGCATAGGAGCATCTTAGGCGTGGCGCGGTGCCGTGCAACAGTTGACGCTTGTCCGGGAGTAGGGCGCGGTCAATAGGGGACGGTGATGAGCGGGACTACGTGTGGGGCTTTCGAACCCGTGGGGGAGGATGTTGTGGTTGATGCTGATAGTGTGAACCTGGACATCTCGGCGGTGCAGGTTGGCGCGAAGAGGATGTGCCAGGAGCTTGGGCTTCCAGATGATTTTCTTGATGGGGTGATGAGCGAAGATGATTGGTCATTTATCATCAAATGGGTCAGCGTGTATGAGGCTGCGCTCACGCCGTTGATAATCGCTAAGATTGGCAAACAGGAGTTGGAGGACAATATTGCTCGATTGAGCATTGGCGGGGCGAATGGAAAGATTGCCTTCTGCGAAAGCCTGGGCTTGCTTGATGGCTATCATCGCAAGCTTATCAGGGCTGTTGTTGAGTTGCGAAACAGGTATGCTCATCGTGTGTCCTGCATCAACATGACTATTCATGATTATTATAAGTCGTTGTCACGGGATGACGGGCGTCGTTGGCTCCGGTTGCTCCTCCCCGACGACGCGGCCTTGAAAGCGATGGAGTCGATTGAAGATCCAAACATCCCACGGAATTTGCTCAAGGTCCTGATTCAATGGGCGTCCATTGGTTTCCTTGCCCACGTCAATGTGGACATCGAGTTGATGAAACTTAAGACCGAGCAGGATGCACGCCGCCTGGAGAGGCTGAGGGCCATTGAGCGGGATTTGGAGGGCGCTCCCGCAGGGTTGCTGTCAGGCGGCTTCATGCTGTCGGGTGGCTCCCTCGGTGGCCCGCCCGATGTAGGGGAGACCGGGTTACCGGGAGGCGCTCTGGGCTCGGAGGGAGTAGCGTAGGCTGATGGTCAGCTCGAAAATTGTGCTGAGCCAGACGGATCATTCGGTTTGTAGAACGACATGGCCCGTCGGGTTCAGTGCACTAGGTACCGGTACCATCTGCCTCCCTGAAGGCGTGGGGGTGTCCTGAGATTTCAAGATACCCACCACCGCCCCTCCCGGCTACCGGTACCGTCTGCCTCCCTGAACCATACCCCGCTCTTCCTGGGAACCGATGGATTGACCCCCGCCCCCTCCAGCGGACCAGATGGGACCCATTGGAGCCTCACAGGAGCTTCTGTGGTGAGGCTTGGGCTTGGCAGGTAGGGGGGCAAGGCGGCAGGACGCTCAGGCAACCTCCAGCGGCTTCCAAGCGCGTCCCAGGTGTGGCTCTAGCGTTGCTGGAGGGGGTTCCGATGTGAGAGGTCGGAACAACCTAACAACAGAACAACAACCTTTACCGGCTTTTTTGAATTAACTTTCTCTGAACCCCAGGGGGGTCTTTGGTACCATCGGGTACTTGATGGGACCCAAAATCTTCCTCCAGGCAGCGAGGACTGATGATAGGGCCTCTGCGGACGCGCTGGGTGCGGCTTGGGCTTGGCTGAACGCTGTGGCTGGTAGGTGGAGAGATGGGGAAGGGCCTGGAGCGGCCCCAAGCGCTACGGGAGCGGCCTTATGCGGCCTCCTCCACAGACGGTACGTCCTCAATGATGCGGTAGACGCTGGCCCTGCCGATGCCCAGACGCTTGGCAATCTCAGAAGCACCAATGCCCTGGGAGCGGAGGGCCTTCACCTCCTCAGCCTTGGCCTGGGCGGTGGGCTTGCGGCCCTTGTACTTCCCTTCAGCCTTGGCCTTGGCAATCCCCTCCCTCTGACGCTCCAACATAATCTCCCGCTCAAACTCAGCCACGCCACCCAGCATGGTCAGCATGAGCTTGCCGGTGGGGGTGGAGGTGTCCAGGCCCAGGTTTAGGATGCGGAGGGAGGCACCCTTAGCCCTCAGGGCCTCCAGGATCGTCATGAGGTGGGCCACGGAGCGGGCCAAGCGGTCCAGCTTCGTCACCACCAGCGTATCCCCTTCCCGGACGAACTCCAGGGCAAGGGTGAGTTGTTCGCGGTTGGCTACGTCCACGGAGGACACTTGCTCCTGGAACAGCTTGGAGCACCCAGCGGCCTCAAGGTCCCGCACCTGGGCCTCGATGCCGGCCTTCTGGTCCAGGGTGCTGGTCCGAGCGTAGCCGATGAGCATGATCGTGTCCGTTTCGTCTCAATGAAGTCAAAGACGTTGATAACGGATTGTCCCAAATCCGTCAACACCACTCTATTGGGACGTCTTGAGCTTGGGCGTGAGACGACTCGCAGGACCTTGGTCCAGTGAGACTTTGGCGGCTGGCGGCACGATGTGGCTGCGGTGCTCTAAGATCCAAATTGCACTTTCGATTGTACCCCCATACCGTGACGCTTAATGGAGGAACGGGGGACGACACATGGCTTGGCGTGGCCACCGCTACTACGACCCTGAAGAGAAAGTGCGCCGCTTAAACCTGGGCTTTCGGGCGGTTTCCCGCCGCATTGAGCGGCTAGCAAGGCTTCGCCGCCTCCTTCGTCAAGCATCTTGGGTAGCGCTGGCTGCGATAATTGGCAGTGCAGCCGCTTGGGCAGTCATGGGGCCTCCACCGTGGACCGCCTGGATGACCCTGAAGCATCTTGCCTCCGCACCTTCCTGTGATGCCGCCCGCTTCATGGGGCTAGCTCCCGCCCAAAGAGGGCAGCCGGGATACTGGCCGAAGCATGATGAGGACAACGATGGCATCGCCTGTGAGCCCTGGCCGAGGTATTGATACGTTCGGTATCTCAGTTGAGTGGCCTAATTCGGGAGGATTGTTTGCCGTCCGCTGCCTACGAATGTCTGCTGTCCTTCCTCCAGCGCGAGATGCGCCTCTCCCACATCTACCAGCCCGTGATGATCCGCACCCTACTCCAGCATGGAGGGGAGGCACACAGGCGCGAGATCGCCAAGGCGTTCCTGAGCGAGGACCGCAGCCAGATAGAGTATTACGAGCACATCGTCCGCGAGATGCCGGGTAGAGTGCTAGCCGGTCGCGGGGTCGTGGAGCGGCAGGGGCAGTTCTACAGGCTCACCGTGGATGCCGAAGCCCTCTCAGAGGTGGAACGCCAGAAGCTAATCGATCTCTGCAACAGGAGGATGGCGGAGTATCTGGAGCGGAGATCAGACCCTTGGGCGCATCGCCGCAATGCGGTCGGCTACATCCCAGGGAGCCTCCGTTACGACATCCTCAAGCGAGCCGGGGGGCGGTGTGAGGCGTGTGGCATCTCCGCCGAGCTGAAGGCGTTGGAGGTGGACCACATCGTGCCGAGGAACAAGGGTGGCACCGATGACCTAAGCAACCTCCAGGCCCTCTGCTACACCTGCAACGCCCAGAAGCGGGATCGCGATGACACTGACTTTGGGGCGGTGCGCCGCAGCTATGACTATCGCGACAGCGGCTGTGTGTTCTGCTCCCTTGGCCCTGACCGAGTTGTTGCGGAGAACGAACTCAGCGTAGCGATCAGGGACGGCTTCCCGGTCACGCCCGGCCACACGCTGATCATCCCCAAGCGCCACGTCGCGGACTACTTCGACCTCCACACTCCCGAACTCAACGCGATCCAGGCGCTGATGGAGGGCCAACGGGCGCTCTTAATCCAGAAGGACCCGACCATCGCGGGCTTCAACGTAGGCATCAACGCGGGTGAGGCGGCGGGACAGACCATCTTCCACGTCCACGTCCACCTCATCCCCAGGAGAGTTGGTGACGTGGAAAAGCCGCGTGGTGGGGTCAGGGGCGTGATACCGGGCAAGCAGGCATACTGATGCCTGAGCCTCTGATCAGGCTATGGCAAGCTCCTCGACTTCGGTGTTGTCGGTGGTCACCTGAGTAGCCGGAAGCGCTTTGTAGACTTGAGGGGTGAGCTGACAGGTCTCCTTGACGGAGCCTCGGAGAGTGTATGCGCGAGGAGCGCTTGCGAAGTCGAAGACCCGGAGAATGACGTAACGATTACCGAGTTCCTCGGACACCAGGACCTCATTGGCCGAGATTAGGAAGGGGGCGGTGATCGGGCCGTTGGTAGTCTTCACCTCGACATAAAGCGCCTGGCCGTCCTTATCGAAGGACTCGATGTCGTATCCAAGCCCATCTCCGATCTCGTCCGAGATCAATCTCACGCGCTGCGCCAGATCAGCTCTCCCATCCTGCTCAAGCCGAGAACGCAGGAGTTGCAGCGCCCACTTCTCACCAGCCCTGCCCAGCTCACGGTTCCGAGCTTCACATTCCGCGAAGTCGATCCGTACTCCGCGACGGGCCTTCGCAACTCTCTGGACTTGATCAATGGCAGGTGCGGAGACAATTGCGTCCCCGGCTGGAGCGGACGCAGGCTGCTTCACGATGTCGAACAATTCCGGGTGCTGATCGACAAAGTCGGTCACCGTCGCTTTCAGGAGAAGTTGTGTGTTCCCGCGAGGGAGGTATCCCCCAAGCCAGCGAAGCCCCATGTCCTGAAGGATGGCGCTGATGTTCTGGTGTTTCAGTTCAACAGAAGACTTCGTGCGACTGTTCAGGCGCTTGCGGAGTGCTTCATTGTGCTGCGCCTTATTGTATGGAGTGCCGGCCATCTCGGCTCGGTACATGTCGAAGTAGTCCTCGACCGTGGCGGTCACCTCATCCAACGACCAATGTCTTGGGTCTGGACTGACACCGTCCACCTCAAAACCGAGCTTGACGAGGTGGCCCGCAGCGAAACCGCGTCCACCTGAGAAGTCCGATGGCTTGAGGGGTGGGCAGCCATGCTGGTGTCCGTAGGCAACCCCCACGATGGCCTTGCTGTCATACTCCCTGCCGCCGTGTCGCAGGACGTATTCCTTGGCTGGGGCGTATCCGTATTTGGTGAGGAACGCATCACGTCCGAGTCGGTCGCACTCGGCGATGGTACTCAGGACTGCCCTGCGGCTGGTCAGGTCCGTGTAGTGCATGAGTACCATCCTACCTGGAAGAGTGGCGGATCGCCATGCTCCAACCCAGCGCGGAGGAAGTTCGCGCCCAGAGTAGAGCTAGCCAGAGTTGTACGCGGTCAAGACGGGAGTAAAAGGATGCTGCTCCATAAAACTACATCACGTAAATGTAAATAGGGGCAATTATTGGCAGCTTGGCATGGCAAACATGGAATAAATCCTGAGGCTTCGCTCACTGATCGCCAGATAAGCGTGATAAACCAATGGCTTAAATCCCTGAGCCTTCTAAAACCCCACCTACAGAGGAAGGGTGCATCCCTCCTGCGGGTCTGGGGTGTCTCCGTCGTTCCCCCGGCTCTTCCCGAAGGACGGATGGAGATCACCATGAACCAGTTTACCTACTCGGAAGCCCTTGGGACTCCGGTCACTCTTTGTGGCCCACTTCATTCCGCGAAGGCAGCCCAGGGAGCTGACCTCCGCCTTGCTCTTCACCTTCCTTTGACCGCCCAAGCGGTGTCCATAGCCGCCAAGGGGCTGGTGGAGAACCTCACGGCCACCGTCAACGCCCATGAGGCAGCGCTGGGCACACGGGTCAATAAGAGAGGGGACGCCAGCATGGCCAAGCTCCGTAGAGCCGTGGAGGCCCTGGTAGGTGACCTCCTTCTGAACCTGGATCGGTGTCCTGGAGGGTGGTCCTACCGCTGCACCGATGCCAAGGCGTTCACCGGACAAGAGGTGCCCCATCGTCAGTTCAAGGCTGTGTACGGGGTTGCCCAGGCTATGGGCTGGATTGAGGTGGTGGCTCCCTACCAGCAGTTTGTTTTTGATGGTGTCGCTCAAGGATACGCGCCACGCCTCAGGCCCGCTGAGGCTCTCCTCAGGATCGCTGAGGACCACGGCATCAACCTTGACGCCCCTGAGGAGCACTTTGCTAGGCCCAAGACGGTGACGGTCACCAGCCCCCTGGTGCTGAAAGCTCCCTCCATCAGGGATGGACACCGGAAGGTCAAGGGCAAGGAGCTGGACTACCCGGAGACGGACCAGACTAAGCGGAAGAGGAACGAAATTGAGGAGATGAACCGCTTTGCCAGAAGCATGGACATCCAGGGATGTGTCCCGGTGGCCTGGAGAAGGATCTTCAACGGCTCCTTTGACCAGGGTGGCCGCTGGTACGCGGTGGGGGATGACTGCTACCAGCAGATGCCCAAGGAGAACCGGCTTGAGATCACCATCAACGGGGAAGCCGTGGCGGAGGTGGATGTTAAGGCTTCCCACCTGACCTGCCTCTACGGCCTCCTGGGGGAGCCCTTTGACCGGACACACGATCCGTACCGCATTGAGGGGCTGCCCAGGGCGGTGGTCAAGGCATGGGTGACCGCCACCATTGGCAATGGCAAGCCCATTGGTCGGTGGTCTCTGGAGGCTCGCAAGCGGGCTTTGGAGGCGGACGTTGATCTTAGACAGTACAAGGTGGGGGAGGTGAGCAGGTGCATCCTCAACCACCACCCCGTCCTCAGCCAGCTCCAGGAACGTGGCATTAACAGCCTGATCTTGGCGGCAAAGGAGGCTGAGGCCATGACCAAGGCCATGCTTCGGCTGAAGGGGGAGGGCATCTTGGCTCTACCTGTCCATGACAGCCTCATCGTGCCTAGGTCTGCCATTGGGAGGGCTAAGCTGGTGTTGGAGGAAATGTTCATGGAGGTGGTCAACGTCTCCCCCATGCTGGAGGTGATAGGTAGTCAAGATGGTGTATGAACCACTGCCATCATAATAGCCATCCTTCTCCCAACCATGAGGAGGACTGGGGATGTTGGTAGTGGTTGAGCCAGTATCTCCATCACTATCAATCCCTTCTCTTCACCTGGGGGGGAAACCTCAGGAGTAAACGTACAACGTTTTGTGTGGAGCCGATCTCCTCTCTGGGAAGCCCCAGGCTACCCCCTCAGGTCCCCCTCAGTCCCCCCTGTCACACCAAGCTTCCCCAGACACCCCAATCCACCCAGGTTTCTCAACGTGTCCGCAGGGCTCATTCTGTCACACTCACGTCACAACGGCGCTGTGACAAGGGCTTGTTTGGCGCTCTAGCTGATGCTAGCTTCCTCAGGCGGATGATCCGCAACAGTCTGATATCTAAGAGTTTTCCATGGGATGGGCGCATAGCTCAGCGGGAGAGCACACCCTTCACACGGGTGGGGTCGTAGGTTCAATCCCTACTGCGCCCACCATCCCACCTTGTAGCTCGATGACTCAGCGGTCATGTCCCGGGTGGCCAAGCCGGGCGCCGATATCAATCGGGACAGTCGTCCCGGTTCTCCCCAGAGCAACTGGTCTGCTACGGCGCAGCATTTCCGATTAGCAGCCCCGGGAAGCCACGCCAGGGGGCCCTTTCGTTTCTGGTCTATGGAATCCGGCGTGGCGCGCTGGCAAGGGACGAGAGTGTCTCGTCGATTCTTCGCGAATCGACGTGGCCACTGTGCATGTGGATCGGCGCCGGTTCGGACGCCCCATGAATGCGGGGGGCATCGCAGGGCCGGATTGTCCCGGAAAGCTGCTCTCGGACCCGTACCTGAACGCTTCAGGTAGCGCGAGACCGGCGGCGGGCCCACCCCCCGACCCCCAGCACGATATTCAGACGACGAGCCTGGCGGGGCACACGGTCCTGGTCGGGTACGGTCGCGTGGGTGCTTTGGTCGGAGCCGGGCTCAAGGATGCCGGCATGCCCTTCGTCGTGGTCGAAGACCGCTCTGAACCGGCCGAAGCCGCGCGCCGGGACGGCGCCGAAGTCCTTTTGGGAAACGCCGCCGCCCCCGACGTCCTCAAGGCGACCAACCTTGCGGCGGCCAAGCATCTGGTCGTCGCCATTCCGGAGGCATTCGAAGCGGGGCAGGTCGTTGAACAGGCACGGGCCGCAAATCCGGACGTGGAAATACTGGCTCGGGCGCATTCCGACGCCGAGGTGGAGCACCTCACGAAATGCGGAGCGACGCATACTCGGTCTCATATCGGACATGGGGCGGCAAACGGATCGCTCCACTCCGGGTGGAAGCCGGCCGGCGCCCGAAACAGCGTCGCCGACCTCCTTCCATGGACTGGCCGATCAGTGCGATCGTTCCAAGAATGCGGCCGAGTAGGACGCTGGCGTTTTCGCCTCGTTCTCGCGATGCGGGCGCAACTCCGGCACCCGGTCAGTGACATGAACGCTTTACCGCTGCGTTGGCATGGGCACGAGCGTGGAGCATGCCGCCGGAGTCCGTTGACGTTCAATCAAGGTCCTCCAGTTCTCGCGCCTCCGGCAAGGGCGTCGAGTTCGGCAGGGGGACAGCGAGCACGTCACAGGGTATGTCGCGCAAGAGCGCCTCGGCGACGCTGCCGAGCAGGAAACGTTCCAGCGGTGCCTTGGCGTGCGTGCGTGTGCCCACGACCACCAGATCGGCGTGATACTCCTGTGCCGCCTCCAGGAGTTGCGGCGCAGGCGACCCCCAGCCGACGGTCGGGAGGCAATCGAGCGACGAGAGCTCCGAGCGTTTGGCGATGCTGTTCAGAATGGCCTCACAGCTTGCTCTGAGACGTTTCTCATGATAATCGATCTGGCTTGCGCTGGCATTCGCAAGGCGGATGTGCGTCTTCACGAGATCATCAAGGATGTGAATGGCGTACAGGGTCTGCCCGTCGGCCATCCTGTGCGCGGCCCGCAGAACCATATCCGCTTCCTCGATGAGGTCCAGGGCGGCCAGGGTGCACAGATACGCCCCGGGCGATGGCCGTTTGGCCACGAGCACGGGAACCTTTGCGTTGCGGATCACCCGTTCGACCGTCGTGCCGGTAAAGACGTCCTGAATGATGTGACGGCGGTGCGCCCCGAGGATGATCAGGTCGACTTCCTCCTCATGGGCTGTTGCCAGGATCGTCTGGAAGTCCAATCCGGCGCCGATGCGGATCGTTAGGCGGTTTCTTGGTACGGCGGCAAGCTGCTGCGTGGTTTCTCGCAGGCTTTCGAGTGCCTGTTCCCGTTCGGCCGTGAACACGCGCTCCGGAAGTTCGTCGTCCACGACATGCAGAACGATCAACTGTGCCCCAGTGCGCCCCGCCAGAAATGCGGCTTGGGAGACCGCCCGGTCACTCCTGCGGGACAGGTCGGAGGCGACGAGGAGCTTCTTCATGATCTGCCCGGTTCCGTTGTGGTCGGACGCGCCCGGCCAATGCGGCCTGCTCTTTCATCTGGTGACGGGCGTGCAGTTTGCATTTCCACTTCACTGTTTTTCAGTTCAGCGGTCGTTGTCCAGGGGCGGTGAGGTGTTCTTCGCTGTCGGGCGCCGAGCCCCCGGCCTGCGCGCAAGCGTGGGAGCCCGAGCCGGCGCCCTCGTCCGCGTGCGGCGCCTTTCGTCCGATGGCGGCCCGGTGACACCGCCTGAAGCTGGACAAAAGGTGGTGCTGCGGACTATTCCAGCGTACCCGCTCCGCAGGCACAGGAGGCCGCCATGGACATTCTTCCCATTGTACGCACGGTGGCCGACCTTCGCACCCAGGTCTCGGCATGGCACCGCCAGGGTCGGACCGTGGCGCTGGTGCCGACCATGGGGGCGCTGCACGCCGGCCACATGGCGCTGGTCGAGCGGGCGCGCACGCTGGCCGACCACGTGGTCGCCAGCGTCTTCGTCAACCCGACGCAATTCGCCCCGCACGAGGACTTCGACCGCTATCCGCGCGACGAGGCCGGCGATGCCGCCAAGCTGGCCGCGGCCGGCTGCGATCTCCTGTATGCGCCGTCGGTGGCGGAGATGTACCCGGAGGGCTTCTGCACCGCCGTCTCCGTGGGCGGACCGGCGGAGGGGCTGTGCGGCACCTTTCGTCCGCAAATGTTCGGCGGCGTGGCGCTGGTGGTGACCAAACTGTTCCTTCAGGCGCAGCCCGACGTTGCCGTGTTCGGCGAGAAGGACTACCAGCAACTCCAGGTGATCCGCCGCTTCGCCCGCGACCTCGACATCCCCGTGCGGGTCGAGGGGGCGCCGACGGTGCGCGAGGCCGACGGGCTCGCCATGTCGTCGCGCAACGCCTACCTCAGCGCCGACGAGCGCGCCCGCGCCCCCGAGCTGTATCGCGCCCTGTCCGAAGCGGCGGAGGCGCTGGCTTCCGGCGCACCGGCCGGCCTGGCGCTGGAGCGCGCCTCGGCGCGAATCGCGGCGGCGGGCTTCGCGCGCATCGACTATGTGGAACTACGCGACGCCGGCACGCTGGCGCCCGTGGACCATGTGACGCATCCGGCGCGCTTGCTGGCCGCCGCATGGATGGGCAAGGCGCGCCTGATCGACAACGTGGCGGTGGTTCCGGGCTGAGCGCAACGCGGCCCAATAAAACCTTGCGTGAAGAAGGCGTTGGGCCGCGCTGCGGTTGGCCCAACCTACGAGATCTCGCTCCCGTCATGTCACGGCTGACGGAGCGCTAGAGCGAATTCCGGTCCAGTATGAACCAGAATTTGCTCTAGGCTTTTGATTTAGCGAGCAGATTCACGCTACCGGACCTTCGGTCCGTTCGCAATCTGCTTTAGGGTCTGTTGACATTCATCGCGTCACCAGGACGGTCGCCACGAGGGAGAGGGCCGCCGCGAAGCTCGTGTCGGTTTTGTCGTAGCGGGTGGCGATGCGTCGAAACTCTTTGATTTTGCAGAAGAA
>Ga0196970_1000384_pt1 | contig 54691 bp, 50 predicted proteins | sample S1v_513CmetaG_FD_148672 | JGI IMG/M metagenome (GOLD analysis project Ga0196970, IMG submission 148672) | Soil microbial communities from Anza Borrego desert, Southern California, United States - S1+v_5-13C | ecosystem: Environmental > Terrestrial > Soil > Desert | place: USA: California...
TTCGGGTGGAAACGGTCTGCGCGGACGCCGAATGGTGCGGGAATTCGGGTAAATCCGGCCGCTCTTCAATGCGCACCTCCTGAAGCGCCTCGGCTAGCGGTTCATTTTCTTCCAAGGCTTCCTTCACGAGCGACAGAAGTTTCTCCATCGGCACTTCGAAAGGAATCGTCGCGAAGTCCGCCGTTGTCTCTTCGGCCATCGAGTCGGGCGGAGTCAGTGTCGCCGACGAACTTGCCACCACGGTCCACCTGCCCGATTTGCCGTAATATCCGAGTTGCGCGAAGTACTTCGCTCCCGCCCTCTCCACGTGGGCGAACCAGTGGCGTGCTTCGGGCGCAAGTTGAATCTCCTGCTCCGCCTTGTCGGAAAGGGATCCTGCGTGAATGCGGAGAACAAGGTTTCGCTCAAGTGACGCGGACACATAATGCCGCAGCTGGTCGTCCGTAAGATCCCAATGAACGTAAAGCCAATGGGGATCGCGGGCCGCCACGAGCAACTGTTGCGTGCCGTAGGCTTTTGGCAGTTCCGGTTCCACACCCGATGCCCGTGACGAACCATATGCGACGGCGTAACGCTGGCCGGGTCCGCTGGGAGCGTCTGTCTGCGGTTGATCGCCTTCGAGGAGGATCGGGGGAATCTTTGCCGGCACTTTCCGGGCCGGCGCCTTTGCGGCGGGAAAGCGCTGGCTGGACTTTGACGGGGACGAAGCACCTGGTTCCGGAGACAAAGGAGCTGGCTTCGACAACTTCGGCTCGACGGCAGCAGGCAAAGCGGGCGGCGGTGACGGCTTCTTCGGCAACGACAATTCCGGCTTCGCCTTTTCCGGGACAAGGGCCGGAAGCTTCGCAGACAGCTTTCGCTTCATCGGCGAAACTTTGACCGGAGCAACGGGCGTCCTGCTCGCAACCCGCTTCACTTTCGATTGCGCCGGAACTTCGGGCGCTTCCGGCTTCTTTGTTGGACGATCCGTTTTCGGAGGTGGTTTTGCGGCAGCAGGTTCGGGCACGGGCGCAGCGGCCGCCTTCACGCCTTCGACACGCTTTTTGCGAACCTCTGAGGCAGGTTTCGAACCTGATGTTTCTTTTGGGGAAGCAGCCTTTTGTGAAGCGGCCGCGACGGGTTGCGATTGGCTCTTTACGCCACGGGCCGGAAGCGGTTCGCGGATCTTTTGCGCGCTGGTGGATTTGAGCGGCGGGGCCTCGCGGAGGGGCACGGCGGGCAACGACACAACCTTCTTCTTTGCGGACTTCTTCTTCGGTTTCATGATGACTTAGCTCGTGAAACAACAGGATGCATCGGTGAAGCGAGATTACGGTCGGGCTTCCAGCCTAGCAACGGTATTCTGAATCGACGACCCGATGGGCACTTTCCCCCGTGCTCTTGCCAAAGGAGGACGATTAAGCTCTGCTTTGGTCACATTTATGACGCGGTTGCGTTGCCTTATTATTGCTGTATCACTGGTTCTTGCCGCGGACGGATTCGCGCGGCAGGAGACGGCGGAGATTACGCTGGACTGGGTGGCGAAGCGGGCGGAGCAACGCGCCCAAAAACCATTCCGCTCCCCGCGCGCTGACCTGCCCGACGTACTCAAAGCTGCCAATCTAAACTACGATCAATATCGAGAGATTGAGTTCCGGCACGACAAGGCACTCTGGAGCGCCGAAGATCTTCCGTTCCGCGTCGAGTTTTTTCATCCGGGATATCTCTACGAAGAACCCGTGCATCTGAACGAATTCACCGTGACAGCGATGCAACCCATTCGCTTCATGCAGGATTGGTTCAATTATCGAAGCCTGAACATCCAGAAGCAGATTCCGGTGAACACGGGTTACGCGGGTTTCCGCCTGCTCCATGAATTAAACGAGCGCGGAAAGTGGGATGAGCTGGGTGCGTTTTTGGGCGCCAGTTATTTCCGTCTGCTGGGCAAGGGACAGCGCTACGGTCAATCCGCGCGGGGGCTGGCCATCGATTCAGGCGAGTCGGATCGCACGGAGGAGTTTCCCATCTTCACTGACTGGTGGCTGGGCAAACCCTCTCGAGGCGACGATCGCTTGAAGCTCTTTGCAATCCTGGACAGCGTGAGCTGCGCAGGAGCTTATGAAATGGTGATCGTGCCGGGAGAAAGCACCATTGCCGACATTCGTGCGCGCGTGTATTTCCGCGAGGAGGCCAACGTGAAAGCCATTGCGCCCGATCGCAAACCGCTCAAGACCATTGGACTGGCGCCGTTGACGAGCATGTTCTGGTTCGGAAAGGCGTCGGAGCGGCGGTTCAATGAGTACCGGCCGGAAGTGCATGACAGCGACGGGCTTCTCATTCAGATGGGCAACGGGGAAGTTCTGTGGCGGCCGCTGAACAACACGACGGAAATGCGGCACCAGAAGTTTGCGACGAAGGAGCTTCGCGGATTCGGGCTGTTGCAACGGGAACGCGACTTCGCGGCGTATCAGGACCTGTTCAACTACTATCATCAGGTTCCCAATGTGTGGGTTGAGCCGCACGGGTTTTGGGGCGAAGGCGATGTTCACCTTGTGGAATTGAGCACGCATTACGAGGGGTTGGACAACATCGTTGCCTTTTGGGATCCAAAGACGAAGCCAAAGCCCATGGAGCCTTACAATTTCGGTTACACGCTTTATTGGACGCGCGATGAGGCCGAAATGAAGCTGGCGCGGCAGGACAAGGTGATTGCGACACGGGTCGGCACCGAGACCCGCGATGCGAGCACGCGCCAGTTCTCAATTGATTTCAGCGGGCCCAAGCTCAACACGCTGGCGGAGAATGCGCCACCGCAGGCGATTGCGAGCTGCAGCGAAAACGCCTCGATCGTGGACGCGCAGGTGTTTCGTAATCCGTTCAAGGCTTGCTGGCGCGTGATGCTGACGATCAAGCCCAAGGAAGGAAACAAGGATTCGGTGGATATCCGCTGCACGCTGAAAAAGGGAGAGGAGGTTTTGAGCGAAACATGGACCTATCTCTGGAGTCCGCTCTAGCCACCCCGGACGCGCCGGTTGAGCAGCCGGGGCGGATTGCGGGACGTCCACTTGAGGACTGGAATGCCGCTTACGCGAAAGTGGAAAGTTATTTCCATGCGTTGCGCATCCGAAACAAGGTTCTGCTGAATCGGGTAGTCATCCATGTCCTCAAGCGTGCGATGCGGCGCGCCCAGACGGAACTTGAACGCCATCCCACGGAATTGGCGGCAGAGGAAATGGACGCAGTGGTGACCGAATGGTTTGCGCAGGTGCTGCAGGAATCGCCCGCAGGCACGGATCACATGCTGTCCACGCGGGGCCGGCTCGCGTTGTTGATTGCTGACATGCCGGGCAAGTGGCAGGAGCAGTTCTTGAAGCCGGGGCCGTGGCCCGAGGATTTCGTCACGGCGATGCGCGAGGCGTATCTGAGGGCGGGGCCGGATTTTCAGCTCGCCAAAATGACGCCGCGTCCGCTGGATCTCGGACCGATCGCAACACTGTCGAACTTTCAATTTCCGTTCAAGAAATGGGCATTTATCTGGATCGTGTGTGGGGTGCTGCTCGTCGCATTCTTCATCTACACGCATTACTTCCCGGCGGCGCCTGCCAGATGAGGTGATCCCTTCAATCGATTGATTTCATGGTTGCGCCCTCGCCAGCACCAGTCAAGGACACCCCAAGAATCTACCCCGCCAGGCCGGCGGGCCGCAGCGCGCGCGTGTTCCTGTTTTATTCCGCCGCCATGCTGCTCACGGCAGTCGTGGCGATGCTCTTTGCCGACCTCCTCTGGCGCAGCGGGTGGAACAATTCCAGCACGATCCTGCTGATTCTCTTCATCCTGCTCTTCCTGTTGATCTCGATAGGCTGCCTGCACGGAATAGCGGGCTTCATTCTGCGGGTCATCGGCGATCCGTCCCGGATCACGCGGCTCGGAGATTACAATTCCAAGAGCTTGGACGGAGTCAGCACGGCCATCGTTTTTCCGACCTATAATGAGGAGGTCGCGCGCATCATGGAAGGATTGCGGGCAACCTATCTCTCGCTCGAACGCACAGGGCAGGCGGAGCATTTCGATTTCTTCATCCTCAGCGATTCCACAGATCCCGCGAAGTGGGTCGAGGAAGAGGAACGCTGGTGTGAACTGGTTCGCGAATTGGATGCGTTAGGCCGCATCTATTATAGACGCCGTGTCACGAACGAAGGCAAGAAGAGCGGCAATGTTCGAGACTTTCTCAGCACGTGGGGACGCCGCTATCGCTACTTCATTGTCTTCGATGCCGACAGCATCATGCGAGGCGAGCTGGTCGTCGACCTCGTCAAGCTGATGGAAACCCATCCGCATGTGGGCATGATCCAAACCGTTCCCGCCCTCGTGAATGCCGAGTCGCTGTTTGGACGCATTCAGCAGTTCGCAAATCGTCTGTATGCGCCCATTTTCATTGCCGGCCTCAACTATTGGACCCAGGGCTTCGGCAATTATTGGGGTCACAACGCGATCATCCGAACAGAACCGTTCATGCACTATTGCGACCTGCCGCAGTTGCCGGGACGCAAACCCTTTGGCGGGCAAATCTTGAGCCACGATTTCGTAGAGGCTGCGTTGATGCTGAAAGAGAACTGGCAGGTGTGGTTCGCCTACGATCTCGAGGGCAGTTACGAGGAGCAGCCGCAGGACATGATTGAGAACGCCCAGCGCGATCGGCGGTGGTGCCAGGGAAACCTGCAGCACGCCATGGTGCTGTTTGCCCGAGGGTTGCGCGGCGTCAGCCGGATTCATCTTTTGCTCGGAATCTTCGGTTACCTCGGCAGCCCGCTGTGGTTGTTCTTCCTGCTGACCTACAACTGGGCGCTGTGGTTCAAGGAATACACGCGGCTTTCGGACCTGACCGTCCGGGCATTCACGCCTTTCATGAAACTCAGCGGGACGGGGCACGCATTTTTGATCTTCAGCATTTGCATGAGCGTCCTGTTCCTGCCGAAGGTCCTGGCCCTGGTCGACCTCGCATTTGACCGGCAGCGCAAGCAGAGCTTCGGCGGATTGCGCCGCGCCACTCTCAGCGCCGTTGTCGAAACCTTGTTTTCATCGCTGCATGCGCCGCTGCAAATGCTGTGGCATTCCAAATTTGTGGCGACGATTCTGTTTGGTCTCGGTGTGAACTGGGGGCCTCAAAAACGCGGAGCCAACGGGATCACCTGGTCCAACGCAGTGCGCGCCCACCTGGGGCATACGCTTCTTGGAATTGTTTGGGGCTGGCTCATCTGGCGCCTGGATCCACCGGCGTTTTGGTGGTTCCTGCCAGTGCTGGCGGGCATGTTGTTGTCGATCCCGTTGAGTGTCGTCACGAGCCGCCCAAGCATCGGGGCAAAGGCGCGTTCGCTCGGACTTTTCCTGACCCCGGAGGAAACTGCGCCCCCTTCGGAATTGGACACGCTGCGCATGCGAATGGCGTTGCTTGAAAAAAGTGCCGCTACATTGCCGAAGCTGCCCGACGCCAGCATCGCCCAAGTGGTGCTGGATCCCTACGTCAATGCGATCCACGTATCGCTCCTGCGCGAAAAAGGGTTGAACCCTGAATACAGCCGCGCCCTGAAACAGCTGGGGGCGGGCGAACCCCGAGTGCGCGAGCTCGCCGAGCAGCTGTTGCGCAAGGGGCCGGAATCGCTTGAGGGGAAGGAAAAGGCGCTCGTTTTGTCGGATGCCGAAGTGATGCCCTGGCTGCACCGCCAGGCCTGGATTCGCTCGGCGGAGTCGCTCGCGCCATGGTGGCAAACTGCGATCCGGCATTACGTCAGGTAAGCCGCTCACGATTATTCGCGCCTCCGCAGCAGGAGATCGCTCCCGCAAATTGGGGTCACTTAAGTTTTGACACCCGCATGCCAACAGCGAATTCTTCGAATCAAAGGAAAATTATGGCTCAACACGACGAGTTAATTGATGTGCTCAACGAAGCGGTCGCGCTGGAATACACGGCCGCGATTCAATACAACCAACACAGCATGCTGCTGACGGGTCGCGACAAGTTGCTGTTCGAGGAGATTTTTCAGCATCACGCTAAGGAATCGCTGAACCACGCCAAAATGTGGGGCGAACGCATCGTTTATCTCGGCGGCGTTCCGACGGCTGAAATTGGCAAGGTCCAGCAATCGACGAACGTGACAGAAATGCTGGAGATGGACCTGGTGGTTGAGAAGAACGCCGTGGAGATTTATACCCGCGCTCACAAGGTCTGCACCCATCTGCCCACCCAGTTCATGCTGGAGAATCACATCCTCGACGAGGACAAGGACGTGGAAGAATTGCAGAAGCTGCTTGGGAAAGTTCGGATAGCGCAGTCCGCGTTGCCCGCGCAGCAGCAGGCAGCTTCTTCCTGAGGACCGGGCGCAGGTGCGGCGTTTAGTTTCCTTCGGCGTTTACGCTGCCTTCCGCTCGCCGGGGAACGGAAGGATATTGTCGTCCGCTTGATCGATCGGCGAGCCGTGGTCGCGCATATCGGCGAGCGCCTGTTCCAGCAAAGCGACCTGGTGCAGCGGCAGACAAATCGAGGCGGATGTGTACCAGCCGAGCTTCGGGTCGAAACTTTCGACGCGCACCTTCACGGTGCCGGCGGCGCCCATTTCCACTTGAATCCGCTGGGACTGTTCCAGCGCGTTGTCCTGCATTGCGACCATATATTGCCGTGTAGCATACGGATTCCGGTCAACGGCGCTGCGCGACGCTTGCAATTTATTGCCCCGAAATTGCGGTTCCCCCTTTTACACAGCAATAGAAGAGAAGAAGTTCCCTCCCTCCCAATTCTCACCCATCCGACCGGCTGGCAATAAGCGGTCGGTTTAAGACAATTTCGGTGTGAGTGCCCGCGCTCGACCGCCCGATGAACCTTCACGCGGTGTCCCCTGATTGAGAACAGAAGAAAGTCCGATTATGGCTGAAGCCCAAAAAGAATTGTCGAGCGATGTCCGCAAACTGGCAGGAAAATACCTGACCTTTACGTTGCATGGTGAATCCTACGGAATCGCCGTGCTGAAGGTGCGTGAGATCATCCGCCTCACAAACATCACGGATGTCCCCCAGATGCCGGCCTATGTCCGCGGGGTCATCAACCTGCGCGGGAAAATCATCCCCGTGATGGATCTGCGCCTGCGTTTTGGATTCCCCCACGCCAGCGAAACCGATCTGACCTGCATCGTGGTGGTGCAAGTGACGCTGCCCGACGGCAAGAACACCCAGATGGGACTGATTGTTGATGGTGTCGAAGAAGTCACAAACATTCCCCCCGCCGATATCGAGGAAACCCCGGACTTCGGATCGGAGATCCACGCAGAATACATCGTAGGCATGGCGAAGGTGAAAGGCGCTGTGAAGGTGCTGCTCGACATTGATCGCGTCATTACGGGCGCCGAACGTTGCTCCGCCGCACGAATTTCGACCCAGACGAACCCGCCTTCTCTGTAATTTTCAGAACAAACTCAACCCTTTCATTGCCACTGCTATGTTTAAAAACCTGAAGCTCGGGACCCGGCTTCTTCTGTCCTTCCTTGCCGTTGCAATTATCACCGTTGCCGTCGGAATCGTGGGGTATTACGGCGCCATCCAGAGCACGCGAATCGTGCAGCGGCTCGGAGTCGAAAGCCTTCCGACAGTCGATAACCTGATGATCATCAAATCCGAAAGCGAAACGATCAAGGGATTAGTCCGCACTCTTGCCATTCCCGGTCTGCCGGACGAAATGCGCAAACAGCAGTATGAGAACCTTGTCAAATCCCGTGAGAGCTACCAGGCAGCCTGGAAGGCTTTCGAAGCCCTGCCCCAAACGCCTGAGGAGACCGCAATCTGGAAGCAGTTCACTCCTGCATGGGATGCCTGGCGCACGGAGAACACCAAGATCATCGAGTTGTGCAAGCAATACGATGCCGCAGGAATCCCGGACGCGGCTCAACTCGCCTATACGATCGAACAATGCACGAAGGATCATCACATAGTTGCAAGGAAGGTTCTGGAATTGCTCCGTTCGTCCGATTCGACCTTTGAAGGCGGAACCGACTCTTCAGCGTGCAACTGTGGCAAGTGGCTCACATCCTTTACGACCGGGAACCAAACCCTCGCGTCTCAAGTCCGCGCCCTCGCTGTGCCACACCAGGCGTTCCACGAAGCCGTCGCCAAGATAAAACGCCTCACCGCCGAGAACAAAACTCCCGAGGCACAGGCGAGTTTTGACACCGAGCTGACGGCTGCGATGCAGGACGTCTTCAAGCATTTCGAGATTGTCCGGACGTCCGTAAAGGAAGCCGGCGACCTGCAGAACCGAATCCACCAAGATGTTCTTGGGCCGGTTGTAGAAACCCATGATGCCGCGCTTGCCATACTCGATCGGCTCGTGCAGTCGCACCGCAGAGGCGCGCTTGAAGAAGTCGCTGCCGGCAGGAGAGATGCTGCGTTCCAAAAGGCGTTCTGCCTCGCCTCGGTTTTGATTGGCGTGGTGCTTGCCGCGGTTCTGGGGCTGCTCGTGACGCGCTCTATTACGAGGCCCATCCGCCATGTCGCCAACGCATTGTCGCTCGGCTCAGATCATACCGCAGGCGCAGCGCGGGAAGTTTCCTCCGCCAGCCAGGGGCTTGCCGAAGGATCGAGCGAGCAGGCGGCATCCATCGAGGAGACAAGCGCCTCGCTGGAAGAAATGTCATCAATGATCCGGCACAATGCCGGGTCAGCCCAGAAAGCGACGGAGCTTGCCAAACAAACACGCTCGGCGGCCGACAAGGGTTCTCATGAAATGAAGGCCATGACTGCGGCCATGGATGCCATCAAGCTTTCCAGCGACGAAACCGCAAAGATCATCAAGACAATTGATGAGATTGCATTCCAAACCAACATTCTTGCGCTGAACGCTGCGGTTGAGGCCGCGCGAGCTGGGGAGGCGGGGATGGGCTTCGCCGTCGTCGCTGATGAAGTTAGAAATCTCGCTCAGCGCAGCGCGCAGGCCGCGAAAGAAACCTCCGCGAAAATTGAGGGCTCGCTGACTCGCGCCGCACAGGGTGTGGACATCAGCGCGCGCGTCGCCTCTGCCCTTGACGAGATCACAGCCAAGGTGCGGCAGGTGGATGAATTGATCGCTGAAGTTGCAGGAGCCTCGCGCGAGCAGTCGCAGGGGATCTCCCAGATCAACACTGCCGTGGGCCAGATGGACAAGGTCACGCAGAACAACGCCGCAAGCGCAGAGGAATGTGCCGCCGCCGCCGAAGAATTGAATGCGCAGGCGGAGACCATGAAAGCTTCCGTGAGTGAACTGCTGAACCTCGTCGGCCAGTCAGTTGAATCCCGGGGACCTGCCGCGCCCGTTCAGCCGAAGGCAGTTCGGCCGTCCACCACGTCGATTCCCTTGCAACCAATAAGCCGCACGGCCCCGAAGGCGCGAGATGAATCCCTGCAGCTCGCAGGGAAAAAAGATCGAACGCAGGAAATACCGCTGGAAGGCGATTTCCGCGATTTTTAACTCCCGTAAAACCCAATGAAACTAACCGGAAAGATAGTTCTTCCAATGGTCGGGCTGACGGTGGTGACAACGATCGCTGTCCTGGCGGCGGTGTTCGTGCAACAACAAAAGCTCGAAAGACAGATCCGCGGAACAATCCGCGACCAGGCGGTGAGCGAAGGCTCCAAAATCGTTCACACTGTTTATTGGCTTTGCGCCAGCACCGAATCGCGCAACCAAAAGCGATTGACCCACAGCCTCGGAGTCGCTCAACAGCTCGTCCAGGAAGCGGGAGGCCTGAATCTGTCGGAGGAAACGATTCCGTGGGAAGCCGTGAATCAATTCACAAAAGAGAAGGTCGCGCTGGCGCTTCCCAGGATGCGCGCAGGAAGCAAGTGGCTCGGCCAGATCACGACCACCAACGAAACCGCGGTTGTCGTTGATGATACGCGGCGCCTGACCCGCGACTATTGCACAATTTTCCAGCGCATCAATGAAGCCGGCGACATGCTCCGGGTTTCCACGAGCGTCCTCAAGGAGGACGGCACACGGGCGGTCGGCACATTCATCCCCGCTCGCAATCCCGATGGCACTCCGAACGCAGTGGTCGCCGCTGTTCTCGCAGGCGATACGTACCGCGGCCGCGCGTTCGTGGTCAAGGAATGGCACGCCGCAATTTATGAACCGATTTGGAATACCGCAAAGACGCAAGTCATCGGAATGCTGTATGTCGGAATCGGTCTGGAGCAGATCAACCGCGAATTGCATGAGGCGATTACGCAAATCCAGGTCGGAAAAAGCGGTTACGTTTTTGTTGTAGGCACTCAAGGCGACCAGAAAGGCAGATACATTGTTTCGCAAGGAGGCAAGCGCGACGGTGAGAACCTCTGGGAAGCAAAAGATGCCAACGGCCGGTTGTTCATCCAGTCGATCATCGAAAAGGGTTTGAAAACCAGGAATGGATCGTCCGAGGTAGAGACATATCCCTGGAAAAATCCAAACGATCCGACAGCGAGGACGAAGTTCGCGGCTGTGACAAGCTTTGCGCCTTGGGGCTGGGTCATTGGCGCGGGAGCCTATGAGGATGACTTTGCAGATGTGCTCGCGCAGATGCGTCGCGCGCAGCAATCCGTTCTCACGTGGGTGATGGCCGTTGCTGGTCTTGGAATTCTCTTTGCAACAGCAATCGGGCTGTTACTCACCCGCGGAATCGTCCGCCCTCTCCGCCAAATCGTGGCCTGGGTCAAGGACGGTTCCGAGCAAACCCATACCGCATCGGGCCAGATTGCGGCAGCGGGACAATCTCTTGCAGAAGGCGCGGGTGAACAGGCCGCAGCCCTCGAGGAGACCAGCGCTTCGCTGGAGGAAATGTCCTCCCTCACGAAACAGAACGCGCAGAATGCGCAAAAGGCGAGCGAACTCGCGAAACACACCCGTTCCGGCGCCGACAAGGGCGCACTCGACATGAACGCAATGACCGTGGCGATGGATGCCATCAAATTGTCGAGCGACGAAACTGCAAAGATCATCAAAACGATTGATGAGATTGCCTTCCAGACAAACATCCTTGCGTTGAACGCAGCGGTGGAAGCTGCCCGTGCCGGTGAAGCGGGAATGGGATTCGCCGTGGTTGCTGATGAGGTTAGGAACCTGGCACAGCGGAGCGCGCAGGCGGCCAAAGAAACCACTGCGAAAATCGAAGAATCTCTAAGCCGAACACGCGAAGGCGTGGAAATCAGCGGCAAAGTCGCCGCACGGCTGAATGAGATCGTTTCGCAGATTCATCAGGTCGACGAACTGATCTCTGAAGTTGCGGGCGCCTCTCGCGAGCAGACCCAGGGAATTTCCCAGATTAATGCCGCGGTGAGCCAGATGGACCGGGTGACGCAGGGCAATGCCGCAAGTGCCGAACAGAGCGCCGCCGCGGCTGAGGAACTACGCGCCCAGGCCGAAAGCATGACCCGCTCTGTAGACAAACTTCGAGAGTTGGTTGGAGCCGATGATTCCGCATCCACAACGCCTGTCGCCTCAAGCCCCGGATCTGGGCCCGAAGCGTCGATAAAACGAATCGCTGCTCAAGGCCATCGGCCAGGCAGAGCAAGTTTAGTGCATAGCGCGGAGAAGCGATAAACAAGCGACCCGTGCAGCAGCGCCAAATGATTTGAGTCATGAAAATACAGACGAAACTGTCACTGGCACTGCTATCCGGACTGCTGTCGGTCTATTTGGGATCGGCTCTTTTTCAGCACTGGCGAAACGGAAGCGAGGTTAAGCGCTTCGCATCGGAGATCTGCTCGGCTGAAGAGGGAGAGCACTGGAGTTGGGTTGAAAAACTTCAACAGGCAACCTATGCGCCGCTCATCGATGCCATGGCAGAAGGTGAGATGGACAAGTTTGATAAAATTCTCATTGCCCAGCGAAACGTCCAGGGATTGCAGGAGGTGTCGCTGTTCGATGCAAACGGCAAGGCAGCCTACTCTTCGGATCCTTCCCGGCTGAAGCAGACGCTTCCGGCGGAGCTGCAGGGAGCATTGATCGGATCGGCCCAGATGATCAAGCGGCGAACGGAGAACTCTTTCGAAATGTATCGCTCGATTCCTTCCGACCGCTCCTGCATCGAATGCCACGAGGGTTGGAAACAAGGCCAGGTTTGCGGCGTGATGAGTATGAAGTTTTCCACGGACGCGCTGAAAGCGGCGCAGTCCGCATGGACCCGGTTCGAGGAGGACCTGCAAAAATCCAATACTTCGACAAGTGTCTGGACCGCGCTCGTTCTAATTGCAGCGTTGGGGGCGCTCACGGGCGTTGTCATTCACCTTCAACTGACAACTCCCTTGAAGCGTGTCGCCCAGGCGTTGAACAGCGAGGCAGAGCAGGTCAGCGCAGCCGCGTTCCAGCTTTCAGCGCAAAGCCAATCCCTTGCGGAAGGCGCCAGCGAACACGCCGCCTCACTCGAGCAAACCAGCGCATCGCTCGAAGAAATGTCCTCCACCACGCGGCACAACGCCGATCACGCGCGCCAGGCGAAAACAATCTCAAGCCAGACCCGCGCGGCCGCAGAGAAGGGCGTCGCCAACATGAAGCAGATGGATCAGGCGATGACGGCCATCCGCACTGCGGGCGATGATATCAGCAAGATCATCAAAACCATCGACGAGATCGCGTTCCAGACAAACATCCTGGCTCTGAATGCAGCAGTTGAATCAGCACGCGCAGGTGAGGCAGGCGCTGGATTCGCAGTCGTCGCCGAGGAAGTGCGCGCTCTAGCGCAGCGCAGCGCGGCAGCCGCCAAGGAAACAGGAGCCCGGATCGCGGCTTCAATCGAAAAGACCAAATTGGGAGTGGAGTTGAACGCAACGATTTCATCGGCACTCACCGATATTGCGTCCCGCTCCCGCACGCTGGATGAACTCGCGGCGTCAGTTGCGAGCGCTTCTAACGAACAGGGCCAGGGAGTCGCTCAATTGAATGCAGCAGTGAGCCACATGGACAAGATCACGCAGAACACGGCAGCGAATGCAGAAGAGAGCGCTTCCGCGGCAGAGCAATTGAACAGCCAGGCTGAATCCATGAAACAGGCAGTTGCGGAATTGCTGCGTTTGGTGGGCGAGAACGCGACGCCCGCCCAGCGCAAAGAGAACGCTCTTCCCAAACACGCTCTGACTCACTCTCCAAAGCCAGGCCCGCCGCGGAAAGCGGAACCTTCCAGCACGCGTCGTTCGGCGGCGGGTGGCGAGGAAATCAGCAAACAGCAAATTGAAATCCCGCTGGAGGGCGCCTTTTAAGATTCCTGACGGACCGCAGTCTTGGACCCGGAATCATGCACAACACATTGTCTGCCCTGCTGCTGTTTTTGGGACTTTTTCCTCTGTGCTGCGCGAACGCCGCGGAAATCGAAGCCACCCGCACGAACGACCTCGCATTGCGTCGCGTGCATCTGGGCGAACGAAGGCTCTTAGAGGACGAAGCGCCCGCCAGGGACGCTGCGGGGGAGCAAAGTCGAAGCGATGTGCCATGGCATGAAGGTGAATACGCGAGCGGGAACTGGGGAGGCTTTCGGACGTCGCTGGCCGAGAAGGGCGTGGAGTTTTCGGGATCATATATAATCGATGGCTCTTCCGTGCTGGCGGGGGGCCTGCGCCAACGCAGCGTCGCGCGCGGGCTGCTTGACCTGAATTTCACCTTCGATCCGGAACCTGTTCTCGGGATTCCCGGCTCAACTTTCTTTGCGCAATATTTTTTCCGCCATGGACCGAATGGCGCCAACTTTGTGGGAGACCTTCAAGGGTATTCCAACATCGACGCAGAATGCTTCGATCGAATCGGTGAGCTTTGGTTTGAACAAAAGCTCCTTGACGATCGGATTCGCGTGAAGCTCGGGCAGGGGGATGCAAATACCGAATTCGCCTATATTGAATCGTCGGGGCAATTCATCCATTCGAGCGCGGGTTACAGCCCCACGTTGCGTTGTCTGCCAACCTACCCGTGTCCCGCACTCAGCGCGAATGTCTTCGTCTATCCGTCGGCCGGCACTTACGTCGGGACAGGTGTGTATTCGGAGCCGTTGGACTCGCGTTCGCCATTGAATTTCGAAACCGCATACCTGCTTGGCGAGGCCGGCGTCGCCTGGGAGGGGGCGCGGCGTCTGGGTCCCGGGCGCGTGGCAGGAGGCATGTGGCACGAGGTCGCACAGGTCGAGCGTTTCGACGGCAGCTTTGAGAACAGCGCGACAGGTTTCTACGCAGTAGCCGAACAACAGGTTTGGAAGGAAAATCTCGAGGAGCCGGACAACCCGCAGGGAGTCAGCCTGTTTGCCCAGTATGGATACGCCGATGCAAATGTCAGTGCGATAGAACACCATGTGGGCTGCGGTTTGGTGGTGATCGGATTCCTTCCCTGCCGCGATGATGACGCGTCCGGAATCTACTGCAGCCTGGCCATCACGAGTCCTGCCGACGCCGCTCTCCATCGCAATGAAACCTGCGTCGAATGGTTCTACAGCTTCCAGGCGACATCCTTCATCGTTCTTCAGCCGGACATGCAGTGGATCGTAAATCCCGGCGGGGGTGAAGGGCGGGCCGAGGCATGGATCACGACCCTTCGCGTCACGTTGATTTTCTAAACCGCTCTCAGGGAAATACTATGAACCTAAAAACCAAACTCCTCGTCTTGTGCGGAATTCCAATCGCGGGCCTGCTCGTCTGCGCGACAGCTTCGTACCTTCTGCAAGTCACCAGCATGCAGCGCATCACCCGGGTTCAGAATGAGAGGATGATGATCGCGGACGTTCTGCGGCAGATGCAGCTCAACACTGTCCAGGTGCAGCAATGGCTGACGGATATTTCTGCCACGCGGGGCCAGGATGGCTTGAACGACGGATTTACGAAAGCAGCCGAGTCCCGAGATGCGTTCGTCGCCAACGGCGAGAAGATGAGACAATTCCTCGCAGCACGCGCCGATTCATCGGGAGTCGAAAAGATGAATGCCTTGGTAGCGTCGTTCGATGCCTATTACCAGGCCGGGCGCTCCATGGCTGAGGCGTACGTGCAGCATGGAACGACCGCGGGGAATCAGAAAATGAGCGACTTTGACAACGCCGCTCAACGCTTCCTGCAGGAACTCGAACCGTTCATCGAACAGCAATCGGAGGAGTCGAAACGTTCCCTCGCCTCGGTTCAACTAAAAGGAAATCGCGTGACGCAGGCCATCTTGCTGGCCGCACTTGGCCTGGCCGCCGCGATGATTACGCTTGGAATTTTCTTTGTTCGCTCGATTACGTCTCCGTTGAATGGAATCGTCGAGGCGCTCTCGCAAGGATCGGAGTTGACGGGGAACGCAGCCCAGCAGGTTTCCTCGTCCAGCCAGACTCTCGCCGAGGGTGCGAGCCAGCAGGCAGCAGCGCTCGAGGAAACCAGCGCCTCCCTCGAGGAACTAGCCTCTATGACCCGCCGCAATGCGGAAAACGCGCACCACGCCAGTGAACTGGCCCGCGCGACGCGCTCTGGCGCCGACACCTGCGCTACCGATATGCAGGCGATGTCCAGCGCGATGGAAGCGATTAAAACGTCCAGTGACGATATCAGCAAGATCATCAGAACGATCGATGAGATCGCCTTCCAAACGAACATCCTCGCACTGAATGCAGCCGTGGAAGCTGCCCGCGCCGGTGAAGCCGGGATGGGATTTGCTGTCGTCGCCGACGAGGTCCGCAATTTGGCGCAACGGAGCGCCCAGGCCGCAAGGGAAACGTCGTCCAAAATCGAAGGAGCCATTTCACGGACCGGGCAAGGAGTCGCGATTTCTGGCAAGGTCGTCACTGCACTCAGCGGAATCGTCAGCCAGATCCGCGAAGTCGATGAACTTGTGGCCGAAGTATCCAGCGCTTCAAAGGAGCAGACCCAGGGAATCAGCCAGATCAATGCGGCCGTCGGCGAAATGGACAAGGTCACGCAGCGCAATGCAGCAAGCGCGGAAGAGAGTGCCGGTGCGGCCGACCAGTTGCATGCCCAGGCCAGAATGATGCATGACTCCGTAGCTGACCTGCGGAAGCTCCTGGGACAGGCGGTCGGTCAAACTTCAGGAAATCTTCGCGCCGAACCGTCCGCTCAACCCAGGCCGGCGGCACAACATCGTTTACCAGGTATGCATCATCGATCTCCCTCGCCGCCGCGGAATGCGTCGGTCCGGAGCACGGACGATCTCATCCGCTGGGAACAAGACCGCATGACCACTGGCGTTGAGAGCATCGATGAGCAGCACCAGGAATTGATCAAGATGATTAACGAACTGCACCGCGCGTGCGTTGCTGGCGCCGGCAAGGACGAACTCGGACGAATGATGAATTTTCTCGCTGCCTATGTGCAAACACACTTCGCGCACGAAGAAGAATTGATGTCCACACACCGATGCCCGACTTCCGCGGCGAACAAAGCGGCACACCTCAAGTTCCTGCAATCCTTCACCAGGTTGAAGGCGAACTTCGAAGAACACGGGCCGACCACGTCAATGCTGCTGGATCTTCAAAGCTTGGTGGGCGATTGGCTCGCAACACACATCTGCTCTATTGACACAGGACTCCGCAAATGTCCCGCCGCGCGATGAAACCGCCCATCCGCACCATCAGAGATTCTCTCCCGGAAGAACAATCGTCCAGCCAGGCGCGGCTGCGAACCCAGTCGATGCAGAATGCCATCCAGGTTGAAAGGCGATTTTTTCGGCGGAGCCACAATTGGATTTACAGCCGGATTGCAGAAGTAGAACACCAAACAAACAAGCAAGGAATGAAAGCTTACTCATACACATACATAGGGTTGCGGGGTCGGCGTTCACTATGTCCCGGCATAGGCGCTTTGCAAACCAGAATTGCGTCCGTGATAACACGCAGAGCAGTCTTTGATATCCGCAAGCGCCGCCTCAGCAAATGGCTGATGATTGGAGCGTCCTTCATGTATGGCGCTGCCTCAAGCACGGCTGCGGAACTCGCCGCGCCTGCTCAGCCGAAGTCCTCGAACTGGAAGTTCGCAGCCTCCGCCACCGTGAAAGAAACGTTCGACAGCAGTGTGTACCTGCAGTCTGAAACGTCACAGGCCGATCGGGAATCGCTCGTCACAAGCTTCCTTCCACAGGCCGGATTTCAGTGGAATCCCACACCCTCGTTCAACGCAAGCGCCAGCTACGCCCCCGAAGCGGCGTTCTATCATTCCGAATCGACGGAAGACTTCGTCGCTCATCGCGCGACGGTTGGAATGTCCGGCAAAAGCAAACACACGGCGTACGACGCGGCGGCCAGTGTGGTGTTCATCGACGGAAGCGATGTGGGACCCACGTGGACCGGTCCGGGCGGAGCCCCTGCCACAGGCGGTCCAGCTGTGCGCGATCGGCGAGACGCTGCGGTATTCAGGTCGGCGTTTCGAGTCACTCAAAACTTTGGGCGCTGGTTCGTTCGTCCCGCTGCGTCCTTGTATATCCATGATTTTCAAACCGAACATCGCAGCACGCCGGGTTATCAAAACTATGTGGACAGGTCCGAGGTGCTCGGCGGATGCGACTTGGGATTTCGCCTGAACGAGAAATCTTCCGTGTCGGCCGGATATCGCTACGGATCCCAGAATCAAGCCAGGTTCCTGGCATTCAGAGACCAGTTCGACAATACGTTTCATCGCATCCTTGCAGGGATGGATGGACAACTGGCCCCGTGGCTGAAGGTTTCGATCGTGCTTGGACCAGAGTTTCGCCGCTATTGCGATGCCGGGTCCGCATCCCTCGGATACCGTAATGAAGTCAACTTCTTCGTCGATGCGGCCGTGACAATCAGCCCTTCGACATCAGACACCATCACGGTCTCTGCGAAGCAGTTCAAGCAGCCCGGCTTTGGCGGGAAAAGCGTCTATGAAGACCTGACTTACGATGCGAGCTGGAAGCACAAGCTCACGGGGCGATGGACTGCCGGAATTGGTGCACGGGCTTACAACACCGACTTTCTGGAACCTGTCACTCGCAACGATTGGATTCTATCGCCAAACGGCTTTGTTAACTGTGCGGTCAACAAACACCTCAATGTCGAAGCCTCCTACTCCTTCGAACGAGGCCTGACACATGATGTGAATTCGTCGGGACGCGAATACACGCGGCATCTGGTGGCGCTGGGTGTTCGCTATACCTTCTTGTAAGCTGGGTCGGCGCGAAAAACGGTGAAGACGTTCGCTGGGAACGCTTCGCCGTTTTTAATAAGCAGCGAGGAACTTTCCGGCTGGATTTGGAACATCAAAGCGTTCCCGGCCGCTTCGGTAGAGCAGCCGCTCAGTCCTGCAGGTGCACCAGCGAATTCACATCGAGAATCAGGCCCACTCTGCCGTCGCCAAGAATCGCGGCTCCGGCGAGTGCCGGGTTCTTGTGAATCATGATCTCGTTCAGATTCTTAATAACAACTTCCTGTTTGTGGAGGAGGCTGTCGACGAGGAGGCAACGCAACTTGGTCCCGCATTGCGCAACGACGACGATGTTGTCCGCCGGATCAGTTGACGCGGGCGTGATTCCAAATAACTGGTGCAAGCGCAACAGGGGAATCAACCGGCCCCGAACGTTCACTAGCTCGGCCCGCCCATGCACGCTTGAAATCATGTCGGGCTGCGGGCGGAACGATTCACGCACGGACAGCGTGGGAATCACATAACGCTCATTCCCAACCCTCACAATGAGACCATCGATTATTGCCAGCGTCAGCGGCAGCGTAATCTTGAAAAGCGTGCCCTTGCCAGCGGTTGATGAAATATCGACGGACCCGCGCAATTTCTCGATGTTGCGTTGAACGACATCAAGCCCAACGCCACGTCCGGAGAGATCGGTCACGGCTTCAGCCGTTGAAAATCCGGCAGCGAATATAAACGCGAAAATCTCCTCGTCGGAATGTTGCGTCCCGGCTGTGGTCAATCCCCGTTCGATCGCCTTTGCGAGGATCCGCTCCTTTTTCAGTCCAGCGCCATCGTCTTCGATTTCGACCACGATGCTGCCGCCCTGATGGTATGCGCGCAAGGTGAGCGTGCCCACTGGCGGCTTGCCCTCGGCGACCCGCTTTTCGGCAGACTCGATGCCATGATCCATCGAGTTTCGGATCATGTGCAGGAGCGGGTCATTCAATTCCTCCACCACGCTGCGATCCAATTCTGTGTCTTCGCCTGTGGTGATGAACTGAACCTTCTTGTTCTGCTTGGCGCTGAGGTCACGGACAACACGCGCCATCTTTTGAAATACGCCTCGGATGGGAACCATTCGAAGCGACATGCTTACGCGTTGGAGCTCGCGTGTGATTCTGCCCAACTGGGCCATGTTGCGGGCGAACTGGGGATCCAGAGCCGGAACCTCCGTGAGGTCCTGGCTCACAAGTGACTGCGCAATCACCATCTCCCCGACAAGGTCCAGCAACCCATCCAGCTTGGCAGTATCCACTTTGATCATGCCGCCATGCTCAGCGCCCTGCTTTGCGGAAGGTTGATTCGCCGGCGCGGGACTTGCGCCTGGCGCCGCAGGAATACTTGCTGGAGTCGCAGCCGGAGCCTCGCTGGCGTTCCCGCGAGCTTCGACCCGCGGGGCGGAATCCGCGGGTTTCCTCGCACCGGAAGGAATCATCGAGCCACTCTGCACGCGTTCGATGAGCTCCTGCACTTCTGCCTTTAAACGCGCAACCGGGATCAAAATGGCGCGGACGGGTTTCGCACCGCTCAACTGCCCATCAATCTCATCGAGGAACTGTCGCAGCACGTCGCGTCCTTCCAAAATCAGCTCGATCACAGCTGCATCTATCACCAGCTTGTTCTGCCGAGCCAGGTCAAGAAGCGATTCCAGAACGTGCGCGAGGCGATTGATAGGAATAAGGTTTAGAAATCCAGCGCCGCCCTTGAAGGTATGAAATGCGCGGAAAACAGTGTTCAACGTCTCGGAATCTGCCGGCTGATTTTCGAGAACAAGGACGCCCTGTTCGATGTTGTCGAGATGTTCCCGCGATTCCGTGACAAACTCACGCAAGAGATCGCCATCCCCGGCCATGTTCAATGTGATCGGCTGCTCATCCGGCGACTCCGAAGGGGTGGGCGGAGGCTTGGGAGGCGCGACGGGCGAAGGTTTCTCGGACTGGAAACCGTCGTCGCTTCCCGCGGGAGAAATGCCCTTTTGAAAATCCATCAGCAGATTGTTCAGCCACTGTATGTCAGCATCGGAAAATGGTTTTCCCGATTCGACCACAGTGACCATGCGTTCCCACGCCTCAGCACTGCGGGTGCGGAGCACTGGATTGTCCCCTGCCGAATCCCTCAGATTGCCGAGCAGGTCAAGGATCGGAAACTGTCCTTCTGTGGAGCCGGCTTGAGCGGTGACGATCTCCATCCCAAGCGCATCGAGCAATCGAACCAGTTGGTCAGGATTTTTCATTTGTTTCTAAGTTTCAGCGTAGCGTCGGGATTACCCGAATGTCGGACGCGCACACTGACGGTGCAACAATGAAAAGATCGGCGGAATGAGTAAAACGCTCTTTTGAAAAACAAGGACATATCTTGTGAAGGAAAGCACCTATTTTGCCCTGCTCTCGAAGATGCGGAACTTCAGGCCTGTTTCAGGTAAACGGCGGGTTGGACAAGGCGCAGAGAATGCCGGATTCCGCTGAGGCTTTCTGAATGCCCAACAAGCAAATAGCCGCCCGGAGCAAGGCGTTCCGTGAGACGCGCAATCAAATCCTCCTGCGTTGGCTTGTCGAAGTAAATCATGACGTTTCGGCAGAGGATCACATGAAACAATTCCACGAATGGATACTTTCCCTCTAGAAGGTTCAAATGATGAAAGCGGACGCACCTCCGGAGGGACTCCTTCACTCGAAAGTATCCATCCCACTTTCCCGTGCCTTTCTGGAAATACTTCCTCAGCAGCTCCGGCCCAACCGCTCCCGCGTGTTCGGTACTGTAGATCGCACCCTTCGCCTGCTCGAGCACCCGCGTCGAAATGTCGGTGCCCTCGATGAACCATGCCGCCGGATCTGCCGGCTGGTAATGTTCGGCAAGATGAATGGCCAGTGAAAAGGGCTCTTCTCCCGTGGAACACGCGGCGCTCCACAGACGAAAGGTTTCCCGTCTCGATGACAATCTAGCGCTCCACTGCGGAATGGCAGTCTGGCGCAGGAAATCAAAGTGCCTTATCTCGCGGAAAAAATGGGTGTGGTTCGTGGAGATTCGATCGATCAGAAAACGAACTTCGTCGCTGCCTTCAGATGAGCGCAGCAGCCTGCAATACTCGCCATAGTTTGGAAGCTGAAGGTGATGCAAGCGCTTTGCGAGTCGCGAACTCACAAGCGTCTTCTTGTCCTTTCCAAGATGGATGCGGCTTTGGTCGTACACCACCTTGCAAATGAAGTGATAATCTTCATCCGCCAGGGGGCTGGAGCCAAAGGTTCGTTCCATAGGGGTATTTGCTAAACGTTAATCGGCGCCCCACGGGTTGACCGTGACGTCTACAAACAGGGAAATTGCACCTGACCGGAAAGCCATCCGCTCCAGACCTCCTCCGCGGCTGGTTGGCGTGTGGAGATCTGCCGAACAGGTGACCGTGGGAACCGACAGCCTGCAGTCCAGCCCTGCGTCGCACAGGTTGGATTTGAAATTACCCGTCATGATGTTGAGCAATTCTCCGATCACGTCGTTGATCTCCGACGCATCAAGAGTCTCATTCGGATCGGCGCCGAGGATTGTAGCGGCGATATTCTGAGCCGATTCCGTGCTCAGGCGCAGATAAACAGAACCTACCGCCTTGCCTGAGAAACCAATCGTCCCTAAAACATGGTCGCCCTGGAGCGTAGGAACGGAATTGCGATCCACGGCTTCCAATTTTTTCGACATCATCGCCTGAAAAGCGCGCATCAGCGCCTGAGCGAGCGGTGTGCCCATTGCGAGAAGCAGCGCGCACCCGAGGCCGCTTCGCATCAATGCGGCCTCGACAGTATCGATTGAGTAATCCGATTCGTCCTCGGCGTCCGGATTGGCGACGCGGAGCAACCTGGCGCGAAGGCTCGGATCCTTATCCACGAGCTTCGCCACGTCGTCCAGATCGGCATCCTGTCGCGAAACCAACTGGGTTAACTGCAAGACACTTTCGGGTATGGGAGCGAAACCGTACCTCTTTGCAAGTTCCTGATACTCTGTTGCTTTTTGCATAGTTGTTTGACGGCTTCGCCCGTTCAGGCGGCAGGCGCCTTTTTCTGCAGATTGATGATCCGGCTGACTTTTTCGATCAGCTCGGTTTCCTTGAACGGTTTGACCAGATAATCCCGCACACCCAGCTTCGCGATCTGCAGCACATTTTCACGTCCTGACTCGGCCGTCAGCATGATGACGGGGATGGCTTTCAGCGCAGGATCCTCCTTCAATTTAGTCAGCATCGTCACGCCATCCATGACGGGCATGGTGACGTCCAGGATGATGATGTCCGGGTTTTCCTTAGCCGCCGCTGCGAGCCCTTCCTCGCCGTTGGTCGCTTCGCAAAATGTGCAGTCGTAGTTCTGGAACGCCCGTTTCACAATGATCCGGATCGTTCGGCTGTCATCGACACTCAGAATTTTCATGGCAATTACCGGTTGTTAAATTTGACGTGAACCTCCACGACAACGAAATCACTGTTGCATTGGAATACGAGAATCGTCTGTTCGACTCCTGGCATGGGCTCAATTTGAAATGATGCGCCACGAATGATGCCCGGGGTGCTGATCGCGCACGGCGCTCCCGTATCACACAGCCATGACTTCAATCCGCCAGCCAGCATATTAGAAACCTCACCGACAACGTCATTCACCTCCGCATCACCGGGTGGCTCCTCGGCGGGAAGCCCCAGCATGACGCTTGCAGCGCGTGATGCAAAGGAAGCTGACATGTGAAGATACACCGCCCCGTTGATGTCGTCTCCGCCGAAACCGACCGATCCGCTGACACGGTCCGTGATTTTCGGAACGTCCTGTTCAGGGGTGAGCACGGCATCCTGCGAGAGCATGGTGGTGAACACTTCCGTCAAGTGGCCCTTCATGAAATTGCGAATGCCTGAGAGATCCAAAGTTTGATTCATAATTACTTTGCCGCCGGGGTGCTGTTGAACGACTCCGGCGTGGGGGCATGCCGCGGGATCGTGTGTGAATTGTATTCCAGTGCGCGGATGATGGCAGAAGGAATATTGTCGAGCGGCAGTACCTTATCGACTACGCCCAAATCCACCGCTGCGCGCGGCATGCCGTAAACAACACAGGTCGATTCGTCTTGGGCAATCGTTTGGGAGCCTGCGGCTTTCAGTTTCTTCATTCCTTGGGCACCGTCGGAACCCATGCCAGTCAACAGGACGGTCACCGCGTGCGAACCGGCGCAGGCCGCTGCCGAGTTGAAAAGAACATCGACCGCGGGGCGCGTGTAATGCAAGGGGGGGCCCTGATGCAGCCGGGCAGTGTAATGCCCGCCGTTCCATTCCAAAGCCATATGGTAGTCTCCAGGAGCTATCAATACCCGGCCAGGCTTCACTTCGTCACCGTGAGCTGCCTCCCTCACCTCCATTGCGCAACAGTCATTCAGGCGGTCTGCAAAGGCCTTCGAGAAAACTGCGGGAATGTGCTGCACGATGCAGATCCCCGGGAGTCCCGCAGGCAGCTGCGTAAGAACTCTTTTGATTGCCTCGGTTCCCCCGGTTGAGGCTCCCAAAACCACAAGTTGACGGGGATTAAATTTTCCGGCGGAGAGTATGGGCGGCGCATCCGGCGCGGCAACGGTGCGAGGCAGGGTTCCGAACCGGGCCCTCGCCGCTCCTTTGACCCGATGCGCCAGTTGTTCACCTAAATTTCCGATGCTCCACGCCGATCCCGGCTTCGCTAGCACATCGACGGCCCCGGCGTCCAATGCCGCAAGGGCTGCACTCGATCCCGCCTGGGTCAGGGAACTCACCACCACAACCGGGATGGGCCGATGCTGTTGCAGCACGCGCAGGAAGGTCAGCCCGTCCATTCGTGGCATCTCGATATCGAGGGTCATTACGTCGGGATTCAACTCGAGAATCTTATCGCGGGCGACGTAAGGGTCGCATGCGGTTCCCGCCACCTCGATCTCCGGATCCCGCGACAGCGCATCGGAAATGGCGCGCCGGACCACGGCTGAATCGTCAACAATGAGAACACGAATTTTTCGGGCGGCAATCATACCATGCTCATCATTTCCTCGACGCGGGCGAAAGATTCACGGACATCAATAACGAGCAATTCCAATCTTTCTTGCGTAATACCCAACTCCTCTGCCAGGTCATCCTGGATTGCAATCGCGTAAGCATCCCAGCCCGGCGCAGAACCAGCCAGGTGCACTGAAACGTCAGCAATGTGGGCGATGGCCGAGAGACCCGGACTCGGTTTCAGCATCGGCTGATGGTGATATTCGACGGCTTCTACTATCGCAGCGGGAAGATTCCACTTTCGCAGCAATGCCGCGCCCACTCGCGCATGGTCAGTTCCAAGAACTTCCTGTTCGGCCACTACGCGGGCGGATCCCGCGCTGATGCGGCTCCGGATTTCCGACTGACGCTCCGGGATCAGCACGTGGTTCATGACTAATTTTCCAATGTCATGAAGCAACCCCGCCGTGAACGCTGCCCCGAGTTCGGCATCGATCATTCCCGTTTTCGCGATCAGCTCCGCTGCGTTCGCAGTGGCGAGAGAATGGTGCCAGAGTTCCTTCGCCTCAACGGCGTAGCCTGGCAGGGGAACCTGCATCGTCGCGCTGAACTCAAGGGCGAGCACCGTTTCGAGGATCTGTTGGTGCCCAAGCAGCATGACGGCCTGATCGACTGAGGAGATCTCGCTGAATCCGAAATAGGGCGAATTGCAAGCGCGCAGCAGCTTCGCCGTGAGCACGTTGTCGCATCGGAGAATATCGACGACCGAGTCGTTGCCTGCGTCGGGCTGGTCCAGCAGACTCACGAGGCGCAAGGCCGCCTGCGATGCAAATCGCGTGTCCTTTGATTGTTCAACCATTTCTTCAGCAGTCATAAAAAGTATGCAGCGGTTCCCGGGCTCTTGACCGAGACTTGGCCAGTGCCCATATCCATGCGAATTGTCCGTGAGGCCGGCCCTCCGACGTCGTGCGCGTGGATCGTGTAGCCGTTCCGGCTAAGCAGGTCGCGCAGACAGCGATTGTTCCGCTCGCCGATGTTGAAAATCCGCTGGGGGTCGAGCAACTGAGCACCGCCGGCGACCTTAATAATAAGCCGATCCCGGACAGCTCCCAGGTTGCACACAGCGCGGAACATCCGGGGAACACCCGTATCGACGAACATGTATGGCATATCGATCCCCTTCGCGGGATCAATCGCCGAATCCGGCAGCATGACATGCAGAAGTCCGCCAATCTTTTTTGCAGGATCGTAAACTGTGATCCCGAGACATGATCCCAGTGAATAGGTAACCAGTTCCGCGCCCGGGTCATTGCTGGCGGCCATGTCCGCCACCCCCACGACGAGCGTCTTTCGGGGCGGGGCAATAACCCACTTTGCTGCGAGCGACATAATGATAAAGAGTTCCCGGCGGCAACAGCTGCCTCTCAGCCAGCTCGCAATACGTGGAAATTTGCATCCCCAAAGGAATTGGCAAAGATCGTCTCGAGATAAAATTCCAGTTTAACCATTCGTGCTTCGCGGCCCATCGATGCAGCCGGTGTTCTATCGGTGCCACAATGGCCGACTTGACTGATGGCATTCAGGTGTAAGGAGATGAAATTGTGAGAATTATTTCACGTTGTCTCCTCCACGCGAGACTCAACAGGCCTCTGATTTATTCTCGAGGATCAGTTTTGTCTTAAAGTCACACGCCAGCTGTCCATTGCGCATCACCGGAATCAACAGATCTTCATGATCCAGTTCAGCAGGGAAGTGCTTGCGACGTGTCGGGTCCAGGGGATCAACGATCGACACACTTACCAGGACCGCCCGGGTCATGTCGTAAAGTGCGTCTCCAACAAGCATGCCGTCTTAAAGTTGAGAATGTTCAGCAACGCCGTTTCTACCAGCTGCGCCTGAAGAATCGATCCCTGAACACGAAGCAGCGGTTGGTGTGGAAAGACAACGGTTCCTTCAGGAATGGCATCCACATCACAACAGAATCCAACATCATCCAAATACGCAAGGAATGCCGCTTCGAACAAAGGCAGCCATAGGCCATGGTGAGTTGGTACAGGTCGGTGAGTAAAGCGGTTCGCGCCCACACACCCCTTTTCAGCCGCGTTCACGGTTTTATCAAGGCTTGCGTAGACGGAAGTTCGATTGGTTCCGTTTGGAATGCAAGGGCCCCAATGTTCGCCCCGCACGGTCAGTCGTCTGGACAACCCCAGGCCGAGGCTGTCACGCGAATACCTGTTTGTAGTGACGATACCAATTGCTCTGAAACAGCTCTTCGGGGTCGTAACGGAGCTTCTGTTGCAGGAATGCTTGAAACTGCGGGTAACAGGAGATCACCTGTTCACGCGTCGCGTATCGATGATAGGTCAGGTAAAAACTGCCGCCGCGCCCGATTGCCAGATCGATGAGCTTTCGGAAGGTTCGCGCCGTCCGTTCCTTTCCCTCCTGTGTGTGTGGTGTATGCAAGTTGAAGATCACACACGCGTAATCCTGCCGTGCCCAACAGAGAAAACTTTCGTCGTCCTTCTCAATGACCCGAATGGTTCCATAGATGAGAGGCGCTGCATCGTCCCGGCGAAGCTCCTCCTTTGCCGCTGCAAGGAATTGCGGAAGAGAGTCGCGAGGCACGTTCAACTCGCCAATGACCTCAGTTGCCGGAACTGTCGCTCCCATTCGTGTGTCCAGTTCGCCGTGATAATGGTCGAAGTAATCGCTCACGTACTGCGTATCCGACTCGTAGAGCTGGCCTGACGTTGCCAAATAATGCTCTGCATAGCGTTCGAAGGCTGCGGTTGGATTTGTGTGGGCAAGATAGATCAGCATTTTCCATTCGTCGGCGGTGAGCTTTCTCCTCTCCGCGGGCAGCGGAGCTGAGTCGGCAATGGGTTCGTAGCACGCGAAAATTCCGCGACGAAGAAAAGCGTCGGACTTGGGATCTATCGCGAATTGGAAGTCGCCAAAAAGATATCCATCGCGAATGCGGTTCGCGAATGCCCCCGGCAATTCAGGAACCTCAAGCAACTGCACCACCCGCCGCACTTTCCGAGCAGGCACCAGCCGAAGGGTCGCCGAATATATGAAACCGAACAGGCCGTATCCGCCAATCGCCAGGCTGAAGAGATCCGGATTGTGTTCGCGGCTGCAAAGGTGAACGTCGCCGTCCGTGTCGATCAACGTGAAGGACTCAACATGCGTTATGAACGGCGGCAGTGTTAAACCACGGCCGTGGGCATTTGCAGCGAGCGCGCCGCCAATGCTCAGCCGATCGGTTCCCGTTTGCTTCTGCGCGACTGTCCAGGCCGGCTTCCCGCTGACTCGCGCCTGCCGCAGAAATCCCATCAATCGCGGCCATTGTATTCCAGTCTCGACCTCGATGGTCCCCGCCGCGGAGTCGAAGTGCAAGACGCGGGACATCAAGCGCGTGTCGATGAGTTCAACATCTGTCGCAAACTGCTGCCCTCCGGCTGCGTGACGCCCGCCAGCGATGCTGATGGAACGACGCTCGCGGCGGGCGCGGCGAAGAACATTCCTGGCTTCTTGCATCGATCGCACTGGAGTCACGCGGTGGACCCGCGTGGGATTCAGTTGCGTGTGGACATCGTTCACGACCATTGAATCGTCGCGATCCGGCATCGTGATGCATCCTGCAGCCGAGGCCACTGTTGCCGTGGCTGCATTCCTGAGAAAGGTTCTGCGGGAAATCTTCATTGTTTCGGACCCGACTCTATTCGCCCGTGGCGCAGGGGCTAAATCGAAAAAAATGGAATGCCTATTGGTTTTGGCGATGTGATTATTCTTGGTCATTCGCGCGCGGTTTTCCAGGATCTGGCGCAACGGGCAACGACCGCCACGCTTGAATGAAGACGATCCTCTTGGTTATCACCGCATCCCTCATACTGTGTGGCTGCAGCCCAGACGAACGGAGGAACACCCGGGATCCGGCCATCCCTAACGATCAAGAACTCTCCGTGTCGAGCGCCGCCCCGATGCCGGAACTCAATGCACGATTTGAGCGGACGGAAGGGTGGATCGGCGCAGACGGCGCGTATTCGGCCGCACTTTCAGCTGAGCGCACGCTTTGGTTATTCAGCGACACGTGGGTTGGGACAGTTCGGAATGGAAGCCGGACCAACGCAACCATAATTAATAATTCGATTGGAGTGCAGACTGGAAACGGAGACAACGGGCGCCTCGAGTTCGTTTTCAAGCAGCGCGAAGACGGGAGCCCCGATGCATTGATCACCCCTGCCGATGGAAGGGGATGGTTTTGGCTCCAGGCAGGAATTGAGCATCGGGGGAAACTTTATGTGTTTCTGTCGCAAGTTGAGAAAACTGCCGATCCCGGGGTTTTTGGTTTTCGCCACATAGGCCAATGGCTTGGCGTCATTTCGAATCCTTACGACAACCCCGCGTCCTGGAATATAAAACAACAGAAGCTGCCGTTTGCGATTTTTACCGGCCGACGCCACCTGGCCTTTGGCGCAGCCGTATTGCGGAAAGGTGAGGAGATTTACGTCTACGGCACTGATGACGATCTTACTGTTCCAGTTCGCAATCGCCGTTTGGTGGTCGCGAAAGTTCCATCAGCGGATCTAGAACATTTCAGCAGGTGGCGGTTTTATTACAACGGCGATTGGCAGAGTGGTTCCACGAAGTTGAGTCCGCTTGCGGACCACGTTGCAACCGAATGCTCCGTTACCTATCTGCCGGCTTTCCAACGTTACGTACTTGTCTACAACGAAAACGGATTATCCGATCGCATTCTGGTTCGAACCGCAGCCGATCCGGCGGGACCATGGTCCACGCCGAGCCTCGCATACACGTGTCCCGAGATGAAGCAGGACGCGCGTGTCTTCTGCTATGCGGCCAAGGCTCATCCGTCCGAAGCTGATGACGACGAGATCGTGCTGAGCTACGTCGCGAACTCCTTTGACTTCTCTCATGCTGTTGCCGACGCGCGTCTGTATTGGCCCCGCTTCGTCCGCCTTAATTTCCGGTTCGAATAAGAGCCCACTCGTGACTTGAGTCTCTTCCGTGGTGAGCCGCAATGGTTCGCTTGAGTGAGCGGATGTGCGGGTCTACTATCCCGTGTGGAACACTAGGAAACCCATGGACAACGAACACCTTCCTGAACAGGACGCCGCGTCACAACCTCAATCTCACGATCAGCGGGCTGACTACGATGCGCAACGCCGGCGTTGTCCTGTTGCGCACAATTCAACTGGCGGGTGGTCTCTTTACGAACACGCGGACGTGCTGCGCGCCCTGCTTGATCATGACACTTTCAGCAATGCCGTTTCCCAGCATCTCTCAGTGCCGAACGGGATGGACCCGCCTGAACACACGCCGTATCGCAGGCTCATCGAAAAATATTTCACACCCGAGCGCATGCAGACCTTCGAGCCGGTTTGCCGCAAAATTGCGCAGGGCCTGGTAAACGATCTGGTGCAGCGGGGACAGGTGGAGTTCATGTCCGAGGTGGCTTCGCGGTTTGGTGTGGCGGTGCAGTGCGCCTTCCTGGGCTGGCCCGACACCCTGCAAGGAACGCTGCTGCGATGGCTGCGCAGGAATCGTGACGCAACGCTCGCGCAGGACCGGAAAGCGCTGTCGGAGATCGCGCGCGAGTTCGAAGCCATCATCGACGATCTGCTCGAGAAGAGACGCGCCGCCGGCTCCGGTCCGGATGTCGATATTACCGCATCCTTGATGCACGAAGAGGTCTGGCAGCGCCCGCTGAGCAATGAGGAGCTTTCAAGCATTCTTCGGAATTGGACTGCGGGCGAGATCGGCACCATTTCGGCCGCGGTTGGAATCATTGCAGAGTTCCTCGCCCGACGGCAGGACGTGCAGGATCGACTGCGCAGGGAACGCCACCTCCTTCCCGCCGCGATTGATGAGATCCTTCGCATCCGCGGTCCTCTCGTTTCCAATCGCCGCATCACCAGGCGCCCTGTGGAAATAGGCAACCAGCAGATCGGCAAGGGTGAACGGATCACTTTGAACTGGGTTTCGGCGAATCGGGATGAAAAGGTGTTCGGCAATCCTGACGAATTCCGGCTCGGCCGCGATCCAGCGAAGAATCTGCTGTATGGCGCGGGCATTCATGTGTGTCCCGGGGCGCCTCTTGCATCCCTGGAAATGCGCGCCTTCCTCGAGGAACTGCTCAATTCCACAGAGCGGATTCAGTTGGTTGCCGACGAGCCTGCAACGCTCGCCAGCTACCCTGCGAGTGGATTTGCAACATTGCCCCTGAGGTTTCACTGAAGCGCACCGTCATCCTCGCTCCTGCGTACGGCAGCGGTTGGGGAACCCCGAGGCGCGCATGTTATAGAGTCAGGTCTCCACCCCATTTGCCGAGTCTGCCTCCTTGAAAGAGTGTGCCTGCATTCGACGCGTCACGCGACGCGCGATCTCATTCAACAACTGCACCGAAACTCTTTATGATACTGCGCATCGATAAACTGGCCACCGAGTTGCCAAGACCCAAAGCCCCCAATGCAAACGCCGCTGCGGCCGTCCAGGAATTGATGGGCGGGAAGTTTGGCGAAATGTCCACGCTGATGAACTACACGTTCCAGTCTTTCAACTTTCGCGGGCGCAGCAAATTACGTCCCTTCTATGATCTCGTTGCCAATATTGCCGCCGAGGAGTATTCACACATCGAGCTGGTTGCGGCCACCATCAACCTGCTCTGCAGCGGAACAACCAAACGCGCTGATCGCCGCACCGCAAGCGGCGCCAAGGAAAACGACGCGCCGCTCGCGAATGCAAAGGACTTTCGCAATGCGTATCACTTCATCGCCTCGGGGCAATCGGCGTTGCCAGTCGATTCCATGGGCAACCCGTGGAACGGCACCTACGTTTTCTCCAGCGGAAACCTGAAGCTGGATTTGTTGCACAACTTCTTTCTCGAATGCGGCGCGCGCGCAAACAAGATCCGGGTGTATGAGATGACTTCAGATCCAACAGCGCGTGCCATGATCGGCTTCCTGCTCGTCCGCGGTGGCGTGCACATTGTCGCGTACGCGCGGGCCCTCGAAAAGCTCACGGGCGCCGATGTCGGCAAGCTGTTGCCCATTCCTGACGTCAGCAACAAGAAGTTCCCCGAGGCCCGGCGCCACGAAGATAAAGGATTGCATCGGATTCTTTTCCGGTTCAGTCCCGAAGATTACACCCGCGTCGGTGAAATTTGGAATGGACCGCATCCTGAAGATGGCGAGGAATTGATTGTCGAAAACAAGATCCCGGAGGGCGCTCCCTGGCCGGAACTCGACGACGAACCGCAGTTGTCGTCTCCGGGAGTGGACCCGGACATGATCCAATACTTCGCGAAAGCCATGGGGGACGTGAAGTATGAAGAACCTATGGTGAATGGGGGTGCCGCTGCAAAGCGCCGTTATCGCAGCACATCCCGCACGGGCCGCAGGTAAGATTCCGAGCGGAGTGCGGTTCATCCGCACTCCGCTTTTTCTCCGCGAAAACGGGGAGGCACTTCACAGCCACGCTGTCGACCCGAGCGAGTTCTTAAGCGCGGTAATAGGGCGGCTCAGAGCCGACCAAGCGACTTCGGGTTCCGGTCAGGGAGCAGCACAGAGACGGTTTGAAACGAGAAGAAGTTGAGGAAGCTTGCATTATTGGTGCACCCATCAGGAGTTGAACCTGAAACCTTCTGATCCGTAGTCAGACGCTCTATCCAATTGAGCTATGGGTGCAGCCAAAGAGCGAGTGACATTACGAGGCACCTGCAGGCTGTGCAAGTGATAATTTGTGCGCGCTTCTTCGCTGCGCGTGATCCGTCCGATCAATGCTGACACGCGAATACTCTCCTCACTGAGCGCGTGATTCCGAGACCTGCCTCTCCGCTGCAACGGGAGGCAGGCGGCCAGCGGCAAGGGCCGGAAGCCACACGGAATCGCGACGATTCTCCAGCGCCTCATGGGCTCGTTGCTCGCCGCTGTGGCCCGCGTTCGGCAGGAGAATGATTTCTTTCGGCGAACGAATCTGATTGGCAGCGGCCAGAATGCCTTCAGGAGGACAGACCTCGTCGCGCAGGCCAACGCCGATCAAGACAGGACATTGAATGCGCGCCGCAAAATTCACCACGTCGAAATAGCGTGCGGTTTCGCCGACGAGCGGGCTGCCGGCGACATTCCATTTCGGCCATCCCGGTGCACGACCAATCGTCGAACCCAGAACATCACAGCCAGCCGGAACGTTGGCGATCGCGGCAGTGATTCCCGGGTGCAATGCAGCAGTCGCGAGCGCCTGCATTCCTCCCTGGCTGCCTCCCATCACAACAAGTGTTCGCCCGTCCCAATCCGGCCGGTTCGCCAGGTACTCTGCAGCGCGATAGCATCCGAGATACATTCTGAGGAAATAGCTGGAGTCGCGATTCGTGTTGCCCAGGTTGGCGTAATCCGCGAGAGGCCCCTGGCGTTGCGCACGGAAGAATGCGTCGTCGCCATCAACAGGCAAATCATGCGCCTGGATGTTCAGTGTCAGCCAGCCGCCGTGAGCCGGCCAGGTGACCCAATCCTTTGACAACGGGTACACCCCGGCCCACTGCACGATGAGCAACGCGGGAAATTTTTCTCCTGCAAGCGGGCGGGCGAGCTGGCCACGGACTTTTGTGTTTCCGATATTGTCGAGCGTGACCTTCCAATAGCCTGCGTCGTCTCTGCCCGATTCGGCACGATCCAGTTGCGGATTGGCTGGAATCTGTTTGAGTTCCTCGATTTTCGATCGCCAGAAGCGATCGAAGTCCCTGGGGCGGGAAGCGGATGCTTTGATCCGTTCGGGCGCAGCGACTGCGCCTCCGACCGATCGACGGTTTCGTCCGTCCGGTTCCGTCCAATACACTTCCGCGAGCAGCGCACCTGGAGATTCGAAGCGGCTCGTATATCGCGCGAGCCCATTGGAGACCACCAGGTTTTCCGACTGCACTTCGGTCAGGCCCCCACGCATCACTCGTATGCGGCTTGCAGGTGCTGGCGATGTGCCATGCCACTGAATGCGCCATTGCACCGTCTCGCCCACCTCATAGACACCGCTGTGCCGATCAACAGAAACACTGAAATCGTCGGCAGCGAACGAACCATGCGTCCAGAGCAGCAGGACAAGGGCGCACAGGTTTCGTGCGGAAACAGCAAATGTATTATGCATAGGCGAAGAGGCGTTCGGCTGCTAATCCTCCTGTTGTGTCAGCTTCGCGAGAACATTGAGATCTTCGAGCGTGGTCGTATCTCCGCGAATTTCTGATCCAGAAGCAATCTGCTTGAGCAGCCGGCGCATGATCTTGCCCGACCGCGTTTTCGGCAAGGCTTCCGCGAAGCGGATGTCGTCGGGTTTCGCAACAGGGCCGATTTCCTTGCCCACATGTTGGCGGATCTCCTCACGAAGTTCGGGGGTGGCTTTGATCCCGCCTTTTAACGTCACGAATGCGACGAGCGCCTGCCCCTTGAGATCGTCAGGCCGGCCCACGACAGCAGCCTCGGCGACTTTCAGGTGGCTCACAATAGCGCTCTCCACCTCTGCGGTTCCGATGCGATGTCCTGCCACGTTCAAGACATCATCGATGCGGCCGACGATCCAGAAGTAACCATCCTTGTCCTGCCTGCAACCGTCTCCTGTGAAATAGCTGCCGGGAACTTCGCTCCAATAAACCTGCTGATACCGTGTGTTATCGCCCCACAAGCCGCGGAGCATGAAAGGCCAGGGGCGGCGAACCACGAGCTTCCCGCCTGAATTGCGCGGCACGGGCTTTCCCTGATCGTTTACAACTTCTGGAAGAATCCCAAAAAACGGCAACGTTGCGGATCCAGGCTTGGTGGGCGTGGCACCCGGAAGGGGGGTGATCATGATGCAGCCCGTCTCGGTTTGCCACCAAGTATCGACGATCGGGCACCGTTTTCCGCCAATGTGTTCCTGATACCACATCCACGCTTCAGGATTGATCGGTTCGCCGACGCTGCCTAGCAGGCGAAGGGACGAAAGGTTGTGCTTCTTCGGCCATTCCGTTCCCCATTTCATGAACGCCCGAATGGCTGTTGGAGCCGTGTAGAGAATGGTGACGCCATATTTCGCAACGATGCGCCAAAACCGGTCGGGTTCGGGAAAATTTGGAGCCCCCTCATACATCAGGCTGGTCGCGCCGTTTGCGAGCGGGCCGTAAACAACATAACTATGGCCCGTAACCCAACCCACATCTGCTGTGCACCAATAAACGTCATCGTCCCGCAAATCGAAAATGTATTTGCTCGTGAGCTTTGCGCCCAGAAGGTAACCGCCCGTGGTGTGAAGAATGCCTTTGGGTTTTCCAGTCGAACCGCTGGTGTAGAGGATGAACAACGGAGCTTCGCTATCCATCCTGGCAGCTGGACATGCGGCGTCCACCATTCCCACTTCATCATGCCACCAGACATCGCGGCCCGGTAGAAACGTCACATCGTTTGAGGCGCGGCGCAGAACGATCACTTTTTCTATCGAACGGCTGAGAAGCGTTCCCTCGCCATCCTTGAGCTGCAATGCGTCATCGACGTTCTTCTTCAGCGGGACCACCGCGCCACGTCGATAACCGCCGTCTGCCGTGATCACCATCCTGGCCTGGCAATCGTGGATGCGGTCAGCGACGCTTTGTGCACTGAACCCTCCGAACACCACCGAGTGCACAGCGCCTATCCGTGTGCATGCGAGCATCGCAATGGCGGCCTCCGGAACCATGGGGAGATAAATAATCACGCGATCTCCGGACCTGATGCCGTTTCGTTTGAGGACGTTCGCGAACAGGCAGACCTGATGGTGCAGCTGTTGATAGGTGAGCGTGCGTTCTTCAGCAGGCTTGCCGGGCGCGGCAGGTTCTCCTTCCCAAATCAATGCCGCTTTGTTTGCGGTCGGAGTTCCCAACCAGCGGTCAAGGCAGTTGTAGCTGACATTCAGTTCACCACCCACGAACCACTTGGCGAAGGGTGTTTTCCATTGCAGGACTTTTTTCCACGGCTTGAACCAGACCAGCTCGTTCCTGGCCTGTTTTGCCCAGAAGAGTTCCGGAGATCGGATCGATTGGTTATACAGCTTGCGATATTCGGCGAGCGTCTTGATGTGCGCGCGTTTTGAAAAGGCCGCGGCCGGTTTGAAAACACGCGTTTCGTGCAGGACGGAAGTGAACGCCATCTCGGGCTTGTTGGGCATAGTGCTCGAAGTCTTCCGAACCAGACGCACAGCGTCAATCGTCGAGTCGGATGGTCCAGCCGGGCTGGCGAAGTTTTTCCTGTGTTTCCGGAATCACGGACTTAATCTTGCGCAATGATTGCTCGCTTGTTGCTGCTGATTCTGGCGCTGGGATCATCGACCATGGCTCAAACAGCTCAACCTATTCCGCTCTGGGCCGACCGCGCGCCCGGCGCCCTGGGCGACCAGGCACGGGATATTCCCACCCTCACGCCGTATCTGCCAATCACCAACGCGACTGGTGCTTCGATCGTAATTTGTCCGGGAGGCGGGTACGGTCACCTGGCCGATCATGAAGGCAGGGTTTATGCGCAATGGCTGAACGACCATGGAATCGCCGCCTTTGTCCTGAAATACCGGCTGGGCAGCGCGGGTTACCGTCATCCGGTGATGTTGCAGGATGCTGCGCGCGCCGTTCGAACGGTGCGCGCCCGCGCTGGCGAATGGAAAGTGGATCCGCACAAGGTCGGTATCATGGGCTCAAGCGCAGGAGGACACCTTGCGGCAACCCTGCTCACGCATTTTGATTTCGGTCAAACCAATAGCAACGATCCGATTGAAAGCCACAGCTCGCGTCCCGACCTTGGCATCCTTTGCTACCCGGTGATCACAATGGGCGAGTTCACGCATCAGGGATCGAAGAACAACCTGCTCGGGACCGGCGCTGGTCCGGACCTTGTGAAACTGCTTTCGAACGAACTGCAGGTGACCAGGGATACGCCGCCTGCATTTCTGTGGCACACGTTCGAGGATAAGGCGGTTCCCCTGGAAAACAGCCTTCAATTCGCCGCCGCATTACGAAAGGCAGGAGTGCCCTTCGATCTTCATATCTATGAAAAAGGCGGGCACGGCCTTGGATTGGGCATCCGCGAATACAATCGCGAGAACGTGGCGAAGATGCTCCCATGGACGGCCGATTGCACGTATTGGCTTCGGCAACGCGGGTGGATCCAGTAAGACCTGCGCCTTGCTTGCGAAGTTCGATCAGCGCTCCGGGCGTGATTAAAAGCGGTTGGTCAAACTTGATAAGCGGCCCGCAGCGGAGAATCTGCATGACGGTGGCGCAGGCATCTTGCCTGACGTAGAGGGGTGCATCCTTGGCGCCCGGAAAAGCCGTCAAGCACGAACGACACGATGCGCCCGGCTTCGTTTGAGATTTCTTCGACCGGCCTGGAAGCCCGTTCCACAGCAGGCAACAAACCTGCCACCACTGGTCCAGTGGGTGTTCAGACGGGCTGCATTTGGAGTTTCCAAACAATTGCGGTTGGCGTAGCGTGTCGCCCACATAGCCCCACGCGATGGTTGATAAAGTCAATATTCTGCACGTCGAAGACGATCCCAACGACGCGCTGTTGTTTCAGCACGCGTGCCAGAAAGCTGGGGTGGGATTCGAACTGCAGTCAGTGAACGACGGGGATCAGGCGATCGCTTATCTGCGTGGTACCGACGCCTTTTCGAATCGGCAACAGCATCCCTTCCCTCACTTGATACTCCTCGACCTGAAGATGCCAAGGCTGAGCGGGTTTGACGTTCTGGCGTGGCTTCGCAACGAGGGAAACATCAAGCAAACGCCCGTGATCATTCTCACTTCGTCGAACCACGAAACCGACATCAAACGGGCGTATGAGCTCGGCGCCAATTCCTACCTCGTCAAACCCGTCGGTTTTGACGCGCTCGTCGAGGTGGCGAAAACTATTTACGGCTATTGGCGTCACCTGAACGAAAGTGCAACGAAATGACTGCCGTGATCACCCCATGGCGTCAACGAACAGTTCACGCATCCTCCTCTTGAAGTCTCGGTTGGATTGAATCCGCTGCTATGGAAGTTTATTTCAAAAATTTGATTTCTAAAGACGCGTCCCTCGAAAAGCTCGTGGACGACCTGACGATGGTGGTGCAAGGCGCCGACGACTACGCCCGTGCTATTGGGGCGGAAGTTCCCATTGAAACCCAGCGCGAAGTCGCTGGGCGGCTGCAGAATTTGAAGCGGAATTGCGAACGCTTGAAGAATCATGCGATGCATGGCGCGCAGGCGACAGACAAGCTGCTTCGACGCAATCCGTACGCGGCTGTCGCTCTGACGTTCGTGGCGGGGTTGGTTATTGGGGGCGCCTTGTTGCGCCGCAAGTAGTCCTGCGCGATTTCACTTTCGAACCGGGATCGGCACCAGGCACGTCACTACAGTCCCGTCTGGCTTCCCCGGTTTTATCTCGATGGAAGCTTCAATCAGGTTGGCCCTGTAGTTCATTATCCGCAGACCCATCCCCGCATTGCGGCCGACAACTGATGGAAAGGGAACCCCGCTGTTGCGGATTGTAAGCATCACCTTGTCTGTGTCGGCGGCGAGCGCGATGCCAACCTTCTTCGCCTTGCCGTGCTTGATCGCGTTTGTCAGGGCTTCCTGTGTGATCTTGTAAAGCTGCCTGACCACGTTGCTCTCCAGGGCCGGGACTGCGTCATCACTTTCGAAGCGGCACGCAATCCGAAAAGAGTTTTTGGCGTGCTGCGATAATTCCCTCAGGGCGTCTGGCAATGCCTTGTCCCGAAAATCCAGCGTTGCGAGATCGTGGGCAACGTCGCTGGCGTGATCCATGGCCTGCTGGATCAATCGATGGATCTTGCCTGCTTCCTTCGCCTCCGTAGATCCATCCTTTGTCAATTTCAGCTGCAAGCCCTTAACCATCAAGGCAATGCCGGAAAGCTTTTGCCCAAGGTCGTCGTGCAGGTCGAGCCCGATTCGGCGTCGCTCCTTTTCTGTGATCTCAAGCAACTCATGCTCGAGACGGCGCCGTTCGGCCATGGCTGTCTGCAACTGTGCGTTGGCTTTCGACAGCGCGGCCGTCCGTTCCCGCACGCGGGATTCCAGTTCCTCATGCGATCGACGCAACGCGGTCTCAGCCTGTTTCAGCCGGGTAATGTCTGTAATGGAGCTCAACCAACCGCTCACGTTGTCATAGCTATCGCGCAAAGGCGTCACGAGAATCAGCACGTCAAAACGGTCCCCATTCTTCCGGGAATAACGCAGTTCGAAGCCGTCCGATGGCACATCACCATCCACCACCCGGGTCAGCATCGCAGTGATATTATCGAGGTCCTCGGCAGGCCAGTAGATGAAGGGAGGCTTTGCGCCTATGAGTTCCGCTTCCGACCACCCGACCATCCGGCAGAATGCGGGGTTCACATAGGTTTGCTTGCCATCGAGATTCACTACCGCAATTCCAGATGGAATGGAGGTTTCTATCGCATGCCGGAACGCGTGTTCCTCCCAAAGCTTCTTCTCTGCCTGCTTGCGAGCGAGCCTGACCTCAACCTCGCGCAACTCGCGCTCCACGGCGGGGGCAAGGCGCGTCAGGTTGTCTTTCATCACGTAGTCGTGAGCGCCCGCTTTCATCGCGGCGACGGCGGTGTCGTCCGTAATGTGACCCGACACGATGATGAACGGCAGGTCGAGGCCGCGCGATTTGACGAGCGCCAGCGCTTTCAGGCCATCAAACCCCGGCATCACGTAATCCGCAATAACCACATCCCATTCCTGCCGATCCAACGCTGCGTGAAGGCCTTCGCTGGTTTCGACGCGTTCAGATTCCAGTTGAAACCCTGCGCGTTCCAGGGCGAGGCATAGCAATGCGGCGTCGCTTTCAGAGTCTTCGACCAGCAGGACCTTGAGTTCCCGGTGAGTGGGATGAATCATATTTTGGGAACGGGCTCATTCAGCATAAGCCAGTAGAGTCCTAGTTGCCCCACAGCTTCCACGAAGGCCGAAAAATCGACAGGTTTCTGGACGAAACTGTTCCCGCCGAGCTTGTAGCTGGTGATCACGTCCCGCTCTTCCTTTGAAGAGGTGAGCACCACGATGGGGAGGAGCTTGGTGCGTTCGTCCTGGCGAACCTGTCGAAGCACTTCCAATCCGTCGATCTTGGGAAGCTTCAGATCGAGCAGCATGACCACTGGAAGATCGGACGCATTGCGCCCCTCGTAGGAGCCCGTTGCGAACAAATAATCCAGCGCCTCCGCCCCGTCACGTGTGACAACCACGTCGTTGGAAATATTATATTTCTTGAGAGCGCGCAGGGTCAGGAACTCATCGTTAGAGTTGTCTTCGACCAACAGGATTGTTTTCTTGCTCATTGTCTGGCTGGTTGCGGGGAGAATAATGCCGAATGGAAAGGACGCAAGTTGCTCCTGGGACAGAAGTTAGAATGGAGGGGAAGGTCAGGCGACACTGGGAGGCAGGGTAAAATAAAAGGTGGCGCCTTCGTTCAGAGCGCCCTCGGCCCAGACCCGTCCTCCATGGCGGTTGATGACACGTTGCACAATCGCCAGGCCTACGCCGGAACCCGGAAAGTCGTTGGCTGAATGCAGCCTCTGGAACACGCCGAAAAGCCGGGAGGCGTACGCCATATCGAAGCCAGCGCCGTTGTCCCGCACAAAAAAGGCAGATGAGGGCTCGTCCATCTTTCCCAGTTCGATCCGCGCCTGCGGTTTCTTGATGGTGAATTTCCAGGCGTTTCTAAGAAGATTGTCGAGGACGAGACGCATGAGCCGCTCGTCGCCCTGGGCGGGAAGGCTCGGCGCGATGGATACCTCCACCTCGCGTGCAGGGTCCTCCTTTCGCAAACCCGCTATAATTTCCTCGGCGATCGGCACAAGATCGATCGGGTGATGACGGATTTCGCTCCGGGAAACGCGGGACAGCTTCAAGAGATCCTCGACGAGCCGATCCATCTTCGAGCTCGCATCGCTAACCCGCCGCAAGAAGTCCTGACCGCGGGGATCCAGCTGCCCCGCGTATTGTTCCATCAACACCTCCGTGAACCCACGCACGGCGCGAAGCGGCGCCCGCAGATCGTGAGAAACGGAATAACAGAATGCCTCAAGTTCCTTGTTCGCCACCTGAAGCTGGGCCGTCCTCTCCCAAAATCGCTGTTCCAGCTCTGCATTCAACCGCAACATCTCATGCTGGGTGTCCCGCTGAAGGGTCACGTCGTTCATGAGAACGTAGAACCCATCGAGTTCGTTCCCCTCGTTCCTGGGAACGTATTGAACGTGCATGCAATGCTGGCTGCCGTCGGGCTGACGGATCTCCGCTTCGAATTCCTGCCGCACGCCTCTCAACGCGGCATCAATATGCGGTTTTGCGCGTTCGTAAGAATCGCAATCCAGAAACTGGCGCATCGACTGGCCCCGCAACTCGCCGGGTTTCAGGCCATACCACCGATCGAAGGCCGCATTGTTATAAATATATCGCTCTCCGGAATCCACATGGGCGACGAGTACCGGTAGCGCTTCTAAAACGTCGTACAGATGCTCGGTCTGTCTGGTTCTTCCAAACTCATTCACGCTCTCAGTTGGGTGGACGATGCTCATCAACGACTCAGCATCGCCCAATTTGGAGACCCCATTTCGGGGTCCATATAGGGTAAATCCCCTATTCCCGTGGGGAAACGCTGCACAACGCAAACAACTTTGATCGGAAAACCTGATAAACCGGCTTCGCAACGGCTTGGATTCCAGACGGCTAGTCGATATGAAACACTTGAGCAAGGGGTGTCACTACGGGCGCATTATCCGGATGTACTTCCATGAGGGGCGCCATATAGTCCCACCATTTTCGAACGATGGCCCTTGAAGGAAGCGTGTCTGCCGTATGTCCCGCAGAGAGCCTCTGCACTGCAAACAACGTTAGACTCTCTTCGTCCAGGAAGATTGAGTAGTCCGAAACACCGGCCGCTTTGAGTTCGGATTCGAGTTCAGGCCAGATACGGTCGTGACGCCGCTTATATTCCGCCGAGTTCCCAGGCTTAAGTTTCATCTTGAAAGCAACGCGTTGCATAAGTTTTTCGTGAGGGTTCCGATCCGTCCGATACAAAGCGATTTTAGCTCTAATTACAACCCTCTGGTGCGCCGGTATTCAAAATGTTCTTCTTGGGATTCGAATCGACACAAGGGAGCTGGATTCGATAGCCTCCGCGTGCGATGAAAGTCCTCTTCCTGAACGGCCCAAACCTAAATCTGCTGGGAAAACGGGAACCCAGCGTTTATGGAGCGCTCACGCTGGCGGAGATCGAATCGCGGGTACGGACGCGCGCCGTCGAGATCGGAGTTGAGGTCGCGTTCCACCAAACCAACATCGAAGGCGAACTCGTCACTTGCATTCAGGAAGCAAAGGGGAAATTCGATGCGATCGTTCTGAACGCCGCTGCTTATACCCATACCAGCATTGCAATACGCGATGCGATTTCGGCAGTGTCCGTGCCGACGGTCGAGATTCACCTTTCGAACGTCCACGCCCGGGAAGAATTCCGCCATCGATCCCTGATCGCCCCAGTCTGCCAGGGGGTTATCGCAGGATTTGGAATGCAATCGTATGTTTTGGGGCTTGAAGCCGCCGTGAACGTTATCGGAGCGGAAAAACAGCGTTAATTTGCAAGGGAATCGGGAAAAGGACGAATTTTGCGGAGGGGTTTTCCTTCTTGACGGCGAATTCTGGAAAGCTAATCTTCGCGGCAACTGGAACATGGATCAGCAGAGTCGTAGATCGGCTTCTGCTTTTTTGCTTAATATGCCCGAAACATTCAGGGGCGAACCTTATCAGCATTTTTGACCTGTGGATCTTAAAGACATCAAAGCGATTATCGATCTGATGAAAAAGAACTCTGTTTCGGAGTTCGAATTGGAAAAGCAGGATTTCAAGATCAAGCTCAAGCGCGGAGGAAATGGCGGCGGGGCTGTTTACGAGGAAGGACCCGGTGTAGCCTACCTGCCAGCTCAAGCCCCCGCAGCTTTATTGCAACCGGCTCCCGTCCCGACGCTGGTCCCATCAAACGAAATCGAAATCAAGTCACCCATGATCGGCACGTTTTATCGTGCTCCCTCCCCGGAATCAGGCTCTTACGTGGAGATTGGATCTGAAGTCACTTCAGAAAGCGTCGTCTGCATCATCGAGGCCATGAAAGTAATGAACGAGATCAAAGCTGAGGTGAAAGGTGTCATTACCCAGGTCTTGGTGGACAACGCCAAACCAGTGGAGTTCGGGCAACCCTTGTTCAAGGTGCGTCCGGCTTGATTTTGCCCCTTTCGGATGAATTTCTCGTTGGTGGCTGAAACGTTATCGATCTACCCCTGAGTCATGTTCGAAAAAATCCTGGTCGCTAACCGTGGTGAAATTGCTGTCAGAATCATCCGCGCCTGCAAGGAACTCAATATTCGGACGGTCGCCGTTTATTCCGAAGCGGATGCCAATTCCATGCACGTTCAGCTTGCCGATGAGGCAATCTGTATCGGTAAAGCTCCTGCCAACGAGAGTTATCTTCGCATTGATCGCCTGATCAGCGCAGCCGAAATCACGGATGTCGACGCCATTCACCCCGGCTACGGGTTTCTTTCCGAAAACGCGCACTTCGCCGACGTCTGTGAAAGCTGCAACATCCGCTTCATTGGACCCAGTTCCCGTGCCATGAACCTTTTGGAGGACAAAGCAGTGTCCCGTGCGCTCGCGAAGAAGGCCGGAGTTCCAACGCCCCCAGGTTCTGAAGGCGTCATCGATAACGAGCAAGAAGCACTGACCACCGCAAAGCGCATCGGGTATCCAGTGATGATAAAGGCGATTGCGGGCGGGGGTGGCCGGGGAATGCGGGTGGCGCACAACGATGTCTCCTTGGTGAAGGGTTACCACACCTCGCGGAGTGAAGCAGAGAAGGCGTTCGGGAATTCCGGGGTCTACATTGAGAAATTTATTGAGAACCCGCATCACATCGAGTTTCAGATTCTGGGTGACGGCAAGGGCCATATCGTTCACCTCGGGGAGCGGGATTGTTCGATCCAGCGCAGGAATCAAAAAGTCATTGAAGAGACCCCGTCCCCGCTGATCGATAACAAGTTCAAAAAACTGCGGGAGAAAATGGGCAAGGCGGCAATCCGAATTGCTGAGACCGCTCACTACACCAATGCGGGTACGGTTGAGTTCATTGTCGACGACAAGGGCGATTTCTATTTCCTGGAGGTCAACAAGCGCATTCAGGTGGAGCATCCGATCACGGAGGAGGTAACCGGCATCGACCTGGTTCGCGCCCAAATCATGATCGCCATGGGCGAACCCCTGCGGTTCAAGCAGAGCGACATTGAGTTCAAGGGGCATGCGATTGAATGCAGAATCAACGCTGAGGATCCCTTCGATGACTTTCGCCCAAGCCCGGGCAGGATCGAGATGTATTACCAGCCTGGAGGGCGCGGCGTCAGGGTCGACACCCATGCTTACGCGGGATATACGATCCCGCCATCCTACGATTCAATGATTGGCAAGTTGATCACTTACGGCAAAGACCGTCGTGAAGCGATGGACCGCATGAGCCGAGCGCTCGGGGAATACATGATCACAGGGGTGAAGACGACCATTTCGTTCCAGCAGGCGATTCTGCAGGATCCGAATTTCCGCCGTGGCGTTTATTCGACGGGCTTCGTGGAACAACTTCTCAGCGGAGCACGGCGCGAATTAATCGAGCCGAACCCTTAAACTCCGCTAAGGCCGCCTGTCGAGAGGTTCGAGCACCTCTCCCGATTCGCCCTGCAGGCAAACCTCAGCCGCGGAAACGGCTCGCAAGTCGGGAACGGCCCAATCGGGTTTGTGTCGGATAAGTTCCTCGAGGCTTGCGCCCCCCGAAGCAACCGCCAGAACCTTGGCGCCGATCGCCCGGCCGCATCGGATATCGAGCGGTGTATCGCCAATCACCAGCACTTCCTCAGGTCGCAGGGAATTGCCCAGCAGCCGCTGGCCGCGTTTGAAGGCTATCTCCGCGATTTGATCGCGTTCCTCATGGTCGTCCGCGAACGCTCCAGTCTCAAACGCTTCCCATAGCTGGAAGTGCCGCAGTTTGATCTCGGCGCCCAGGCGGATGTTTCCCGTGAGCAGGCCAAGCAAAGGGCGTTCAGCGATCTCCTTCACGTCATAAATGAACTCCCAAATACCAGGACATTCCTCCGTTTTGCTGCTTGAAAGAATATGATCCAGCCAAAAGACGTATCTGCTGAAGAACCGCTCGAAGTTTTCGGCTGTTACCGGGATATTGTGATACTCAAAAAATTCACGGACGAGGCTGACATCCGTCCGGCCGGCGAACTTTAGCCGCTCGAAATGATCGACGGCCTGGAATTCCGTGGCAAAGACCTTGGCGAACGCCTTAATCCCAGCTCCTCCTGTGCGAACCAGCGTTCCATCAATATCGAACAACACCAAACGAATCATGGCGCGCAGACACTAAGCGGGAACGATACGGTTGCCAAGCACTAGGAGGACGAACAGCGGGTTGCCATTTTGAAGGCGATTTTTCGTCCCGGCAGGCATTTCGCCATTGCCATTTTTGATCGGCACGCTAAAACAGCGTCAAGGAAAGGGCAAAGGAATGAAAAAGGGATCAGGGTTTTCTCTCCTCGAGGTTCTCATCGTCATCTCGTTGATTGTCATTATTGCAGGCATGCTGCTGCCCGCGCTCAATCGGGCTCGGGAAAAGGCGCGCGCGGCCTATTGCCTTCAGCATTTGAAACAATGGGGGGCGGGCACGCACCTGTTTGCGGCGGAGAACGATGGGCGGCTGCCAAAGGACGGCTTTGCAACGCCAACCCTCGCATCGCACTTCGCGAGCGGTTGGTATGTGCAACTTCCCGAGGTCATGGGACTCGCGCCGTACATTGAAATGCCATGGCGGACCAATGCGTCGATTGAACCCCCGCTGTCACCGTGGATCTGCGCCGCCAACGCGCGGCGAAGCAACGGCAATCTGCTCTTTCACTATTGCCTGAACTCCCAGGTGAACGGAACCGCGCAACAGATCCGCATTTTCAAGATCCCCAATCCCGCTGCGACTGTTTGGCTGTTCGACAACGGGAAAATCGCGGCGGTGGCACAACAAAACAATGTGCACACCAATGTCCACAACGGCGGTGCCCAGATCCTCTTTCTCGATGGCCATGTGCGACGGTTTCCAAACGCCGCGTATTGGGATTTCAAGGCGAACAAGGGGCGAACCGATCACCCCGAACTCTTGTGGCGGCCCAATGGCGACTGACCTGGCGACGATGACTTGGGGCGTCACTCGGGGGTTGGTGAACTTCCACGTGCAAAAATGGATCCGGCTTTCGAGCACGTCGCCGCTCGCTGCCCTGGAATCGCAAAATTCCGTTGCAGCAACAGTTGAAGTCATTAGCATCGCGGCCCTGCGCTGGAGCAGATTCCGAAACGAAATGGCTCCCCGCACTAATCAAATCATGAAGCATTTCAAAATCGCGTCGCTCGCTGGCGACGGAATCGGACCTGAGGTGATGCGGGAAGCTCTCAAGGTGCTCCGGGCTGCCGAGAAAACCCACGGTTTTACTCTTGAGGTCACCGAGGCTCCCGTCGGCTGGGCAGGCATCGACGCTTCGGGAAAGGCGCTTCCCGATGACACGCTGGCGCTTTGCCGCAATGTTGACGCGATTTTGTTCGGTTCGGTGGGATTGCCGGATCGCGACCCGACGATCCCGAAGGAGGAACGCCCCGAACGCGCGGCGCTGCTGCGGATTCGCAAGGAATTTGGATTGTTCGCAAACCTGCGCCCGGTTCAGTTGCCCAAGGCTCTCGCACATGCCTGTCCCCTCCGACCCGAGCGCCAGGGCGACGGAATTGATATTCTCGTCGTTCGTGAACTGACGGGCGGGATGTATTTCGGTCAGCCGAAAAAAACCGAGGAGCTCGGCAATGGCCACCACCGCGCCATTGACACCATGGTCTATACGACCCCTGAGATCGAACGGATTGCGCGTGTCGCCTTTTCCTCGGCCTCATTGCGGCGGCGCAAGGTCACAAGCATCGACAAGGCAAACGTCCTGGAAAACGGGGTGCTCTGGCGCGATGTCGTGACACGCGTCGGCCGCGAATTCCCGGATGTAGCGCTTGAACACATGTTCGTCGACAACGCCGCGATGCAGTTGCTGCTGCGGCCCACGCAATTCGACGTGATGCTTTGTGAAAACATGTTCGGGGACATTCTGAGCGACGAAGCAGCAGCGCTGGCGGGGTCCCTCGGCATGCTGCCCAGCGCGAGCCTTGGCGCGACAGTGGGCGGAAAAACGTTTGGTTTTTATGAACCGGCAGGCGGCACGGCTCCCGACATCGCGGGCAAGAACCTCGCCAACCCGATTGCCCAGATTCTTTCCGCCGCACTCATGCTTCGACACAGCTTTCAACTGAACGATGCAGCGGCGGCGATAGAGCAGGCGGTTCGGAGAGCAATCGAATCAGGCAATAGAACCGGCGACATCTTCAATTCCGCGGAGGCAAACGGACGGCGGGTGGGCACACGCGAAATGGGCGACGCGATCGCCGCTGCTCTTCAGCAATCATAGGCAAACCAGCGGCATGGCTCGGGGGAGCCGGACGACATAGGTTCCCGCGATAAGGTCATGCCATGCCTGTTTCTCCCGGTTCCAACCAATCCAGAAGAAGCCGATAAACAGCATGCAGGCCGAAAAGCACGCGGCGAGCCCGCGGACAAGCGCAACCGTGAAGTTGAGCGGTTTGCCGTCGTATCGAACCACCTGTTGCTGCAGCACGAGCCCGCCGATCGTGGTTCCTTTCCATGTCCACATGCCCGCGAAGTAGGCGAGCAAGACCAGCAATCCGAGAGGCCCCAGAATTGCGAAGGGAATGCTGAGCAAGGCAAGATCTACAAACCCTGAACCCATGCGCTCCCAAAACCCGGCGCGTGGGTATGCCACAAGGCCGGAAGTGGGCGCAAATCCCGTTCCGCTTCCCGCAGGGTGAGGAGCGGCTGGATCGACCTGGGGGTTTGCGGAACCGCCACCGCCAAACGTGGGGGGGTTCCCACGTGGCGGGCGGGGGGGACGTTCCCGTGTGATTCGCGTGAACGCCGCCGTTACAACTGCGCCCAAGGCCCACACTCCGAAAACGGCAAAGGCGAGAAAACCGACCACCGGGATCATGTAAAGAACGATCATGATGATCGATCCGATCGCGAGAGACAGCAGTTCGGCGGCCCGTCCCTGCAGGCCGAACGCGCGAGTCAATGCGCCCCCGACGAATTGCAACAGGGCAACCTTGCCAACAAGGGCTGCAAAAACTCCAGCTGCAAAAACAAAAGGCACGACGAGCAGTCCAATGCCGGTTGCGGCAAGCACCAGCAAGATGATCGGAATCGCAATCTTTGAGAACAATCCGACTACAAACGTGGTGGCTGGACGCTGCGCGATTTCAGCACGGCAGAGTTCGATCGGGCCGGGGAATAAAACCGCGATAAGGAAGTAAAGACCGATAAACGCACCCACAACGATCCATACCCATCGCACCTGCGGCGCCAGCGGCCGCAGCTTGAATACGCATTCGCGAACCCAGAGCGACAACTCCTCAATACGGGGCAAGCCCGGTACGTCAAAGGTCATCTCGTGAATCTGGCCGTGCACCCTCGCTCCTTCGGCAAGCTTCACAGTCCCTCCGATAGACACAACGTCTCCGCGGATCACGGCATTAGATCCCACCATCACGCTGCCAAGCACCGCCACGGCTTCCCGGGTTTCGCCGTTCACCCGAACATTGCCGGCGATCGCGACAACAGAATCGCCCACGCGATTATTCGCCTCGGCATCACCCATGATGGCAACAACCGCCTCACGCACGCGGCCATGGGCACGGGCTGTACCAGCGATTGCGATCACTGCCTCCGCGGTTTGATCGGCAGCGAGTTCTGCGGTCTTGCCGAAGGCAAGGACTGGTCCGCGACGAAGGTTCGGCGTCGCGGCCGTTTCCGAGGATTCCGACTCAGCCTCGGCCGCCGAATTGGTTGCAATTTCCGGCGCCAGCACTTGCGGAGACTCCAGCGAATCTTCCTGCGCGACCAACGGCAAGGTGGATAGGGTCAGCAGCGCGAAGCTGATAAAGGCGAACGTCTTAATTTTCATAAAAGGGATTGGAGGATCGATGGGTGAGCGCAAGTTTGACGGCCAGGGTTCCGATGCCGATGCAGGCAGCATATGCAACTGCCGCAATCAGGAATGCCGAGACAAAGAAAAGCGGTCCGAGATTCGCAATGACAGCGAAGCCGGCCTGCGCTATCGCCGTGGCTACGTTCCAAAGGATGGCCACTGCATTCAGCGAATCGCGCGCTCGTTCTGCAAAAACCCCCGCAAAGGAATGATTGATCAACTGAATTATCCCAAAATACAGCGCAGGAAAGGCGGCGAGCATGATGCCGAACGACACAGCGCGCAACCGGACAGGCCATGAGTGCCATGGACGCTGGTACCAGGGCGCGGCACTCTGGGATTTTGCTCTTGCAAGCACTGACCGCGCGAGGGATTGGGGCGCTGGAATTTCGGGAAGCGCCTTGAGAGCGCGATCCACCTGCGATTCCAGATCCTGTTCCGAGAAATGCTTCATGTGCGGACGATTTCCGAAAACCCGGTTTTTCTTTGCAGCACCTTCCGCAGCGCTTCGCGCCCCCGGAATATGTCGGTTTTCACCTTGCCAAGAGAAATCCCGAGCTCGGCGGCTATTTGCTCATACGAATGATTCTCCAGATGGAAGAGAACAATGGGCACCCGCTGCGAATCGGGAAGTTTCTGCAACGCTTGCTCGAGTAATTCGTTCTGTTCTGCGGCTGCGATTTCAGAAAGCGGATCGCTCGGTGCCGTCATCTCAGCGGCAGGTCCAAGCTCCTCGCCATCGCTGGATCGCCATTCCGTGAACAAGTTCCAGCGTGAGCGATAACGCGTGAGGTGGTTCAGGCAAAGGTTTGTGACGACAGTCCGCAGCCAACCGCCTGCCGATGGATTGTCCCGCAGGTTTTCGAAATGATGGAATGCCTTGAGGAAAACATCCTGTGCGATGTCTTCTGCCTCGGATCGATTCGCGAGCAGGCGCACTGCGGTGCCAAACACCATGTTCTGGTGATCAAGCATGAACGCCTCGAATGATTGCGTGTCGTCCATGTTCAGGGGCGGAGCGCCACGGACCGAGCCTAGACGGGGAACAACATTGATGACAGGGCCATTGCATAAAAATAGAGGCAGGAAAACGGAAGCGCCCGAACCCCGCGCGCAGGGTTGCGCGCCGTTCCGGGAGTAAAAATGGATACGACGGGAGCCGCCTTCGACCCGCCAAAATTCTGCGACACGATCTGGCCATCGTGCCACCACGGCAGAGGCTGCGTCCGCTTGAACGCCGGATTCGTTTTAATCCGCACAACGGTTTTCATTCTGCAGGGTTAACCCGGCAGCAACGCATTTGTTTCAACTATTTACGACCGAGAGATGATTTGACGCCCCGTGGAGGACGGGGCTAATTTCAACGCGGTTTGTCCGATGGTGTAATGGTAGCACAAGGCCCTTTGGAGGCTTTTGTCATGGTTCGAATCCATGTCGGACAGCCACTTCCCGCTTCCCAAACCGCCCCTCACGGTTGTCAATGGCCCGCCGTCCAAACCGTGCTGGGGAATGTTCCCACCAGCCGAGGCGCGTAGCGCCCCATGTTCCTCGAACGCGACCTGTGCTGCAATAAGCCCGCTTTAACCCTATGTGCCAGGTATGAAAACAAATCTCCTCGCGGTCATCACGGTTTCCACGTGCCTCAACGCACTTGCCGTTCCCGTTAACATCACGCGGTTTGACGGCCAGTCGGGTAATGGAGGAGGCGTCTGGGGCGCCAGCAACGGATTGGGATCCGCCCTTGAAGATAACGAAACGGAACCCACCACCGCCACTGGCGACGAGTGGGATCTTGAAGCCCTCGTTTACAATCCTGCGAGCAGCCGGTTGTCCGTGGTTGGAACCTTCGACTTCGTCAAGGGCGTCGATGTGAGCCCTGCCCACACCGTGGTTTACGGCGCGATTTTTGTGAAATCGCTCTCAGCCGCGACATGGAGCCATGCCTACGTTCTCGATTTCAACGGCCAGACCTACTCGCTCTACGACAACTTCACCACTGTGGCGCCCACAGACGTGCTTGCGTCTGGCCCTTACACGATCGACACGGCAACGGCCAATCTGCTGGGCAGTGGAAGCTTTGATTACGCTACGGGCGTTGCCGATCCATTTGCCCTGGGACTGCAGCGGGAGAGCGGCTTTGGTCACAATCAGATCGATCTCGATCTTTCATTGCTGGGCGGGATGCTGAACGCATTCGACATTCATACGACCATGACGTGTGGGAACGACACGCTGGAAGGACAGTTCGTGGCAACGAACAACGTTCCCGATGCAGGATCCACCGCGCTCCTGCTGAGCGTTGGCGTGTTAGCGTTCGGAGTTCTGCGACGGCAACATTGATCCGAACGAACAGGCGCGGATGCCGCCGGGGATTCCGCATCCTGCACTGAGTCCTGCGGAAGGCTCATTGCATTTGATCGCGTCGATCCCCAGTTCCACGGAGGAGCGCGGCGTCGCTGGTCCAACGGTCGAGAGGAAAGGGATTGCCAAGGGGAATTTGAATTCGCACATTCGCGAGACCATGAACCCGGTTCGTAACGCGTTTCCACCCGCGCCGCTTGAGGCACCGCGACATCGGCGAACCCCTCTTCACTTCTGATCTATGCGTTTTTTACTTTCCGCACTGGCGAGCTGCTTTTTATTCGGCTCCACCTTTGTCAACAACGCAGCCGACAAAGTCACACTGGCTGCAATCCCGAAGAGCACAGGCGGCGAGTTCTGGGAGACGGTTGCCAAAGGCGCGCGACAGGCAGCTGCCGATCTCGGCGTCACCCTCAAGTGGGAAGGCACGGTCACGGAAACCGAGATTGCCGAGCAGAACAAGATTATCGAGAACATGGTGAACCTCGGCGTTGATGGCATCGCGCTCGCCCCCTTGAACCAGCGCGCGATGCGCAAGCAGGTTGAGAACGCCGTCAAGGCAGGCATCCCCGTGGTGGTCTTCGATTCGGGCGTTGATGGCACCGCGCATTCGAGCTACGTCGCAACCGACAACAAAAACGGCGGAGTTATTGGCGCACGCGAACTGATCCGGCTTATCGGCGACAAGCCAGGCGCACAAGTGATGTGCATGCGTTTTGTGCAGGGCACTGGCAGCACGGAAGCCCGATCGGAAGGTTTTATCCAGACCATCAAGGCATCGGGACTGAAAGTGGCCGCGGATCCTTACCCTGACACCGGCACGATTGAAGGCTGTAAAAACGCGGCAGCAAACGCGCTTGAGAAATTCGTAAAAAATAAGCGGCTGGAACTGGACGGCATCTTCGCAGCGAATCTGTATTCCACAATCGGAGTGGTTTCCGCCCTGGACGACATGCGCAAGGGAGGCATCCAGGTGAGCGTGAAGTTCGTCGGGTTTGACACTTCCAAGAAACTGGTCGAGGAGCTGCAGGCGGGACGAATTGATGCGCTGGTCGCGCAGAATCCAGAACGCATGGGATATCTCGCGGTCGAGACGCTTTACAAGGTTGTGCGAAAACAGAAGGTCCCGGCAACGGTTGATACGGGCACCGTTCTGGTGACTCGCGAGAACCTTGAGAACGACGCCGCCGTGCGCAAGCTGGTTGGGCTGCAGTAATGTCGCTCCGCCTGGAAATGCGTGGTGTGCGCCGCAGCTTTGGCGCAACGAAAGCCTTGCGCGGTGTTGAAGTAAGCGTCGCGCCTGGCGAAGTCATGGCGCTCGTCGGAGAAAATGGAGCGGGGAAAAGCACACTCATGAAGATCCTGTCGGGGGCAATCCCGCCCGACGACGGCGAGATGCTGCTGGACGGCGTTCCATACGTTCCCGGAAATCCACTCCACGCGCGGACGTGCGGCGTGGCAATGATTTATCAGGAACTCGCGCTGGCTCCCCACCTGTCCGTGATGGAGAATATTCTGCTCGGCATCGAGCCAACGCGCGCAGGGCTCTTCATAAACTGGCGCGCGATGCGGGCACATGCCGAACGCGCCCTGGGTGAAGTCGGCTTAAGCGGCATTGATCCTCTGCTGCCCGTGCATCGCCTTTCGCTGGCGCAGCAACAACTTGTCGAGATCGCCCGCGCCGTGGCCCTCGATTGCCGTGTTCTTGTTCTGGATGAACCAACGAGTTCGCTGACCGCACGCGACATCGAGAAACTGTTCGCGCTCATCCGCCGGCTGCGAGGAAAGGGAATTTCAATCATCTACATTTCGCACTTCCTTGAGGAGGTGAGAACCGTTTCAGATCGATTCACGGTTTTGCGTGACGGAGAAACGGTGGGCAGCGGTTTCACCAAAGACACGCCCAATGAAAAGATCATCGCCCTCATGGTGGGAAGGGATGTCGACGATTTATATCCGCGCTCAAAACGCCGGCCGGGCGACGCACTGCTTAAGGTCTGCGATCTCGGGGGCGTTCAGAAACCCAGAGGTGCTTCACTGGAATTGCATCGCGGAGAGGTGCTGGGCGTGTTCGGACTGGTGGGAGCAGGAAGAACCGAACTCATGCGCGCGGTCTTTGGTCTGGATCCCGTTGTGAAAGGCACTGTGACCGTGGGCAGTTACAGCGGAGCCGCAACACCCGGCCGCCGGTGGTCACAGGGCGTCGGGATGATCAGCGAGGATCGCAAGACAGAAGGCCTGGCTCTCGGCTTGAGCATTGCTGACAACCTGACCCTATCCCGGCTCGCGGGCCTGGGTCCATTGGGGCTGGTGTTTCCCTCGCGGCAGAACGCTGCATGCGCTCCCTGGATCAAGAAAATCCCGATCAAATGCCAGGGCCCCGAACAGCGCATCAATGGCCTGTCAGGCGGCAACCAGCAGAAAGTGGCGATCGCGCGCCTGCTGCACGCCGACGTGGACGTGCTGTTGCTCGACGAACCGACTCGCGGGATCGACGTCGGATCGAAAGCGCAGATCTACCAGTTGATCGATGAGCTGGCAGCGCGGGGCAAGGCAGTCCTGATGGTCAGCAGCTACATTCCAGAACTTCTGGGCACTTGCGATCGCATCGCCGTGATGTCACGCGGGCTGCTCAGCGACGCCCGCGCTCGCGAAGAATGGGACGAACGCGGCCTGCTTTCGGCAGCGATTGGACAGGACAACTGATGACAGCAACTCCTGACGCAACACCACCCGCCCTTTCGCGATCCCGTGTTCTGCTTTCGAAGTGGGGAAACATTCTGGGGCGGTTTCTCGCGTTGATCATCGTCTTCACTTTCTTTGCCGTGTTGGTCGAGGACGGGAAATTCTACACCGTCCGCAATCTCGAGAACATCCTGCGGCAAAGTTGCGTTTACGCCACAGCGGGCCTGGGCCTGACGTTGGTGATCATCGCAGCCGGCATTGATTTGTCGGCGGGATCATTGATCGCGTTGTCGGTGGTGGTCGTCGCGTGGGTTCTCAACTTGAATATTGGCGCACCGGGCAGCGAACAATCGATTGTGCTGGCGCACCCCACGCTGGCTCCGATTCTCGCGGTCGGCGCGGGCATATTGGCGAGCACACTCGCGGGCCTGGCGAATGGGGCAATGGTCGTCGGGTTGCGGCTGGTGCCATTCATCGTGACATTGGGCACCATGGGCATGATCCGCGGCCTCGCAAAGGGCATCGCCCACGAGCGCGATATTTATCCACCCGAAGAAACCTGGATCAGCTCGATCATGGATCCCACGCTCTCCCGCGCTGACCAAACATGGCAAATCCTTCCCACAGGAGTCTGGATCCTCATTGGCGGAGTCATCGTTTCATCGCTGCTCTTGCGCTACATGCGCCTGGGCAGGCACATCTTCGCAGTCGGATCCAATGAAGAAACCGCGCGCCTGTGCGGCGTTCCTGTGCATCGAACGAAGCTGCTCGTCTACACTGCTTCTGGATTTTTCTGCGGCGTCGCCGGGCTGATGCAATTCTCTTACATCGGGGGCATCGGCCAGCCAACAACTGCCGTGATGTACGAGTTGTTTGTGATCGCGGCAGTGATCATTGGAGGCGCGAGCTTCAAAGGCGGCGAAGGTTCCATCATTGGGACGCTGATTGGCGCCCTTACCATCACCATCCTGTACATGGGTGGACAGCAGATGGGCTGGCCAAAGTGGGTTCAGGAAATGGTCATTGGCGGAATCATCATCATCGCTGTTGCAGTCGATCGTTTCCGGCATCGCAGGATCGAGTGACGCTTGCTTTTCCTGCCGGCCCTGCAAGGTTCGTTCCATGGCGCTCGTCCGCATTCTCGTCGACGGCTACAGCCTGTTGCATCATTGGCCGGAACTGGCGCCCGGCCGGGCGCGTTTTTCCGCGGATGTTCAATGACAATTATTCTTCACTTCAGTGACAATTAGAAATCACTGTGCCTGCCGGTTTTGTTTTCATCTCTGTGTCATCTTTCAACCCTTTCGAAACCACCCCCTTCGGTGGAACGGAGTCCCT